>ERZ859817.205-NODE-205-length-46480-cov-6.338654_pt1 | contig 46480 bp, 46 predicted proteins | sample MGYA00509986_ERZ859817 | MGnify/ENA primary metagenome ERZ859817 (study PRJEB30046, sample SAMN00715155) | human gut metagenome | study: EMG produced TPA metagenomics assembly of the A metagenome-wide association study of gut microbiota in type 2...
ATCTATAGGATTTTCTTCTGTTATGATGAAGGGCATATTGTTATATTGTTCAATGGCTTTCAAAAGAAGACGCAGAAAACACCAGATAGAGAAATTGATAAAGCATTAAAACTAAAGAAAGAATATTATGAGCGAAAAAGAACTAAAGATGTTTGATGTCGATGCGCAATTAGATGCCGCATTCGGCAAAGAAGGAACCCCGGAGCGTAAAGCTGCTGAGGATAGAGCTAATGCTTTCTTTACAGGTCAACTGATTGAGGAAGCCAGAAAGAAAGCTAATATGACACAGGCAGAGCTTGCTGCAAAGATCGGAACTAATAAGTCTTATATTTCCCGCGTTGAAACAGGAAGAACGGAACCTAAAGTTTCTACTTTTTACCGTATCGCTTCCGCATTGGGATTGAATGTTGAATTGACTCCTGCTATGTGATGGCTAAGATATAAAATGAGGTAGAACATGATGCAATCTGTCAAAGAATATAAGAACTTTTTCCATTAGTAGACGATAACACTCCATTGACTGACAGGAATCTTATTGAATTGAATTTATTGTCTGGGCTTGTTGAGGAATATGAGGATGAACATTATCCAATCAAAACTCCTTCTTTGGCTGATGTTATTAAGTTACGCATGTATGAGATGGGTATAAATCAAACAAAACTATCAGAATTACTTGGTGTAAGTCCATCACGTATCAGTGATTATCTTACTGGCAGGAGTGAACCTACATTGAAGGTGGCTCGTGAAATAAGTCGAAAATTGAATATTGATGCTAATATAGTGTTGGGAGTACAGAACATATCAATAGAAATGAGTGGTGGTGACATTATACAGTCGGTGCTCATAGGCCTCTCAAGCAACAGGTTGAGAAAATTCAGAAAGATGTATAATCTTTAGCAAAGGAGTTTTCTGTAACAAATTTGATTTAACATGGGAGTCAAAATAGAATATAATTAAGATGATATCAACTTGGAAAAAGATTACTGATGCACATATAGTAAATATTTCTCAATTATTAGCAGATCTTAGAATAGTTGCTCATGATTATGATAAAACCAAAAGACGTATTTCTGATATTGGGTTTAATATTTTTCGCTTGACCTCTGATATTTATTATCGTGAAAACTATCATTCAGATGTTATCAAGGCATTTCTTGATCCCACTGAGAAACATAACGAAAAATCGTTGTTCTTACAATTATTCATAGAAATGCTTAATTTGGCCGGGAAAACAATTAAAAAAGATGACTTTAAAGATGCAGAAGTAGTCAGAGAAGAAGGTAAAATCGATATTTTGATAAAATCAGAAACTACTAAAAAAGCTATTATCATTGAGAATAAGATAAATAATGCTGGAGATATGGCTCGTCAACTGCCTCGCTATTATGATTTGGTCTCATCTAATTTTACAATAGATGCTATTGTTTATTTACCTTTAGATAAATCTAAACGGCCTGATGAAAGTAGTTGGACAAAACAGGATAAAATAAATGTGCACCAACATTTAGTAATCATACCTGCTTATTCGTTGGATAATGGCATAAATCTCGTGGATAGCTGGATTAAACCAGCAATATTACAGGCGCAAAATATGAATTGTATAGCCATTTTACGTCAGTATGCAGATTTGATAACATATTTAAATTCAAATATAATGGATACAATAATTTTAGAGAAATTTTATAATTCTTTGATGGATGAAGAGAATCTTAAGACTGCCAAGTCAATCAGAAATATGATGAACGATTTACCCGAATATATGGCAATTAGACTAGAGGATAGATATAAAGAAAATCACTCACCTTTTGCAAAGATTTGGCGATATAAGGGTACCAATATGGTTTTTGATGGATATACTATTGGAACTTTATATTTTAAAATGGATATTTGGTGCAATGAGAAAGGGTATTATGTTCATTTTTGGGAGCCCAATGAACAATGTGATATTTTAAAATATTTTGAGACTACTAAATCATTAGTTGGATTTGAATATTATAACAATAATCGGTTTGATATAATCAAACACTTTGATTTTAATAACGAAAATAGCTTATTGGCGTTTATTGATTCATTTTTAGCAGAATTATCACAAAGAGAAAATTCATAATTTACAAATGTCTGATGTAATAAAATAGATTATTTTATTATTCATTCCCCCGAATAGCTATAATTCATTTTTATAGCATTTTAGGCGTGAATTTGTTACTTCACGCCTTTTTTTATTCTATTTCTCCACAATCTCTTCTTAGTAAATTCTTAACCATCCAATAATCTCCCCTTCCCCCACTTACTCACTACTTTTATACCATATTCACAACAATAGTCAACTTGTTGCGAATGGAATGTCTAAATATTAACTAATTATCTGTATTGGTGGTATTTTTACTTCCACAAATTAAACTTCTAACAAATTAATATTTATACAATATGAAAGAAAAGATTTTCAATGCTTTAAAACAAGAGTATAAAGCCCTTGGGTTAAGTGATGAAATTTTGCAGGGACACGCCAATGCACTTGCAGCAATAGGACTTGTAACTGACGAAAACCTTAGTGTTGTCGTTGCCGCTCAAAAAGATTTTTTGACAGGTCTTCAAAGCGGAATTGACAAACGAGTAACAACAGCACGTGAAAAGGCATTAGCTGACGCTAAAAAGACCGAAGACGAAGCGAAAGCAGAAGCCGAGAGAAAGAAAGCTGAGGAAGATGCCAAGAAAACCGCTGAAAACAAGGACAAACCGGAATGGCAAAAGGAGATGGACAAACGCTTCGAAGAGTTCTCGAAGAAAGAGGTCGAGCGCGAGAAGGAATTCAAGGCTTTGCAAGAAAAATACGAAGCTCTTGAGAAGGAAAAAGCCGAGTCTGCCAGAGCCAATACGATTTTGTCTAAAGCCAAAGAGTTAGGTATTCCCGAATGGCGTATCAAAGAGGGGTTTGCTATTTCTGCAGAAGCGGATGAAGCAGCAATCAACTCACACCTTACTACAGTCGCAACAAACCTAAAGACGGCAAATTTACCAAGCAATAGACTGGGACACGTCCTTGATGACGGGAAACCGTCTAAGGAACAGATTTCAGACATTGCAAATTCTTTAATCCATTAAAAATTGAAAGATGACAAAAGTGAATCTAAACAATGAACCGAACGAGATTATCACAGGAAATGATAACATCGTTATTGCTAAATACCTTGACGGTATTGACGGTGGGCGTTCTTTGGATGTGACCGGTTATCCATTGAAGGTAATTAAGGCTGGTGTTCCTGCCATTACTGATGGTGCCGGGACATACAAACCTATGCCCCTTAATGCAGAAGGAACTGCATTTGCGGCACTTCCTGAAGGATATTCCTATGCAGGTATTATTAAAGGTACTATCCGTACTGCAAAACCTTTTGCTGCAATCATGACACGAGGTAGAGTTAATCCGGCAGCAGCTCCGTACCCTTACAATGCTATTTTGGATGCGTTGAAAGCAGCGTTGCCTTTGGTTGAATTTAGAAAAGACGAGGAAGCATAATGGAAAAATCATTTTATTTCGAGTACGCTCAAAAGTTCTTTCCTCAGTTGGTGTTATCCATTGTTGAGAAGATAAATGAAAGAAACAAGACTAAGCAGACTTATATGTATAAAAATCTGCTTAATCCAGATTTCTCTGCTGATGGAAAGTGGGCCAGCATATTAGCTGATTACAGCCGTGTGGCTGCCGATGTTGTATCTTTAGATTCAGAACTTCCGCTGAAAAAGCGTGATTCTCTTTCCACTGCCACAGGTGATATTCCCAAGTTGGGAATGAAACTTTACCTGACTGAAAAGCAGATGAAGGATATTGATAATATGATTGCACAGGGACTTTCAGTGAATCTTATTATCAATAAAATCTTTGCTGATACCCCACGATGTCTTGAAGGTGTTTGGGAGCGTATTGAAGATATGTTCTTGTCCGGCCTTTCTACTGGTGTTGCTCTATCAACGAGAAATAACGGAACCGGGATTAGGTTATCTTATGGGTATAAGGATGAAAATCAGTTTGGTGTTGCTGCTTTGTGGAGTAGTGCAGATGCTAAAGTTGTGGATGATATCAAACGTGTAATGGATAAGGCAGACGAAGACAGCAATACCATTACTGACGTTTGGGCTGATGATACTTGGCTGAATGCTTTCTATACCAATCAGCAGGCTAGAGAACAATGGGCCTTTATCAATAAGTTTGTCGGCACCTCTGTTCCGGCCTTGGACTTGGATTCTGCCACTGAAACTTTAAAGAAGAAGTTTAGTATTACCCTCCATCGTATTAACCGCAAGATCAAGACTGAGATTAATGGCGTACGCCAGTCTCACAAACCCTGGAAGGATGGTACGGCCGTATTTACTTGTGATGAAAAGTTAGGCTCTTTGGTATGGACCACACTTGCAGAAAAGACAAGACCGGTTGCCGGGGTAGTCTATCAGGAAGCTGATGACTTCATTTTATTGTCTAAGTATGCGAAGAACGATCCTCTTCAGGAATTTACTTCTTCTCAGGCTATGGTAGTTCCTGTAATCGACAATGTTGATAGAATTTATTGTATGGACTCTAAAACTGTACAGGCATGAAAGTAATAGTGACTAGTGTTTTCCGCGATAAATTCACTCATCGGTTATATAACTGTGGAGATTCCTTTGACATCAAGGATGAAGCCCGTGTACAGGACTTGGAAAGTCGCAAACTCGCTAAACGGGTCGAAGTTCCCGAAGAAAAGAAAGAGGTTAAAATCTCCCTCTTTGAAAAGGAATTTGAGAAAAAGGGTTTGGTTGATGCGTTGAAGGGTATCGGTGTTCAAGTGACTGGAAACATGGGGGAGAAAACTCTTCTTGATAAGGTTGCCGAACTTGACGAAGAAGCAAATTCCAAACTAAAAATTGCTCTTGGTATTGAGTAAAAGGTCAGGGTGTGGGAGACTACACCCTGACAAATGTATAATTTATAAATCAAGAAAAGATGAAAAAGTTTATTTGTTTTCTGTTTTGCTCGTTTATGATGCTGTTTACATCTCTAGGTGTGCAAGCGTCCAGTTTCAGTGAATCAATCCCGTCTAAGTCTGTAGATGCGCCTATTAGCTTTGTTGATACGCCTACTGTTCAAGCTGGTGTCATTTCTATTGCTCCGATGAACGTTCTTGCGATAAATATCGCTCCACCTCTATGCAGTATTGAAATTATAACCATTGAGAACAAACCAACCGTAGTGTCTAAATGTCCGTTCCGATATCTATACAGGTCAAAGTATTGCACGCATTATAGTAATACTTCCTATAGCCGACTGATTACACCATATTAACATGAAAGCAAGAGACTACATAAAACAAAAGTTCCAAACCTTCGGCATTAACTTGTCGGAGGCTGACCTTTTGGATATGTGTCTGAACTCGAAGATAAGCGGAGAGGATGAGATGAATGAGGATAACCGCATGCGGGTGTCGGTGGCTATCGCAAAGTTCATCCCCTCTCTCCTACTCCGTGCCACTTCAATCAGCGAAAGTGGTTTCTCTATGTCTTGGAATATCCAGGGAATTAAGGATTACTATACAGTATTATGCCGTGAGTATGATTTACCCAATGCGTTAGGGAATAGGATTAAAGTACTTGATATAGCAGATTATTTATGATACAGTTCAGACCTCATATATTGCAATACCAAGTAAACACTGGAGGTTACGAAGATAATAACGGTGATTATCATCCCAGTACATCTTCATTTGAAGGTAGCATTCCCTGCCGATATGAACCGAACGGGAAAGCCAATACAATAGCCTTCGAAGATGGGAAGACTTATGTGTATCAGTATGTAGTCTATTTGAATCAGGACTGTAGAGAGTTCAAATGTGGCGATATTATCCGACTTCTGAATAATGGGGCTATTGTAGCTGAAAAGCAGGTTCAAGGATTCCACAGAGGGCAACTAAATGCAAAGTTATGGCTATAAGAATTACTACATCAATGAGTGAAATTGACGCTTTGATTAAAGCAGAAACTGAACGGGTAGATAAAATAGCTATTCAGGCTCTCTCAAATTTGGGTGATATGTGTGTCGCTGAAGCTAGAGATAGAGCACAAGAAGAAAGCTGGTTCAATCAAACTGGTAATCTAAGAAGTTCTGTAGGTTATGTGGTTGTCGCTCATGGTCGTATTGTTAAAAGCTCTGATTTTGGAACTGTACTTCATGGCTCGGAAGGTTCAAGGGCGGGAAAGGCTTTGGCTGAAGAACGTGCGAAGAAGTATTCAAACGGTTATGCTCTTATCGTTGTTGCTGGAATGAACTATGCCGAACTTGTAGAAGCCAGAGACAATAAATCTGTTCTTGCATCTGCTGAACTATTAGCACATGCAGAATTTTACAATGTGATGGAGAAACTTAGAAATCAAGTTGCGAAATGAAATCGGATATAGAAATAAAGGACGCGATTTATGCGGTTATAAAAGGCTCTTCTTTAGAAAAAGCTGTTACCGGGAAGTTGAAGAAAACAAAACGCCCTACCAGCTCTGATAAAGAGGATATTGTCATTTCCATTCTCGACAACGGTAGTGGTCAGATGCAAAAGGCTTTTGTTAACGTGAATATATATGTTCCTGATTATATCCGGGATGGTCAGGCAGAAGAGAATACCATCCGATTGCGCGAGCTTTGCAAGATATCTTATGAACTTCTGTTTAATTGCCGAGGTGCTGGCTTTCGGGTTGATTCCAAAGGCTCCAAACAGCGTGTATTAGAAGTGAGCGGTAAAGACGAGCACTTCATCAATAATAAATTATTAATTCAAATATCTAACGAATAAAAGATTATGGCACAATTATCATGGGGTAAACCCTCAATTGAATTCGGTAAGTGCGGTGCTGATGGCGCTACACCTACGACATGGACTAAGTTACCGTATGATCCGGTAGAAAACTCTACAAAGTTGACACCTACCAAAGGTGAGAAGAAAGAAGCTAAAGTCGAAGGCGGTGAGAATGAAGCTGTTAAGTATGCAAAGAGCACTTATACGTTTGAGTTCGAAATTCGTGCTGCTAAAGGACGTACTAAGCCTATTGAAGACGAAGATGGGGTAGTCGCAGATGAGTATGCCTTCCGTTTGACACCAGAGAATCCTGAATGTGAGGGATTCTTGATTGAACGCTCTGCTGTGTCAGTAGAAGATACATTTGACACGGCTGAAGGTAAGAAGTGGAAGTATACGGCTGATGTCTTGAAACCAGCTACGGGTAATCAAGTAAAACCATATACAGCACCTACTGCTCCAGAGGGTTGAGAATATTGTTTTTAAAAGAGTGCTTTCAACAGCACTCTTTAATTATTCAGTATTATGAAAGATAAAGAATTGCTTGAAATGAACATTGCTGATACCATCATTGAGAGACCTATTGGTTTCAATATTGGTAGTCAGCAATTTTATCTATATCCTCCTACGTTGGGGATGACTTATCACCTTGCAGGATTGTTCAAGAGTTTGGGAGCTGATACTAGATTGGTATCTACTAATCCATATTTGGAAGCCATTCGATTATGTACTGAAAAGAAAGAGGTTGTTTGCCGAATACTGTCTAACTTTACGTTCAATCGGAAGGAGGATGTCTTTGATAGTGTTAAAGTAGAGGCGCGGACAAAAGAGTTTTCAGTATTGGAAGTAGAAGAGCTTGCTACCATGTTTACAATCGTTCTATCCGGAGATAATACAGAAGAGTTTATCAAGTTCTTCGGGATAGATAAAGAACGCTTAGAGCGTAACAGAATAGCCGCAGTTAAGAAAGATAATAGTAGCGTAACCTTTGGAGGCAATAGTACCTATGGAACATTGATAGACTTTGCCTGTCAACGTTACGGATGGACTATGGATTATATTCTATGGGGAATCAGTTACGCTAATTTAAAGATGCTCATGGCTGATGCCATCACTACTGTCTATTTGAGTGAGGATGAACGAAAACTACTTGGAAAAAGTGCAGGAGAAGTGATAAATGCAGATGACCCGAGAAATAGGGAACTAGTTAGGGAGATGATTAGAGAGTAAATTAAAAACCGGAATGAATCCAGCTTTGCTGATATTTATTGCTTTTATATCGTAAAGATTTTATCAATCTGGTTTTAATGCAAAGATATCCTCGGTTGGATATTATATTAAAAAAACGAGAAAAATGCTTTATAATTATCTTATAACAATATTCATTCCATTTTTTTTAATCTATTCATAGGATAGTAAAGTTTGAGTAAAAAAAGGCAAATGCATGGAATGAAAGATAAAATGATGGAAAGAAAAATCCATCCCGATACATTATAATGATTTTCTTCGGTAAAGAAATAATGCATCCATACATTTATCATATTTTGCAATTTTTGATGTGCTGTCTGAGGATTATCTGACATATAGGTATATTCATCATATTCATTATTAAAATGGATATTTGGGGCATGTAATTTAATGGTTTTGTAAGAAACAAGTAAGGTAGAGTCTATTGTTTTAATATGATTGTCTTGGACATTTTTATTATCATATTTTAAAAGAATAAGTGCTTTTTCAAGTTTTCCCATTTCGTTGATTTCATTTTTGATTTTGTCGGAAAATTTACATGGACTTTCGTTGATTAAACTTAAATAAGATTTGGTTAATCTGATGTCATCTTGTACTATGTTGATTAGATTTTTATTATAGAACAAAGAATGAGTACATGTTGGAATTAAAAGTATTGCCCATATCATATAAAAGCTAATGCTGGAGATGATTAGTTTGAGGCTATATTTAGAATGTTGCTTTCTAAAAAAGCCTTTTAATAGGCCTACTTCTCCTATAATCATCATTATAAAGAATGACGCAATAATAAACAGATTAATTACAAATGGGAAAGTCGGTATGAGCATGGTAATAGACTTTGCTGATAACCAACAACAATATGCAAATGACAGTAATAAAAAAATAGGTACAGTTACTGTTCCTGCAAATAGGATGGTATCATTTGAAGAATCTTCAGATAGAGATACAACATTTTTTTTGTTTCTGTTGTTGGCTTCTATTATGTACCTATCGATATCATTACTGATTATAATTTGTAGTTCTTTTTTATCATTATATTCACAATAATACTGATGAAGTGAATTCATGCGTGCTTTTAGTTGTTCAATATCCGGATTGGAAATATTATCGGCTTTTCGGCAATATACATGAATTTGTGGGCGGTTGTTTTCTTTAAAGCTATTATATGCTATATCAAATTCATCCATAGTGATCCCACCTACATAATCATCAAATATAAAAATTATGCCGTCTGCTTCGTTGCGAATAAAATTATTATAATCAGCTTGTCTTCCTATGTTGTCTTTCGTGAGAGATGTTTGGAAATCTTCGAAGGTTTTAACAATACAAGGCTTTTCCCATTTATTTTGCATTTTCCCAAAAATTACACGACAAAGATCGCGCTCATCTTGCAATGCTTTAGAACCTGCTATAAACCATTTTATTGTGTCGTTCATAATTTTACAAGTATTTATGTTTTGGTGATATCACCAAAAATCTATATTTTTCTTCCTCCATCTTAAACATCTTCCCACAGTTGTAGCAGATATTTTTTGTATATGTCTTTAGTCACAAACTGATGTTGCTAAGAAAAGAGTGAGCCATTATTATAAATCATCAATGAATTTAACGGCAAATTCACGATCTAATTGAGTAAATTCAATATATTCCCTTATCGCTTGTTCTGCATATCCTTTTTCTTTTAATATTTTCCATTTACGCAGATGTTGTTTGAAGTCATTATTGTTTTCATTTATGACCGGAAGCTCCTCTTTAGGAGCTTCTTTATAGGGCTGCGCTGGTTTTTCTTCTTTTTTTTCGAATATTACAGTTTGCTTGGCTTCTTGCTTTTTTTCGTTTTGTGTGTTTGATTTATTGATTTCTTCTATTATTTTGTTTATACCCCAAATAAGTCTGTCGCTTTTTTCTTCATACATTTTCTTTAATTCACTAACATTATTAGTCATTCCCCAGACTTTGAAAAATAGGATAATTTGGAGGATACCGAATACAATAATAATGATAGATACAATGTTCATTGTTGTTTCCATGGTGATTTACTTTTTAAGTTGTCTTGCAAAAATACCTTAAATACCAATCATTTCAAACTTTTTCACAACAATCTTTGCCTTGTTGCATATCAAACTATTTGAAAAGTTCTTTTTACATCACATTTGTCTACTTTTATCTCGAATCTTTCGTTGAAGTCTTTGTGTTGAAACAAGTTTGAAAGATTGTTGATTTTTGATTAATAAAATAGAGTATATGGGAAACTTACATTTCGATGCGACATACAACAATGAAGAAGTAATGCGAAAAATTCGTGAGTCTCAAAAGGCTTTTGTAGAACTTGGAAATTCGGCTGAAACTCAAGGGCGGAGGATTGATGCAGCATTTGAAAAGATCTCGTTGAAAAGTCTTGAACGTGTGCAACAAATAATGAAGAACTTCCCTAATGAAGTGCAGGGTATTTCATCATTTCAAAGGCAAATTGATGGACTTGAAAAGCATATTGAGCGAGTAAACCAGAGAATTGCGAGTGTTAGCAATGGCAAATTAGGCTCTACTTTTAGCGATGTTTCAGGCAATGTCAATATTGGTAATGTCTTGAAAGAACAGGTTTATGAGGGAGCACAGGCTGTCAATACCTTAACTGAAAAAATCATCAAACAGAAGGTTTTGATAAAGGATATTGAACATGATGTTCGGACACTTGGCGAAGCATATAAAAAAGCAGGAGAAGGCACAACTAAGAAAAATGCTTTGTTTGCTGATTTTAAAGGTGCAAAAAGTGCATTACAGGAGGAAAAGAGCGCATTGTTCGAACTTCAAACTCAACAAGCGCAAGCTCGTTTGTCAGTGCGTAAATTAAAAGACGAACAAAAGCTATATCAGAAAGAAACAGAAACAGTGGTAAACGCAAATGAAAAGATGTCTCTGTCTTTCGGGAAATTGTTAGGTGTTATTGGAGGCGTTGCAGCTCTGAAGAAATTAGGCTCTGAAATAATCCGAGTGCGTGGTGAGTTTCAGTCTATGCAGACAGCAATTGAAACAATGGTTGGAAAAGATGTTGCTAGTCAAATCATCCCCCAAATTAAAGAATTAGCAAAAATATCGCCTCTTACTTTGACTGATATGGTAGGTGCTGAAAAAATGATGCTGGGTTTCAATATTCAAGCAGAGGACACTATCAAGTACTTGAAAGCCATTAGTGATATTTCCATGGGGGAATCCAGTAAGTTCAATTCTCTTACCTTAGCTTTCTCCCAAATGTCCGCTGCTGGCAAGCTGATGGGACAAGACCTTAACCAAATGATCAATGCCGGATTTAATCCACTGCAAACCATTTCCGAAAAGACAGGAAAGTCTATTGCTACATTGAAAGATGAAATGTCCAAGGGGGCTATCTCCGCTGAAATGGTACAGCAGGCGTTTATTGATGCTACTTCTGCCGGTGGCAAGTTCTTTGGAATGTCCGAGAATGCCTCTAAGACTATCAACGGTCAGCTTTCAATGATGCAAGATGCTATGGATAATGCTTTCAATGAGATGGGGCAAAAGTCGGAAGGTATTATTATGTCTGGTATTCAATTGACTACTTCCCTAATAGAAAACTATGAAACTATAGGTAAAGTGCTTGTAGGAATGATTGCCACCTATGGGGTGTATAAAACTGCACTTATCACAAACATTGCACTAACTCGTGGCTGGGCAGTAGCTGCACGGGCTGATGCGACAGCAAAGGGAATACAAACGATTGCAACTAAAGCGCAGACTGTAGCTCAATTAGCCTTAAATGCTGCAATGAAGGTCAATCCTTATGTGTTAGCAGCAACGCTCCTAGTGGGGGCAGCAACTGCTATGTGGGCTTTACATGATTCTACAACAGAGGCGGAAAAGGCTCAAAAACGTTTCAATAAGAAACAGGAAGAAGCTGCCAAGCAGGAGCAGGAACATAAACAAAAGATTGATTCACTCGTAGAAAGCTCCCGTGACATTGCTTTAGCTGACTTACAACGTGGACAGAGTTTGGCAGAACTTCGCAAAGAATATCCCCAAATATTCAAAAAATACGACATTGAAACTATAAAACTTGCGGATATTCTTAAACTAAAACGTGAAATTGCGGAAGAAGATGCAAAACGTGCGGGTGAGAAGAAAGCAAAAGAGCTTTCTAATATTGAGGAGGAAATCAAGTATTATGAGAATCTATTAAAAACATTATCTGGCCAACAAGGTGTTGATGGATATGTTAAAAAATTAAAAGAGTTACGAGCGGATCGCGATGTCTTATTGCAGGAAAATGGAAAGGAAATTTCCGAACAATTTATTTCTAATCTTAAAAATATTGATATAAACGAGTTCGACCACTACATTTCCGAATTAGAGAAGCGAATAAAAGGGAAAGGAGAGAATGGAAAAGTAAAACTCCGTTTACCGATTGATATAAAAGGCTCTTTGTCTGGTGAAGCTATTTATGATGTTAATAGTATCAAAACGATGATAGACGCTGCAAAAGCTGCAAAAAAGACAAAAGAAGAGGCAGCGAAAGCAGAAAAGAAAGCAGTTTCAGAATGGTTATCCTCATACAAAAAAACGTATGAAGATGCTGATAAAGCATATAATGATTTTCTGAAATCTAAAGAAATAATGTCCGATGCTGATAGAGATAAAGAATTGAAAAGGCTTAAGGGCTTACGTGATACTGCAAAAGCTACTTATGAAAGAAAAGGAGGCTCTACTTCATCCGACAAAAAAGAAGAATCATCCGCCGCAAAAGCAAAAAAAGAAGCCGACACCCTTCGCAAAGAGCAAGAAAAACGCAATGAAGAACTTCTCACCCTCCAAAGAAATAATCAGAAATCAGAAATTGATTTGATGGAGGAAGGTTCAAAGAAAAAGATAGCCCAGATCGAATTAGACTACAAGAATGAGATAGCTGCCATAAAAAAGAAGGAAGAGGAATGGAGTAAGGCACAAGGTGGTAAGTTAACCGAAAAGCAGAGTCAAGAAATTTCTATTGCCTATACACAAGCTGAAGATAAGAAAGATAAGAGCATTTCCGATGTCATGAAAGAGACACAAAAAGAAGAAAGCGAGAGACTGAAAGCAGCTCAAAGTGCGTGGAACGAATATTATCAAACATACGGTACTTGGGAACAGAAACGCCTTGCTTTGACTAAAGAATACCAGCAGAAAATAAAAGAAGTCCAAAATGATAAGAATAAATCAGGCGATGAAAAGAACGCCCTAATTGATACCTTGCAAAAAGAATGGGATGAAGCATTAGCGAACCTTAACCTTGATAAGTTAAAGCAAGACATCAATTGGGAAGTTGTCTTTGGTGATATGAGCAAAGTTACCAAGAAACAATTACAGCAGGTAAAGAAACAGTTGCAAGAATTTAAAAGGTCTCCTGAGTTCAAAACCTCCACCCCGGAACAGATCAAAGTGATAGAAGAAGCTTTGAATAACATAAATACAGCATTGGTTGATAAAGGTGGTTTCTTTGGAGGATTGACGGACTCTCTTACTGAATATGAAGGCACTGTATATAAAGTAAAAGAGGCACAGGAGGAGTTGGAAAAGGCATTGAAATCAGGCGATGAAGTTGCTATAGAGAAAGCGAAGAAGAAAAAGAACGCAGCAGAACAAAATCAAGCTAATGCACAGGCAAATGTAGAAAAGTCTAAAGACAAGGCAATCAGTAATATTACTGCTATCTCCAATGCCATCGTGCAGCTCGGCAAAGAGAATGTTAGTTTGTCTGATATTGGAAATACAGTTGGAGCCCTTGTTGATGCCCTAAGCTCTTCAGGAACCAAAATAGGTGGAATCATTTCGGCTATCTTATCTATTATAGATGCCGCAGGTGAAGTGGGTACTTTTCAATATGGTATGGATATTATCGAAAACATATCAAGTACTGTAACCGACGCTTTCGCAAGGGACACAGAATCCATAACTGGACTAGATATGAGTTTCATGAAAAGTGCTGATTATGACGACTACAATGAACTTGTTGAGCAGTATGACACTTTGATAGATGTCTGGGATCAGCTACTAGATAAGAAAAAGGCATATATAAAAGAATCTTACGGAATAGAAGCGACAAAAGCCGGACAAGAGGCATTGGACTTATTAAATTCCGAGAGGAAAATAACAAGGGAACTAGCTAGTTCGCGCTTGGATGCAGGTGCAAGTTCTGGTAGTCATTCTATGAATTATCGAATGTGGAAAGGTTCTTATGATTACAACGGTACTAACTGGAAAGATGTGGCTGGCGATATATCTAAATCCCTTGGCGGTGTTGACTTCAGTAGCATGTGGAGTATGCTTGATATGTCAGCAGAACAGTTGGAATGGATAAAAACCAATTATTCTGGGTTATGGTCAAAAATGGATGGTGATTTCAGGGGGTATTTGGATGATATTATTGAGTATGGGGATACCGAAAATGAAATCATTAAATCTATCAATGAACAACTAACCCAGACTTCTTTTGATAGCCTATTTGATAGTTTTGTAAATACTCTTATGGATATGGATGCTTCTTCTCAGGACTTTGCTGATAATTTCGAAGAATACATGAGAAAAGCGATTTTTACTTCAATGTTTGCCAAAAACTATGAAACAGAGTTAGAAAACTGGTATAAGGATTTTGCCAAGGCAAATGATAAGGAAGGAGGTATAACAACAGATGATGTCAATGATTTAAAAACGAAATGGGATAACATTGTAAACGGTGCATTATCAGACCGCGAAGCTTGGGAGAAAATAGTAGGTAGCTCTGGTTCTGAATCATCACGTGAAGCTTCAAAGAAGGGTGTTGCAACGGCTTCACAAGATTCTGTTGATGAACTTAACGGACGCTTTACAGTCATTCAGGGACATACCTACGAAATCAACAGTGGTGTGAAAGTGATCCAGTCGGATACAGCGAAGATTGCCGAAAAACTATCATTCCTTACCAGCATGGACAAGAACATGAGCGACATGGTTAGAGGACATGATATAATCGTAGCCCATCTTTCTAACATTGAAGGGTATACAGCAAACCTTGTTGATATTAGACAATTCATGTATTCTATGAAATTAGGAATTGATTCACTTAACACTAAAGGGATAACACTTAAGCGATGAAAGGGCAATTACTAATAGACAGAACAGATGCATATACCAGCTTGGGTATATGTGTTACAAGGGGAAGTTACAATAATCTTGTAGCATTTCCAGCTATGAAAGAGCCGGACAAAAACGACTGGCCGGAAGAAGACGGGAAGGAGTTTGATCTGACTACACCAACTCTTAATACGGCTGAAGTAAGCATTGAGTTTGCATATATAGGCAGTTTGGGTATTGGTGGACTGATTGATATACTTTCTGACTTGAGCTATCATGAATTTTACTTTCCCTTAATCGACAGGAGTTATAAGTTACGTCTGTCTTCCCAAAGCAGCTATGTTATTAATCCGGGCCTTGAAGTTGCTAAATTTATTTTTAGTAACGACTTCCCCCGAGAAGTCGATTACGAATACCAGGAGCCCGTAAATGAGCTTTCAATGCCTAAAGGTTACGAGATTGATGATAAAGACTTATCCGATTATGGCGTAGTCGTATTGCAAGGTAGTAATGCCGAGATATTAAAAACTCCGGCAGTAAAAAAGAACCTATTGCAGAATTTTAAACGTCAAGATGGAGCAATCTATGACGGTGAAGTTGTGAAATTCCAGACCAAAGAAGTATCTCTCAAATGCCTGATGCGGGCCGGGACGATTGAAGCATTCTGGCGTAATCGCGATGCCCTACTCTATGATTTAACACGGCTATCCGCTAAGACAGATGATGAAGGATATGAGTATTCCGATGCGGAACGTATATTTTATTGTGATGAATGGAGTGAAAGCTATCCCTGCTATTATAAGAGTTGTCAGACGAATGATTTCATGCTAAATAACGGTGTATGGTGGGAGTTCACTTTGAAACTCGTATTTACCAGCTTCCGGATCGGAGAAACGGAGTTCTTGCTTTCATCCGAAGCGGGCGAATTTATCATAACAGAGGACGGAGAGTTTTATATAGATTTAAATTGATTTGCTATGCCATTAAAGAAGAAAAAAATATCAGAACTGAACGAAGCCAGCGACATGAAAGGCTTCTTCACTATCGGCTACCGAGTAATCAACGGAGTTAAGACTAGCCTTAAATTTGGTTTAGAGAAGATTCAGACTGCCTTGGATAATATGCTCAAGGCTACGAGTGATGCAAAAACAGCTACTACCGATATGCGGCAATTAGAAGCAACTGTTGAAAGCAATGAATCAGCCCGTGAAACAGCCGAATCCCGTCGTAATGCTTCCGAACAATCCAGGCAGACAGCCGAAACGAATCGTTCCCGTGAAGAGCAAGCCCGGGAAGCTGCTGAATCAGTGCGTATCACTAATGAGAATGCACGTAAGACCGCTGAAACAGGACGATCTACTGCGGAAACTGCACGGGATAATGCAGAAAAGAAACGTGCTACCGCTGAAGGTACACGAGAAGCTAACGAGCAGGTTAGAAAAGATTCCGAAACAGGAAGAGGAACAGCAGAAGCCGAGAGAGTAGCTTCCGAATCAGCACGTAAATCTGCCGAAACTTCCCGTGTGTCCGAAGAAGATAAAAGAAAGACTTCCGAAACAGAACGCGTTACGGCTGAAACCGGACGTTCCTCTGCCGAGAATATAAGAAAGCAAAATGAAGATGCGCGTAAGTCGGAAGAAGCGGCCCGCGTAACTGCTGAAGGTAAACGGGTAATTGCTGAATCCGGACGTGTTGATACAGAAAATAAACGTGTCTCGGATGAACAAACACGTAAAAGCAATGAAGATGCACGTAAGACCGCTGAAACAGGTCGTTCTTCTGCTGAATCGGAACGTGTGAAGGAAGAAGATAAACGGAAAACCGCTGAAACAGGTCGTTCTACCGCTGAATCTACCCGTGTTTCTGCCGAGGATAAGAGAAAGGCGGATGAAGCGACAAGAGAAACAAATGAAACCTCGCGTGTGGCTGCCGAATCTAACCGTGTTACCGTCGAATCCGAACGTGTATCTGCCGAAGCAGCCCGCAAGTCAGCGGAGACAGGCCGGGTATCAGAAGAAAACAAGAGAAAGGCTGCTGAAACTTCCCGCGCTACGGCTGAAACTTCCCGTTCGTCAGAAGAAGATAAGAGAAAGCAGAATGAAGATGAGCGTAAAACTGCGGAAGGTACTCGTTCATCAAATGAGGCTAAGCGTGTAAATGCCGAAACGGAGCGTGTCGAAGCAGAGTCTCAACGCAAGTCAGAGTATGCCGGTATTGTGCAGGAAATGACGCAAGCAACAGAAGAAGCCACCGGACAGATTGCTCTTGTCAAGCAATTAACAGATGATGCGAATGCAGCTAAAAATGCATCTGTTGAGCAGACGGCTCTTGCAAAGAAAGCTACAGATGCGGCTAATACTGCGGCTGGTAGTGTTAATGCAGCTAAAGATGCTGCAACTACTGCGGCTGCAGGGGCCAATGCTGCCAAAGCTGAATCAGAAGCTCAAACCGCCTTAGCGAAGAAAGCGACAGATGAAGCAAATGCGGCTAAAAATGCATCTGTAACACAGACAGGATTAGCAAAAAAAGCGACTGACGATGCGAACGCTGCTGCATTGGCGGCTAACAATGCGGTTTCAGGAGTTGACGCAAAAGTGAAAGCTGCAGTCGATGCGCTTGTTGCCGGTGCTCCGGATGCTCTCGATACACTTATTGAGTTAGCGAACGCACTTAACAATGATCCTAACTTTGCTACGACGATGGCAACAGAGCTGGGAAAGAAACTTAATATTTCTGATATTGTTAATAATCTGACAAGTGGAGGGACTAATAAAGTCCTTTCTGCCGAACAGGGAAAGGCATTGAAAGCAGCTCTGGACTCCCATAACCATGATAGTAGATATGAACTGATAATCACTAAACTGACCGCCTTTAACAAGAATTTCGGTACGACTTCCGGGACTGTATGTGAGGGTAACGACGCCCGGTTAAGCAATGCAAGAACTCCGTTAGCTCACACGCATAAGAAAGCGGATATTAGCGACTTCCCAACCTCGATGCCGGCAAGCGATGTACCTGCATGGGCGAAAGCAGCTTCTAAGCCAGCCTATACAGCAAGCGAAGTTGGTGCATCTCCATCTAATCACAATCATGCAGGTACATACGAACCTGCATTCACTAAAAACTCTGCCTTTAATAAGAATTTTGGTAGTGCAGAAGGAACCGTATGCGAGGGAAATGATGCCCGGTTAAGTGACACACGTGTACCGAAAGCGCATACTCACAAGAAGTCTGAAATAAGTGATTTTCCAACTTCGATGCCAGCAAGCGATGTACCTGCATGGGCGAAGGCTGCAAGTAAACCATCCTATACAGCTTCCGAAGTTGGTGCGTCTCCGTCGAATCATACTCATACAGGGGTCTATCAGCCAGCAGGAAGTTATGCAGCGAGTTCGCATAAACACGGAGCAACGGATATAACTCCTGATGGTACTCACCGCTTTGTTACTGACACGGAAAAAGAGACCTGGAACAGTAAAGCTGCGGGAAACCATAATCACGATTCAGTATATCAACCTAAAGGTAGCTATGCACCGTCTTCTCATAAACATGCAGCAACTGACATTACGGACGATTCTACACATCGTTTTGTCACAGATTCGGAAAAGTCAACTTGGAATAGTAAAGCGGCAGGAAATCACAACCACGATTCAGTATACCAACCCAAGGGTAGTTATGCTGCAAGTTCTCATAAACATACAGCGACAGACGTTGAAGAAGATTCGACTCATCGTTTTATGACGGATGCAGAACGTACAAAACTTAGTGGAATAGCCTCCGAAGCTAATAATTACTCTCATCCGGCTTCTCATCCAGCATCAATGATTGAAGAAAGTACTACAAGAAAATTCATGACGGATGCGGAGAAAACTTTACTAAGTTCTCTCGGAACTAAGGCTGCTCAAATTAAAGAGCAAAACTTAGGACAAAACGGTTATCGAAAATATGAAGATGGATTATTGATTCAATGGGGATATATGTCTCCAAACTCAATGAACAGTACTACAGGTGAACAATATGTATTTTTGTCTACATCATTCTACAATGATACTTACACAGTAATTACTACGGTTATAAGTAGCTATACATCTCCTATTGTAAAAGAGATAGTCAGGAAATATACTTCTTATTTTATTACTAAATCAATTCAATATGGATCAATAGCTGGGGAAAGTTATGGTTGGTTTGCAATAGGTAGATGGAAACTTTAAAAATAAGAATTATGAAGTATTGGAAACAAGGATTCTATGACGAACCTATAGACGGTTCCGTAGAAATTACGGAAGAGCATTATCAGGAGTTGTTAGCTGGGCAGTCGGCTGGATTAATAATCGCTGAAAGCAAACAAGGCTATCCGATCTTAGTTGTGTACGAAGCTACTATCGAAGAAACCAGAGCGCAAAAACTTGATGAATTACGATTGTTCGATTCATCCCAAACAGTGAATCAGTTCAGTATAAACGGAGTATTGGGATGGCTAAACAAGTCTACACGCGTCGGGCTTATGAACTCAATCAATATTGAGAAAGAAGCCGGACGATCTGAAACAAGTATCTGGATTGGTGATACAAAGTTTGTCTTATCAATCGAAAGAGCTATTGACATATTACAACAGCTAGAATTGTATGCCCTTGCGTGCTATGATACGACACAAAGGCATACGAAAGCTATTCAACAGCTAGAGACAAAAGAAGAAATTGAAGCATACAATTTCAAGACTGGTTACCCGGGAAAGCTAAGTTTCACCGGATAACCGACCGTATAATCATAGTTTTCAATTTCCTCAATTGTCTGCAATGATTTGACTGCTGCGATGTGAGATTGTGTCACATTGTAGCAGTTTAATGCATACATTTCAATCTCATTCAGCATTGATAAAGCGTCAGAAATTGGAATGATATACTTTATAGCATCATACCACAACACGGTATCTGATTTACCAGCATTTTTTTCAATCGAAATTGAGTTAAATAATCCAACACGCGTGGATTTGTCTAACCACATACTTTCCCCTTCAATTTTAAAAGAATTGACATCGGTCGATTTGTCAAATATCTGTATTTCAGACATTTTCATTTTTCGCACTTCTTCGATGTCGTACTCATATTCTACCAATATTGGGTATCCATCCTTACTTTCAACTATCAGTAAACCGTTAGACTGCCCAGCTAATAGCTGATTGTAATGCTCATCCGTTATTTCTACTGAACCGTCTACCGGTTCATCGTAGAATCCATTTTTCCAATACTTCATAATATTTGTTTTTTAGTTATTTCCAACGCCCGATCGCAAACCAGTCCCATGATTCTTGTGATAATCCAGTAGTACCTCCACTTGCATAATTTCTATTCAAATAAAATCTACTAACTGTTTTATTTATTGCCAAAGGAGATGATGAATATACGGCGGAGTCACTACTAGGCTTATATACAGTTGCAAATATTTTATATTCAGTATTATAAAAAGATGTAGGCATAGTCACACTATACGAAGCTGTAGATGAACCTCCAACTCTGCCCCATTGTACAAGTAATCCATTATTGAATTTTGCATAACCGTTCAAGGATAGGTTTACGCTCATTGCGTTCGATAGATCAGCTAAAGCATACGTAGTCCCGAGAGAACTTAGGTGAATTAAACTACATTTTGAGTGATTTCTTTTAAATATTTTTCATTTTGATTTATTTCGTGACAATGCCGTTGATGTTGCGTGTAATATATTATTTTATCAATGATTCGTCTATCATTTCCTTACTTTTATGCCTATTATTCAATACATTTCTATTTGATGTTTATATTTTAGGATATAATTCTAAGGACATGATAAGTTTATATAATAGTGATAAGGAAATAAAAATCGAAGTAAAGGATGAAAGCTACTCTTATGAAGCTATTATGGGCGAGGACTCCCTGACCCTTTATTTCTCCCATCCTGGGTATTTGGAAGTACCGGTCGGATCTTGGTGCGACTTTTATGGAAAACGTTATTTCTTGAAGAAGGATAGCAATTTCAAGAAGAACGGTGAACGTAATTTCGAATATACACTTATCCTTGAAACGTCTAAAGCTGATGCAATGATGTGGAAAGTTCGTCATACCGCAGAGAATAGCATCAAATTCGCGTATACGGCAAAAGCGCATGAACATTTGCAATTACTCGTTGAAAACTTGAATCGTCGGGGAATCGGCTGGAAAGTCGGTAATTACATCGAAGGAACAGAGAAAGTAATTAATTACAATCATACCTATATTCTTGATGCTCTCAACCAGCTTGCAGAACTATATGAGACAGAATGGCAGATCACTGAAGAAACGGTTGAAGGAAAACAAATTAAGACTATCCATCTGCGTAAAGTTGAGTATAACAAGGAGAACCCTTTGAAACTGTCGTATGGTAAAGGCCACGGCTTCAAGGTCGGTGTTGGTAGGACTTCTGGGGATATACCACCCGAAATAATTTTGGTAGAAACTACAGATCGCAATATTGATTATTCTACATACGGATCTAAATACCTGTTACTTCCAAAGAATAAGACTCTTGTTTACGAAGGGAGAACGTATAAGACAGATGCGGATGGAACTTGTGTCATGCGTGCTGATAAAGAACTTACAACAGCAAAGGAAGATAGTCTGGACTGTACAGCTATTTATCCTTCCCGTGTTGGTACTGTTAGTTCTGTTATTGAAGTGAACAAGGAGAATAACTTCTTTGACTTTGTAGATAAAGACATTCCTGAAGAGTTGAATTTCGAAGATTGTCTCATAGCTGGAGAAAGTATGACTGTCATTTTCCAAACCGGCATGCTTACAGGCAAGGAGTTCGAAGTAAAGTATATCCATGAAGCGAAAGACAAGAAAGAGGCACGTCGATTTGAAATTGTTCCGCAAGAAATCGATGGGATAACAATGCCGGAACCGGAAGTCTGGCGCCCGAAGGTTGGTGATACATACGCAGTGTTCGGAATGCAATTGCCGAAGGCTTATATCTGTAATGACAGCACACAAACAGGTGCGAGCTGGGAAGCTTTCAAGGAAGCAGCAAAATACCTGTATGAACATGAAGATAAAGCATTCATATTTACCGGGACATTGGACGGCATTTGGGCTAAAAAACGCTGGTTGGAGATAGGCGGAAAGATTGTGCTAGGTGGGTATGTAAACTTCTCTGACACACAGTTTCATCCGGAAGGTTCTCTTATCCGGATGATCGGAATCAAACGTTTTGTGAATAATCCGTATTCACCCGAAATTGAGTTGTCAAACGAACCGATAGGCACGTCTGTTTCAAGTGATCTGAACAAGATAGAAACTAACGAGGTGACAGTTATTGAGAAGCATAAGGATGCACTACAATTCACAAAGAGACGGTTTCGCGACGCACAGGAAACGATGTCTATGCTTGAAGATGCACTGTTGAATTTCTCCGGTTCTGTCAATCCGATTACCGTTTCAACCATGCAACTGCTTGTCGGTGACGAAAGCTTGCAATTCCGTTTTGTCAATTCAAAAACGAATCCGGTTCAAGTAGCTCATAATATTACTTTCAATACAAGTACAAAGATACTGAACGCTCCGGCAGGAATCCTTCAGCATTTGACACTCGGTATTAGTTCTCTTTCTTCTTCTCATAAGGCAGATGAATACAAGTACTGGGACATGGCTAACTATGATTCTCCGGTACTCATTGACCCGGACAAGAAGTATTATCTATATGCTAAAGTTGGCAAGGAGAATCAAGCCGGAACATTCCTCTTGAGTGAAACAGCTATTAAAATGGAACAGATAGCTGGATATTATCATTTACTCACCGGAGTGCTTAACAGCGAGTATGAAGGTAGTAGAAGTTTTGTTCAGCTATACGGATTTACTGAAATTCTGCCGGGCCGCGTAACAACAGAAAGAATCCTTTCTCCGGATGGTGATACATATTTCGATCTAGTAAAAAGTGAGATCGGCGGTAACATTCAAATAAAAGCAGGTTCTTCCGGATTGGAAAATCTGTCTGAATGGGAAGCTGCTCATCAGGAAATAAAGGATGCAGCTAAAGCGGCCAAGGATGCTGCTGATTCAGTGGAAGGACTTCATAATTATGTAGATGGAGCCTTCGCTGACGGAATTATAGACGAAGCAGAAGCAAAAGCTATTGAAAAGTATATCAATACTGTCAACAATACCAAACAAGCTATCGAAGCAACTTACAATAAACTCTACACAAATGTTTATTTATCCGGTCCTGCAAAGATTGGTTTGCTCAATGCTAAAGTTAGCTTAATGGGGAGTATTGAAAGCCTGATTAATACTATCAATGCCGCAATTTTCGACGGATTTACAACATCTGAAGAAAAGAAAGACGTGGATAATAAATTCACTCTTTTCAATTCTGCCTATGCTGATTTTAATACTGCTGTTGAAGCCGCTAATAAGGCTATACAGGACAAGCTAAAGGATTATTCGGATGAAGCACTGAAACAGGCAATGCAGGCTTTAGAGGATGCTGCGGATGCTGCTAAGGCTGCGCAGGATGCTGCAACATCAGTTGAAGGCTTGCATGACTATGTAGATGGCGCATTTGCGGATGGCATTATAGACGAGGCGGAAGCTAAAGCGATTGAGAAATACTTAAATACAGTCGGAAATACGAAATCTGCTGTTGAAGCTACATATAGCAAACTATATGTGAACGCTTATCTGGAAGGCTCTGCTAAAACAGATTTACTTAATGCCAAGGTTTCTTTGTCAGGTGCAATTGACAATCTTATTGCTGCAATAAATACAGCTATTGCAGATGGACAAACGACTATTGAGGAAAAAAAGAATGTAGATGATAAGTTTACTCTATTCAACTCTGCTTTAGCTAGTTTCAATACAGCCGTTGAAGGAGCAAACAAAGCCATACAAGACAAACTGAAAAGCTATTCAGATGAATGTACCGCTGATCTGAAAGTGCTCAATACTCAAATCTCTGCACAAGTTACGCGGGTCGATAGCTTAACGCAAAGGATAGATACTGCCGGTTGGATTACTACAGCTGACGGTAATAAGATATATGCTTCTAAAGAACTGGAAAACGGCAATACGCTTATATCTTATATTAACCAGGCAGCAGGTGAAACGACGATTCATTCATCTAAAATTAATTTGGAAGGTGCTGTTACAATCACCGCACTGCATAGTGATCTACAGACAATGATTAACTCCAAAATTGATAGAGACGGATTGGGCAAATTAGCATTTGAGGATGCAGTCGAATATGCAAAACTTGGTACTACAATTGTTGTAGGCGGGTATTTGAATACTGATTTGATAAAGGTTCGCAGGATAGATGCTGACTCCGGGTTCATAGGTGGTTTTACTATCGAAAATGGACGTCTCGTTTGGACGCGTTCAGATTATTTCGGAGGAACATCAAGAAGTTTAAAGCTCGGCTCTGGAACTGCGAAAGAAGGTGTTGTTAATGTGACTTTTAATGCTGCAACTGATGGCAAATTTGGTGTTTGTGCAGTAGGAGCAACAGCAGGAGGAAGTGCGGCCATCTATGGTTCTTCGCGATCAAATCCTACATATCCGAGTAATTACATTTATGCTGGTTATTTTGATGGGAATGTAGAAGTATTGGGTGATGTTTCTGCGAATGGATTTTACCCTCGTGATGGTAATGGTAATTCATTATCCGTATTGTCCGATGTATGGATTACTAATCTGGATTCTCCAGGAAAGGTTTATAAGCAAAAGATACATATAGTAAAAGGTATGGTGATAGAAATGACTAACACATAAAATAGAAATGAAAGTAAATCTAAACAGAAACTTACTTGACTTTAGAGGTCGGGAGTTTATCGAATTGGTGAATGGTAAGGAAAGTAAGAAATCTCTTCGTGATTTGGTGGCAGAGGCATTATTTGCAGCAGGCTCTAATCCACAGAAGAATATGGAAACTTCCAAGAAATTACGAGCATATAAAATGCTACAACAGATTATTAACAATCGTGGAGTACTTGATATTGAGACAGAAGATGCTGCTCTATTAAAAGAAATTTGTGGAGAATATCTCACTGCAGGTACATACGGACAAATTTATGATTTAATAGAAGGAGGAAACAAGGAATGAACATCACAGCAACTAACAGCACTGCCACAACTAAGGTTACGGACGCTATCAGGATTAAATACAGAATATCAACCCGTGGCACCGAAGCTGTGAAAGATATTACTGCCGAAATCATTAAGGATGAAACGACTGTCGGATTCTTCAATGCATCGCGAAATGGAGTAACCGGATTTTCGCTACATGAGGATCATGGACTGACTTCTGAAGAAGTGAAGAAGGTATTTCAGACAGCTGTCGATGATTGTAGCGAGGTATTAAAATAAAGTATTAATATTTTAGATAAATGATTATGGATTATTTCAAAAACTTACTTATTGGATTGATTACCGGTATAGCTGCTTATCTCAATCCTATCTCTGGGGAGATCAAAAGTCTTATTGCTGTATTTGCCCTCAATTTCATTTGTGGACTGCTTACTGCACTCCTTATCAATCATGAGAGTTTTTCTTTTAAAAAGGCTTGGAGGTGTATCGTAGAAGCAACTATTTTCTTTGCCTTGGTTAGCTGTATCTACTTTATAGGTGAACACAAGGGAAATCCGGAAGGTGCTCTACAATGTGTCTCATTTATTACGTATAGTGTTTTCTATTTCTACGGGGTGAATATTCTTCGAAACATAAAAGAGATTTTACCTAACTCTAGTAATGGTTACAAGGTAGTAGCTTTCCTGCATTACGTACTAAGTGTTGAGTTTATAAAGAACATCCCCTATTTAACGAACTACTTACAAAAAGGAGACGCAAAATGAAAACTATTGATGCAATTATCATCCATTGTTCGGCCACGCGTGCCGGACAGGATTTACGAGCCAAAGATATTGACCGGATGCACCGGGCTCGGGGTTTCAATCAGATCGGTTATAACTTCGTCATTGACCTGGACGGAATGATAGAGAACGGTCGCCCGCTATCCATTGACGGGGCACATTGCAATACGAAAGGTTTTAGCGAATCTTCGTATAATAAGCATAGTGTTGGCATCTGCTACATAGGTGGTTTGGATGCAAACGGAAAGCCCGCAGACACAAGAACGATCGCTCAAAAGGTAACTTTGCGTGAATTGGTTGCGAAGCTCTGTAAAGAGTATCCTATTATCGAGGTTCTTGGACATCGTGATACTTCGCCCGATTTGGATGGCAGCGGTGAAGTAGAGCCGGCAGAATATATCAAAGCGTGTCCCTGCTTCGATGTCCGAAGTGAATTTTCCAATTTCTTACGCAATACAGTGATCCGGCCATGAATCGAATAATATACATTACCATATTGTTAACGTCAGCAATATGGTTAAGTTCCTGCAAGGCTTCCCGTAACATCGAGATGCAAAAGCAGGTGGACTATTACGGAGAGTTCCAATACCTGCGAAACATGATTGAGTCTCTACAGATGAACGTGAATAAGCAGACGAAGATTACTACCGACAAGTTGAGTGATCTAAAGATTGAAAATACAACTGTTTATCTTTCTCCTCCCGATTCAACAGGAAAGCAATATCCGATTAAAGAAAGTACTACTACTGCATCCAAGCAGGATCAGGAACGAACAGAAGTTGATGAAACATTATCCATTACTTTGCAGCAGTTCTCGAATCGCCTTGATACTATAAGTAACAAGGTGAATGCTTTACTAAATCAAAGAGAGAAGGTAGTCGAATTATCTTGGTGGGATTTGCATAAAGATAAAGTTTATTGCTATGTCATTGGCTTGATTCTTGCGGGATGGTTGGTGTGTAAATTTAAGAAATAAGGCTTTCTTCTATTGAAAATACAATTTTTTGGCGAAATTATATGTGAGAAAATACAATATTGTGGAAATAATATATATCTTTGCAGCAAAAGAATATCTCTGTTGGCGCAGAGATAAACTTTAAATTCGGTGATGTAAAAATATAAAATTGTATTTATGGCAAAAATAAAGAATGTGGCTGAAACAGCCAAAAGGAAGCGTATAATAAACGCTAAAGAATGTGAATACGAACTTCGTGAGTCGTTAGAAAAGCTATTTGATGCTTTTTGGAATGCTGTACGTAATTATGAAAAAGAGGTAATACAAACCCCGTTTACAGCTCGTTGTCGAGGATTTGAAGCCTCCCTCTTAAACTCAAAAATAATTCAAAGTGTTCAGTCTGTTTTTAAAGATGACTGGACATTTGGAAAGTACAAAAGATTTATGCTTAGAGTTAATGGATATATTATGCTTTTTAAGAAATTAAATAGTAAAAATATGCCAATGAATGTTCCAACTCGTTTTTCATCATCTATTCAGAACCAAGAGCAAGGTTATTTGTTTGATATGTATGATAACGGGATAGAACCTATTTTATTTTTTGGATATAATAAAAGTCGTTTTGGGGAGATTATAAATCCAAAATTGGTTTATATCGATGAAAACAAAGTGAGATGGACTATTTCTGAAAATGATATTTCTACAGTTAATAGAACAATGGATGTTCAGCCAGCCGCTGCGTCTCTCTCTGTACGCCAAAATATCAAAAAGAAAGAAGGAACAAATAATTAATAATATAATACATCACCGAATTTATTTTAGAAAACAACAATACTGATAGCAAAAATGGAAATCAACTATAAGCAGATAATATTTGCTCGTGAATATCGAGGTTACTCACAAACCGAGCTTGCTTCTAAGATTGTTGGATTGTCACAATCCAATTTATCTAAGTATGAGAAGGGTATTGGTCCTTTATCTACCGATGTGCTTAATCGCATAATTGATTTTCTGGGATTTCCAACTGACTTTTATGAGAAGAAAATCTCAAATATTGCAGAAAATGCGCATTACCGAAGGAAGAAAGGAATGACTAAAAATGAACGTTCCCAAATAGACCTTTCAAACAAGTTATTAGGTTATATTGTAGACCAAATGGGGGAGTCTGTGGAATTTCCAGATATGTCATTTCGAATGATTGACCTTGAAGATGGATATACACCCGAAACCGTGGCTCAGTACACCAGGAAGTATTTAGGCTTGAAAGATGAACCGGTTCGGAATATATTCTCTTTGCTGGAAAGAAATGGGATTATAATCATAGAATTGGATTATGATGTGGATCTATTTGACGGGGTTTCTTTTTTGACAGATGGTGGATATTATGTGATTATTATTAATAAGAATTTTAGTAATGACCATAAAAGATTCACTTTAGCACATGAACTGGGACATTTGATCATGCATACTTCAAATGAGTTTCTAATCTCTGAATATAGGGATAAAGAAGATGAAGCAAATAGATTTGCTTCAGAATTCCTTATGCCTTCTGATGCTATATCAAATTCCTTACGTGGACTAAAACTGCAGTATTTGGTGGAATTAAAAAGATATTGGTTAACCTCCATGGCATCTATTGTACGTAGGGCAAAAGATTTGAAATGTATTACTAACGAAAAATATAAATATTTTAGTATTGAACTAAGTAGAAGAGGATATAGAAAAAGCGAACCTGTGAATGTATATATTGATATGCCGAATATGTACAATGAAGCTTATAAACTTCATAAGAATGAATTGGAATACTCAAATGAGGAAATGGCAACTGCATTTAGTTTGCCTATTGATGTTCTTACTAGATTTTGCTGTCCTACAAAAACCAATTTGAAATTAAGATTGAGTATATAATCTGTATATCTTATAAATATAATCATCATATGGCTAAAACAATAAAAAAATTCACTTATGCGGTGAAAGATAAATATGATAATATGGTAACTGTGTATGCAAGAATTGAAAAGGAAGGTGGTTTGTATTACTGGTATACAAGTCATTTGACAAAACCGCAAGATGCAGATGGAATAGGAATATATAATCCTTCTAATGTTGAGTCTAATCTTGATACTGCTGAAGCATTTTTGAAAGCATATATTAGTATGATGAAAGATTCTAAAGTAATTGTACCAAACAATCATTATTGATTTATTATTTTAGAGATAAGTTGTGTTCTATTAATGATAAATCCTTTTTATATTGCCCCGTCTCTTTGATTCGGGGTTTTTCTTTATCCACCTCCAAAGTATCGCTATCTTTATGCTATAAAAGATTATTTTATGTGATAGTCATGTGATCGGCTCGGTACGAAAGATTCGGGGCTTTTTTCTTATTCATAATCAAACTTCTCGTATCTTTGCAAAAAAAAGATCCATAATGAAAGTCAAACATGAATATGAAAGAATGCCGGCCAATGAAGTTTGGAATGTAGTAGTAGCTTATATTAATAAGAACAAGCAGTTTTTGTCCTCTACTGGTATTAAATATAACGCCAAGGTCATAATTGATTCTATAGAATACAAAGGTGGAAGGGAAGGAAGTGTTAGAGCCACTGAAGGAGAGTCTATCAGTAAGAATCAATTTATTTCCGCATTTAGGCAAATCCGTGACATGGAATGTATCAATACAAAAAATGTCAAGCCATATATTGATAGAAAGCAAAGTCCATTTGTAGGCTTACTAAAGTCCGTCGGCATCATTGAGTAAGATACGGTTCAGGAAGTTAAGAAAAAACGAAGCGCTTGCTAAATTTGCTATAAATAATCGGTAGCTGAATAGTCACCTATTTTTATGCTCTCTGCAGAATACTAGAATCGTAAATCTTCATTTTCATAAATAATTGGCGGAATAGTATTCAAATTAAAAAATAATTAATATATTTGCGTACAGACGTGGATGTCTGTTGTATCATCTCTCTATAGAAAAGTTGCTAGATTTCAGAGGAGAGAGACAATGCGTTATTTACTCCAAAAGGAATGAGCCTCGACTAAGTGTAGTCGGGGCTTTTTTTTATAAGTTTTATGAATTTGATGTGCTAACGAAATGCTAATGACTAACGATATATTATCTTTGTGTCATAATCTAAAATACATAATTATGAAAGATAGTACATTATATATAATCGGGAATGGCTTCGACCTATTTCACGGTTTAAAATCCTCCTACAAAGATTATTCTGAATTTGCAAAGATAAATACGCCGAATGTTGAAGAGTTTTTGGAAGTATACTTTCCCCCAAAAAACAAAGACGATTGGTGGTCTCATTTTGAAGAAAATTTTGAGAATTTTGATGCGAGGCAATTTTATGATAACCATGATAACGTTTCTGAAAGATTTATGGAACAGGAACATCCACAGTGGAGCGATTATTTTGGAGTATTAGACGAAATTAATGAAGAGTCTGAGAAAATGCGTCTTGGAATAAAACAATCATTTAGGGACTGGATTAATGAAATATCTGAAACCGAAATAGAACGAAAAAATATGCATTTTGAAAAAAATGCTCTCTTTTTGTCTTTTAACTATACCCCTACACTTGAAAAATTTTACAATATTCCAAAAGTTTTTCATATACATGGATATATAGGCGATGACAATGAGGAAAATCTTGTTTTTGGTCATGGAGTGGAAGTTTCAGAAGGTGAAACATCTGAACTAGATGAAAATGGAGAAAACAATAGAACTCCCAGTTATGATGCAGAAGCAGCTTCTCATGCTCTTTTTTATAAATTTCAAAAGCCAGTGAAGAATATTATTGACGAAAACCAAAGTTTTTTTGATTCTTTAAAATATATAGAAAAGGTAGTTGTGCTAGGACATTCTCTTAATGAAATAGATATGCCATATATTTGTAAAATTAGAGATTCTATTTCAGATAGTTCTAGTTGGATAATAGTCTGTTATACTGACGATGATAGACAGCGTGCAAAAACAGTAATGGGAAATATAGGAGTTGCTGCAGACTCACGTAAGTTGTTGTCTTGGGAAGAATATGAGAAAGGCTTGTTTTAACGAATATAGAATCAATAAATTATAGTTTTATGAATCAAAATATCGAATACGAGAAGTTTACACAAGAAATATATCAGGAGTTAAGCAATGCTCGTGGTATTACAACCAACGTTGAACACAATGTCAAGCTCACTGGTAAATCAGGACAAAAACATCAAATAGATGTATACTGGGAATATAAAATAGCTGGTGTTCAGTACAAAGTAGCCATCGAATGTAAAAATTATAACCGTAAGCTCTCTGTTGATAAAGTAAATGCATTTCGTGGTGTATTGGCTGACCTTATTGATGTTAAAGGAATTATGATAACCCCAAAAGGCTACCAAGCTGGAGCAAAAAAAATAGCAGATTCATGCGGAATTAATCTAAAAGAATTAAGAACTCCTAGTGAAGAAGATGATTGCATAGTAGCAGAAATAAATCTTAGTTTCGGCATATCTCTTACCCAACGTCTTTTTTCACTTGATAATGATTGGGCAAAAGCAAATAATATAAATTGGCTATCATATAGAAATTTCATTGCCCATTTTTCGCAACGAGGTGATGATTGGGGAGAAGATTATCTTCCTTTAGATACCGCTGAAGATGACATTCTTGATGAAAAAGGTAATATTATTACGACTTTTGATAAATTAGAAAGTGAACTTCCTCAAAAAACAGCACAGGTATTTGATTTTAAGAACGCTTATGTTATTACCTGTAATTGGGGAAAAGTAAAAATAAAAACGGTCAAATTTATTAATAGCAAGACACATAAACAGACATTAATAACTCTTGATGCGAGGAGTATAACAAAAGCAATACTCAAGGATGCATTAAGTGGTGAAATAATGTTTTTTTCTAAGGAAGCTAAAAAATAAAAGGGGGATTACTACCTCTTTATGCTTTTTGTAAAATGGTTGGGTCAGTTGAAATCTTCTTAATAAAATCTCTCTCTATTATATAAGCGTCCATTTTATTAGCATCAAACGGTTTAAGTAAAGAAGTAACATCCGCTTTCTGTAAGTCAGAATCCAGCCATTTTTCTTCGTCCTCTTTAGATAGGATAGCCGGCATCCGATGTTTCGTATTATGGATATAATCGGTCAAAGGGTTGGCGTCAGTGGTAATAATAGAGAATGTATCATATTCTTCTCCTGTCTCTTTGTCTAGCCAACGATCGTAAATACCTGCCATCGAAAAGATTGGTTCATCTTTCAGATAGATGTAATAAGGAATCTTATTGTTTCCTCCATGTCTCCATTCAAAGTATCCGGTTGATGGCACAATGCACCGTTTCTTCATAATTGGTTCCCGGAATGAAGGTTTCTCAAATATGGTATCCGCACGTGCATTTAGAGTCATTCGGCGGATATCATCTGCATTGGCTTCATCTTTCGTCCAAAATGGTATTAATCCCCAATTGAACACCTGAATCTCGTCACTCTTTGTAATTATAGGATATTTCGGAAAATTGAAAGCATTCACATGGTACTGTTCGTTTAGCATATCTTGATATATTTCAACGATATCTGATTTACGACCGTACCGGGCTGCTAATTTGATAGCCTTAGCACTCATACTATTGTGAAAACACATATTATAGGCAATTAATGTTTATAATCTGACTGATGTCAGTAGTATAACGCCCGGAGAGTTGTTCTTGTTTAAGTTTCCAGTCTCTCCCCGTTCCTTGGATTGCTAATTTAACGAGTTGACTGTGTTCACCGTTAATCTTATCTATTGCCTGTTGAAGTCTTTCCCGCTTTTCACGATCCACTGAATCAAAAAGTCCAAGCTGGGCACCTTCGGTTATTTCAGTGATGATAACCCCGGCTTTCTTATACTGATAACCTTGCATGAATATTGTCTTTAATCCAGCTAGCGCATAATGTACTATCTCTTGAGTGTCATTTGTTGGTACCGGAAGCTGTATTACTGTATTCTTCCAGTATTGTGGTAAATCTTCTCGGAAGTTATTCGTATGAATGAATACCATCAGAGACATTGCATAAGATTTTTGTTTCCGGAGTTTTCTTGCACAAGTAGAGGCATGAGTAGCAATAGCTTCAACCATCGTGTCTATATCAGTGAGCATTTTGCCAAATGAGCGACTAGTGCAAATTTGCTTCTTGGCCGGTGGAGCTGATTCCATATCAATACATGATATACCGCGAAGTTCTTTCCATGTACGTTCTCCTACAACAGTCATATTCTTGCGTACCCATGCACCGGAAAGCAGCGTAAAGTCGTATGCTGTTTTCACTCCTTGCTTTTCGAGCTTTGCTGCTTGTCTACGTCCGATTCCCCACACATCACCGATATTCGTCAGTTGTAGGGCTTTGATTCGTTTATCTTCAGTGTCTATAATGCATAGCCGATTATATGCGGGATATTTCTTTGCGAACTTATTAGCTACCTTTGCAAGCGTCTTGGTAGGGGCAATACCTAAACTAACAGGAATGCCTGTCCCACGTGTTACCTGGTTTACTATTTTTGTTCCAAGTGATTGAATATATTGAATGCCGTCAAGGTTGATAAACGCTTCGTCGATAGAATAAACTTCCAGTTCGGGTACTAATCCTGCTAAAATAGACATCACTCGTCCGGACATATCACCATACAGCGTATAATTGCTACTGAATACGGCAACTCCGTGACTACTCACCAAATCCTTAATCTGATAAGCAGGTACTCCCATTTTGATACCTAGTGCTTTAGCTTCATTGGATCGTGCAATAACGCACCCGTCGTTATTACTAAGTACAACGACAGGCTTCCCGTTAAGCGCTGGATTGAATACCCGTTCACAGGAAGCATAGAAATTATTGCAGTCCATCAATCCGAACATTATCTTTTCCTCCGATTCTTTTTTATTGTATAGGTTACTATCCCCCAAACCATAAACTCATTATCTTTCGTCACTTTGATGGGTGGATAATTACTGTTTGACGGTACTAACCATGCTGCATCGGGTTCTAGCCTTACACGCTTTACGGTAAACTCACCGTCGATAAAGCATACGGCAAGATCATCATCCAGTAATTCAAGCGATTTGTCTATTACGAGTATATCGCCTTCCTCTATTCCTTCATCACGCATTGAGTCTCCGACTACACGACCATAAAAAGTACTTGCCGGGTGCCGAATAAGCTCTTTATTCAAATCAATTGCCTGCTCTAAATAGTCCTGAGCCGGTGAAGGAAAACCGGCCTTTATGCCTTCATCAGCGTATTGCAAAGGAAGATTGCTTGATATATCTATTTTATGTATTTCTATTTGCTTTTTCATAACTCTGCTTCTTTGTATTAAAACAAAAGAGGTCAGGGTTTGCTCATTGCAGATACTTTTTTTAATTATTAATAGTTTTCTCCCAATCATCCAGCACAGTTACATCCCACCGTGGAAGGTCAGGATTAATATATGTTACCGACCTGCCATACACAGAAAAACTTTTGCCAATAAACTCGTCGATAGCTTCATCTTCCCCTTTTTGAAGACAGATATTCATAAAGATATGCATTTCATCCCAGTTGGTTGGCCCAATAAACAAAGATTCAATGAACCGACCTTTAACTGGAGCCCCGACAACCTGGTCTTTTATTCGCTCAATAAGAGCAATTGCTTCTTCAATTGTCATATAGATTATTTTCCAGCAAATATAAGAAAAAGGTTCGGTTATCCTTTCATCAGCATAATATCTGCTCTCATCTCTATATATTCAGTATATTTTTCAGGATTGTTGGTATAGTCTATCACCCTGTTTATGGCTATCTCAGCTTGTTTTTGTTTGACGCGTGTATAATATCGAATAACTCCCCTACTCTTATCTGAATGACCGAGACAATAATCTATCACCCCATCCGGAATTCCAAGCTCTGAGGCAAACTGTGCAAAGGTTTTACGAGCAGAATAGAAACACAACGTCTGTTTAATCCCTAAGTGCTCCTTTAGTTCCCTCATGCAAAGATTGATGTACTTTTGCAAGTTAGAATAGGTATAAGAATACCCCAAATCCAAAAATCCGCTTTTATTTATGTACTTACTGATAATTGCTTTCGCTTCGCTATGTATAGGTATCGTTATGACTGATTTCCCAGTCTTAGCATGAACAGTCTTGATTCTTTCAAAAGAAAGTATATCCACCGACAAATCAACAGATAATAAATCTTTCAAGTTGATACCGCACAAATAGAAAGAGAGTAAAAACATGTCCCTACCTAAATTCAATCTTTTTCCTTCGACTTCCGCCCTTTGTATTTTCTGAAATTCTTCTATTGAAAGATCGCACTCTTTAGGGTCTGCTGTTGGTATTTTCGTGTACACAAATGGGTGCACATCCGTTTTCAGAACACCTGTTTTTATCAGCTCGTTTATCCGGGCTTTCAGATGGGTTAATCGCAATCCGATGTTTCCATTAGCATAGCCTTTCTTTATCATCCACTTTTTAAAATGCTCTACCAATAAAGTATTAATTGCAGGAATAGGTACATCTCCTTCCGCATTAGTAAACACCCGTACAGTCTCCTCATTCATTTTTGCATAGCTTTCCCTCCCCTCTTCCCTAATTTCATTTATGCGCTGTTTCCAGAACTCCAGAAACGAAATATGTGAAGGGCGTTCCTTGGACATTATAATCCGCTTTATCTGAATTGCAGAAAAATAGTCTATACATTCAATAGAATTAAATTTCTCTTTGTATTGTGAAAACACAAATTCAAGCCTTTTATTCATGACGTTCGCATCCTTCCGGTAAGCGACTTTACCGTTATCGAATTCTGCAATATCATCTAACAGAAACTCTGTTTTGATGTAGGCGCGTTCTTTCTTTTGGGAGATGCAGACTAAGATGGGAAGCCTGCCATCATGTTCCTTAATAGAACTTAAAATTGTTAATCTGATTGTTGCCATAGTCGAATAATCAAAACACAATTCTACTATACAATTTTGTGCAAATATATACGCAGATTTATGTTTTTTTTATTCGGAATTGAATTTTTAGAAAAGAGAAACGCTGATTAAAGAACTAATAATCAGCGTTTTATTTGAGAGCCGCTAGCCAGACTTGAACTGGCGACCTACGCGTTACGAATGCGTTGCTCTACCAACTGAGCTATAGCGGCGTTTGTCTCTCGTTTACGGCGTGCAAAATTACAGCTTTATTTGAGAAAACAAAAAGAATCCGATTATTTTTTGAGCATAATTTTTAAATCAACTTTTGTTGACGTAATCTAGAACTTTTCTTTGCGCTCAAATTTTCCGTCCTCGGTATAGTACTTCCATGTACCCTTCGGTTTATTATTTGCATACTTTCCACGAAGCTTCAATGTCCCATCTTCATAATATTCACGGTAACGACCGTGACGTTTTCCTTCCTTTACTTCCACTTCACTCTTCAACGCTCCCTCCGAATAAAACTCCCTCAAAACGTTTCCTTCAAACTTTTCGACATAGAAACGCTTCAATTCGCTCATCTGTTCTTTTTCAGTTTCAGCATCTTCGTTCATTTCCTCATCATCTTCATCGGCAGCAACGGCAACAACCTCCTCCGGTTGATATGGACTGTAATCCATCACATATTGCAAAGAAGCTGACCGTCCATCTCCTATAACCTGCATAGTCCAGTAAGGAAACGAATACAGAATATCTTTATTGGATTGTATTTCATTCCATGTGGCAGGATTCATCATAGGTTTCAGTTGGGAATAAAACTTGTGCACATCCGTATATAAGAAAATGGTAGAACTCGACTTTAAATAGGAAAGCGCATTTTCAAATCCCGGATTATTTTTCAATAAATTCTTCTGTTCGTAATCTTCCACAAAAGAGAGCAAAGACGCAGCCTTATTACTAAAAACTACATAATCATCGACATAAGTATAATATGGCTTTTCAAATTTATCAAATAGTTTTCCAAAGAACAGGCGGAAAAAGCCTTTCATTTCGACGTAATTAATCTCGAAATCTTTATAATTGACCGTCTTTATCTTAACCGGACTGCGCCGCTTAATCTTCTTTTCTATTAATTCCATGTTCTTACGGGCATCTTTTATACTTTTAGCTCTGATAGCCAGAATTAGTTCTGGGTCATGTCCCAACAACCCCGGTTCGGATTGCGTAATAGCAAATTCTCCCGACATCCAACTCAAAAAGTTTTCTTCCAAAGATATCCCGAATAGCCCTTCAATCTTTTTCCGGGAACTTTGATAAGAATCATACAATTGTTTATTATGAACCGACATCGCATTCTCCAGCTCTTTTACAAAAGTTACCGGGTTGTTGAAACCTATATTGGTATATAGAGCCGTCCGCCCGGACAGAATCTCATGCGCTTTCATTTTATGTTTTCCCGAATTCAATAAAGCAGTGACATAAGGATCGGCAGAATCTTTTCTCAACGTATACCCTTTCACTTCCATCCGCTCCTTATCCGTATTTAGGTAAAGTCCGGCAAAATTCATAGAATTGCTAAACAGATCAATGTATTCGTTTCTTGCCCCCAGATAAATAGACATGAATTGAGGTACGCGCGCATAATTAATAAAGACTCTGACAAGCCCCTTACCGGAAACCAACTTCTCCGTTTCAATAAAAGACTGGTCGAGTCCGATTTTGGGTTTATTACGCGAATCAATAGCCGATTCGACAAGCCCGGACGTATAAGATCCTACCAAATGATTATCCACAAAAGCAATATAGAAAATATCCCTTGTTTCAGAATCACGCATTTCAAGGATATTAATGCCGTTATGCATCCGGTTGGTGACAGTAAAGCCACTCATGACCAATACGGTTTCCACCTGGTCTTTCAATAAATCCATTTTCGATGTTTTCTGCATATCCAGAATCAGCAGAAAATCCCACTTTGTAGCACGGGTCTTGTGAAGCGAAATAAGCATATCCCGTTCACCAACAAGCGACAACAACACTTTATTACTTTTGACTACCGAATCGAGCTTCTCTACACTCTCCGTTACTTCCTCGAAAGATTTCGCTTTCTTCAGACATTGCCATGTTTCACTTCCACTAAACTTTTCCCAATCTTCAATCGGAGCCGATGATTGAATGATAAACGCAGCATCTTCGGGAACCAGATAGATTTGCTGAATATTACGATCAGGCGAAACAAATAAATAAACTACGGAATATACAACATATACCGCCAAAGCTAATGCAGCCACAACTAAAGTTCTCTTTACAATTTTCGAGGTACTTTTTTTCTTCTCCGGGCCTGCATATTGCTCTTCTTGCCCGCAATTTAATTCATTCATTATTGTTCTGTTATAAACTTGAGTGGACAAAGATACTAAAAAAACTATTCTGAATAAAACATAAACCATTGACTCGTATCGTAAATATGTACTAACTTTACAGCATGAAAAAGAAATTCCAACTCGAAGTTCCGGGAGGAGCCGATAAAGTCTTGCTTCATACTTGTTGTGCTCCTTGTTCATCAGCCATTATTGAATGTATGATGCAACATCATATCACCCCCGTTATTTATTATTGCAATCCTAATATTTATCCGCAGGAAGAGTATATGATAAGAAAAGAAGAATGTACGCGCTATGCCCAATCATTGGGATTGGAGATTATAGATGCTGATTACGATCATGAAAACTGGCGATGTCACATAATAGGAATGGAGCAGGAACCTGAAAGAGGAGGACGTTGCCTGCGTTGTTTTAAACTGCGTTTATTGGAGACAGCCCGTTACGCACATGAACATGGCTTCTCTGTAATTACCACGACACTTGCCTCCAGCCGTTGGAAAAGTCTGGAGCAGATCAATGAAGCCGGACAATATGCTACCGCCTCTTACCCGGATGTCACATACTGGGAACAGAATTGGCGGAAAGGGGGACTTAGCGAGCGACGTATTGCCATCATTAAAGAATACAACTTTTACAACCAACAATATTGCGGTTGCGAATTCAGCATGAGAAAAGAAGAATAAAACAAACCTGTCATCACCAGCCAATCAATGAATCGAAATAAAAAAGGTAAAAACAGAAAACTATTCAAAAAGAAATCACACTCTAATAATAGATTAGGATGTATCATCGCCATTATTGTGCTCATTCCTATTCTTTTTGGTGTTTATTTGTATTGCCAGCAGATTAATATCCAAAAAAATAACGAACCGCAAACTGATACTTCCTTTCAGATTCCACCCGGCAAAGATCTGGAGACACCTGTATTACTAGTTCCCCGGCAAGAACAAATCATCCGCCATAGCGGATATACGGTATCATACAACAAAGATTTAAAAATCCCCAACTGGGTTTCTTACGAATTAACCAGGGAAGAAACCAAAGGAAAAGAAAAAAGAGGTAATCGTTTTATTGCCGATCCATTAGTGACAGGGCCGATTGCCACAAATGCCGACTATACCCGTTCAGGATATGACAAAGGTCATATGGCTCCCGCAGCAGATATGAAATGGAGTCCTGAAGCCATGAAAGAATCATTTTATTTCAGCAATATGTGTCCGCAACATCCACAACTAAACAGAAGAGGATGGAAAAATCTGGAAGAAAAGATCCGGGATTGGGCTATAGCAGACAGCGCCATCATTATTATATGTGGCCCTATTATTGAAAAACATCCCAAAACAATCGGAAAGAATAAAGTCGTAGTACCTCAAAAGTTTTTTAAAGTAGTCCTTTCTCCTTTTGTCAAGCCGATGCGAGCTATCGGTTTCTTATTCAATAATGAGCAGGCAGTAGAACCTCTATCATCCTATGCAGTAACAATAGATAGCATCGAGAGCCTGACTAACATGGATTTCTTCGCACCTCTGCCCGATGAGATAGAAAACAAAATAGAAGCAGATATTAATTACTCCCTGTGGCCTAATTAAGTAGCAAAACTCGTTTCTCTGAAATGAATTCATTTCCCTGTGCCAATGGCATTCTAGTTACAAACAGACTCTCACTTCAATAAAAGGGAGTTGTTGTATTACTCTCAAGGTTTCACATTGTAACGTCAAGAGATTGTCTATTCCCACATATTGTAGGAAAGTATTCTCTTATTTTATGAGAAAATATTCCCATATATTGCGGGAAAATAGTCCCACAATATATGGGAATAATGGAACTACGCTGGAAACAAAAAGATAATTGCAATGAATGCCAAGCAGCACAATAAGCAACTGAATAAATCAAGCAAGGCAGACGTAACGTGAAAGAATGAATTCACAATCGCATCGAAAGAAAACATACTTTTGATGTAGTCGCCTTATGATTCATCCTAAAAAGAGAACACTCCTATCCAAATTCTTTTTATCTTTGACGAACTTTTTAAATACACCTCAAAAGATGAAGAAAAAAAAGAGAAATATTCTACTATCAATTCTAATCGGAGCATTCCTCCTTTGTGCAGTTGCCGGAGGCACCTTTTATTATTATCTGTTTGCCCCCCAATTTCACCCACCTAAAACCGTATATATTTATGTAGACCGGGATGATACTGCCGATTCTATTTACCATAAAATAAAAGAATTCGGGCATGTCAATAAGTTCACCGGATTCCAGTGGATGGCAAAATACAAGGATTTCGATCAGAATATCCATACCGGTCGTTATGCCATTCGCCCCAATGACAATGTTTATCATGTATATAGCCGTTTTTCCAGAGGTTATCAGGAGCCTATGAACCTTACTATCGGAAGCGTCCGGACATTAGACCGATTGGCGCGAAGCATCGGCAAGCAGCTCATGATAGACTCTGCCGAAATCGCGAGCCAACTGTTCGACTCTACTTTCCAAGCGCAAATGGGATATACCAGCATAACACTCCCCAGTCTTTTCATACCGGAAACCTATCAGGTATATTGGGATATGAGCGTAGACGAATTCTTCAAACGAATGAAGGACGAACACGAACGATTTTGGAATAAAGATCGCCTGGCACAAGCCACCGCCATCGGCATGACACCGGAAGAAGTCAGCACACTTGCTTCCATCGTTGAAGAAGAAACCAACAACAACGAAGAAAAGCCAATGGTAGCCGGATTGTATATCAACCGGTTACATCAAGATATGCCCTTACAAGCAGATCCCACTATCAAATTTGCCCTGCAGGATTTTGGCCTGCGCCGAATTACCAACGAGCATTTAAAAGTCAATTCTCCCTATAATACCTATATAAATACCGGATTACCTCCGGGTCCCATCCGTATTCCTTCTAAAAAGGGAATAGATAGCGTGTTGAACTATACCAAACATAACTATATCTACATGTGTGCCAAAGAAGATTTTTCCGGAACTCACAACTTTGCCTCCAATTACGCCGACCACATGGCAAATGCAAGAAAATACTGGAAAGCCCTGAATGAAAGAAAGATTTTCAAGTAAATTTGTGATAAAACGAACGGAAAAGCCTATCTTTGCCCGATAGATTAACAAACTGTGATCAACACTAAATAAAAGAAATAGATATGAGCAAGCAACTCTTACTTGGCGATGAAGCCATTGCACAAGCTGCACTGGATGCCGGACTTTCAGGCGTTTATGCCTATCCGGGTACTCCTTCAACTGAAATTACGGAATATATTCAAATGGCCCCTATAACGACCGAACAGAATATACACAACCGTTGGTGTGCCAATGAAAAAACAGCGATGGAAGCTGCGTTGGGTATGTCTTTCGTAGGTAAACGGGCATTAGTTTGTATGAAGCACGTAGGTATGAATGTAGCTGCCGACTGTTTCGTCAACTCTGCCATCACAGGCGTGAAAGGCGGATTGATTGTGATAGCCGCAGACGATCCCAGTATGCACTCCTCGCAGAACGAACAGGACAGCCGTTTCTACGGAGATTTCTCACTGATACCGATGTACGAACCAAGCAATCAGCAGGAAGCGTATGATATGGTATACAGTGGCTTCGAATTCTCTGAAAAGCTAGGCGAACCGATCCTGATGCGTATGGTAACCCGCCTGGCACACTCCCGTTCAGGAGTAGAACGCAAAGAGCAGAAGCCGCAGAACAACATCTCTTTCAGCGAAGATCCGCGTCAGTTCATCTTGTTGCCGGGAAATGCCCGCAAACGCTACAAAGTATTGCTTGCCCGCCAAGACGAATTTATCAAAGCTTCAGAAGAATCACCTTATAATAAATACACAGACGGTCCTAACAAAAAGCTGGGAATCGTAGCTTGTGGTATCGGTTACAATTATCTGATGGAAAACTATCCGGAAGGTTGCGAATATCCGGTACTTAAGATTGGTCAATATCCATTGCCTAAAAAGCAATTGCATCAATTGATAGAGTCTTGTGACGAAATCCTGGTTCTGGAAGACGGACAACCCTTTGTAGAAAAACAATTGAAAGGCTATTTGGGGATCGGCATTAAAGTAAAAGGACGCCTTGACGGTACTCTGTCACAGGACGGAGAATTAAATCCGGACTCTGTAGCCCGTGCCGTAGGTAAAGAGAATAAATCGGAATTCGGTATTCCTTCTATAGTAGAAATGCGCCCACCTGCACTTTGCGAAGGATGCGGACACCGCGATATGTATACCACGCTGACCGAAGTTCTGAAAGAAGAATATCCATCTCATAAAGTATTCAGCGACATCGGCTGTTACACATTAGGCGCAAATGCTCCTTTCAATGCAATTAACTCATGTGTGGACATGGGTGCTTCCATTACGATGGCAAAAGGTGCCGCTGACGGAGGTCTTTTCCCGGCCGTAGCTGTCATCGGCGATTCAACATTCACCCATTCCGGAATGACCGGACTGTTAGATTGCGTGAACGAGAACGCCAGTGTAACCATCGTCATCTCCGATAATGAAACTACCGCCATGACAGGTGGACAGGATTCTGCCGGAACCGGACGCATCGAAGCGATCTGTGCAGGTATCGGAGTAGATCCGGCCCATATCCGTGTAGTTATTCCATTGAAGAAAAACTATGAGGAAATGAAGCAAATCATTCGCGAAGAAATCGAATATCGTGGTGTATCTGTCATTATCCCACGCAGAGAGTGTATCCAGACATTAGCACGCAAAAAAAGAAGTAAGTAAGCCATGAAAAAAGACATAATATTATCAGGAGTCGGCGGACAGGGAATTCTGTCCATTGCCACAGTAATCGGCAAAGCTGCCTTGAAAGAAGGATTATACATGAAACAAGCGGAAGTGCACGGAATGAGTCAACGCGGAGGAGATGTTCAATCCAATCTCCGTATCAGCGACCAGCCGATTGCTTCAGACCTGATCCCATCAGGCAAATGTGATCTCATCATCTCATTGGAACCGATGGAAGGATTGCGTTACCTCCCCTACCTTAGCCCTAACGGCTGGTTGGTGACTAACGAAACCCCGTTTGTCAACATCCCCAATTATCCGGAAACAGACAAAGTGATGGCAGAAATCAACAAACTGCCTCATAAGATAGTATTGAACGTAGACAAAGTGGCAAAAGAAGTAGGCTCCGCCCGCGTTGCCAACATTGTCTTACTGGGAGCAACAATCCCATTCCTGGGCATTGATTACGAAAAAGTGCAAGACAGCATCCGTGAAATCTTCCAGCGCAAGGGAGAAGCAATTGTAGAAATGAATCTTAAAGCATTGGCAGCCGGCAAAGAAATTGCGGAAAAGCTGATGCAATAAAAGGCATTACCATGAGTACACAATACTGGGAAGAAGAATTAGAAACCATGAGCCGGGAGAAGTTGCAGGAATTGCAGCTTCAACGGCTTAAAAAAACAATTAATATAGCTGCGAACGCTCCATATTACAAAGAAGTTTTCAGCAAACATGGCATCACGGCAGATAGCATACAGTCATTGGATGATATCCGCAAAGTACCTTTCACTACCAAATCTGACATGCGCGCCCACTACCCGTTCGGACTGGTGGCAGGTGATATGAGCAATGATGGTGTACGTATTCACTCTTCCAGTGGTACCACCGGAAACCCGACTGTTATCGTTCACTCACAACACGACCTCGATTCCTGGGCCAACCTGGTAGCCCGCTGTCTGTACGCAGTAGGAATACGCAAGACTGACGTTTTCCAAAACAGCTCCGGATACGGTATGTTTACAGGAGGTTTAGGCTTCCAATACGGTGCAGAACGCTTGGGCTGCCTGACAGTCCCTGCCGCTGCAGGAAACAGTAAACGACAGATTAAATTCATCAACGACTTTAAGACTACCGCTTTACATGCTATCCCCAGCTATGCCATCCGCCTTGCAGAAGTCTTCCAGGAAGAAGGTCTCGATCCCAAAGGAACCACACTGAAAACCCTGGTTATCGGTGCCGAACCCCACACCGACGAACAACGCCGGAAAATAGAAAAGATGCTGGGCGTAAAAGCATACAACAGCTTCGGTATGACAGAGATGAACGGCCCCGGTGTTGCCTTCGAATGTCAGGAACAGAATGGAATGCACTTCTGGGAAGACTGTTACCTGGTAGAAATTATCGATCCGGAAACAGGCGAACCCGTTCCGGAAGGAGAAATCGGAGAATTAGTACTTACGACTCTCGATCGTGAAATGATGCCGTTAATCCGCTATCGTACCCGCGATTTAACCCGTATTCTTCCCGGAAAATGCCCATGTGGCCGTACCCATATCCGTATCGACCGTATCAAGGGACGTAGTGATGATATGTTCATTATCAAGGGAGTAAACATTTTCCCGATGCAGGTAGAAAAGATTCTCGTACAATTCCCCGAATTAGGCAGCAACTACCTGATTACGCTGGAAACTGTCAACAACCAAGACGAGATGATCGTCGAAGTAGAATTAAGCGACCTTTCTACCGACAATTATATTGAACTGGAGAAGATCCGCAAGGATATTACCCGCCAATTGAAGGATGAAATATTGGTAACTCCTAAAGTTAAACTGGTAAAGAAAGGCTCTCTCCCTCAAAGCGAAGGAAAAGCCGTCCGGGTGAAAGACTTAAGAGACAACAAGTAACGATTCAAATATCCATGTGCTAATATACCAACCGCCGTTTTCACCATGCGGGATGGAATATTAGCACATTATTAATTAATATCATACAGCATGCAATTACTTAAAAAAAGAATTCTGCAAGACGGAAAATGCTACGAAGGAGGTATCCTGAAAGTAGACGGTTTTATTAATCATCAAATGGACCCTGTCCTGATGAAATCAATCGGAGTCGAGTTTGTCCGTCGTTTTGCAGCCACAAACGTAAATAAGATTATGACAATCGAAGCCAGCGGCATCGCCCCGGCTATCATGACAGGCTACCTGATGGATTTACCAGTTGTATTTGCAAAGAAGAAGTCTCCTAAAACCATCCAGAATGCACTAAGCACCACTGTGCACTCATTCACTAAAGATCGTGATTATGAAGTCGTTATCAGTGCCGATTTCCTCACTCCAAATGACAATGTTCTTTTCGTGGATGACTTCCTCGCGTATGGCAATGCCGCATTAGGCATTATCGACCTCATCAAGCAATCCGGAGCAAACTTGGTAGGAATGGGATTCATTATTGAAAAAGCCTTCCAAAATGGGCGTAAAAAACTTGAGGAGCAAGGCGTCAGAGTAGAAAGCCTAGCTATCATTGAAGATTTATCCAATTGCTGCATTAAAATCAAAGACGAGTAGATTAATTGGCGAGTAGATTAATTAGGATTGAAATACTGCCCTTTATCTTTCGTTCTTTTCCCATATTGCACCGCATGCTGCGGACAAACATGATAACATGCCAGGCATGAGGTGCAATCCATCCCCCAAACAGGCTTTCTGCCCATCATCATAATATTCCCTACCGGACAACTCTTCTCACAACGCTTACATCCAATACAAGCATCCGTAGTATAAAAATTCCCGGGAGACATCTGAAAGCGATTAAATAAAGGATTGATAATCCTCGTCTTAATAAAAGGAATACTCCCTTCATGACAAAGAAACAACTCTTCCCTCCTACTTATTGAAGCATTAATTTGATTGACAGCCGGAATAGCATCTGCCAGTTTTTTCTTCTCCAGTTCTTTCTTATCTACGTCAAAACCGGGAAGCAATACATAATTATTGGGCATAGTCACAGAAAAGCCTGCATGACACTTCCAGCCTTTATGACTCAAAGCCTTCTCCAGCACCTGTTGCGTAAGCCCGGTATCATCTCCACAGGAACAAACAAAAAACAAATATTGCCTTTTATACCCCTTTAAAGAGAGTTGCCGAATAAAATTAAGTACGATTTCAGGAGGAGCCCACGAATAGACAGGAAATACAAAACCGATCTTTTCATCTTCCCGCAAACAAAACTCAAACGTTCTGTTCTTTAACGCATCGGGAATAAAAACCAATTCTTCTTTTTGCTCTTTGGAAAGCTGATTTGCAATCCATTTAGAATTACCTGTACCGGAGAAATAGAATATCATAGAAAAGTATATAAAAAAGCCGCATCGACGATGTGATGAAACTCTGATAGAACAAGATTT
>ERZ859817.231-NODE-231-length-42411-cov-2.377869_pt1 | contig 42411 bp, 55 predicted proteins | sample MGYA00509986_ERZ859817 | MGnify/ENA primary metagenome ERZ859817 (study PRJEB30046, sample SAMN00715155) | human gut metagenome | study: EMG produced TPA metagenomics assembly of the A metagenome-wide association study of gut microbiota in type 2...
GCACCCCTCCCTTTGCGGCCCCCTTAACCCCCCCTGCCGTTAGGATACGCGGCTTCCGACCTGCCGCTGGACAGAGAGGTTTCCAGTATCGGGGCTCTGGTCGATGCCTGCATCAGGATGCTGTATGATGAAGTAAAATAAGCATAAAGAAAAGGACTATCTCGATGAGATAGTCCTTTGTTTTTGTTTTACCAGCGCCTGCTGGAACCGCCGCCGCCGCCGGAGCCTCCTCCGAAACCGCCGCCACCGCCTCCGCGTCCCCGCCGCGCAAAAGTGCGAGCAGGATGAACTGAGTGATGATGCCGCCGAAGAACATATGGTCAACGATGACGAGTACTATCAGGCCGACTGCGATCAGTGCCTTCATCCAGCCAGGCATCGGCGTATCGCCTGTGCCCTGCTGGGCTCCGCCGTTATAACGCACGCCTTCCAGCTTGACATCATAACTTTTGGCTACGGTAGTTGCGACAGTCAGATAGCCCTGCACGATGCCTTTTTCGTACTGGCCCTGTTTAAAGTAGGGCAGCATCTGCTGGTCCTGGATCCGTCCCGTCAGGCCGTCGGGCAGAACGCCTTCCAAACCGTAACCAACTTCGATCCGCGATTGTCTGTCATCGACAGCTACTAAGATCAGCGCGCCGTTATTCTTTTCTTTATTACCAAGTCCCCATTGCCGCAGCAGTGTCAGTCCATATTCGTCAATGGGCTGGCCGTCAAGTGTTTTCACCGTAACTACGGCGACCTGTGCGGTGGTTTTATTATCCAGATCCTGTCCGATGGCATTAAGGGCCTGACGGGTCTGCGGTGATAAAACACCGGCATAGTCCTGCACGTAGATGCCGGAGGACACGCTTGGCTTAGGTGGTACCTGGATCGCCGCTTCTGCCCCGACGGCAAAGACCGCCTGGATCAGAAGCATCAAAAGGACGAGCCAACGTTTCATAATCAGTGAGCTCCGTTATCGGTTAAAATTGTACTTGCGGAACAGTTTTTGCGCTTTCGTCTGCTTTAAAGTAATCACGGGCGTCAAAACCGAACATACCGGCATAAAGAACAGTCGGGAAGGATTTGATCTTGGCGTTGAAGCCCTGAACTGCGCCGTTGTAATCCATACGGGCTACGGCAATGCGGTTTTCCGTACCGGCAGCTCGTCCTGCAGCTGCAGGAAGTTGGTGTTGGCTTTCAGGTCAGGATAGTTTTCTGCGATCATCAGCAGGCGGGAAAGAGCGCTGCTCAATTCGCCGTTGGCCTGGCTGGTTTCGGCAACCGTCTTGGCGCCGCCTAATTTAGCGCGGGCATCGGATACAGCTTTAAAAACGTCGCTTTCGTGGGCAGCATAGCCTTTAACGGTATTGACCAGATTGGGAATCAGGTCGTTACGGCGCTGGAGCTGGTTTTCGACCTGCGACCATTTGCCGTTGACGTTTTCATTCATGGAAACAAGGCTGTTGTAGCCGCTCATAATAATGCCGGCGAAAATAACAACGACAGCGATAATAATCATTAAAGTTTTGTTCATTTTTTATTCTACCTCCAAAGATTTTTTTACTTAATGCTTATCTTCCATTGTAACTAAAGCGGGGGCTGCTGTCAAATGGAGCAGCGCCTGAAAATGTAAAATATCTGTGTTATTATGTATTTGTTTTATAATATTGCTGTGAGCTTAATTGAAGCAGAGCGTTTGCCAGCAGATTCCTTGTGGTATAATGTTGTTAGAAGATTATAAAGAAGGTGGTGTCGACGTGGGTGCACTTGACGGTATCAGGGTTCTGGATTTGTCGCGGCTTTTGCCGGGACCGTATTGCAGTATGCTTTTGGCGGACTTCGGAGCGGAAGTAATAAAAATCGAAGAACCGGGGCGCGGCGATTATTCGCGCAGCTTCCCGCCATTTCAAAACGGGTTCGGGTACTGGCATTTGCAGCTGAACCGCAATAAAAAAAGCGTTGTGCTGGATTTAAAAAGCGACGCCGGCAGAGCGGCCTTTTTAAAATTGGCGCAGACGGCGGACGTAGTCTTGGAAAGCTATCGACCCGGCGTTTTAAAGCGTTTAGGTATTGATTATGAGACCGTGAGCAGGCTGAATCCGAAAATAGTTTATTGCGCGATCACAGGCTATGGCAAGCGGGGACCATTGGTCGACCAGGCTGACCACGATATCGGCTATGTGAGCCTGGCGGGCATCACGTCGATGAGCGGCGAACCAGGAGGCAGGCCGGCGATCCTGGTATTCTGATGGCGGATATGAATGCGGCGCTGATGGCGGGCATGAGTATCCTGATGGCTGTGCGCCATGCTGAGCAGACCGGGACCGGACAGGAAATAGACATCTCGCTGTATAATACGGCGCTGACCCTGATGCCGGGCGCTGCCAGTTTATATTTCGGCAGCGGTTTCGTTGCCGAACGCGGCAATAACTGGCTGACCGGTGCATATGCCAACTATAATATTTACGAAACGCGGGACGGCCGTTATGTTTCGGTAGGGTGCCTGGAGAAAAAATTCTGGAGCAACCTTTGCCTGGCCTTAGACCGCGCCGACTTTATCGATGCTCTGGACGATGAATCGCAGCATGAGCGCATTAAGGACGAGCTGACCGAGATTTTCAGGACTAAAACCATGCAGGAGTGGGCGGCTTGTTTGGAGGGGAAGGACACCTGCGTAACGCCGGTACTGAATTTTGACGAAGCGTTGGCTGCGGAGCAGACCCGTGCGAATGCAATGGTGCTGACGGTCGAAGACGAAGAGATCGGTACTTATAAGCAGCTGGGCTTTGCCATGAAAATGTCGGCAACGCCGGGAACGCTGCAGAAACGTGCTCCCAAGCTGGGTGAGGATACGGAAGCAGTTCTGCGCGGCTGCGGTTTGAGCGAGGCTGAGCTGGACCTGCTGACAAAAGAATAAAGGCAGAAAAAGGACCCGCATCAGAAAGGTGCGGGTCCTTTTTTGGGGGGATGGCTCAGCGAACTTGGTATTTAAGTTCTTTTTCCATCAGAGCGCCGTTTTCAGGGTTGAATTTCATTTCGCCGCGTAATTCGGGTGTATAGAATTTCAACTCATATTCATAAAGGCCGTCGTCGCTGTCAAGTTTTACTTTAGTGAAGGTTGCGTTGGGGAATTCTTTGCGAACGAGGTCCTGGACATCAGCGGCAGATAGTACGACTCTGGGGCTGCCGAGAACTGTTTGGGCATCCATTTTGAATTCTTTTACAGCGCCGCCGTTTTTGAGCACTTCAACTTCATATTCGGTGTTGGTAGCGTTGTCGTAGAATTTTACTTCGTAATAAGCTGCGTATTTGTGGCTTTCGTCTTTAGTTACCAGATGAGTGCTGCCGGCAGGTACCCATTGTGCAGCGATGCTGCGTGCCTGATCGGCGTTGATGAACTCAGCGGCAAAAGCGGTTGCTGTGATTGCTAATGTACAGATTGCGGCGGCGATGATCGCCAGGATTTTTCTAGTCATGTTTTTTACCTCCTTGCGCCGTTTTCTTTATTCGGCGTTTTCTTTGTCTTTATTATAACGCGGAAAGATTAAAAGAAGATTAAAAGAAAATTTAATAAAAATTTATTTTAAAAACTTATTCGTTAATTTGCTTTTTTATTGTAAAATTCTAGTAGAAGGCTTATTGAAAAATAGGAAAGACAAGGTCTTTTTATGAAAGAAAATAAAAACTGGAAAAAACAGATCGCCTTATTCCTGATCAGCCAGAATCTGTCGATGTTCGGTTCGCCAGTAGTGGGCTTTTCGATCGTCTGGTATATTACCGTAACGACTGAGTCCGGATTCTGGATAACGCTGTCGACGTTGGCAACGCTGATTCCTCAGGTGCTGGTTTCATTGTGGGCGGGAGTATTTGCGGATAGATATAATAAAAAAACGATCATCATGCTGGCGGACGGTTTTACTGCTTTGGCGACACTTCTGGCTTTTGTGGCTTTTCATTATGGTTTTGCAAATTTAAGCTTTTTGATCTTTATCGCCTGTCTGCGTTCTGTCGGCGGCGGGTTTCAGGCTCCGGCAGTCAACGCGCTCTATCCGGAGATTGTGCCACGGGAGCATCTGCTCCGGATCAACGGTATCAACCAGATGGCGAATAATGTGCTGCTGTTGCTTTCTCCGGCAGCCGGCGGCGCTATTTTGGGTATGTTTGGGATGCAGTGGACTTTTTTAGTAGATCTGCTGACGGCAGTTATTGCCATTGCCATCATGTTCAGGCTGAAAATAGTAAGAAGAGCAGCGGACAGATCTGATAGTTCGGTACTGAAGGAACTGAGGGAAGGTGTACGTTACACCTGGTCACAGCTGCTGTTAAGAGTAATGCTGGTCTGCTATGCGGTAACTTTTGTTCTGATTACTCCGGCGGCGTTTTTGTCACCGCTGATGGTAGTAAGGAGCTTCGGCAGTGAAGTTTGGAAACTGACGGCCAATGAAATGCTGTGGTCGCTGGGCGCTCTTTTGGGCGGCGCGTTTGTCGCCTGGAAAGGCGAGTTCAAAAACAAGATTACGATGATAGCGGTCTCGTTGGCAGTGTTTGGCTGCACCTTTGCGCTGATGGGACTGTCGCGGGTCTTTTGGGTGTATCTGATCTTTGATTGCATCTGCGGGATGTTTGTACCGGTACTGATAGCGTCTGAGACAGTTTTGATCCAGACTAATACGGAAAAGGGTTATATGGGGCGTGTTTTTGCATTGCTGCAGTTTGTTTCGCAGGGGATGATGCCGATTGCTATTCTTGGCTTCGGACCGCTGAGCGATCTTGTCAGGATAGAGTCGATCATGATCGGCTGCGGCCTGCTGCTGATATGTTGGAGCCTGTATTTTAAAAAGGCGGCTGGCCGGGCGCTGTGCAGTATTTGACTGTTGGCAGGGAAACAGCCTTAGGCTTGTGCTATAATAAAAATAATTGAGGAGGTTGCGGCTATGAGACTTTTATTTGTGGAAGATGAGCCTGACCTGCGTGAGGTGCTGAAAAAGCAGCTGCAGGGAAGCGGTTACAGCGTCGATGCCTGCGGCGATGGTCTGGAAGCTCTTGATTATTTACAGCTTACAGCCTATGATGCCGTTATTTTAGATATTATGCTGCCCGGAGTCGATGGGCTGTCGGTACTGAAAAAAATGCGTACTGCCGGCGATAAAACGCCGGTATTGCTGCTGACGGCGCGGGGCAGTGTTGAAGACCGCGTCGCCGGTCTTGATCTGGGGGCTGATGATTATTTAGTCAAACCATTTGCTTTTGATGAGTTGGTGGCGCGTTTACGGGTGCTGCTGCGCCGCAGCAATGGACAGGTGTCGAACGTGCTGCAGTGCGGTGGTCTGGAAATGGATCTGAACAGCCGCCGCGTCAGCAGAGACGGGCGCGAATTGCAGCTTTCCGCTAAAGAATTTGCTGTTCTGGAGTATTTGCTGCGCAATCAGGGCGTAGTCTTAGCACGCGAAACGATCGAAAACCATGTTTGGGACTATGATTTTGAGGGCGGTTCCAATGTAGTCGACGTATATATCCGCTATCTGCGGAAAAAAGTAGATGACGGGTTTGAGAAAAAACTTATCCAGACAGTGCGCGGCGCCGGCTATGTGCTGAAGGAGACTTTATGAAAAAGCTGTCTGTTAAAATGAAAATAACCCTGTGGTATACAGGGTTGATCGTGATAATTTTGAGTGCTATTTTTACGGCTGTTTTGCTGGCAACAGACAAGGTGTTGCTGTTGGGTGTACAGAACAAGCTGGAAGAAGAGGTGTATGATTTTGCCGAAGAACTGAAGATCGACAGCAATGGCCGTCTGCGTCTGGAGAAACTGGATTTTTTAAAGGACGGGGTCAGGCTTGCTGTATATCACGAGAATGGTCAGATGATCACGGGCCTTGTGGCCAGCGGTCTGCCGGAAACACCCTTTGCAGACGAGCTGCTGCAGAAGGCCGGAAGTGACCAGCAAAACTGGTTTGTATATGACTTTTATTTTAAACCGCGTCATGCTGATAATTTTTACTGGGTACGTGGAACGGTACCGCTTAGTTCTGCATATGCGGAACGGGATAAGATTTTGCGGCAGTGCGCATTGTTTTTTCCGCTGCTGGTCCTACTGGCTGCCCTGGGCGGCTACTGGATCACTAAAAAGGCTTTTCGTCCGGTAACACGGATCACGGAAGCAGCCGCGCAGATCAGCAGCGGCAGTGATCTGTCCAAAAGGATCGAACTGGAAGGCGCTGATGATGAGATCGATACGCTGGCGAAAACCTTTGACGGGATGTTTGCCAGACTTGAGGATGCTTTTGAAGCCGAGCGACAGTTTACCGACGATGCTTCCCACGAATTGCGAACACCGACCTCGGTGATCATCGCGCAGGCTGAATGTGGTTTACAGTCGCCTGATCTGGAAAGCAAGCAGCAGGCACTGCAGGGAGTGCTGCAGCAGGCCGGGAAAATGTCGAAGCTGGTCAATCAGCTGTTGCAGCTGTCTCGGGCGGACAGGCATAAAGAAAGCCTGCATTTGGAAGAATTTGATTTAAGCGAACTGACCGAGATGGTGGCAGAGGAAGCCCAGGGGCTGGCAGAATCCAAAGCGGTCACGCTGACGGCAGAAATCGAACCGGGAATCTTAGTTAAAGCTGATCAGACTCTGATGATGCGTATCTGGCTTAACCTGCTGACTAATGCGGTCAAGTATGGCAGGCAGCAGGGGCAGATCTGGCTTACTTTAAAGAGTGACGGTAAAAATGCGGTCGGTACTGTTCGCGATGATGGCATTGGGATCAGCGCAGCCGAGCTGCCAAAAATCTGGAAACGTTTTTACAGAGTCAATACCGCCCGCAGCAGTGGTGACGACAGCGGCACCGGTTTAGGGCTGGCGATGGTGAAATGGATGGTCGAAAGTCATGGAGGAACAGTAAGCGCTGTCAGTACCTTAGGGGCAGGCAGTACTTTCAGCTTTACGATCCCGCTGCGGCCTTCGTAAAATAAATAGGCAAACAAAAAAGCTCACTTCGCAAGAAGTGAGCTTAAATTTCTGGTGGCCCCGGCAGGATTCGAACCTGCGACCTTTTGATTCGTAGGCAAGGGTTTTAAAATAAAATCTTGCGTAAAAAATGCCCTGTAAGCGCATAAATGCAGCGATTACGGTATTTTATGTGATCTGTTGTCTGAGCGTGGTAATACCGAAATTTTGGCTAAAAAGACAGTATTTTGGGGTATAAGTTCCCCAACTGTTCCCCATAATTACAGAAGCACCGTTTATCAAAACGGTGCTTTCTTTCTAAGCAATATTATAAATGTTGGCGGCTGTTTTGGCAATCTCTAAAACTTTGTCCTGCCGGCGCAGGGCATATTTGTTGGTTGTTTCTAAACGGCTGTGACCTACTACAGCGGCAATGTCTGCTGCAGCATAACCTTGAATAAACATTTCTGTTATAAAGCTGTGGCGCAGATAGTGAAAGCTACGGTAACGCACGTTAGCATGCTTTAAAATCATCTTCCATGCCCTCTGCATATTCCGGACGCTGATAGGTGTTCCGTTGGCTGTGCAGAATAAATATTTACTATCTACATTGCACGCTGCCAGGTAGTCTTGCAGGATTTTACCTATACTGGCATCAAAATATTGTATTCTAACAGAAGCTTTGGTTTTGGTTTTGCCTACATAGGTCCGGCCGTTTATATCAGCTTTTACTGCATCTTTTATTTTGCAGTAATTTTTTTCAAAGTTTAATGTACTGCGCTCGATTCCCAAAATTTCGCCTATACGTGCGCCTATAACACTTTCAAGTGAACAGAGGGCATAATAGCGTAAAAATTTAGGCGTGTTTTTTAATTTGGTAATAATAAGTTTTATTTCTTCCGGTGTAAATGGTTCATCGTATTCCGGTTCATACTCAGGAACAATGGCTATATCCATAGGATTTTCAAGAATAAGATTATTTTTCCTTGCCGCTCCAAATAGGATTTTTAAGAATTTATATACCTTTAATTTATTGGAAGCGGACAGAGCAGCTTCTGCAATAAAGGCATTGATATCTTCAGGCGTGATTTTATTCATCACTTCGTTTGCCAGCGGATAAAGCTTTGAAGCTAGATAGGTGTAATAATTAACAGTGCTTTCAGCTATTTTAGGATTGGCAGCCTTATTTTTTATAAAGGCAAAGGCGAAATCCTGCAAAGTAGTATCATAGCTGTAGAGCGGATTTAAACTGCTGTACACAAGGCGCATTTTGTTGAGCCAGTTGATTACTTCCACTTTATCAACATGCCTGAATTTATGCGGTTTACCGTTAGTATCGCGCAGTGTACCGCACCATTTTTGGCGTTCCTTGTCCCATGATAGACCGCCTTCACCGTTTGAACGTCTTTTTTTCATATAAAAAACCAGCCTTTCTTTAAAATTGTGTATAAAGTAGTAAAGGCTGGTTACAATATGTTATAATATTAGCGTAATCAGCCTTACTTTTAACGGGGTGGGGTTATTACATTGCCGTTGATACTGGTAATATCTGCGGCTTACGCTCGGCGCTGGTAACGCCGGGCGTTTTTTTTATTTCATTAAATTTTTTTCTTGAAAAGTTTTTATATAAGAACGTGATGGAGCAATAGAAATATTGTAAAATTGTAGAGCTCCAAAACCAAATAAACAAATTACTGGTAAATATACAGAATAATTGTCTTTGAGGTTGAAAAAGGAAATTGCTGCAGTAAAGATAAAAATATGAGAGGCTAGAGCAGATATGAAGCATAAGGTTTGAATAATAATAGAAGTTTTAAAATTTTCTATATACTGGTTAGATAAATGATTTGAATCGCTAGAGTTTATTTCAGAATTATTATGTAATAGTTCTTGTTGATTAAATTCTAATTTTAAATTGCTAATATCAGCAAGATACCAAAACAAATAAGCGCTAACTAAAAACTAAGTGAGATAAGCAAGTAAACTGCTTCATAAGAGTTTTTGTCAATTTTTAAATTATAGAAACCCATAATAATTAAAACAGTTACGTGAAAAATTTGAATTATTTTATTGTGTTCAGTTCTTTTGTATTCATAAAAAATTCTTTGTGTTTCTTCAACAAGTTTTTCTCGATGATCGTTCATAAAATTTTCCGCCTAATTTATTATCGTATTATTACTATATTGAGTCCCAAAAATCTATTTCGTTGATTAAAAGAATATTAGCACCATTTTTTCTCATTTCCATTGCTTTTTCGACTTTTCGGCCATAGCAGGAAAATGCCCAGCAAGTATTTCCTTCACTACCTATGATTAAATAGTTCGTTTTTTTAGTAATAGAGTCGTGATAATTACCATTGTTTTTCTTTATCAATTCAGCAATTTCGTTTCTAGTAGCTTTGGTGGATTTTCCTGTAAAACAAAACATATGGTCTTGAATTTTTATTTCGGGAGCAAGTGCACAAATACCATGTTTGCACAGACAAGCTTTTATTTCAGAAGTCATATTAAATTTTTCTGTTTTTATATCAGCAAATTGAGAGAAAAATGCTTTTAATAAATTTTCTTCATCTTTTGAAACAAATCCGTCTTCTAATACAGCTGTTATCAAAGAATAAATTTCATCGTAAGGATAATAAGTAGAAAGTTGTTCGTTGTCTGCTAACCATTCGCGTAATCCCTCTAATTCTTCTTTAGTTATTTTTCCGTCAGACAATATACCGTGTATAATGCCTTGGAGTTTTTGTAAATCTGCTGTAACAGTATCATAATATAAACCATCACTATGTAAACGTTTGGACAGCCATAATATATCTTCTTTTTCTTCTAATGTTAAAATATTATCTTCTAGGGCTTTTATAATAACTTGAAAAAGTTCGTTATATGGCTGTTTTTGTGCAAGTATTGCATGAGAATTACACCAAGATTTCAATTCACTGATTTCTAATTCATTTAGCCTCTTATCGATGGTAATGCCAGTTAAAATTCCTTCCAAAGTATTTAATGTTTTATCAATAACAGACGGTGTACAAAATTTCATATAAGTGTCATTATCATAATTTTCTAATTTGCAATGTTGACAAGTTTTTCCTTCTAAGGGCCAACCACAATCTGGGCATCTTTCCATTAATAAACACTTCCTTTATTTTTATTGAAATCAACGAATATTACCCGACCTTGTTTTCGAACGGGTCTTCGCCGTTTTCCGTTATTTCATCTTTCTTATTTGCTTTAATATAATAATCTATGCTATTTTCTATCGCTCCTTGCTGCTCTGCAGTAAGTTGGCGATATTTTTTTATTATAGTACACTCTTTTTCTGAAAATGTAGTATCTGCATTGATTTCTCTTTTTCCGTAAATCAAGTAATCAATATTGGCATCTAAGGCATCGGCTATGGCTATAAGTGTACCGATTTTTGGATCAGTCGTTATACCAGCAAAAATTTTTGAGATAGTACCGACAGGAACATTGGACTTTTTACTAATATCTTCTATTCTCATTTTCTTTAATACTTTTGCTTCTTGTAAACGTGATAATAAAACATCAAATGAAAATACCATATCTAAGCCTCCTTTGTTTGCATTATACCATTGAGTCGAAAGGAAATCAACAAAATAATTCCGTTGATGGAAAATAATTCCCGAAGATATATTGACTAATTCCGTTAATGGAATTATAATGGAGCTATAAAATTCCATCAACGGAAAAGAGGTGCAGGGATGAATAATTTGTTTATTGCTTTGATGAAAAAAGGGATAAAACCAGAACAAGCAGCAAAAGTTATATCTCGACTTTTGGAATGTTCTGAAAGAACAGCTAGAAATAAGTTGAAAGAAGTAACTGATTTTAGTGTAACAGAAGCAATTAAAATCAATGAAAAAATTTTTGATAATAAGTATGAAATAGGTTTTTTATTTAGAAAAGATAAAAGTGAAAAACCAGCAAAGGGGGCATAAGTATGGAAAAAGAAAAAGCCCCGCAAGAGCGGGACGATTGTAGTTTTTATATTGTATATTTGTGTAATTTAACAGCTACGCTTGCATTTCATGTGCAAGGTGATTATTTATTTTACTTTTTTCTAGTTGTTCATATTATATGTTTCCTAAAACTTTTAAGGGGGTAAATATGAAAAAAGAAGAGGAGCTGCAAGAGCAGAGCGAAAAAATGTTAAAAATTTTGGCAGAAATAAGAAATGCTTTAGAAATGCTAATTATATGCGTAATATTTCAAGCAGCATATTTGAGAACAGAAGATTATTTTTATGTAGTAATAATGCTGGTGCTTTTTATTGGATATGCGTTTATTTGTCGGAAGTAGGTGATTATATGACATTATTGCTGAAAAAAATGAAATGGAATTTGTATCGCAGTTTGCTTTTATGTCTTATTGGTGATGGAGCAGAAATTGTTTTGGATGTCAAAAAAGAAAAAGGGAAACATTACCGTGGTGTTTGGATAATGTTTCCCGAAAATGGGTTACTCACATATTGGGTTTATTTAAAATGCCAGAGGAACGCAGGAAGAATTAGTATAGTTCTTCTGAATAAGAAATTTTAGACGCATTTGTTTTGAATTCGTTGCCTTCTTGCTTAACACTTATGTTTATAAACAATTTTTTATGGTTTACATAATCGGTAGCTGTATAAGTGATTAAGTAATGTTTCTTTGTGGCATCAGAATTATCGTAAAAACTAGAATAATTCCAATGATATTCATTATGGTTAATTCTTAAATAATCTTCGCATTCGAAGGCTATATGAGAATAATAGTATTTAAAATCATTTTCATTTTGGATGTTGAAATATGTCAAAAAAATCATCTCCTAGATTGATTGGAGTTTGGATTATTATTTTCTTTGTTATTAGTTGAATCAATAATGCCACAAATAGAAAACAATTTTAATAATAAAGCTAGTCTAAAAAATTGGCATAGAATTTTAAAATTATCAGGTAAGAAGTCGGTTTGAAAAAAAGTTAAAATCTCTAGCAAACAATATAAACTTTTTTCGTCTAATTTTTTCATATGTAAGCAAGACAATTCTTCAAATGCCTGTTTTATAGCTTTACTTTTATATTTTTTACATAGTTCGGTCGCTTTTTCTTGAGACCGAGGTCTAACTTTTCTTTTATTATTTTTTATATGTATATTAGTGTGAGGAGGGGATAAAATTTCTTCAGAAGTAATAGATGTTTTAGTGCTTTGCGTTGGTTGTGAATATTCAAGAATTTGATGTATTTGGTTTGTGAAAGAATAAATATCAAAATTAGAATTTACATACGATAATGTATTTTCTGATATTTCTTCTGCTTGTGATGAAAGTTCTTTATTGGAGTTTTGATCTGACAAAGATACTTGTAAAAAGCAATAGGCCTGTCTTAGAAATTCTCTACTTGATTCTAAAATTTTAGGAGAATCTTTTATTGTTTCGCAAGTTTCGTGAATTTGTTCTAATATTTCTTTTTTTTGTAATGAATAAGATGAATTTGTTTGGGAGATATTTGCTGTATAGTCATATAGTTCTTGTACAGTTTTGGCCGAATTTGAGTGTGATGCAATGTATTTATCAACAAGTATTTGTTGGAGCTGTTCCTTAGTACCGCGTAATATTAGGTCAACTGAACGTGCAGAATTAGCGTGCTGCAAAGCTTCTTCTCGTAGTTCTTCGATATTAGCATTATTTGTGAATATATTGGGTATATTATTAAAGGTTGCCATAGTTAATTCTCCGATTTGTTATTTATTGTAATGATATTTTAACATTTTATTAATTTTTTATAAAGTGAGGTGTATATATGAAGTGTGTAATAAGGTGTGTAGCTAGTTTTATTTCAGGATGGATTACAGCAAGAGTTATTATATATTTTATATTCAACTAAAAGTAAGTACAAAAATTTAAGGAAGTGGAATAAAAGAAATTCCGGCTGGTGCTGAAAGGTGGTGCAGTAAATGCAGCGTATGAGTTTGAGCAAGTTTTGTAAAATCTATGGCGCAAGTTATTATGATATGTTGAATTATTGCCAGCGTGGCTTGTTGCCGCATAGTGGAGGCGGTAAACGCGGATGCCCAATCAGAGTTTGGGATGAAGATGTTATTGCTTTTTTGCGCGATCAGGATCAGCGACAGGCTGAGCTGAAGGCTGCCAGTATGAAAAACATGCAGCAGGCTGCAAATATAATCAGTTTTCGCAAAAATAAACCTAGTGATGAAAATCGGTTTAAAAGCGATATTCTTGATCTTAAAAGTGAAACTAAAAAGCTTTTGGCAAAGCGTAGAGCTGCTGCACAATAGGGAGGGATGTAAATGAATAATGAAAAAGAAAAGAACGTATAGTGTTGACGCACTATACGTTCAAGGGTAGATGTAACTTAGCGGTCCGCATCTACCCATTATTTTATCATAGTGGGGTGATATTGTGAAATACTTTTTAACTGTTTTGGGGTTGGCCTGCTGCTTGTGGTATTCGTTTTTTATGGATGAATCTAAGCAAACCGTTGCTGTAACTGTAACGGTGCGGGCAGGAGATACTTTGGAAGAAATAATTTGCGATTTAAAAGAAACGTACGACGATCAGCGCGACTGGCGGGAAATTTGCGCACAGGCTGAAAGGGATAATGCTTTTGGCCGCTATATTCTGCCGGGTGAACATATTATTTTTAATATGGAGGTCGCGGGAAAATGAAACCTGAATGCAATAACTGCCGCTGGAATTTTAAGCGATATATGGACTATTATCCGTGTTGTGATTGCATAGGGCTTCATAAGTCGGCAAGCTATAATTTCTTTTGTTTTCCCGATCAGCTTAATATGTTCGGAGTTGCCGAGCTTTGCCATTGCCGGAGCTGTGGGCGGCGTGTGCATATGGAATTTGGCAGTCGTGGCTATAAGTATATTCGCTGCAAATGTGGAAATACCATGCAGGCAAAAGTAACTGTAGAAGAAATGATTTACCGTTGGAATAATCGTGCACCTGCACGGACTAAGATGTGGAGGACGAATAAATATGAAAGATAAGCGCTTCTGCTGTCGTTGTGAAGAAGTGTTGATGAATGGTTTTTATTTTCATAACAGTGAAGTTGGTATTTGTAATAGATGCGTAACGGATTTAGCTATTCAGCTGATTAAAAATGAAGATAAGGAAGTCATAAATGCGTTGAGAAAAAATATTGGTAGTGAAAATGGTGATAAATAAATGGAACGAGAATTATGGGATGAAATAGTTGTTGATAATTTTGCTGGTGGTGGCGGCGCTAGTACCGGAATTAAGATGGCGATTGGGCGTGATGTTGATATAGCTATTAACCATGATCCGGCTGCTATAGCCATGCACAAAGCTAATCATCCTTACACTGAGCATTATAACGAATCTGTTTGGGATATTGATCCGGTTACCGCTACTGGCGGCAGGCCTGTAGGGTTATGCTGGTTTAGTCCTGACTGTAAGCATTTTAGCAAGGCAAAAGGTGGAAAGCCGGTTGATAAAAATATCCGAGGGCTGGCGTGGGTTGCCCTGAAATGGGCGGCAACAGTGCGGCCGCGTGTGATAATGCTTGAAAATGTGGAGGAATTTAAAACATGGGGCCCGCTCTTGGGTGATCGCCCTGACCCTAATCAGAAAGGGCGCACATTTAACTGTTTCGTTAATGCCCTGCGGCGGCATGGTTACCAGGTAGATTGGCGGGAACTGCGGGCTTGTGATTATGGGGCGCCAACGATTCGAAAACGTTTCTTTCTGATTGCCAGGTGTGATGGGAGGCTTATAGTTTGGCCAGAACCGACACACGGAGATCCGTTAAGCTTAAAAGTTCAGTCAGGAGAGCTGAAACCGTGGCATACTGCTGCAGAGTGCATTGACTGGTCAATTCCCTGCCCAAGTATTTTTGAACGCAAGAAACCACTTGCAGAAAATACACTGCGCCGGATAGCTAAAGGATTGCAGAAGTTTGTTATCGATAATCCGCAGCCGTTTATTGTGCAGGTTAATCATGGCGGCGATAATTTCCGTGTGGCAGATTTTGATAAACCGTTCCCGACGGTCACTGCAAAACACGGCTTTGGATTGGTAACGCCATATGTAACGCAACTTTGCCAAAATGGTTTTGCCGGTGATAAACGTAGCAGTGATATTGACAGGCCGCTTAGTACCGTTTGTACGAAAAATGAGCATATGCTAATAGCACCGAATTTAATTCAGTATCACGGCGAGCAAAGCGAAAAAGAAGTGCGGGGACAGGCTTTACAGCGCCCATTGATGGTGGTTGATGCCAGCAATAGGTATGGGCTTGTGGCAGCAAGTTTAGTAAAGCACTACGGCGGTAATTATCAAGGTTCAGGCGCTGGATTTGATAAGCCTTTGCCAACGATTACAACGGTAGATCATAATGCCATTGTAACTAGTAACCTGATACAGCTTAATAATAACAGTATCGGCCAATCTGTGACGTCGCCACTTAATACTACAACAGCAGGTGGCGGACACTTCGGAGAGGTCAGAGCATTTTTGCTCAAGTACTATGGGCAGGGTGGCGGTCAGACATTAGATGAACCACTGCATACGATCACAACAAAGGACCGTTTCGGGTTGATTACCGTTGCTGGCCAAGATTATCAAATAATCGATATTGGTATGCGTATGCTGACACCGAGAGAGTTGTTTCGGGCGCAGGGGTTTCCTGATACATATATTATTGAGTGTGATTATCTCGGCAGGCCATATCCTAAAACAGCACAGGTTGCCCGGTGTGGTAATGCAGTACCGCCGCAGTTGCCAGCAGCTTTAGTGAGAGCTAACCTTCCTGAGCTTTGCGGAATTGCTTTACAGAAAGCGATGTGAAAGGATGAAATTTTATGGATATGAGTTTATTTGAGCTTATTCAATATACCTTTCTAACGATAATATTTTTTATTGCATCTATGGCTGCAGTTAATGTTTTGCTTACCGCTATGGGAATTTATCTTTTTTGGAGGAAATAAATTATGGAGTATGTCAATAAACGGACTGGTGAAGTATATCAGGCCGAGGAAGTTAATTTAAAGAATTTGTGTGATGGTGATTTGAATTTTTTGTTCACCGGCGAATTTAGAAAGCTTATTAATGAATTAGATATTGGTGATAAAGGCAACATAACTATTAATATCAAGGCAAGCAAAAACTTGGATGCTACTGGTGATGAAGCAATATTTGTTGAAGCGCAGCTTGGCACTAAATATCCTAAAGCTGTTATTTCAGATAATAATGCAAAAAAAAGTTGCTGAAAATGGTCGGGTTGTTCAAAAGGTAGAATCTGGTATGTTTGATGAAGCGGCTGAAGGGATGTCATAAATATGGAATTATATAAAGCACTGGAAACAATCAAAAATGAATGTGTGAAACACACCGAATGTGTGGATTGTCCTTTGGGATTGGGTCATAGCTGTTGTGGCATTAATACAAATGGATTTCCGGAAAAATGGAATTTACAAAAGCCCATTAATAAGTTATTTGCGGTAGAAACAATACATGCGGAAGAACGGTGATAGATATGGAAAATAATATTTTGAATAAAGAAAATGTTGCTGAGCTGATGGAGCTTTTAGAATGTAAACGGTACTACTCTAAATGCTTGAAAGATGTTACTGAACTTAAAGAAAAAATGAAGTATGAGGCTACTTCTATTGGAATGCGATTTCGCTATTTTGATAAAGAAAGTGGTATGGCTGTTAAGGATGGTATTAATTTTTGTAGTGATCTTAGTAAAAATAAACTGGAAGTTACAAATATGCTTTCTCAACATATCCTTTCTGACATGGAAGCTGACTTGGAACTTCAAATTAAACGGTTAGAATCCTGTTTGTGGGATAAATTTAGATATACAGAGGATGCGGTGCCGGAGAAAAGTGTTAAATAGAATATATATAAATAAAAAAATATAAGGTGATGCTATGGCTGTTGAAATTTATGTTAGTTCTGAGGAACTCAAAAAAACTTTGGAATATGTTGCGCTGATTGGTGGCAATATGGCTTCCGGCAAAAAGCAGGATGATGATCTAAAACAAATGGCCGGCGCTTTGCGTATTGTAGCAGTAAGCCCACATGAAGATAATAATTATATGCTTATGTTCTGCCGGGCAGGAGCTGCAGAGCAGCTGACGTACAGAATGGAAGGAATAAGCAACGGCTACGGTCAATCAGCTGATATTTGTGTTGAATGTAAACGCTTTTTGGCTTTGGCAAAAACTTTTACAGGTGATGTAAGGCTTATTTTTGCTGAAAAAGAGCTGCAGATCGTTGTAGAGAACAGTCAATATAATTTAACGATACTATCAGCCCGCCTGCCTGAATTGAAGATACCTGAAGGCGGCGTGTGCCTTTCTACAGGATTTTTACAGGAAGCAATGAAGCATTGTAGTGCTGCTATTGCCAAAGATGCTGTTGGTGCAAGGGGCGGGATAGAAATAAATATTGCGGACGATGGCAGTGCCGTCTGCTGGAGTGCGCAAAATTCCTGTGTTGCAAAGTATGTAGTGCCGCCTGCATGTTGCAATCAGGCTGTTAAATTGATCTTGCTGCCCTTGAATATCCAGCACATTGCAGAACTGGCTGAATTGGGTGAAGTTCGATTGGTCAGCAGTGCGCAGGGTATTTTTGTTACTGCACCGCGCTTTGATTATATGTGCCAGTCAGTAAGCGGCAGCTTTCCTGACTGTAAAAAGGTGGCTGCGGGCAACAGCGAAACTAAGTGTATAACTATTAATAAAAGCAAGTTGCTGGCAGCTATTTCAAGAGCTTCAGTTATTGTTGGCGATGAAATAGGCAGTAAGATAAAAATTTGCAGTGACGCAGAGCGGCTATATATCGAAGCTGTCAGCATCGCTGGGACTGGTATTGAAAGTATTGCTTTGGATGCCGTTGAAGGCCAGGACGAAGATACAAATTATTTTTCGGCTGGCAGGCTGTACAGGCTGATATATAACTGCCGCGGTGATAGTGTTACTATTGGCAGTAATGGCAAGTATAAGCCGATTTTTGTGCGTGCTACAGGCAGCGATAGTTTTTATATAGTTGCATCCATGAAAGGTTAAAGGCTATGAGTGGATGGATAAAATTGCATCGTAAATTGCTGAAAAGCCGTGCGTGGTGTGGTGCGGATGCAGAAGGCAAGGTAATACTGATTACATTGCTGTTAACTGCCTGCCATAGTGTTACGCACTGGCAGATAACAACAGATAAAAATGCTGTACTGAATCCGGGTGAATTGTTTATCAGTTACCGCCGCTTTGCTAAAAGCTGTGGCGTATCTTTAAAAAAGCTTACAAGTGAATTTAACCGTCTTGCTGTAGTCGGTTTTTTAGAATGCAAAAGTAAGCGTGAAGGTACGATCGTGCGTATCAAAAACTGGGAATGCTATCAGCTGGCGGATACACCTTTGGATACACTTTTGGGGACAGATTTGGAGACACTTGCGAATGCCGATACTGCAAGGGCTTCCAGTGAAAATATTGCCGCTGTGGAAACGCCAAAGGGAACAGCTTCGGGTACACATTTGGCGACACATAACAAGAATTATATATTATTAAAAAATAAATTAAACAACACTGACACGAACAAGAAGCTGTGCAGTGTTGCATCGGAACCTGAATTTGTGTCAGCTTTGCAGGAATACAATGCTGCTTTTACAAGTGCAAAACACAGGCTTGATGGCGATGAAATACAAATGCTGCAAGCTTTTGCTGTTAGTGCTAAAGCCGTATGGGTATTGCAGGCTGTAAGAGAGCTAAAAGCAGCTAACAGGGGTAAAGTGATTCGTAATCCGAAGAATTATCTTTTTGGCATACTTGGTAACTGGCTTACAGATGGTTTGCCAAATGACAATAAAGCTGCACAGCAGTCGCTGGATGATTTTTACAGACAGGAGGGCATAACGTGAATGTTATAACAAAGCAAAATGTTTTAAAAGCGTTTTACCAGTTTGATAAGAAAAAGATGCCGATCATGGAAATAAACGGTAAACTTTCTGCCAGCATGGATATTGCCATGCGCAAAAGGCTGTGTGATGAATGGCTGGTTGCGTTCCGTACTGTTGATGCCGTTGTATTCGATAAAGCAGCTGAGCTTGCCCTTGCTTCCTGTAAAAAATATCCTGATGAACTTGAAATGTGGGATTTCATCAGTCAGGCTGCAGAACTGGGCAATAATGAACCGGCACAGGAAGAAGCTTTACTTACAACACCGCCCGCTCCGAAAAAAGTACCGGAATATGTTCAAAAACCTCAACGGATTGCAAAAATAATAGAGCTGGCAAAAGCAGGCAGGTTTGCGGAAGCGGCGCAGTATTTCAAAGCTTCTGTCGAAGAAGATGAAATAATCTGCTACGCTAAAGAACATTGGCCAGAAGCAGAAGCTGAATGGATCAAGAAAAATAAAGACGAACTTAAAGAACTGGTTGAGCAGGAACATATCTGCGGCAAATGTATGTGCTTGAAAAGGTGCAGGACTAACGGCTACAGGCGTGTTGGCTCAATAGATAAATATACAGGCTTTTTGATTTTAAAAATGGAAGTTTGCTCAATGAAAAGGATGGAAAAAAATGCAGGCATACAGAATTAATGGATTGCTGATAAAAGTGGAACGGTGCGCAGCTGATATGTACATAGTCAGAAATATTCCGGGAGTTTTTGATAATCAGGTTGCTATTGGCGCGATCGTCCATAAAGAGTTAGCACAAAAGTTTTTAGACAGCTACGCCGTGAAAAGCAGTGATAAAACATTGGACATCTTGGATGTTGATTTTGAAGAAAAACTTCCTGAAGGAATACGGTATTGCCGTGGTTGCGTATACTGGAACGGAAAAGGATGTGAAGCAGGTGATAAAGGCGCGTGATGAAGAAAAAAGGCTGGCTGTACAGAAACTGGAAGAATATGCTTTGAACCGTGAAGCGCTTAAAGGCCTGCGCAGTAAGCTGAAAAGATTGGCAGACATCGGTAAACCTGCTGCTGCTTCTGTTGCATCCTATGATGCTGCAGCTACCAGCACAACACCTTATCATCCTAGCATGATGAATATTGCTGAAGAATGTCAAAGGATACTTTTGAAAATAGCAGACAGGCAGGCTGAAATATTAATTATTGAAGACGCGCTGCAAATAATCAATAAAGGAATAAACTGTGAGCATTACAGCGATATATTGATAATGCGCCATGTAGACGGCTATAGTATGGAGCGCATCACGGAGAAGCTGGGATACAGTTCAAGGCAGGCTATTTATAACCAGTACAATAAAGCTTTAGCTAAATTTGCTAAAGCTTTGGGATTGTAAATGCGTTGGAATGGACAAAATGAGGACAGATTTTTGCTTTTACCTGTGGTAATATGGTAGTGATAAGAAATGTAAAAAACGTATTCGGCACTTGCAATGTTATATTGCAGGTGCTTTTTTATGCGTGAAATGAGGTGACAGCTTGCCAAACAGAATAAAGCGTGAATGCCGTAAGCTGGGCTGTCTTAGCCTGACGGATAATGCAAACGGTTATTGTGATAAGCACCAGCAGGAAAAATTCATGCGCTATGACCGTTATCGTAAAAGTGCTGCTCAGCGTGGCTATAATGCGCGGTGGCAAAGATACAGAAAAATATTTTTGCAGAAACATCCGATTTGTGCAAATTGCCGCAATGCGCCTGCGAGTGTAGTGGATCATATCAAGCCGCATAAAGGCATTATGATTTATTTTGGGATGAAGCTAATCATCAGGCCTTGTGTAAACGCTGCCATGATATTAAAACTGCTACTGAGGACGGCGGCTTTGGTAATGATATTTTGAAAAAATAAAAAAATATTTTTTCTTAAAAATTTTACTCATGGTAATCCCTTACGAGGGGTAGGGGGGTGCAATTTCCTGTAGCTTTTCACATCATACCGCACCGTACTCGAACTTTTGAAAAGTTCCCCTATCATATATTTTTTTGCAAATATTGATTGAAGGAGGTGATATTTATGCCGACACCGGCTCAAAGTGCTAAGGTTATGCTTTTTAACCGTGGCAATAAAACTGGTAAACATTATACAAAAACAGAAATTGAGAAACGGCAAAACGCAGAAGAAAAAATCAAGCGTGCTGAAGTAGTATTGAAAACACCTGCGTTTTTAAAAGAAAAGTCGTGTGCTGCGGCTTTGAAAATTTGGAAGGAAATTATCAAGGAAGGGAAAGAGATAGAGCTGTTTGACAATGTTGATGCACGCATATTGGCAAACTTCTGCCGCTATCAGGCTTTGTTTGAAGATGAAGCTGTGAAGATGTTCCCTGATAAAAAGAAATTAGATATGTATGGTAAGCAGGCTTTAAGCTATGCTGAAAAGCTTGGACTTACGCCAACTGCCCGCGCCCGCCTTGTTGTCAAACGTGCTAATGCTTTAAATGACGATGATGAACAGGATTCAATGATGGCATGACCTGTTATGATGATTTATTTGTGACTGAGCGCTATGCGCGCGAGGTCGTTGACGGACTGCGCCTTGTGTGTAAGCGGGAACGGCAGGCTTGTCAGCGGCATCTTGATGATCTGGAAAGGCAGGGTACAGATAGCTTTCCTTATGTTTTTGATGAAAGCAGGGCAAACAGGATTTTTGACTGGTTTGAAAAATACTGCGTGCACGTGCGTGGCGTATATTCCGGGCAGCATATCCAGCTGCTGCCTTTTCAGTATTTCGACTTGGGCTGTGTTTTTGGCTGGGTACATAGAGAAACAGGCGCACGGCGGTTTACCAAAGCTTTTAATTTCCGCGCTCGTGGCAATGTCAAAAGCACTGAAATGTCAGGCGTTGCTTTATACGGCATGTGTGCTGACGCTATCTATCCACCGGGTAAGCCTGAGCTGCGGCGCTTTGAAATGGCACCGGAGGTTGAATGCGCGGCCGTGGACAGGGAACAGGCAAGACGTGTTTGGGGTGATGCCTGTTCTATGGGTGAAGCTTCTGTAGAAATCAGCCAGAAGCTTATTATCAAGCGTACGCGGGTAGAGCATAAAACGCGTAAAGGCTGGATGCGGGCTTTGAGCAAACAGACGAAAAACAAGGATTCCGGTGCGCCATGTATGGTTATAATTGACGAATATCATGCGCATCCGTCCTCCGAGATCGTTGACGTGCTGAAATCCGGCTTCGGCAAACGGCTGCAGTCTTTGCTGTTTATCATTTCTACGGCTGGTAAAGATGCAGAAAACAATCCCTGTAAGGCAGAATATGACCTGTGTTGCAAAATCTTAGATGGCGACACTGATGAGCCTATTGATGATTATTTCTGCATGATACGCGAACTGGAGGATGGCGACGATCCTTATGATGTCAACGCTTTAGTCAAAGCGAATCCTGTGCTGCAGCATGAAACTGAATACAGCAAGCATTTGCTGAAGGAAATCGTAAGCGAGGGACGTGAAGCATTTGTAAGTAACGACCCGAAAAAGCTGCGCGAATATCTGACTAAACGCTGTAATTTGTGGCAGGACAGCAGTGAATTGAAATATATGGATGGCCTGATGCCTAAGTGGAAAACACTGAAGGTGACCCGTGATGAACTATATAAAATTATCAGCGGCAAGCGCTGCATAGTTGGTTATGACCTTTCAAAGCGCATTGATCTGACAGCTGCGACTTTTATTATTCCGCTTGATGAAAAGCGTGTAGCAGAAGTTTCGCATGGCTTTATACCTGAAGAAGCGGTAAAACGACATGAACAGACTGACCGCATAGCCTACAGGGAATATGCCCAGCGTGGCTACTGCACCATAACAGAGGGCGCAGCTGTTGATTATGATGTGATGAAGGTATGGGTAAAGTGCTTTGCTAATGAGCTGGATTTAGATGTTGTGGAACATTGTTTTGATGGCTGGAACGCTTCTTACTTCATGCAGAAGCTGGAAGAAGAAGGGGAAACAGTTATTGAAGTGCGGCAGGGTATTCCGACTTTGAGCGAACCTACCAAAGAATTTAGACTGAAAGTAGTGGAGAGCAATATTATCCATGAAGGCAATGAGCTGTTTGACTGGTGTTTGCGTAATGCGTATGCCTACACTGACAGCAATGAAAATATCAAATTGAGTAAGAAAAATAAAGATGATACGCAGCGTATTGACTTGGTTGCTGCCGGCATAAATGCTATGGCGCGTTTGCCTGCATTTTATGAAGAATACGGCGGCACTGGCGGCAGTTCCGGCGTTCGTTTTTTGTGAGGTGATGTAATGGATAAGGAAGATAAGGCTATTGTCATACTGGTGCTTTTGGGTATGCTGCTTGTCGTGACCGGTATTGCACTGATCAGTATACCGGCTGCTTTAATTGTTGCCGGCGTGTTGCTGATAGTGATAGCCGCCAATGGTGCTAGGCGGAGAGAAGGGCAAAATAAAAAATAAACGGCTGTTTCCTTGTGGGAATGGCTGTTTTTATTTTACCTGAAGGGAGGTGAAATAAAAGATGGGTGATACGATACGCAGCCCGGCAGGCCTGCTGGTGGGTGCTTTCAAAAATCTCTTTGCGCCGGGTGCCGCAAAGAGTGCAACTGTAAGCAGCCAGTTTCGCCTTACACCGGGAATGATGCTGAACGGAGTGCAGCTTAATAATGTTACTGCCATGCAGTATAGCGCAGTATGGGCTTGCATCCATGTGCTGGCTGAAACATTTGCCAGCTGTAAATGCTATTTGTATCAGAAACTGCCTGACGGCAGCAGGCGCAGGGCTGTTGAAAATCCGCTGTATGATGTGCTGACATATGTTGCTGCACCGAATATGCCGGCTTATTATCTGCGTGAAACTATGCAGTATCATGTGCTGAGCGGGGGTAATGCCTATGCTGAAAAAGTATTGGACAGCAAGGGAGAAGTTACGCAGCTGAACATGCTGCTGCCTGTGAATGTGCTGCCGGCACAGGACTATAACACCGGCGAGATTTATTACAATGTCAATGACCGCGGCAAGCTGTATAAACTGCCGGCAGAAAAAATACTGCATATTCCGGGGCTTGGTTATAACGGTGTTATCGGTTATAGCCCGCTGGCAATGGCGCGGCGTGCTATCAGCTTAGGCATGAGCAGTGAAGAACTTGGCAATAAATTTTTTGAAAATGGCGCATTGGCAACTGGTGTTTTGGAAACTGACAAGCCTTTGAAAGAAGATGCCTGGCAGCGTTTGAAAGAACAGTTTAAGGCTCGTTATGAAGGCAGTAGTAATGCCGGATCTACGATGATCTTGGAAGGCGGTATGAAATTCAATCGTATTTCTGTAAATCCTGAAGAAGCGCAATTTTTGGAAACACGCAAATATCAAACTGAAGAAATAGCACGCTTCTACCGTGTTCCGCTGCATCTTATTCAGAATTTGGAAAAGTCAACGTATTCCAATATAGAGCAGCAGACGATTGACTTTTATCAGAACACAATGCTGCCGTGGTTTGTGCGCTGGGAACAGTTTATGAACATGCGTTGTTTAACGCGCCAGCAGCGGCAGGAAGGTTATTACTGTGAATTTGATATGCTTTCCATGCTGCGGGGTGATAATCAAAGCCGCGCTAATATGCTGCACCTGATGCGGCAGGACGGTATCATCAATGCTGATGAATGGCGTGAGCGCGAGAACATGAATCCGCTTCCTGACGGTCAAGGCAAAACAGTGTTTATTAATGGCAATATGCTTCCGGTGGAGGAAGCTGCCAAAAAGAAGGGGGTGAATAAAAAATGAGCATGGAATTAAAAGCCTGCCGTGAAGCTTTGAAAAGCGGTAATAAACCTGCTGCGGATGAACTTCTGTGTATCAAAGAATTTTCAATGGAGCAGGTAAAGGCTATCGAAGAAAAAGACGGCCGGATTATCTGTGATTTTATTTTATCTAACGGAGCGGTGGACAGAGATTTTGACACCGTAAATCCTGACGGCTGGGAACTGGAAAACTTCCGCAAAAATCCTGTTGTATTGTGGATGCACGATATGTGGAATTTGCCTGTGGCTAAATCTTTACTGGAGAAAGTAGAAGACGGAGAACTTATTGGCCGGGCTGAGTTTACCAGTAAAGATGAAAATGATTATGGTTATATGGTTGGGCAAATGTATAAGCTGGGCTTTTTACATGCGGTTAGCTGCCGTTTTCGTGGTATCGAATGGAAATGGACAGAGGACGTGAACCGGCCTTATGGGATTGACTTCATAAAACAGGAGTTGCTTGAATACAGTTGTGTTACTATTCCGGCTAATCCTGATGCTTTGCTGAAAGCAAAAGCTGCCGGTGTTGATGTAAGGCCTGCTGTACAGATGGCTGAAAATATTTTAAGCAAGAATAGTTTTGATGCGCTGGCTAAAAGCATTGCTGAACGTGTTTATGCTGCTGTCAGTAAGAAAATGACTGTGGTTGATCTACATGATGGTCGGCTGGCACAGGAAAAAATGAAAGCAATGCAGATGCGGTTAAATTTGAACAAAAATAAAGGGGGACTAAACTAATGAACATGCAAGAGTTATTACAAAAACGTGCTAAAGCTATCAAGGCACAAGAAGAAATCATGTCTAAAGCTGCGGGTGGCTTGACTGCTGAAATGGAAAAGAATTTCAACGATCTGCAGCAGGAAATCAACGAATGTGACAGGCAGATTGAAATGCTGGAACAGGTTGATGAAAATGCAAAGAAAAATTATGGCGGCAGCGTTTTTGGAAATAGTGGCCCGGCTGTGCATATTGACCCGGTCAAGGATGGGGCTAAGGATAACGGCGGCTTTAAAAGCTTGGGTGAGGTATTGCACGCTGTTAAATATGGCGATAAAAAAGGCCGCTTGGAAAATCTTAAAGCACAAAATACTGCTGATGGCGCAAGCGGTGGTTATTTGATCCCTGAACAATTTTCGGATGAGCTTTTAATGGTTGGAGAAAAACGCAGCCTGATCCGTCCTTTTGCTTTGGTAATCCCGGCAGGAGAATATCCGGATGCAGCGATAAATATGCCTGCATTGGATTATACTGCTGGCAATGAAGGCGGTGTGACTGTTAAATGGATCGAGGAAGGCGAGGAGAAGCCTGAAAGCAATGCAAGCTTTAGAAATGTTGAGCTGAAGCCTAAAGAAGTTGCCGGCTTTATTACTGTTACAGATACGTTACTGCGTAATGCGCCTGCTTCGTCTACTATTTTTGGGCAGCTTTTGAGCAATGCTATCGTACGTGCAGAAGACAGAGCTTTTATCAATGGTAATGGAATTGGCAAACCGCTGGGGTTTGCTACTAACGGCAATGGTGGCAAGCTGGTCGTACAAAGGGAAACTGCGGGTAAAGTTACAACTAATGATGTGGCCAATATGATGGCAGCGTTCCCGCCTGAAGATATTCCTGATTCTATTTTTCTTGCCAGCAGCACCATTTTGGCAGATTTGATTAAATTGCAGGACGCTTCCGGCAGATTTGTTTTTGTGCAGGGTGATCTGACTAAGGGTATTCCTACAACATTAATGGGGATGCCTCTTTTCCTGACTGGCATGAACGCTTCTCGTGGTAATACAGGCGACTTGCAGCTGGTTAATCTGAAAAAATATTTGATTAAAGATGGCAGCGGCATTTATGTCAGCATGTCTGAACATGTCAAATTTACCAGTAATCAAACGGTTATCAAAGCCTTCCGCAATGTGGACGGCAAGCCGTGGGTAAATGCTCCGTATATGCTTGACAGTGGTGTACAGGTCAGCCCTTATGTATTGCTTGGTGGTACTACTGCGGCAACTACGCCGATCAGTGACTTGACAGCTGCGGCTACCGGTAGCAACGTGAAATTGACTTTTACAGCTGCTAAAAATGCTAATTCCGTTAATATTATGCGCAGTGATGATGGCGTAACTTATCAGCGCATTAATGTGAATGCTGTTTCGGTCGATGCGGCTGAGTATACGGACACTAATTTGGCAAACGGAACTTACGGCTATAAAGTAGTTGTAACCGGTGGCGATAATGCCGGTGTGTCTAATGTTGCAACTGCTACTGTAACCGGCACAGTTGCTGCAAACAAAACTGCTTCTGCACCTAAAGAATAATCATGCGGTTAAAAGTGATTGTTCCGCCTGCAAGTGAGCCGGTAAGCCTTCAGGAGATGTGTGCCTATTTACGGCTTGACTGTGACGAAGAACAATCTTTGATAGGGCAGCTTATAAAAGCTGCCCGTCAATATTGTGAGGATTTTCAGCACAGGGCGTATTTAAGGCAAACACTGGAATTGGTTGACAGGCCAATGAATAATATTTTAGAACTTCCGCGTAGTGAAAATCTGCAGGAAGTTTTAAGTGTGAGTAATGCAACTTTGAATAATGTTGGATATACCGTTGTTCAGGATTTGTTGGCACGACTTTGTTTTACTGCTGAAAAAAATAATGTGACTGTCAGGTATGTAACTGGCGTAGAAGATGCTGCCGGTGTGGATGAACAGGTAAAGCTTGCAATCAGGATGCTTGTTGCGCACTGGTTTGAAAATCGTACTGCTGTAAGTTTTGGCAATACGATACCACGTGAAGTTCCTTTGGCGGTGAAAGCATTATTGGAACCGGGGAGGATCATAACATTATGAATCCGGGAATGTTGAAGCACAGGATCGCTTTTTTACAGAAATCCGAAACAGTGCGTGACGAATTGGGCGGTAAGATGCCAGCAATGTATTCTGAAGCTTTTAAACTGTGGGCAGCTAAAAGTGAACGTCCTGCTTCAAGGCGTGAGCTGATGGGAGAGCATGTAAATTATGTGCCTGTGTTTTTTACAGTTCGCAGGTGCAGCGGCGCGAAAATGCCTGATGTAACCATGCGCATTCGGTGTAAAAATCTGATATATGAACTGCTGAATATTTCTGATCTGGATAACGGTTATCTGGAAATTGAAACAAAGCTGGTAAAACCATTATGAGCAGAAGCATGCGCATGTCTGTTGAAGTCGAGGGACTGGACGAAGCCCTGCGGCGTTTGAAAGCGTATGATACAAAATCAACCGAAAAAATTTCAGAAGCTATCCGGCTTGGCGGACAAAATATTGGTAAAGAAGCACGCAGCCGTGTACCGCGCAGAAGCGGCAAACTGCGTAAAAGTATACGCACAAGGTTCGACAGTACGGCTATAACATCTACTGTCCGCACTAATGTGCCATATGCGCATCTTGTAGAATTTGGTGCAGCAGCTGCTACAGTACGGCCGCGCAGCAGAGCAAGAAAAGGCGGAAAACCTAAACTGGCTTTGCGGATTGATGGCAGAGGTTTCAGACGTTTTGTGCATAAAAGCAGTAAGCCGGGAAAAGGTGTAGTCCATATTCCGGCACGGCCTGCACGTCCCTATATGACACCTGCTTATCAGAGCGGCAAGCCGAGGATCGAAAATGATATAAAAAAAGTGTTAAGGGAGATGCCTAAATGATTAGAAATGTGCCTTTAACAGCTGTGCAGGCCGCTGTATATAAAGCGTTGAGCAGTAATATACGCGGCTATAATGTCTATGACGACAGCACGCCTTTTGAAGATGGAGAACTTGTAGACAGCAGGTATTTGGTTATTGGCGAAACTACAGGTAAGCCGTCAAGTGCTAAGCGTGATTGCCCTGTTTGGGAGGTTACGGTGAATATCAATGCTTTCAGTAATTATCATGGAAAAAAAGAACTGGATGAAATGCTTGACGATATTGTACAGGTTTTGACCGGTTCTGCTGAGCTGGAGCAGATTGAGATTGCCGGTTACTATTTTCATGGTTTGGAGATTGATATGGTGGAAGCCTTCAAGGAAGAATATGAAGATGGGACTGTCTGGCAGCATGGCGTTGTACGTGTCATAGTAAAAGTTGAACAAAAAGAAATGTAGGAGGTAGAAAAGAATGAATGAAATTATCAAAGCAGCTAATTTCCCTATGCAGCCAAACAAAAGTCAAACGCTGGCTGGTAAAAGCCTGCTGTTGTTTTTGAACTATGGTGAAGGCGCTACTGTTGAAAATCCTAAATGGGGTTTAGTCGGCGGACAGCGTAATTCGCCGCTTTCCATGAGCGGGGACGAAATCGACGGCAGTGACAAAGCAAGCGGCGGCTGGGGTGAAAGCCTGCAAGGGACTAAAAGCTGGAGTATTGAGCAGGAAGGCGTTTATAAAGTAAATAATGACATGCTGGATGCTTTGAAATATGCCTTCGTCAATGATATTGCAGTGCATATCATGCGCCTTGATAAATATGGTAATGCTGTAAAAGGTTTTGCGAATATCACGGAATTCAGTGACGACAATCCGCATGATGATGTTGCTACTGTTACCATGACGCTTAGCGGCATCGGAAAACCTGAATTTGTTACTAATGAGCCTGACCCGCGCAACACAGCAAATGCGATCTCTGACCTTGCTGCTACATCTGAAAGTGCAGGGACAGTGAACCTGACCTTTGCTGCACCTGCTGGTGCTTCTGCTGTTGTTTTACAGCAGAGTGAAGATGGAACTGAATTTACAGATACAGATGTAGCGATTGAAAACACTGCGACCAGCGCAGAAGTAAGCGGGGTAAAAGCCGGCAAGGCGTACTTTCGTTTAAAGGTAAATGGCGGCGACAAGAACGGTTATAGCAACATTGCTACTGTGACAGTATCTTGAACGCTGCCGAATAATAAGAAATATCAAAATAATAATTAAAGCAGGGCTTTGAAGGCCCTGCTTTTTCTATACCAAAGGAGCGATGAAAATGAGTTTGGACAGAAGTGTGACAATCAATTTAGGCGGCAAAGAAAGAAAAATCAAGTTTAATGCTTTGGGTGTAAGCCAGCTTGAAAGGATGCTGGATGACCACAATGTTTACAAAATGGTAAACGGCGGCGTTATTGCTTTAGGCGATTTGGCAAAATGCCTGTATGTCGGCTTGGTTGCGTATGACAAAAAAGTTACTATCCAACAGGTTTATAACTGGATGGATGAGTGGCTGCTGGATAACAGCAGTGAAAGTTTGCAGACACTTGTTATCATTGCCTTGAGCAAAGCGGGTGTTTTTGGGTTTGCCAGGAAGGTGCTGGAATCTGAAAATAATACGCTGGAAATTGAAGCGCCGCCTGATGATGAAGAAGTGGGGAAGTAACAAAAAGCTTTACAGAACTGCTGGATGAACTTTTGCCGTGGTGTTATGGTGAATTGAATTTAAAGCCGTGGGAAGTAGAACGGTTGTGCCTTGCAGATATTTTTTTGATGTTGGACGGATGGCAGCGCAGATATGACCATTTGGAAGATATTGTTATCAGCTGGATCACATACCCAAATGTTTGCATAGCTTCAGGTAAAAAGAAGCGTCCGGAACTGAAAAGCTTTTTTGCACACAGGAAAAAGCGTAATTCCTCTAAGGAACAATCTGAAATAGCGCAGGATCTTTTTGAAGAATTTGGCTATGAATAGGAGGTGAAATGATGGCAGAAGTAGCACGTTTACAAGTAGTTATTGGCGCACGGATAAATGAATTTAATAAAGAAATGGGTGCGCTGCAGAAAAACGTTAAACGCACCTTTGCCAGTGATAATTTGGGCATAAGTAAAGGCGCGGTGGGTGCTATTGTTGGTGTAGGTGTAGCTTTGGGTGCTTTGGGTCTTGCTTCAGTAAAAGCTGCAGGGCAAATGGAGCAGACACGGATTGCTTTTACTACACTTTTGAAAGATGGCGAGAAGGCAAAAAGCTTTTTGAGTGAACTTGAAAAGTTTGCGGCCAGTACACCATTTGAATTACCGGGCGTTTTGGATGCTTCTAAAAGGCTTCTTGCTTTCGGATTCAGTGCGGAACAGGTAATTCCTATATTGACTGCTGTAGGCGACAGCGCAGCGGCATTGGGTATAGGTGAAGAAGGCATTCAACGGTTGACTTTGGCAATAGGGCAGATGCAGGCCAAAGGAAAAGTAAGTGCAGAAGAAATGCTACAGCTTGCTGAAGCTGGCGTACCGGCATGGGAAATGCTGGCAAATAAGATTGGCACAGATATACCTACAGCTATGGATAAAGCGAGCAAAGGGCAAATATCTGCGGCAGAAGGCATTCAGGCTGTTATCAGCGGCATGAACAGTAAGTTTGGTGGGATGATGGAACAACAATCACAAACTGTTAATGGTATTATGAGTAATATTCAAGATAGTGTTACTCAAACCATGGTTGTTATTGGTGATGAACTGATTGAGGCATTTGATATCAAGGGCGCCTTGAAAGGCGCGCAGGACGCTATTGGTGAGTTTGCGGATAAAGTTAAAACTATAGGGCTTTCTAATGCTATCCGTGATTTGCCTGTATGGTTTACTGGTTCTATGGCTGTTATTGCCGGTGCGATAATGGGTGTGGCTATACCGGCTATAGTTGCGCTTGTTGGCACTTTATATACACTGGGTGTAGGTGCTGGCATAATTTCTGCGCCATTTATTGCTGCGGGTGCAGTTATAGGCGGGGTAGCTTATGCCATATTTGAAAATTGGGATTGGCTTGTAATTCAATGGGAATATTTTTGTGACACTATGGTTATTGCCGTTGATGGAGCAACGGCAGAAATACAGAACGCTTTTGCCGGGGCTGTAATGTTTGCAGCGAATGCTTTGGATAAATTATTTTCTATTGTCAATGTCAGCAGTGATTTGGCAGTGCAGGCAAAAGAATGGGCGGCCAATACACAAAAAGCGGCACAGGCTACTATCGAAGCTGCAAAAGCTAATCAGCAGATGGCGGACAGTAATAAAGTTAAGCGAGAGTTTCGTGTTTCATCAATCAATGCACCAACTGAACAAAGTTCGGGTATTAAGATTGCTTCACCTGATGCGTTAGGCTTGACGAGTGGTTCAACAACAGCGGCAGGCGGCAGTAAAAAAGGTGGCAAAAATTCCGGTATAGATAAAATCAGCCGGGAAATAGACAGGATCAATGAGCAACTTAATACTGCCAAAGAGAAAACTTTGGATATGCAGCGTGATTTTAATGAATTTGCTGTTGATATTAAAATAAGTGGGCTTAGTGAATTTGAGCAAGTTTATGCAAATATAGCCAAAGAAGGCATTTTGCGTATGAATTCTGTTGATGAATGGAAAAATAAATTTGCGAATGCTACAGCTGAAGCACAGCAGTTATATGAACGTGCCATGAAAACAGGAGATGCTAATGTAATTGCTAATGCGTTGGCAATGTTTGAAGAACGTAAAGCTGCAGAAATTACAGCGGCAGAAGAAGCTAAAAATGCTAAAGCCATTATTGAAAAAGAATATACTGAAGAAATTATGTCACAGGCTACGTTGGCACAAGCCTATAAAGCTGAGCTGGACGAGGCTTCTAAGCAAGGGGATTTGGAGCGATATATTGCTTATTTGGATGAAGAAAAAGCTGCATTCCTCCAAAGTCAGGCAGAAAAACAAGAGGCAATGCAACTTTATCAAGATTGGAGAATGGAGGCGGAAGAAAGCTTTGCATCATTTTCTTTGGAAGCTATTGATACCTTGAAACAGGGATTTGCATCTTCGTTTGCTAATGCAATTACAAATAGTGATAATCTTGGAAAAAGCCTTCAAAATTTGGGTAAACAGATTTTGAATATGTTCATCCAATGGAAGGCGAACCAGTTGATGAGTCAAGGGCTTTTAAAAACAGGAATATTGGAAAATGTCGCTATGCAAGTTGCTGCTGGTAAAACTATTGCTGCTGGTACGCGTGAAGCAGCATTGTATGCCAACATGCTTTCGGGAGGAACTTTGGCACCATTGGCAGCTACATCTATAACAACAGCATTGGGAACTTTGTCTGCTCTTAGTAGTGCCGGAGCTGGTGGGTCTTTTAAAGGGACAGATTTAAGTGGTTATGATTTTGGTGAAAGTGGATTAGGTAAAAAAACATTTCCTTTTGCTGCCGGTGGCGTTGTTACTGCGCCTACTCATGCGCTAATTGGCGAAAAATCTTATCCTGAAGCGGTACTGCCTCTGCGCAGCAGCGTATTGCAAAAGATCACCAGCTTTTTGTTTGATGGTGTGGACTTTGGAGCTTCTTCAGGTGATGGTGCTAATGTTGAAATAATTAATTATGGTGATATTAATACCGGTGCTGATTACGATACCTTTATGGAGGACATTCAATATTCTTTGGCTATGGGTGTGCGGGGGTGATAAAGTGACGATCATAAGACGTGAATATTTTCCTGTACGTAAGCAGGTAAAGCCTACAGAACAGCTTATTATCAATGGAACTGCCCTGCCATATGCCTACAGCTTTGACGGTGCTGCTGATATCACTGTGCGTGCTAAAAGCGAAAAGCGCGGCTACAGTCACGGCAGCACTATTTCAGGTGATGGCTTTATTGATGGTAAGAAAATTACTTTAGGCTTTGTTATTGAAGGCAGTACACCAGCTGAACACGATGCCAAGCTTAACGATTTGTATCAGCTGATGTATCAACGTGATTATCAGCTGCAATCAGGCAGTGGGCGTGGGTACTATAATATTGCCTGCATGGCCAGCACTAAAGAAAAATGGGTGGACAGCTTCAAAGGGACTAAAGGTGAAGTTGATATAACGCTGCTTTTATCTGACCCGTTCCGCTATGACAGCGCTGAATCTGAACTGGTTACAGAATTTGCAACAGCCGCTAAAGATGCCCAAATTGTTATCAGCAATGGCGGTAGCGTTGAAACGCCGCTGACCATTGAATTAATACCGCTTACAACGATGAATGACGTAACTATCACGCATGTTGAAAGCGGGTATAGTATGCGCGTAGCGGATACGCTTTTGACTAAACCGGCAACGCTTATTGTTGATACTAAAGCCGGAACGGTACGCCGTGGAACATATAATGCTATTAACGCTTTCAGCGGCCAGTTTCTGACCGCAAGACCGGGTGAAAATACTTATTTGTTTAATGGTGCTGCCGGTACAGTAAAAATCCGCTGGCATAACAGGTGGCTGGCATGAATCTGCGTTTTGGCAATAAACTTTTTGGACGTTATATTTGGGCAGCGTCTGTAAAAAAACAAAGCGGGCCAGGGCCGGGGCCTGACCCTTCGGAAGTAAAATATATACCTGATTACGTTCAGGTTATTTTTTATAACAAGGATGGTACGAAAACGGCGATTTTTTCAAGGGATACTGAAAATAATCCGTTTAATAAAATCGAGTTTGAAAATATTAAAACAGGCTGTGGCAGTGCAACGCTCAATTTCAAACAGTTTCCAAGTTTTGCAGAAATAAGCTATGGACAGCGGATTGATATTTATTTGTTTGCAGATAAGCGGCCGTGGTACAGCGGGCATGTTTTAACGCGTCCTGACAGCGGCGGTACTGGAACAGATTATAAAATAACCTGTTATGGCTATTTTGATAAGCTGGAAAAGGTGCTTATTTTTGGCACTTATGAGAATCAGGAGATTGCTGATATTGTGCGTAATATTTGTCGGCAGGTTGAAGCTAAGACTGGTATTGTTTATAACGACAACAAAATATATGACGTTGGCTATGATATTAAGAAAATCGTTTTTGACGGTGTGAGTGCTAAGGAAGCACTGGAACAGCTTTCAGAGTTTGCAACAGATTTTGTTTATGGCGTTGATGAATACCGGGAATTTTTCTTCAGGCCACGTGTTGATGAGATCAATGAAGAAGCACGCTTTTGGGTAGGGCAGCATATGGACGGATTTGAACCGACACAAAGCATTGATAAGATCGTAAATTACGCGCGTATCAAAGGTGCGGCCATTGACGGTGAGGGTGAGAGCTGGTTGGCTACTGTAGAGGATAAAGAAAGCCAAGACTTATACGGCGTATCTGAAGAAGTTTGGACGCTGCCAACCGCTTATACTGCTGATGATGCTGAGCGCTGGGGACAGTCTGAATTAGCAAAATACAAGAATCCTGTTCTTTCTGCTAAAGCAACAGGTGTTAAGCTGAAATATCCTAAGCCGGATGGTGTTTTTTGGGTACGGCGTTTATCTACAGATGGGCAGGCGCTTATAACTGACAAGGAAGGTAAAGAACGTAAGTATCCAATAACCAAGTTAAAATATACGATCAGCGGTGAAAAGGGTATTGATTTTTCTATGGAGTTGGGCGAGCCTCCGTATCCGCCTACGGCAAAGTATTTGCTGGATATTGAGCGGAATGCCCGCAATAATGAACTTTTACAGCAGGCTGCTAATACGCAGCTTGTCAAATAATATGAAAAGGATGTGATGATATGGCAGCTCCAAGTAATATACGGATAAATCCGTTTATAGGTGATGGAGGGACGACTAATTATGTGAATTTTATAGAAAAACATATTGTTCCAGCAGTTAGTCCGTTTGTTATACGGCTTAACGAAGTTCCGGAAAAGCAAGATCCCAGTAATATAAAGGTCGAGTATATTGACGGAAATGCAACAGGAGAGCCAACGGGAGTTACTTTGACAGAAGTTGCTGCAACACCGGGTGCGGGTGAATATCGGTTAGACTATTCGACTAATGCAGTTGGTGACAAAGAATGGAACACCGGCTTAATTGAGTTTTCCAGCTCAGATGCTACCAATGTCGTTCAGGTAAGCTATACCGGTACGGGGACACTTGCTGGCGTAAAGAATAATCGTTTTCCGTCGTGGTGGCTTGATCGTGGTGATTCCAGTGACGGAGATTTTGTACCTACTGGCAATACAACAATAAGTGGAGTAAAGCAATATAGAAGTGTTGTTATTCGTTCTGGCGTTACTGTAACGATTAGTGGTTATGCCATAATAAAATGCCAAGGGGTATTTATAAATCATGGTACGATAACTGCCAGTGGACAAGGCGCGCATGGTGGATCAGGTGGATATTATGCTAAAGATGCTACTGGCGAATATTATCCGAGTGCAGCCGGTGCTGGTGCGAGTGCTATAAGCGGCGTTGGAGGTGCAGGTGGGTCAAATCACGGTGCGGCCGGTGCTGGAGGCGGTTGTACAGCGTTTAATGTACCGTTGAACGGTCCTTCTGTTATTGAATTGACTATGTCTTTACGTGGATTCGGTTTTGGTGCTGGTGGTGGTGGTGGCGGATGCGGATTCAGTAATATTTCCAGGTATAGTGGAGGAGCTGGTGGTAGGGGCGGTGGTGCAATAGCAATAGTATCCACAAGCATCTATAATTCTGGTATTATTGCAGCAAATGGTGCTAACGGATACTCTACAGGAAATGATAAAGGAAGTGGTGGCGGCGGTGGTGGCGGGGGAATGGTAGCTATGATCGCTGATACAATAATGAATTATGGATCAGTTACTGCAGCAGGTGGAGCAGGAGGGAGTGGGAGAACTTCGGGCGCTGCAGGTGGAACTGGTATTGTATTTATTAAGGAACTAGGGGTAATGTAATTATGATCTGCGTATTAAATGATGATAACAAAATTATTAATATTCTAAATGTTGATATTACAACTGCTGATAATGAGCGCCATTATTATCCGTGGAATCGACTGTGGGAGCAATACACAGATGTTGAGCCGTTTGATTATGCTAAAAACAGATACATAAACGCAGCGGGAGCTGAATTTGCTAATCGTCGTGATGAAGTGCGTTGGATTGAAATTGCTGGTGTTACTTATGGCTTTGATTGTGCGCCTGAAGATATAACAAACTTTATGGCTGCGTATACGCCGCTTATGGTCAATCAAGATGGAGAAACCGGCTATAAGGTTTGGTTAGACAAAGATAAAAAAGGCCTTGTTATGCTCAACTATGCTGGCATGAAAAAAGCGTATGATACTGTTCGCAGTAGCCAACTGGCCGCTTATGCTTGGTATGAAGATATAAAAGCAAAGCTGATTGCTGTTACTGAAGCAGAAGGAAAAGAAAAGCTGGAAGAAGTTTTTCCGATAGGAGGCTGAATAATGGATTTGCAAACTGTGCTTAATGCTATGACACATGCTGGTAATAAAATTTTTGAATTATTTAGCTTTAAAATTTTAATGGCAGCAGTTTTAACATTGTTTTTGCACAAACATTTTATTTTGTTTATGGGATTTATTCTTTTGGTTTTTGTTGATTGTATAACCAAATGGGTTGCTATAAGTTATGAATTTTTAAAAGAAAAAGGTGTTGAAAATCCTTCTATTCTTGCATGTATAAAAGGCACCAAAACTGCACGAAAAGCAGGGAGAATAAATAGCAGTACAATGAAAGAACGTGGATTAGGAAAGATTGCAATTTATGTTATATGTGCTTTTGTTGCTGGCGTTGGAGATTTAATGATGCACATATTGAATACGCCTACATGGATGGTAAGCCTTGTTATTGGTTATATGGTAGTTACTGAAGTATTATCGGTAATTGAAAATTTAAGTGATGCAGGTGTTGATGTTTTGGATAAGCTTATCGGAAAACTGAAAGGACGGTTATAAAAATGTTAAAAGGCGTTGATGTATCTGAAAACAATGGTTATGTAGATTGGAATGCAGTAAAAGCTGCTGGTATGGATTTTGCCATTATTCGGCTTGGTTTTGGAAACAGGCATTTGGATACTAATTTTTATGAAAATGTAAATGGTGCGTTGGCAGCCGGCCTAAAAATTGGCGTATATTATTATAGCTACGCTTTGGATGAAGCAGCGGCAAGATCAGAAGCTAGATATATGATATCTGTTTTAAAAGATGCGGGGCTGACAAAAGATAAGATTGAAATGGGTTTATGGTTTGATATGGAAGACGCAGACGGTTATAAGTCTGGAAATGGTATGCCTACGAATCAAACTATCACAAATATGTGCAGTGCTTTTATTGTTACCTGCAATGAAGCTGGATATAGCTGTGGTATTTATGCTAATTTAGATTGGCTGGAAAATAAAATTTATACAGATCAGCTGGCGGATTATGTGCCTTATTGGGTAGCGCAATGGGGTGGCCGCTGTGATTGGCCTAACGCTACAATGTGGCAGTTTACTGATAGCTACGATATAAATGGTAAGCTTTTTGATGGCAATTATTTGTTATAAAAGTTGATAAAGGGCATCTTAACGATGCCCTTTTACTTTTATGGAGGTATGTTTGTGGAAAATAAATATAAAATTATTACAGTAGTGTTATGTGTGGCTGCTTTTTTCCTCGGTTGGTATGCACGTGCATGGTTGCACATCTGCCCGGTTGCAGAGCCGGAGATAAAAACAGAAGTAAAATATAAAACTGATACTAAAACAGAAATTGTTTATGTACCTAAGTATATCTACAAGGATGGCAGCACAGAAAAAACAGATGTTGATGTAAATGTTGGCAAGCAGGAGCTGGCAGTGAAAGTAAATGGCAAAGATTTTGAAATAAAAAAGGCTGATGATGAAAAGTATGTTTTTGATAAATATAAGTTACAGTTAAACCAAACAAGCCGATCAGACTTAAATATAACAGTACCTGTGATTGATAAGACTAAGCACTGGGAAATTGGCATAGGTGCTTCTAAAGAAGGTGCTGTTGGTATGATTGGTTTTCCTGTTAAAAATAACATTGGTGGGTGGATAGCAGGGCGTCAAGGTAATGTGATGGCTGGAATAACAGTTAAAATATGAAGATGATTCTGTAATATTGTTCCATGTTATAATAAAAAAGAAATTATGGATTTGGAGGTGCTTGATGGAACAAAATTTTGAGTTTAATGACATTGAAAAAGAAATTTGTTTGTTATTAGCTTCTACTCAGATTTTTGATAGAATTGTTAATCATTCTACTTTATGCATAACAATCAACAATGGTGTGGGAACAATATTGCCCAAAAATATGGAAAGTCTTAAATATTTTTTTGCTCACACCATTGATTTCTTTTCCGCTGCCGGGAATATTTTGAATAGCAATCGTAATAGAAAATCGTGTTTTGATTTGCTTCTTGAAATGGGTATTGATAGTAAATTATGTAATTGCAAATTGGAAAACTTGTGTGTTTCATTGAACCTATTAAAAGAGTGGTATCATGAAGAAGTTATATATGAAGATTTTTATTTTGCTTCATTTGACTTGGAAGTTGATCTCAAAATAAAAAGAAGTGATGTTATATATATTTGTGCTAATTTTTCAAAACATAATTTTACAAATGTTGATGCATGCAGAAAGAAGTTGAAAAATATTTTATTAAAGAATAATTTTAAAAGAATAGATGAATTGACAGATATCAGGAATTTAATTGTAACAATATCAGATTTTTATAATTATTTTGTTGATGAAGGCGCTCATATTGATAGATACTTATATTGTTTAGCGTATTATTTTAATAGAATAAGATTAGATATAAAAGATTGTTTACGTCCTATATATCATAAAAATTTGGAATATATAGGTTCTAATGAAGGATTCAATGAATATAAATACAAAAGAATAGAAGGTATTTCGGATTTTGGGTTTGGGTTATTTTGGGATTTAATGAATTGGGTTAGAAGTAGAAATATATGTGAACGCTTCGAAATAATGGAGTGCTGGAAAAATAAATAATTGTGAAAAAGCCTTTCAGTACAAATAAATTGTATTGAAAGGCTTTTATATGGCATCTTGATATTTTTCCCCAAATATTCCCCGTATCAAATTGACATCTATTCCCCAGAAAATAAAAAACACCGCAAATTATTGCGGTGTCTACATTCTAATGGTGACCCCGGCAGGATTCGAACCTGCGACCTTTTGATTCGTAGTCAAACGCTCTATCCAACTGAGCTACGGAGTCATTGAGATTGCCTAAATCTTTAGGCAACGATGATATTATATCTGATTGCAGTGCTGTTGTCAACAATTTTTGTTAAATTTACTGACACCATTTTTGCAGGATGCTATGAAACTGCTCTAAATCGATCGGTTTACTGAGATGTTCATTCATTCCTGCCTGCAAGGTGGCGGCAATATCTTCAGGAAAAGCGTTGGCCGTCATCGCGACGATAGGCACAGTTTGGGCATCTTTAACAGGCAGGGCGCGGATCGCTTTAGCCGCTTCCAGGCCATTCATAACGGGCATTTGGATATCCATCAATATCAGGGCATAGGTCCCGGGAGGTGCGGCTTTAAATTTATCCAGCCCTTCCAGACCGTTTTTGGCAGTGGTGATATTCAGTCCGGCATATTTTAATAGTTCTACAGCTATTTCCAGATTAAGTTCATTGTCTTCAACAAGGAGGACTTGTTTGCCACGGCAGCTTATTTCCTGCAGACTGTCGATGCCGGCGGCAGGCGCTGAAGCCTTGCTGCTGCGTATTTGCTGGTGCGGGCGCAGGTAAACCGTAGCCTTAAAGGCCGAGCCTTTGCCTAAGGTGCTTTGGACATCGATTGTGCCGTTCATCATACGGGCGATGTTGAGGGCGATGGTCATTCCCAGCCCTGTACCTTCTATTTCGCTGGTTCGCGAATCGGACGCACGGGCGAACGGTTCAAAAATTTTGGCGGCGAATTCAGAGTCCATACCGATGCCGTTATCTGTAATAATAAATTCGTAGCCAATAGTATCGTGGAGCCGGGAGTGTGTTTCGCGTACCTCTAAAGAAATACTGCCATATGGAGGCGTATATTTGATGGCATTGGCTAAGATATTGAGCAGCAGCTGTTTCAAGCGCAGCTTATCGCCCAGAACATTATCGCGCAGTTCCGGTGCCTTAGTCAGAGTGAAATGATGTTTTTTCACTAAAAGCTGCGGATTGATCAAATCAAGCAATTCCTGCAGCATTGCACTGATAGAAAAATCTTCCTCCAGAAGATTGAGCTTGCCGCTTTCGATTTTAGCCATATCAAGCACTTCGTTGATCAGGTTCAAAAGATGATTGCTGGCAGTAGTTATTTTGGCAAGACAATCCTGGATACGGTCTTTGTCGTCCAGATATTTACCGGCAATGGCAGTCATCCCCATAATGGCGTTCATTGGGGTACGGATATCATGGCTCATACGCGAAAGAAATTCATTTTTAGCCATATTGGCAGCTTTAGCGGCGTCAAAGGCCTCCTGTAAAGCCTGCTGTTCCCGCAGTTCTTTCAATTTATCCTCGTGGATATCGCGCAGGGTAAGAATAATCTGATGATAACCGTCACTTTGAGCCAGCAAGGTCGAATTAAAGGCGGTCCAGCGATATTCGGAACCAAAAAGGCGGCTGCGGCATTCCAGGGCAAAATCGATATGACGGTCCTTTTTTTGCCTGCGCAGACCGGACAGAGAGAAATGTTCTAAAATCTTGGCGCTGTCATCAGGATGAAAATGGCTGCGTACCAGCGGTTCGATATCATACAGGCCGTTGGTACTGTAGCTTGTAAAAACAGCGCACTCTGTTTCCGGCAGGCGCAGAGGGATACCGGAACCGTCTTCAAGATTAACAAGATAGATGAAATAGTAATTAGAGTTGATGCTTGAAAGCAGGTCATAATACTGCTGTTTGGTGCGGCGTTCGTGATTCAGCTCGCTTTGGCTGGCTTCTTCATCTTTTGTTATATCCAGATAAATACTGTTGATGATCGTATTGCCCTCAGGAGTTTTTGTTTTACGGCCGCTGTCCATGACCCATTTCAGGCTGCCGTCTTTACAGGGCACGCGGTATTTTGTCGAGTAAGTAGGATTTCCGTCCTTAAAACATTCGTTGCAGTCAGCCAAAGCCCTGGGCAGATCCGGTGGATAGACCATTCCCATAGCGTTGTTGCCGGTAAATTTTTTGAATTCTTCCATAGTATAACCAAACATACCAGGCAGCTCTTCGCTGATATAGGCATAAGAATAGGTATCGTCGTCATTGCTGGATTTGACGCCGCCGTTGACAGAATGCAGTACGACTTCCATTTGCTGCTGCTTTTGCTGCAGTTGTTCTTTGGCTTTGTTAAGCTCTGCTTCCATATATTTATAAGTCTGCGAGCCTACCTGAAAAGGAAAGTTTTCTGTACCCTGCAATTCCTGATAGGGATGGGAAAGATTGATGTAGACATAGCTGAAATCACTGCCCAGATCGCGTATGACGATCGTTGCCTGCTGATGTGTCTGAACGAGTAGCTGCTGATCCTCGTCGGAGGTAAGATAATGACGCCCTTGGGCAAGATAGAGGCCTTGTGCCAGCGGGAGGATAGTCCATTCTTCATTCAATAATTCACAGGCGGGAATCTGCCCTTCCAGTGAAAGAATAAAATCTTTTGCTGTCTGTGGTGTATCATAATAATTGTGCTCAGCGGCACCGATGCCGATTAGCTGCGGGTCGAGATGAGCGAGGATAAAGGGAATGTCCTGCTGACAAAGCAGCTTAAAGATATATTGGTGTGCAAAATTTTTTATTGCTGTAAGTTTTTCCTGAGGTATATTCAACATAATGCCCTCCGCTTATTTACGGTCCAGTCTTTAGGATAAAATAGATATTTAATTTTATTATAGCATTATTTTCAAGCTTTAATATTAAAAATATTAAAGAAAAGCAAAAATGGGAGCGGGAAAGTTGCTGGTATCGGACAGGCATGTCGGTGCCCGCGGGCAATAAAAAAACGCATTCCGGAAAGGAATGCGTCAATGGCAATGGTGGCCCCGGCAGGATTCGAACCTGCGACCTTTTGATTCGTAGTCAAACGCTCTATCCA
>ERZ859817.234-NODE-234-length-42102-cov-2.391657_pt1 | contig 42102 bp, 37 predicted proteins | sample MGYA00509986_ERZ859817 | MGnify/ENA primary metagenome ERZ859817 (study PRJEB30046, sample SAMN00715155) | human gut metagenome | study: EMG produced TPA metagenomics assembly of the A metagenome-wide association study of gut microbiota in type 2...
TGCATAGGTTGCGGGGCCTGCGTGGATGTATGCCCCACCGGGGCGTTGACCTTGACGGAGGCGGGTATCGTCACGGATCGGTCTCTGTGCCGGACATGCGGTAGATGCGCCGAGGTTTGTCCCACCTTGGCGATGGAGATGTCCGGCCGTGAGTATTCTATCGACGAGGTCATGCGTGAGATCGAGAAAGAGACGGTCTTTATGGATCGCTCCGAGGGAGGCGTTACCTTCTGCGGGGGAGAGCCGTTGTCGCATCCATCGGATTTGGTTGCCCTGCTGGATCGTTGCGGAGCGTTGGGAATCCATCGTGCGGTGGATACGACCTTGTTCGCCTCGCCGGATACCGTCCGGAGCGTAATGGAGCGCACGGATCTTTTTCTGGTGGATTTAAAGCATATGGATTCCGGTAGCCATCGTCGTTTCACGGGTGTCCCGAACGAGCGTATCCTCTCCAATCTTCGGATGATCGCCGAGGCCGGCATAGACTTCCTCATTCGCGTCCCCTTGATCGAGGGCGTCAATGCGGACGAGGAGAATATATTCCGCTCTGCCACCTTCCTAGCCTCCTTGCCGTGGAAACGCAAAGTCGTCAATCTCCTCCCGTACCACGACATCGGAAAAGGTAAGCACGATAAGCGAGGAACCCTCTACAACCCCGGGCACCTTCCGCTATCCACCCCTTCCGAGGCAGTCCTGCAAAGGTGTATCGATCAATTCGCCTCTTGCGGGATAACTGCGTTGATCGGAGGATAGTTCTCTTTGGGAACTATTCTTCTTTCAATAATTGGTTGATTGTATGAATGAATAATTCGGCTTGCGGATATAAGTTATCCAACATTTCCTTATCACAATAAACAAAATCGTCATAATCTCCACTATGTCTTTTCTCAAATAAAGTCGAGAATATTTTCCCGATTTTTATAGGAAGCTTTCCGGTAGAGATAAAATGTAATCCAAGCATAGTCTTAACTCCATTATGTGTTTGTGGTTGGTGATCATATTTTAATAGCAGGGAAACCGCTGCGTAATAGCATGCATAATAGAGGCGATTAACAGCAGCATTATAGAAAGACTCACGCATCATCACTTGAGCTTCTTTCAATGTCTCATAAGCACGTTGGATTCGATAGTTAATCAATGCGTTCTTACTTTCTTCATCTAGGATCTCTTTCATAATATAATACCTTCGTTTATAACATTAATATAGAAAGGAGTTTTAAAGGGACGGTTTTCCCAGAGTTTTCTTAACATGACGATGGGGCTGATATTTACGCCAGTCTTTAGTTCCAGCTCATACAAGGGTAAAGTAATTTCTTCCTCTCGTTCCAAAGTCATTTTCTCTCCGTCTATCAAGATGAGTAAGTCGATATCGCTATCAATCCGAGCGTCTCCACGTGCTTCCGAACCGAATAAGATAGTTTGTGCCGTGGGAGCTATCCGGCGCATGATATCTTTTATCTGATCTATAATTTCTGTTCGTTTCATTTTATCTTTTCATTAAATGACTTCTGTCGTGAGACAAAGATAATTATTTTTCTGATTATTACCATTTCTTCCGATACTCCGTAGGCGATATCCCGACGTGTTGCTTGAAGTATTTACCGAAGAAGGATTGGTTGGCGAAGTTTAGCCGGTCTGATATCTCTTGGATGGAAAGGGTGGAGGAGGATAATAACGCCTTCGCCTCCAAGACAACGTAATTATCGATCCATTCCCCGGCCGTACGGTTGCTAACGTTCTTTACCAAAAGAGATAAATATTTGGGAGTCACACATAATTTCCCGGCGTAGAAAGCTACCGATCGTTCCTGCTTATGATGTAAGGCGAGCGTTTGTATGAACGCTGCGAACAACTCCTCTTGCCGGCTCTTCTTCACCTCGATCGGCATATGATTCTTAAACATGCCGTAAACCTCGTGGAATACCGCCAACAATAAGCTCTGGGCAATCTCTTTCCGGTAAGGATGCCCTTTCGCTTTCACTTTCTTCCAGAGGAAAGAATGATATTCCTTGATACAACCTATCTCCTCGGCATTCAACTCGGTGACCGGATGCTCCTTGATGTAGAAGAACGCCGGCAAGGTATTCTGTATATGAGGAATGATCTCCTCCATGAAATTCTTGGAGATGACGATGAAGATCCCGGCCACGTCCTCGCTACGTTCCACGTGTTGGATGATCTGATCGGGCAAGGACAATACGAGATGGTTTTCCCCTACGACATATTCCTCCATATTGATCCGTATACGTATGAAGCCTTTCGTGCAAAGCGCGAATACGACGGCGTCTATTCGCATCGGATGGTCGAGCGAGGGAATATCGTCGATGTTATCGAATATGGCGAAATCCTCGTCGATAAAGTCTATGCCGGGTACGTTCTCGATAAGAGAGATACAAGCTTGAGGTAGATCTGTTACGTTCATAATTTATTCTTGTTTGGGCGATAAAATTAGTGAAATAATAGAATAATCCAATTGAAATGTGTCAAATAGGACAATTTGGTTGCAAAACGGAACTTCTTTGGAGTGGATAAACTCATCATCTTCGCGGTATAATAAATCATAGGATATGAAAAGGATGAAAGGCATTGTTTATGGAGGATTATTATCCGTCGTGTTCGTGATGTCCGGATGCTCGGGCAGTCAAAAAGAGGGACGGGATAGCAAAGAGATCCCGGTGGAGATCGTGAAGGTAGCGAAGACCGTTCCGGCGGATACAAGGAATTACGTGGGAACGGTAGAGGAGGTCGTATCCTCCTCGATTAGTTTTCAGGTGATGGGTAATGTAGAGCGAGTATTGGTGGGCGAGGGGCAGAAGGTCCGTGAGGGCCAACTACTAGCGGTGTTAGACAAGGCGACGCTGGAAAACGCCTATAACGCCTCGGCCGCTTCCTTGCGACAAGCGGAGGACGCCTATGCCCGCATGAGAACCTTGCACGAGAATAAGAGCCTGCCGGATATGAAATGGGTAGAGGTGGAGAGCAAATTGGAACAGGCCCGTTCCATGGAGCGAATCTCGAGGAAAAACCTTGAGGACCGGAACCTGTATGCCCCGTTCGGCGGCGTTATCGGCAAGCGCATGGTTGAGGCGGGAGAGAACGTGCAGCCCGGGCAACCGGTTTTCTCCTTGTTAAGGATAGAGACGGTAAACGTGAAGATCGCCGTCCCGGAGAATGAGGTCGCCACGCTCGGCGATCACGCCGCTATGATAAAGGTAGCCGCTCTGGGCGGACAATGTTTTGAGGGGAAAGTGACGGAGAAAGGCATCGTGGCCAACCCTATCTCCCATACTTACGAGGCGAAGATCCGGCTGGAGAACCCGTCTGGCGCTTTGTTGCCCGGCATGGTTTGCGATGTACGCTTGTCGGGAGAGGAATCCGTGCCGGCTATCGCCTTGCCGAACAACGCCGTGCTGATAGCGAACGACGGGGGGCGTTTCGTCTGGAAGATCGTAGACGGAGAGGCGAAAGCTACGCCCGTAGGACGGGCGACTTGACGGAGCAGGGCTTGTTTATTCTGGAAGGGTTGAACGAGGGGGATATCGTCGTGATAGGCGGTTACCAGAAAATCAGTGAGGGCATGAGAGTGCGTGCGTTATGAGAGAACGTAAAAACGGAGTGATCGAATGGACCATGCGTCATTACCAGATCACGTTGCTGGTGATTACCGTGCTGGTCGGGTTGGGTATTTGGGGTTTGGTGGACATGCCGAAACAGGAATTCCCGGAGTTCACCATCCGCCAAGGCGTGGTCGTGGGTGTTTACCCCGGGGCGACTTCCGGAGAGGTGGAGGAGCAGTTGGCCAAGCCTTTGGAGAGATACCTGTTTACCTTCAAGGAGGTAAAGAAGAAAAAGACGTACTCCATGTCAAGGGATGGAATGGTGTACGTGATGGTGGAGCTGAACGACGACGTGAACAATAAAGACGAGGTCTGGTCGAAGATCAAGCTCGGCTTGCAGAACTTCAAGTCGCAACTGCCCTCGGGCGTACTCGCCGTCATCGCGAATGATGATTTCGGCGATACTTCCGCCTTATTGATCACCTTGGAATCGGAAGACAAGACCTACCGGGAATTGCAGCGATACATGGAGACGCTGGAAGACCGCCTGCGCCGGATCGAGTCCGTATCCAACCTGCGCCGTTACGGGGTACAAAACGAGCAGATCTCGGTCTACTTGGATCCAGACAAGCTAGCCGCTTACGGCCTAGATACCCGTATGCTGATGACAACCTTGTTCACCCAAGGCTTTACCACCGCCTCCGGCTCCTTGGAGAATGGCGGCTTGGACATTCCCATCCACCTTTCCGTGACCTATCCCTCGGAGCGGGAAGTAGGCGAGCAGATCCTGCTGGCCGATGCCGACGGGCATATGATCCGCTTGAAAGACGTGGCCCGTATCGTACGGGAATATCCCGAGCCGGATAGCTATATAACGAACAACGGCAAGAAAGCGATCATCCTTTCCATGGAGATGCGTGAGGGCCATAATATCGTACGATACGGAAAGGAGGTAGACGAGGTATTGCACGCTTTCGAGCGGGATCTTCCCGAGAGTGTCTCGATCCGCCGGATCGCCGACCAGCCGAAGGTGGTGGGAGACTCGGTAAGTTCCTTCGTGCGGGATTTGTTCGTGTCCATCGTGGTCGTGATCTTGGTGATGATGGTATTGTTCCCGTTCCGCTCGGCATTGGTGGCGGCTACCTCCATCCCGATCAGTGTCTTTATCTCGATCGGTGTCATGTACGCTTGCGGCATCCCGCTGAATACGGTGACGCTGGCCGCCTTGATCGTGGTATTGGGCATGATCGTGGATAACTCCATCATCGTGATAGACGCCTATCTGGAATATCTGGACAAGGGCTATTCCCGTTGGTACGCCGCCGTCTATAGCGCCAAGAACTATTTCAGCTCGATCTTGTTGGCTACGCTGTGTATCTGCGTGATCTTTTTCCCGTTGCTTTTCACGATGACGGGGCAGATGTTGGATTTCGTGACCTTCTTCCCTTGGACACTTTCCATCTCCCTCATGGTGTCGCTGGCGGTGGCGATGGTCTTTATCCCGCTGCTGGAGCGGGTCTTGATCAAGAAGGGATTGAAGTCCGGGCGGGAGAATACGGGCAAGAAGAGGTTCAATCTGCTGGATACCGTACAGGCCGTCTATACGAGGGCACTGACGTGGACTTTCCGTTTCCCGAAAACCACGATCGGTCTGGGCGTCTTGACGGTTGCCTTGGCGATCCTGATGATCACCCAACTGAGCCAGCGTATGATGCCGATAGCCGACCGGGATCAGTTCGCCGTCGAGATCTATCTCCCGCAGGGAACCTCGCTGGACCGTACCGCCGCCGTGAGCGATAGCCTCTATAAGCTGTTGTCGGAAGATGAGCGCATCCTGTCCGTCACCTCCTTTATCGGAACTTCCTCGCCCCGTTTCCAAGCTACCTACGCCCCGAACTTGGCCGGGAAGAATTACGCCCAGTTCATTGTCAACCCCGCCTCGATAGAGGCCACCCGTAGCGTGTTGGATGATTATACGGACCGGTACGCCGATTATTTCCCCGACGCCTACGTGAAGTTTAAGCAACTGGATTACCAAAACGTATCCTCTCCTTTAGAGATCCGTTTCATGGGAGACGATATCGCCCGGTTGAAGCAGGCCGGGGATTCCTTGATGGCCGTGTTGCGTGAGATGGACGGCTTGGTCTGGGTACACACCAATTACGAGGAGGCCTTACCCGACGTACGGGTTCGATTGGACCCAGTGGAAGCCTCCCGCCTCGGGATCACGAAGGCGATGGCCTCGGCCGATCTGGCGATCCGTTACGACGGCCTCTCGGTTGGCTCCCTCTGGGAAGGCGATTACGCTTTGCCGATCCAGCTGAGATCCGATAAGAAAGGGGAGGGTGACGCGTTCGATAAGGTCGGCGACCAGTATCTTCCCACCATCGTCCCCGGCGTGAGCGTCCCGCTCCGGCAAGTCGCCACATCGAGGGAGGCTGGAATGATGGGCAGATCGTCCGTCGCAACGGCGTGCGTACCTTGAGCGTCTTCGCCGAGGTAACCCGGGGGACCAACCAGAACGCTATGCAGAAACGGATCGAGCGAGTCATGGAAAGCCGTATTATCCCGACCTTGCCCGAGGGCGTGACGTACGAGTACGGTGGAGCCAAGGAGCTGGATTTCGAGACGATGAACCCGCTGATGCAGGGCTTGGCGATCGCCGTGATCATTGTTTTCTTCTTCCTGTTGGTCAATTTTAAGAAGATCGGCTTGGCGTTGGCGGCCCTGTCCTCGTTGCTGCTCACCTTTTCGGGGCGGCGCTGGGCTTGTGGGCGTTCCATATCGATTTCAGCTTGACGTGCGTCTTGGGCGTTATTAGCTTGATCGGTATCGTGGTGCGAAACGCTATCTTGATATTCGAGATGCGCAAGACCTGCGGCTCCATAAGCATTATAGCCCGAGGGATGCCGCCTTCGACGCCGGCCGGCGACGCATGCTCCCGATCTTCCTGACCTCGGCTACAACGGCCGTGGGCGTGGTGCCCATGATCATCAGCGGCAGTTCCCTTTGGATGCCGATGGGGGTGGTGATCTGCTCGGGAACGGTCTTCTCGATGATCTTGGCGGTCATCATCCTGCCTGTTTTCTATTGGAAGATATTCGGGAATAAATGAATGATACGGATGTGGATTAGGATATAATATAGGAATGAATATATGCGGAAAAAAGAGATGATAAAAAGATGGATATATGGCATCGTCGGTTCCCTCGTCTTATGCGTGGGGACCGTGAGCGCCCAGCGGACATTATCGCTGGAAGAATGCCGGGAAATGGCTTTGGAGAATAACGCGAAGATGAAGAACGCCCGCTTAGACGTAGAAGGGGCGAGGGAAGGAAAAAAGGAGGCCTTTACGAAATACTTCCCGAATGTCAGCGCCGTGGGAACGGCATTCAAGGCGAACCACGGGATGATGGATATGAGCGTGATACCGGGCCTTCTCGAGTTGTCGATGATGGATGACGGCTTGCTGGGTGGGGTGACCGCTATCCAGCCCGTGTTCGCCGGCGGACAGATCGTGAACGGCAATAAGCTGGCCGACTTGGCGCTCGAGGTGAGCCGTTACCAGATGCGCCAATCCGAGGATGAGGTAGCCCTGACGGTGGAGCGGTATTACTGGCAATGGATCTCCCTTCACGAGAAATTAAGGACGATCGAGATCGTGGAATCCTTGGTGGGGAGTCTTTATAAGGATGTGGAGGTAGCGGTCGGCGCCGGCGTGACGACTCGTAATGACCTACTGCAAGTCCAGTTGAAAAAGAACGGCGTGGCGAGCGACCGCCTGCGGGTGGAGAACGGCTTGCGCCTTTCCAAGATGGTGCTGGCTCAATATATCGGTATCGGGGAAGATGATTTCGAGATCGATTTCACGCTGCCCGCCGAGGTGCCCTCCCCGGAGCTTTACCGGGTGAGCCATGAGGAGGCGCTCCCTACGACACTCTCTTATAAATTGCTGGAGAAGAACGTGGAGGCCGCCCGTCTTCAACAAAAGCTGAAGGTTGGGCAATACTTGCCCACCGTGGGGATCGGAGCCGGGTATATGTATCACAACTTACTGGATAAGGACCGTCCGTTCGGCATGGTTTTCGCTACCGTAGCGATTCCGATCAGTGATTGGTGGGGCGGCTCGCACGCCATCCGGAAGCAAAAGCTTCAGGTGAAGGCGGCCGAGTATTCCCGCCAAAACGCCAATGAGCTTCTGTTGGTGCAAATGCGGAAGCTTTGGAACGAGCTGGAGGAGTCTTATAAGCAAGTCAAGCTCTCGGAGGAGTCCATAGCGACGGCCGAGGAGAATGTCCGCCTTAATACGGACTATTATAAGGCGGGCACGGTAACGCTGAGCGATCTTCTGGACGCCCAATCGCTCCTCCAGCAAAGCCGTGACCAGTATACGGGTGATTATACGGCTTATTTGATCAAACGTACGGAATATTTACAGGCGACAGGGCGTTAATTTATTTTTTTTTCCATATATTTGCTTATTAACAAATAATAAAACGAGAAGTGATGATGAGCTACGCCAATTATCTTTACATAGCGATCCGTGCCGCGGTAGACGCAGGCAAGTCGATCATGGATATTTATAACGACCCCGAATCAGACTTCGGGATAGAGAGAAAAGCAGACAACTCGCCGTTGACAAAGGCGGATAAGGCGGCCCATCGATTGATAACAAACGCTTTGTCCGTTACCCCGTTTCCGGTCTTAAGCGAGGAAGGAAAGGAGATCCCGTTCAAGGAGCGCTCCAAATGGGAGACGCTGTGGATCGTGGACCCGCTGGACGGTACCAAAGAGTTTATCAAGAAAAACGGCGAGTTTACCGTGAATATCGCCTTGGTGGAGAAAGGTGTGCCCGTGTTGGGCGTCATTTATGTGCCCGTCCGGAAGGAGTTGTATTTCGCCTCCTCCTCTGTGGGTGCTTATAAGTTTACGGGAATCGATAGCAGTAGCCAGCCCTCGATGGACGAGATGAAGCAGGGGGCGATACATTTGCCGATGGCGCTGGCGCATCAGGGAATCGTGGTAGTGGCATCCCGGTCTCACCAAACGGAGGAGACCACCGCTTTCATCGATAATCTCCGCAAGCAGGGAAAGCCTGTTACGTTGATCAGTAGCGGTAGCAGCTTGAAGATTTGTCTGGTAGCGGAAGGCTCGGCCGATATCTATCCCCGTTTCGCCCCGACGATGGAATGGGATACCGCCGCCGGCCACGCCATCGCCAAGTCTGCCGGTTGCGACATATATCATATCGACGGCAAGACCCCGCTTCGCTATAACAAGGAAGATTTGCATAATCCGTGGTTTATCGTGAAGTGAGGGGGATGTGTATTTTAAGTTATTGTCAGCGGTGGGAGACGGAGCATGCTCCGTCTCTACAAGCCGTACAATGCATTCTTGTTTATTTGGTTATGAACGAAATTTAGAAGACTACCTTGTAAGAATATAAGTTGGCCCAGAATCAATCATTATTGGTCTATATCCCATATAATCCTAAAAATAGGTTAGCGAAAGGAGTGCGCACTTGAGTATTCTTATTATTTTTGCGCTCTTAAAAGTAAATACATGAATTTTGATATAGTGTTTGTGTTGCTGGCCCTGATCGGCATGATCGCAGCCTTGGTATGGGATAAGATGCGGCCGGGAATGGTTCTTCTGACAGTGGTCGTGTTTTTTCTCTGCGTAGGCATTCTTACTCCCAAGGAGATGCTGGAGGGCTTTAGCAATAAAGGGATGATAACCGTAGCCATGCTCTTCCTTGTCAGTGAGGGAGTGCGGCAGAGCGGGGCTTTAGGCCAATTGATCAAGAAACTGCTTCCCGAGGGGAAGACCACCGTCTTCAAGGCGCAGGCGAGGATGCTCCCGCCCGTGGCTTCGTGTCGGCGTTCCTGAATAATACGCCGGTGGTGGTTATTTTTGCCCCGATCATCAAGCGATGGGCGGAGGCGGTGAGGCTTCCGGCCACGAAATTCTTGATCCCTCTCTCGTATGTCACGATATTGGGCGGTATATGTACCTTGATCGGTACTTCTACGAATCTGGTGGTGCACGGCATGATTCTGGAGGCGGGATATGAGGGCTTTACGATGTTTGAGCTGGGGAAAGTCGGTATTTTTATCGCTATCGCCGGTATTTTATATTTGTTCGCTTTCTCGAATAAACTGCTTCCGGACTCGAGGACGGATACGGTATCCGAAGACGGGGAGGATGAGAATCCCGGGAATTTCCACCGGGTGGAGGCCGTGCTGGGCGCACGCTTCCCGGGTATCAACAAGACCTTGGGAGAGTTTAACTTTACCCGCCATTACGGGGCGATCGTGAAAGAGGTGAAAAGCGGCGGACAGCGTTTTACCCGTAATCTGGATACGGTGGTGTTGCATGAGGGCGATACCTTGGTGTTGTGGGCGGACGATTCTTTTATCCCTACATGGGGTGAGTCTAGTGTCTTCTTGATGTTGGCGAATGGTAATGAGGCAACGGAGCCGGTATCGAGGAAGAAACGTTGGCTGGCTTTAGGACTGTTGATCTTTATGATTACGGGGGCGACGGTAGGAGAGTTGCCAGTCGTGAAAGAGGCCGTTCCAAGTATGCGCTTGGATATGTTCTTCTTTGTCTGCATTACGACAATCATCATGGCGTGGACTAAGATCTTCCCGCCGAAGAAATACACGAAATACATCTCTTGGGATATCTTGATAACGATCGCTTGTGCCTTCGCTATCAGCAAGGCCATGGAGAATTCCGGCTTTGCCTCCATGATAGCCCGCCATATAATTAGTATGGCCGACGATTTAGGACCGTATGCGTTGCTGGCGATTATATTTATTATTACCAATATATTTACGGAGTTGATCACGAACAACGCCGCGGCGGCATTGAGTTTCCCGATCGCCTTGTCGGTGGCTACGCAATTAGGCGTTGATCCGACCCCATTCTTTGTCGTGATCTGTATGGCGGCGTCGGCTAGTTTCAGTACGCCGATCGGCTACCAGACCAACCTGATCGTACAAGGCGTGGGAGGCTATAAGTTCACGGATTTCGTGAAGGTGGGCCTGCCCTTGAACTTGATCACGTTCTTGATCTCCGTGTTTGTAATACCTATGATATGGAAGTTTTAGAAAATAATATCTATCCGATTTTCGACCGTATGCTGGGTCGTGAGGATAAAGAGGCGCTTCTGGGGCAAAGGGGAGTGATGGTGTGGTTCACGGGTTTGAGTGGCTCGGGGAAAAGCACGATCGCTATCGCCTTGGAGCGTGAGTTGCATAAACGGGGATTGCTTTGCCGCATCCTCGACGGGGATAATATCCGTAGTGGTATCAACAATAATCTCGGGTTCTCGCCGGAGGACCGGGTGGAGAATATACGCCGGATCGCCGAGGTGGGTAAACTGTTTGTCGATACGGGTGTTATAACCATAGCGGCTTTTATCAGCCCGAACAACGAGTTGAGAGAGATGGCGTCCGCTATCATCGGTAAAGCGGATTTCTTGGAGGTTTACGTAAGTACGCCGCTCGCCGAGTGCGAACGCCGTGACGTGAAAGGCCTGTATGCCAAGGCCCGGAAAGGCGAGATCAAGGAGTTTACCGGGGTTTCCGCCCCGTTCGAGGCGCCGGAGCGTCCGGACCTGTCCTTGGATACCTCCGTATTGAGCGTGGAGCAATCCGTGAGCCGGTTGTTGGAGTTGATCATACCGAAAGTAGAAATTAAACACTGAAAAAAGATATGTCTGATTACAAGTTAAGTCATTTACAGGAGCTGGAGGCCGAGTCTATCCACATCATCCGTGAGGTAGCCGCCGAGTTCGAGAATCCTGTTATGCTTTATTCCATCGGGAAGGATTCTTCCGTGATGGTCCGTCTGGCCGAGAAGGCTTTCGCTCCGGGTAAGGTTCCTTTCCCGTTGATGCACATCGATTCGAAATGGAAGTTTAAGGAGATGATAGAGTTCCGTGATTCTTATGCGAAGAAATTCGGCTGGAACTTGATCGTGGAGTCTAATATGGAGGCTTTCCACGCGGGCGTGGGCCCGTTCACGCATGGAAGCAAGGTGCATACGGACTTGATGAAGACGCAGGCTTTGCTTCATGCCTTGGATAAATATAAGTTCGACGCCGCTTTCGGCGGCGCCCGCCGTGACGAGGAGAAGAGCCGTGCGAAAGAACGTATCTTCTCGTTCCGCGATAAGTTCCATCAATGGGACCCGAAGAACCAGCGCCCGGAGTTGTGGGATATCTATAACGCCCGTGTGCATAAGGGCGAGAGCATCCGTGTATTTCCGCTATCGAACTGGACGGAGCTGGATATCTGGCAATATATCCGTCTGGAGAATATCCCGATCGTTCCCCTGTATTTCGCCAAGGAGCGTCCGTGCGTGGAGATCGACGGTAATTTGATCATGGCGGACGACGACCGCTTGCCGGAGCAATACCGGGACCAGATCCGTATGCGTATGGTCCGTTTCCGTACGTTGGGCTGCTGGCCGCTGACCGGCGCCGTGGAGAGCGAGGCGGATACGATCGAGAAAATCGTGGAGGAGATGATGACCACGACGAAGAGCGAGCGTACGACCCGTGTGATCGACTTCGATCAAGACGCTAGTATGGAGCAGAAGAAACGGGAAGGGTATTTTTAACACAGAAGAGACATGGCAGATACAAAATTAAATATAAAGGAATTCCTAGATAAGGACGAGCAGAAGGACCTGCTGAGATTCTTGACCGCCGGCTCGGTGGATGATGGCAAATCGACCTTGATAGGCCGATTGCTGTTTGATAGTAAGAAAATATACGAGGATCAGTTGGATGCCTTGGAGCGTGACAGCAAGCGTATGGGCAACGCCGGCGAGCATATCGACTACGCTTTGTTGCTGGATGGCTTGAAGGCCGAGCGTGAGCAAGGTATCACGATCGATGTGGCTTACCGCTATTTCAGCACGAACAACCGTAAGTTCATCATCGCCGACACCCCGGGGCACGAGCAGTACACCCGGAATATGATCACGGGTGGTTCCACGGCGAATCTGGCGATCATCTTGGTGGATGCCCGCACGGGCGTGATCACGCAAACCTGCCGTCACACCTATCTGGTATCTTTGCTGGGGATCAAACATGTGGTACTGGCCGTGAATAAGATGGACTTGGTGGACTTCGACAAGGATACGTTCGACCGGATCGTGGCGGATTATAAACGTTTCGTGGAGCCGCTGGATATCCCGGATATCACGTATATCCCCTTATCGGCCTTGGATGGCGATAACGTGGTGGAGAAGAGTGATCGTACGCCTTGGTACGAGGGTACGTCTTTATTGGATTATCTGGAGAACGTGCCTATCGACTTGGATCGTAACTACGAGGACTTCCGTTATCCGGTGCAATACGTGTTGCGCCCGAATCTGGATTTCCGTGGGTTTAGCGGCAAGGTGGCTAGCGGTATCGTGCGTAAGGGAGATACGGTGATGGCGTTGCCTTCCGGGAAGACCTCGAAGGTAAAGAGCATCGTCACCTACGAGGGTGAGTTGGAGCAGGCTTTCCCGCCTCAATGTATTACGATCACCTTGGAGGACGAGATCGATATCTCCCGTGGGGAGATGCTGGTGCACCCGGATAACTTGCCGATCCGCGACCGTAATTTCGAGGCCATGCTGGTGTGGATGGATGAGGAAGCCATGGACGTGAACAAGCAGTTCTACATCAAGCAGACCACTCATACGACACGTGCCCGTGTGGATAGTATCCGCTATAAGGTGAACGTGAACACGATGGAGCAATCTTCCGTGGATCATCTGGAGCTGAACGAGATCGGCCGTGTGGTATTTACTACCGGCAAGGAGTTGTTCTTCGATCCGTATAGGAGGAATAAGCAAACCGGCTCGTTTATCTTGATCGATCCGATTACGAATAATACGTCCGCCGTGGGTATGATCATCGACCGTGTGGACGCTAAAGATATGGTGACGGAAGACGCTTTGGCTACCTTGAACCTCCCGGAGATGGGAATCGGAGAGGAGCACTATGAGGCGATCCGTAAGGTTTGTGAGGAGTTGGGCCGGCAGGGCGTATCTGTGAAATGTATAACGGAAAAACGATAGGATATGGGATTGTTGGAGTTTGATAAGCTACCGATCAATACGTTGGTCGGGGCGGATTGGGATACGTTCAGGAAGGTGACGGCCCGGCAGCAGATAGACAAGGGCTTTAAGGGTAAGTATCGCCTTACGACCGGTGTTTGCCGCCTGTTGAGCGCCTTGAAGCCGATCGAGGATAGCCGGTTCAAGAAATTGGCCGATAAGCCGCTCGAGATGGACCCCTTGTTTATCTTGGGGCATTGGCGGAGTGGTACGACTTTTGTTCATAATATCTTCGCCTGCGATAAGCATTTCGGTTATACCACGACGTACCAGACGGTATTCCCGCACCTGATGCTCTGGGGACAGCCTTTCTTCAAGAAGAACATGGCTTTCTTGATGCCGGATAAGCGTCCGACTGATAATATGGAGTTGAAGGTGGATCTTCCGCAAGAGGAGGAGTTCGCCTTGTCGAACATGATGCCTTATACGTATTATAATTTCTGGTTCTTCCCGAAACGCTGGATGGAGTATTGCGATCGTTACTTATTGTTTAACGATATCACGGAGGAGGAGCGGCGGATCTTCATGGATACTTTCATGCGTCTGGTTAAGGTTTCCCTCTGGAATACGAACGGTACGCAGTATTTGAGCAAGAACCCACCGCATACGGGGCGTGTGAAGACTTTGCTGGAGATGTTCCCGAACGCTAAGTTCATCTACTTGAAGCGAAATCCGTATACGGTATTCGAGAGTACCCGCAGTTTCTTTACGAATACGATCCAGCCATTGCGTTTGCAGGATATCACGAACGAGCAGATCGAGGCGAACTTCATCGAGGTATATCGCCGTCTTTTCTATAAGTACGAGGAAGAGAAGGACCTGATACCGGAAGGCAATCTGGTGGAAGTGAAGTTCGAGGATTTCGAGAAAGACGCTTTCGCCATGACGGAAAATATCTACGGGACATTAAACTTACCCGGCTTTAAGGAGTCTAAGGCGGATATAGAGAAGTATCTGGGCAAGAAGAAGGGCTACAAGAAGAACCAATACAAGTACGAGGATCGTACGGTCCGGCTTGTAGAGGAAAATTGGGGCATGGCCTTGAAGGAATGGGGCTATAGCTTATAAATAAAGGGTTAGATAGGTATTAAATTGATAGAGGGATGGGTTTGAGTTTAAGAAAGAAAGCGTTATTTTTGGCAATCGCTTGTATGCCTCTGTCCGTGGTTCTCGCGGACGGGGATGGGGTGACATCGGAGAATGTGGTGCCCTTCGCTTATGGAGACATGGATAATTGGATTGTCCGTGAGATTCATGAGTCTGGCATTATCGGGGGAAATACGAAATGGCTTTATGAGCTGGGGCCCTCGGATACGATTGTCGGTAATACGGCGTTTCGTAATATGGGCGGTTCTCCGTGGGCTACTTCCAACGTGATGGCGAAAGTGGCGGGAGTGGTGAAAACCAATACGTCTGTTTTCCCGGAGAAACGGGGGGATGGGATGTGCGCCCGCATGGAGACCCGTTATGAGAGCGTGAAGGTTTTCGGTTTGGTGGATATCGAGGTGATCGCCGCCGGCTCCGTTTTCTTGGGTACGGTGCATGAGCCGATCAAGGGAACAAAAAACCCTCAAGCGATGTTACAATCAGGAGTGCCTTTCTCCAAGAAGCCGAAAGCGTTGCGGTTTGATTATAAGGTGAAAGCCGCTCCCGAGAAGAATCGGGTACGTAGTACGGGGTTCAGCCGTAAGAGTACGGTGGCCGGGCAGGATTCCTTGGCGGTGATCTTGTTGTTGCAGAAACGATGGGAAGACGCGGAAGGGAATGTTTATTCCAAGCGGGTCGGTACGATGGTGCAACGCTATACGGAATCTACCCCTGATTGGGTAAATGACGCTACTTACCCGATCCTTTATGGAAATATAACATCCAAACCCGAATATAAACCGTATATGCGTATACAAGTAGAGGAACGTTATACGTTAAATAGTAAAGGAAAAAGCGTTCCTATCCAAGAGGTAGGCTGGGCGGAGCCGGGCGAGGCACCTACGCATATGGTGTTGCAGTTCACCTCCAGCCACGGAGGGGCCTATATCGGCTCTCCGGGAAATACGTTTTGGATAGACAACGTAGAATTAATATACTAATATGGTCGAAGCAAAGATAAAAGCCCTGCGTGATGAGCTGGAGCGGCATAATTATAATTATTATGTGCTTTCGGCACCGACAATATCAGACTTTGAGTTTGATAAGATGATGAAAGAGTTGCAGGAACTGGAGGCGGCGCATCCCGAGTTCGCCGATCCGGATTCCCCGACCCGGAGGGTGGGGAGCGACCTCTCGAAAGAGTTTGAGCAAGTGGTACATAAATATCCGATGCTTTCGTTGGGTAATACGTACTCCGAGGATGAGATCCGAGATTTTTATGATCGTACGGTCCGCTCCTTGAATGAGCCTTTCGAGATTGTGGCGGAGCTTAAATATGATGGTACTTCTATCTCTTTGACCTATGAGAAAGGACGCTTGACGCGTGCCGTGACCCGTGGCGACGGCACTCGTGGTGATGACGTGACGGCGAATATCAAGACCATCCGTTCGGTTCCATTAAGACTCCGGGGTTCTGATTTTCCGGAGGAGTTCGAGATCCGTGGCGAGGTATTGCTGCCTTGGGCGGAGTTCGATCGCTTGAATAAGGAGCGGGAGGAGCAGGAGGAACCCTTGTTCGCCAATCCTCGCAACGCCGCTTCCGGTACGTTGAAACAGCAGAATCCGGCTATCGTGGCCTCCCGTAAGCTGGATGCTTATTTCTATTATTTATTGGGTGAGAACCTGCCGGCCGAAGGGCATTATGAGAATTTGCAGGCGGCTCGCGCATGGGGTTTTAAGATTCCGGACGTGATCCGTAAATGCAGAGCCTACAGGATATATTCGATTATATCGCATATTGGGATGTGGAACGTAAGAACCTGCCCGTGGCGACGGATGGAATCGTGTTGAAGGTAAACTCGCTTCGTCAGCAGAGGAACTTAGGTTTTACGTCGAAAAGCCCTCGCTGGGCGATCGCTTATAAGTTTCAGGCGGAGCGTGCCGAGACTCGCTTGAACTCGGTCTCTTTCCAAGTGGGACGGACGGGGACGGTCACTCCGGTGGCGAACCTCGAGCCCGTATTGTTGGCGGGGACGGTGGTGAAGCGGGCTTCCTTGCATAACGCCGATATTATCGAGGGGCTTGACTTGCATATCGGCGACCAAGTGTATGTGGAGAAAGGCGGGGAGATCATCCCGAAGATCGTGGGAGTGAACGTGGAGGCTCGTTCGATGCTGATGGGGGATAAGGTCCGCTTTATCCGTGTGTGTCCGGAGTGCGGGACTCCTTTGGTGCGTCCGGAGGGAGAGGCGGCACATTACTGTCCGAACGAGTCGGGCTGTCCTCCTCAGATCAAGGGGCGTATAGAGCATTTCGTGACCCGGAAGGCGATGAATATCAATATAGGCCCGGAAACGGTGGAGGATTTGTACAACGCCGGTTATGTAAAAGACTCGGCGGACTTATATACGTTGACGGTTGCCGATTTATTGCGTCTGGAACGGTGGGCGGAGAAGAGCGCCCAGAATCTGATGTCGAGTCTGGAGGAATCCAAGCAAGTTCCTTTTGAGAGGGTCTTGTTCGGTCTGGGGATTCGTTTCGTGGGAGAGACGGTCGCTAAACGCTTGGTCTCGGCTTTCCACTCGATCGAGGCATTGGAGCAGGCGTCTTTAGAGGATTTGGTAGCCGTGGACGAGATCGGCGAGCGGATCGCCCAGAGTGTATTGAGTTATTTCTCGGACGAGAAGAACCGTACGTTGGTGAACCGATTAAAGGAACAGGGCTTGCGGATGGCGGTTTCCGAAGAGCAATTGGCGAACCGTTCCGAGAAGTTGAAAGGATTGACGATCGTGATCAGCGGGACATTTTCCAAGCATTCACGTGACGAGTATAAGGCGATGATTGAGCAACATGGCGGCAAGAATAGCGGCTCCGTCTCGGGGAAGACCGATTATATCCTTGCCGGCGAGAATATGGGACCGGCCAAGCTGGAGAAAGCGGCGAAGCTGGGTGTGAAGATTATCAACGAGGATGCGTTCTTAAATATGCTGGAATAAATGTTTACGAATTATTTTATCAAGAAGAAGATACAGGCTTTAGTGTCGGATGCCGGGGGGCGTCCGCATCGTTCCCTTTCCTTGGATGAGGCACGTTCGCTTTTGGTCTTGTATAATATAGAGGATCACGAGGACGTCATGAGGGCCTTGGAGCCTTTGCGCAAGGCGAAGAAGGACATCAAGACGTGTGTATATGTGCCGTCCGGAGGAGCGGATATTCCTTTCGACGATTCCAATATTCCTGTACATATAAAGAACGATCTCAATGCGTGGGGATTCCCTTCCGATAGTGTCTTGAAAAAGGTGGGCGCTCTCAAGGCGGATATCCTGATCGATATCACCCGGCCGGGTTGTTATGCCTTGCAATACATCGCTCTCCGGCATCCATCCGCCTTCAAGGTCGGGATTAAGTATCCGGGCCAAGAATGGTACGACTTAGGCTTGACTGTAACAGATAAGGACGATATTCAGTATTTATTCGGACAGATATTATTTTATTTGCGTTCCATCCGTGCTAAATGATATAATTTCCTTATTTTTGCAGTGCTAAATAACAAAAAGGAATATTTTCCCCATGGCAGACATAAATTTAAAAGGAATGGGTGTGGCGTTGATCACGCCATTCAAGGAAGATGAGAGTGTAGATTACGAGGCGTTAGGCAAGCTGGTGGATTATCAGGTGCAGAACGGTACGGATTATTTGGTAGTGCTGGGAACTACAGCGGAAACCCCTACACTTACGGAAGAAGAAAAGAAAAACATTATAAGCTTGGTAGTGACTCGTGTACGGGGCCGTATCCCTATCGTATTAGGCGTGGGAGGTAATTGTACACGGTCGGTTGTCGAGAAGTTGAAGACCGATAATTTCGAGGGTATCGACGCTATCCTCTCGGTCGTACCTTATTATAATAAGCCTTCCCAAGAAGGGATTTACCAGCATTACAAGGCGATCGCCAACGCTACTCATTTACCGATCGTACTCTATAACGTACCGGGGCGTACGGGCGTGAACATGACGGCCGAGACTACGCTTCGTATCGCCCGTGAGTTCGATAACGTGATCGCCGTGAAAGAGGCTTCCGGCAATATCACCCAGATGGATGATATCATCAAGAACAAGCCGGCCCGTTTCAACGTGATCTCCGGTGACGATGGTATTACTTTCCCTTTAATGACATTAGGTGCGGTGGGAGTGATCTCCGTGATCGGTAACGCCTTCCCTCGTGAGTTTAGCCGTATGGTACGTCTGGCCTTGGCGGGTGATTATGATAGCGCACGTACGATCCATCATAGCTTCACGGAGCTGTTCAGCTTGTTGTTCGTGGATGGAAATCCTGCCGGAGCGAAGAGTATGCTGAATATGATGGGCTTTATCGAGAATAAGCTTCGTTTGCCTTTGGTTCCTACACGTATCGTCACGTATGAGAAGATCCGTGAGGTGTTGCGACAGTTGAGCATTAAGTGCTGATCCGCTTTTAACGGCAACGATTCTTATTATTTATATAGGATAACAAAAGGGGCTTCATGTGTCATAGAGGGCATGTGAAGCCTTTTTCTATAGATATGCTCCAACTCCTCATACCGATACTTCAACCTTGATTTCGGTCACTTCATTATTTTATGTCGGGCAGGCAAACGCTTACCTTTTATTTTTGTAACTATTATATTAAATAAATGAAGTGATGTTTAAAGCGATTGTCCATTTTTCTATTCAGAAGAAACTATTCGTTGGGTTGACAACCTTGTTTCTGCTTCTGGGAGGAATCTATGCCATGATGACTTTACCGATAGATGCCGTACCGGATATAACGAACAATCAAGTGCAAATCGTGACGGTATCGCCAACCTTGGCCCCGCAAGAGGTAGAGCAATTGATCACCATGCCTATCGAGATAGCGATGAGTAATATCATGAACGTGGAAGAGATCCGCTCCGTTTCCCGCTTTGGCCTGTCATTGGTAACGGTCGTGTTTAAGGAAAGCGTGCCTACCTTGGATGCCCGCCAACTTATAAACGAGCAGATACAAACCGTGGCGGGAGAAATCCCCACGGAACTGGGTACGCCGGAGCTGATGCCTATCACGACCGGCCTGGGCGAGATTTATCAATATGTATTGAGCGTGGAGCCCGGTTATGAGGAGAAATACGACGCCATGGAACTCCGTACCATTCAGGACTGGATCGTGAAACGGCAACTGAGCGGTATACCGGGTATCGTGGAGATCAATAGCTTTGGCGGCTATCTGAAACAGTATGAGGTGGCGGTAGATCCGGATGCCCTTTATTCCTTGAATATTACGATCGGCGAGGTGTTCGAGGCACTCAACCGGAATAACCAGAATACAGGGGGCAGTTATATCGAGAAAATCAATAAGGCTTACTACATCCGTAGCGAGGGAATGATCGGCAAGATAAAGGACATCGAGCGCATTGTGATCACGAACCGTGGAGGGATACCGATTCATATAAGCGATGTCGGTTCGGTTCGCTTTGGTTCCGCCAAGCGTTTTGGCGCCATGACAAAGGATGGCGAGGGAGAGTGCGTGGGCGGTATCGCCATGATGTTGAAGGGTGCGAACGCCAATGTCGTGACCAAGGAACTGGAGGCACGGGTCGAAAGGGTACAGAAAATGTTGCCGGAAGGTGTTCGTGTAGAACCTTATTTGAATCGTTCCGAATTGGTAGACCGAAATATATCCACCGTGATCCGTAACTTGATAGAGGGAGCGTTGATCGTCTTTATCGTATTGATCATCTTCTTGGGGAATGTGCGGGCCGGCTTGATCGTGGCTTCCGTGATCCCGTTGGCGATGCTTTTCGCTTTTATCTTGATGCGTGTTTTCGGGGTCTCCGCCAACCTGATGAGTTTAGGGGCCATCGATTTCGGTATCGTGGTCGATGGATCGATCGTTATATTGGAGGGGATATTGGCGCATATCTATTCGAGGCGGTTGATGGGGCGTACGCTCTCTGCCGAGGAGATGGACCGGGAGGTCGAGGCCGGAGCCGGTCATGTCGCCCGGAGCGCTACCTTTGCCGTATTGATCATTTTGATCGTCTTCTTCCCGCTACTTACGCTGACCGGGATAGAGGGCAAATATTTTACCCCCATGGCGAAACCTTGGTGTTTTGTATTATCGGGGCTTTGATCCTTTCGCTCACCTACGTGCCGATGATGGCCTCCCTGTTCCTAAAGCGTACGATCTCTTCGAAGCCTACATTCGCCGATCGTTTCTTCGGGAAATTAAACGGGGTTTACAGGCGTACGCTTCATTTCTGTCTGCGTCATATCTGGGGAACGATCGCTTGTTCTTTCGCGGCTCTGGCTGTGTCCCTTTTCTTATTCACGAGGTTAGGGGCGGAGTTTATCCCTACGCTGGATGAGGGGGATTTCGCCATGCAGATGACGCTTCCCGCCGGTAGTTCCCTGACGCATAGTATCGAGCTATCGAAGCAAGCGGAAGAGACCTTGATGAAGAATTTCCCGGAGATCAAGCATGTGGTAGCCAAGATCGGAACGGCCGAGGTTCCGACCGACCCGATGGCGGTGGAAGACGCGGATATCATGATCGTGATGAAACCTTTCAAGGAATGGACCTCGGCCTCCAGCCGTGCGGAGATGGTGGAGAAGATGAAGGCTTCCTTGGAACCGATTACGGGGGCGGAGTTTAACTTCAGCCAGCCGATCCAGCTTCGCTTCAATGAATTGATGACGGGGGCCAAGGCGGATATCGCGATCAAGCTATATGGAGAGGATATGGCGGAGCTTTATAAGAAGGCGAAGGAAGCCTCTCTTTTCGTGGAGCAAGTACCGGGAGCCGCCGATGTGATCGTGGAGCAGGCGATGGGGCTACCGCAATTGGTCGTACACTACGATCGTGCCAAGATCGCCCGTTACGGGATGAATATAGAGGAGTTGAACACGATCATCCGTACGGCTTATGCGGGAGAGGCGGCGGGTGTCGTTTTCGAGAATGAGCGACGTTTCGACTTGGTGCTTCGTCTGGATAACGATAAAGTGGCGGATCTGAATTTGGATAAGCTCTTTGTACGGACTGCCGAGGGAATCCAGATCCCGGTTAGCGAGGTCGCTACGATCGAGCTGGTCAACGGGCCTCTACAGATTAACCGGGATGCCACGAAACGCCGTATCGTGATCGGGGTGAATGTCCGTGACGCTGATATCCAGAAAGTCGTGCGTACTATCCAAGAAACCCTTGACAAGCATATCAAGCTGGAACCGGGATACTACTTTGAGTATGGCGGCCAGTTCGAGAACTTGCGGAACGCGATCGATACGCTTACGATCGTGATACCGGTTGCCTTGTCATTGATCTTATTGCTATTGTTCTTTGCCTTTAAGAGTGTTACCTACTCGCTGGTGGTATTTTCTACCGTCCCGTTATCCTTGATAGGGGGTATTCTGGCCCTTTGGTTACGAGGGTTGCCATTCAGTATATCGGCGGGGGTCGGCTTTATCGCCTTGTTTGGCGTAGCGGTTTTGAATGGTATATTAATGATTAATCATTTTAATAACTTACGGAAACAAACTAAATATCAAATGACAACGAACCGTATCCTCGCAAAAGGATGTCCGCATCTACTTCGCCCCGTATTCTTGACCGGCTTGGTAGCTTCTCTAGGATTCGTGCGATGGCGATAGCGAAGTCCGCGGGTGCGGAGGTGCAACGTCCGTTAGCGACGGTCGTGATCGGAGGCTTGATTGTCTCCACGATCTTGACGTTGATTATTATCCCGGTATTTTATCGGTTGGTAAATAGCTCGGCCGCTTGGAAGCGCCAACGCTGGTTGAAGCGCCTATTGCCGTTTCTTCTTTTTTTAGGTATCTTATTCCCCACGCATGCCCAACAGACGGTGTCGTTGGAAGAAGCCGTGACGATCGCCTTGGAGAATCATCCTCGCCTGAAGACTGCCACGGCATCCATTGAACGTAGTCGTGCTTCACGGGGAGAGAGCTGGGAGGTGTCACCGACCACCTTTAATTATTCATGGGGACAGATCAACGGTGAGACACGAAACGACAATCAGATGGAGATCACGCAATCCTTAGGCTCTCTATTGACCCCATTTTATAAGAACGCCTTGGTGAACCGTCAAGTCGCCACGGGAGAATATTACCGGGACTTGGTGAAGAAGGAGATTACGGCCGAGGTAAAACGGGCATGGGCTTATTATCAATATGCCTTTCATCTATGTGCCTTGTATAAAGAGCAGATCGAGTGGGCCGGACGTTTGCGAAAGGCAAGTCAGTTGCGTTATGAGCAAGGGGATATCACGCTATTGGAGCGGAATATGTCATCTACCTTGGTCGCCGATCTGCAAACCCGTTTGTCGCAGGCGGAGGAGGAGTTGCAATTGGCTGCCCGTCGTTTCTCATGGACTTGTTATTCGGATTCCCCATTGCTGCCTATGGATACGATATTGGTTTTATTCCCCGCTCGCGTAGCCGAGATCGCTCCGTCCGATATCCATCTGAATTACTTCCGGAGCGTGGCCGATGAGAAGAAAGCCATGCTTCGTATCGAACGAAGCCGTTTCTTCCCGGAACTATCGGTAGGATATGTGCGTCAGAAAATAGCCCCGTTGAGCGGTCTGGACTCTTGGATGGTCGGGATCTCGTTCCCGGTATTGTTCTTCCCGCAGCATAGCCGGGTAAGGCAAGCGAAGATCGATTCCTATATCGCCCGTACGGAAGCGGAGAGTAACATCCGTCAATTGAACAATAAGGTGGAGGAGTTGAGCGTCGCGCTTCGTAAGGAAGGAGAGAATATCCGCTATTATACGACCGGCGCTTTACCGGAAGCGGATGCTTTGTTGAAGAGCGCGACGGTACAGTTCAAAGAGAGCGAGACAGATATCACGCAGTTTGTTCAAAGCCTGAACGCCGCCCGGGAGATCCGGCGGGGATATATCGAGGCCGTATATGCCTATAATATATCGGCGCTTGAGTTGGAGTTGTATAGTAGATAACCAGAAAAATAATATAAGATGAAAAAGATATGGATTCCTGCGGCTCTTATGGCATTGGCCGCATGCAGTATGACAAACAATGCGGAGAAAGGACAGGGCGATTCGCAAGACATAACTGCCCGGCCCGCTATTACTCAAGTAGCAGAAAACGTACCGTCCGAACCATCCGTGGATAGCGTAGAGGTGGATGGGATTTCCTCGGCTACGGCCCTTCCGAATCACTCCTCTTTCAACGGGATCATGGTAGTTCCCCCGCAGCGGCAGGCTACGGTTACGTTGACGATGGGAGGCACGGTTCATGCTACTACGCTGCTTCCGGGCGATTATGTGAAGAAGGGCTCGGTGGTCGTCAGCTTGGAGAATCCGGATTTTATCACGTTGCAACAGACCTATTTGGATGCCCATGCCCAAACGGAATACTTAGAGGCTGAGTATAAAAGGCAACAGCGTTTGAGCGAGCAAGAAGCGGCCTCGCAAAAACGTTTCCAGCAAAGCAAGGCGGATTATCTTTCCATGAAGAGCCGTCAAGATGCCGCCGCCGCGCAACTCGCTATCCTAGGTGTCTCCGCCGGCGATCTTCTGGAAGACGGTATCCAACCTTATTTGGAGGTAAAAGCGCCATTAAGCGGTTATGTCGCCGGGCTGTCCATTAATCTCGGTAAATACGTGAACGCGGGCGAACCGATCTGTGATGTGATCGATAAAGGCGAGACTCTTCTTTGCCTGACCGCTTATGAGAAGGATTTAGCGGACTTATCCATTGGGAACCAAGTGCAGTTCCGGGTGAATGGAATGGGGAAGGAGACCTTCCATGCGGTCTTGGTCTCGATCGGACAGGAGGTGGACGAGACGAGCCGTTCCTTGGAAATGTACGCTCGGGTGAAAGAGACGAATCCCCGTTTTCGTCCCGGTATGTATGTTTCCGCACGGGTAGAGAAGAAATGACTATCTTTGTCTTCATGAAGAAAATGAATATAAAGAATAAATATGTGTTCTCGTTGGTCATCATATCGATCATGGTGGCCTTCTTGATCCATTTCCCGGAATTGGTGTCGTTGTTTGACGTTACCGGGCAGAACGCTCTTTTCCCGGATATGTCGGTATTGGATGTAGCGAATGAGGTCTTTTTCACCTTCGTGTCCCTCTTGCTGCTATTTGCGATGAACACGTATGTCTTTGGTTTCAATCGGCAGAAAGCGCGTATCTCTTGGCAGAAGGTCCTTCTCTCGTTCGTAATGACTTGGTGCGTGAATAATTTATTAGGAAAAGGTTTCGTGTTCTTGCACCATCAGTTTGATATTCCGGCGATCGACGCCTTGGTACATCATTATCTGCATCCGTTGAGGGATTTTATCATGTCGTGTGTCGTTACGGGTAGTTGCTATATGATTTACCTGATTCGTCAAAGCCAGCAAGTACAGGTCGAGAACCAGCAATTGCGGGCGGAGAATCTATTGAACCAATATGAGGCGTTGAAGAGTCAGCTTAATCCTCATATGTTATTTAATTCCTTGAATACGCTCCGTTCCTTGATCCGGGAGACTCCCGGGAAGGCACAAGAATATTTGCAGGAGTTATCCCGTGTCTTACGTTATACCTTGCAAGAGAATGAGTGCCGTAGTGTTACTTTACGGGAGGAGATGGATTTCGTGAACGCTTATATCTTCCTTTTGAAAATGCGCTATGAGGATAATCTGGTCTTCGATATAGACTTAGGGAAGGAGCACGAGTCTAAGCAACTGCCTCCTATGTCGGTGCAGCTTTTGATCGAGAACGCCGTGAAGCATAACGAGATCAGCAACCGCCATTCATTGACCATATCCGTTCGTTCGGACCATGATTCCTTGACGGTTAGCAATCCCATCCAACCGAAATTGACACATAGCGGAGGCACCGGTATTGGCTTGGTGAACCTGAGTAAACGTTATAACCTCTTGTATAAGAAAGATATTTCCATAAAAGAAGATGCTAGTATATTCAGCGTAACAATCCCTTTGGTATGAAAGCTTTGATAATAGAAGACGAGAAAGCGGCTGTCCGTAATTTGATGGCATTGCTGGGAGAGGTTGATCCGGATATCGAGGTGATCGATGTCCTAGATAGTATTACGGATAGTGTTGAATGGTTTCAATCGCATCCAATGCCGGAACTTATCTTTCTGGATATCCATTTGGCGGATGGTTCGGCTTTCGAGATCTTCGGTCATGTAGATATCTCTTGCCCGATCATTTTCACGACAGCCTATGATGAATATGCGCTGAAGGCGTTTAAAGTGAATAGCGTAGATTATCTGCTGAAACCGATCGATGCGGATGATATACGGAAAGCTTTGGATAAGTTGTCACGGTTACAATCGACGGCTGTGGAGAAAGAAGCGATCGATTATTCCGCTGTCATGCAAGCCTTGAAGCGGGTGGAAGGATATAAAACGCATTTCTTGATCCCTATGAAAGGGGATAAGCTGCTACCTGTTTCCGTGGATATGATCTTATTTTTCTATATAGCGGACGGAAATGTAAAGGCGGTGATGACGGACGGGAAGGAATACCTTTTCACGCAGACCTTGGATGAGTTAGCCGATAGCCTTGATCCTGCCTTGTTCTTCCGGATCAATCGTCAGTACTTGATATCCAGAAAGGCGGTGCAAGATATCGATCTCTGGTTTAACGGACGCCTTGCGGTCAATTTGATCGTACCGACCTTGGAGCGTATATTGGTTAGCAAGGCGAGAGTGCCGGATTTCAAGACGTGGTTTACGTCATGATGGATTATCAAGAGGATTATAGGGGTGGAGTACGATGAACCGGGCTCCATGCTTATACGTCGGGTCTAATTGAATGGAGCCACCTAAATGCTCGATAATTGTTTGGCTGATGGATAACCCTAAGCCTGTACCCTGTGCGTATTCATCTACCTTTTCGAAACGCTCGAATATGACTTTCTGCTTATCCTCCGGTATTCCACATCCGGTATCGGTTACGGTGATACGTACATGCTGTTTGTCCTCATCTATTTGATAAGATAGGTTAATCTCTCCTTCTTTCGTGAACTTGCAGGCATTGGTCAATAAGTTTATCAATAATTGTTGGAGACGTATCGAATCTGTCTGAATATGTAAGGGGTCTTCAGAAGGTGTATAGGTTAATTGAACAGCCGGAAAGACCCGGTGCTCTACACTTGCCAAAGCGTTCCGGCAACAATCCGATAAGTTTGTCTTCTCTATAATGAACTTCATATTCCCGGATTCTAGGCGAGAAAGGTCAAGAATGTCATTTATCAGATTAAGTAATAAATAAGAGTTATTGTTGATAATGGAGAAAAACTCTTTCTTTTCGCCAGTGGAAATAGATTCATCGGATATTAATTCCGAAAAGCCGACAATCGCGTTAAGCGGCGTACGGATCTCATGGCTGATATTGGCGATAAACGTGCTTTTCATCTGGTTGGCGTGTTCCGCTATCTCTTTGGCTGTACGAAGTTGACGCTCGGACTCTACTAAGGCTTCCTTGTCTTTCATAAGTTCTCGTTGGTAGCGGCGTGCGGAGCGATAGGACTTGTATACGATGTATAGCATCACTAAAAGAACGATCGATACTACGAGTAGAATAATCATTAACAACCTTTGGGTATGCAGTTGTTGTTCACGTAGCTGTAGTTCATATGCCTGCATCTCTTGATTGTTTAGATCATGTAATGTCCGGAGCTGATTGATCTGCCGGTTGAAGGCCTCGTCATGCAACATCTTGGTATGTTCTACAACTTCTCTACTAAATGCGAGCGCTTCTTTATAACGTCCCAATGCTTCGAGAATCTCGACTTTCAGCTCCGAGGTTCGTATATCTTCTTCTGTTAATTTATTTGTGTCTATGATATTCAGCGCCTTTCCATACTTACCTATTAAATAGTAATACTTGGCGAAAACGAAGTTGTAGCAGAATTCCGTATAATCATCTCCGGTTTTCTCTACGATCGGTGTCGCCTTCAACAAGGTCTCCAGTGCTTTCTTGGGCTTGTCTTGAAGGACATACATATCCGCATAAAAAACATACATTAGCGCACGGCAACGATCCACGGGGAATGCGGTGCCTTGTTCTTCATTCTCTCTTTCCCTATCTTGGATCATTTCATCGTAACGGGTTAATAATTCCTCGGCCTCGGTGAAATGATCGGTTCGTAGATAAGATTCGATGAGGTTTCCCATGTATTGCATCTCGAATTTCGGATTGTCACCTCGTTTCTGTAATAAATCGAGACCTTCCCGATAAGCTACTATCGCATCACTATCCCGATGTATTTCTTGATAGATTAAACCTAAGTTCTCATTGCAACAAATCAATCCATATTCACTCTTTGTATCACGGGCATAGTTGTATAGGCTGATCGCCCCGTTCATCGCTAACTCATAATTGCCGTCCCATAGATCCATTTGGCAAATGAATCCTCGCGCATCGAATAATGCGTCCGGAACCTCATTCTTGGCCGCGGCCAATGAATCTATCTTATGCGACCAGTAAATCAGGCTATCCCTGTTTTGTATATTGTAATAATGGCGGGATAAGTTGGCCCATGCGTAATATAAGGAAGCATGACCTTTCGAAGTGGAGCTTGCCACATCTGCCATTTTGTTTAGGTAAACAATCTCCTTGGGCATTTGCCTGTACATTGTCGCTAAATCCTTATATAACTCGATCTGTTCATTTATGGCTGGCGAGGACTTTAATAGGGATAAAAGGCTGTCTTCCCTTTGTTGGGTAGTATAGGTGTTTTCCCCTAAAGAAAACATTGGGATCATTAAATAGATAAATAATACTAAATAGGTATTTCTCATGATATTGTATGATGTTCAATACAAAAATACATTTTAATATTAAATATCAAGCGTATGTTATGGAATTTTAGAGGTCTGCCTTATAGTTTCTTTTTCAAAGTGAAGAAAAAAGTAACCCCTTTTCCCGGACTGCTCTTCGCCGATATTTGTCCTTTATGGAAATTAACCCCGTTTTTAACGATGGATAATCCTAATCCGGTTCCTCCGATCTTACGACTGCGTCCCTTGTCTACCCGGTAGAAGCGCTCGAATATGCGATTGATATGTTCTTCCGGGATACCCACTCCATTATCGGAGAAGCTAAAGTAATAATATTTAGGATCTTCTTTATAGCAGTTGACGGTAATCCTTATGTTTTCTCCCGCATAAGCGATCGCGTTGTCATATAGATTCCGGAATATGGAATAGAGTAGGGAGTTATTCCCGAACACGGTCGGATCTCCCGGGAGGATAATTTCCGACGTGATGTGTTTTTCTTCCATATCTTGGGAGCATTCTTTTTGTATCTCGGCGATAAGCTTCGTGATATTTACTTCCGTGAGGTCGAACATCTCGGATGCCTCGTCAAGTCTGTTTAATACGGAAATATCTCGTAATAATCCTGTAAGGCGGGTACTTTGGGAATAACAACGTTCCAAGAAAAATTGACGTTTGTCCGGACTCAAATCTGGGTTGGATAGGATTGTTTCCAAATACCCTTGAATGCTGCTGACCGGTGTTTTTAGCTCGTGAGAGACGTTCTGCGTAAGCTGTCGTTTCATCCGGCTTTCTTCTTCTTGACGGGATATATCATTAATAGAGATCTCATAACTATTATCGAGGAATAAAATACATTCGATCAAGAATATTTTACCGTTCTTGTCAATAGTCACGGACTCTCTTAATACTTTCTTTTTCCGATTCAGATTCCGGATATTCTTATTCAAGAAGGTACGGATTGGTTCTAATTCGGCTATATCAGTAACGTCTTCCACTTGGTGGATCTGGGTGTCGGATATGACATTTATGAATTGAATGAATAGGATGTTAGAAAGAATCTCCCGCCCTTCACTTGTAAACATAGCGAAGCCTTCCTTGGAATATTGGAAATGTTTGATAAGCTTTTCCCGTTCCATGGATAACTCGTTTTTCGCTTTCTGTTGCCGATGGTATAAGGTTACGATATTCTGTGAGATATCACCTAGCTCATCATTCGGGAAAACATAATCGACCGCAGGCATTCGATCTTTCTCTACGTTTAAGGCGAAATCCCTTAGTTTGGATATCGTTTTACCTATGCTGAAAGTAAAACGGGAAAGGACAAAGAAGAAAATCAAGGTCATCAATGCCATGAAATAAATGAAGTCCTTGTTTACCGTCAATATCCCTCTTACATATGGATCATAGGGCAGGGCTGAGCGGTAAATATAACCTCCTATATTTGATGCCGAATAGAAATACCTTTTTCCCGTAGATTCCGAGGAACGGATAGCGAATCCTTCATTATATAATCGGGCTTTGCGTACCTCGCTCCGGTCGTTATGGTTATTAAACTCGTCCGTCCCGCTATTATCAAACAATACGTCGCCGGATGGATCTATAATGGTTACCCGCAAATCCTTTTGAGGGATGTCGTCCATGAAACTTATTACGGTCTTGTTGATGTCCGTACTTTGTTGGCATTTGCGGAATAATTGGTAATTATAGTTACTCAACACATTGTTCAACTTTTCTTGTGCGAACTCCCTTTCCCGCTGATATTGGAATAGCAGGAAACAGACCGTAAAGCCCAAGAACATAAAAAAGACCGACCAGAAAAGCCGTTGGCTAAACGGTATCCGGTGCCTTTTCTCACCATCTATCTTTACCATGATTCACGACAATATTAGCATTCAAAACAATAACCGAAACCTAAGCGAGTTACGATGTTCTTTCCATAAGGACCTATTTTCTTACGTAACCGGGTGATGTTGACATCGATGGTACGGTCTAGAACATATACCTCGTCTTTCCAGATGCGAGACAGTATTTCCTCTCTGGAGAAGACGTTCCCTTTATTTTCCAATAGAAGTTTTAGTATCTCAAACTCTTTTTTGGTCAATGGAACTTCCACCCCGTCTACCGTAGCCTTGATGCGTTTCGTATCAAGAGCTAATGTCTCATACTCGAGTTTCTCAATCTCTTTATCTTTTGATTTCTCGGAAGTTCTTCTTAGTACGGCCTTAACACGCGCTATCACTTGGCGGATGGAGAAAGGCTTGGAGATATAGTCGTCCGCCCCGAGATTGAACCCTGTGAGCATATCGTTCTCCGTATCTTTGGCCGTGAGGAAGATGATAGGGGTATTGGCCGTCTTCTCATCTTGTCGCAGGATACGTGCCATCTTGAAACCGGAGATTTCTCCCATCATGACATCCAACAATAATAAATTGTAAACGGTCAGATCCTTTTTCAATGCCTCTTCCGCACTATAGGCGGTATCTACTTCATAACCTTCTATTTCTAAGTTGAATTTAAGGATCTCACACAAATCCTCTTCATCATCCACTACAAGAATACGAGTTGTTGCCATAAGCTGTTCTGTTTTTAAAAGAGTGCCTTACGGCTCTCCATATACAAATATAATTATTTTTGGCAAAGAACGGATATTCTTATTTCGGAGAAATGAAATATATGTTACATTGCTGTTAAGATCGCTCATATAACATTTCTGCCGCAGGATATGTGTTAGTATAATAGATCATTAGGGATGCTACTTCCTATAATAATTATAATCCGTGACAAAACCCTCGCAAAGCCAGTTGGCCAAGGCTTGCCGATTGTTGCTGAGGATGATCCGTTGTTGGTCGTATTGGTTTTGTATGTTGCCCAATTCGACGAATACGGAGGTCGGGGTCGTGTGACGTAATACATATAAGTTACGATCGTCTACCGTGCCCGAGAATCCCCGGCCCGGCTGGTGGCGGTTGTATTTGCGCGAGAAAGTGGATTTCATCGTTTTAGCCAAGCGCTTGCTCGCTTGATCCTTGGGCTTATGATAGAAAAAGACATCGGTCCTTTGATGCCGGCTCCGGCTGTCCACATGGATGAATATCGCTCTCTTATAAGTTTCTTTATCTTTCCGGCTCAAGCTGTTTATCTTGGCGCAACGCTGATCCAGACGGCTTACTTGGCTGAGGGGGATCGGACTACCCATACAAGTTTCCCGTTTGCTGTTATTGAGGAATTGCTGGTCACGTATTCCGTCCTTTGCGTCTTGGATGATAATATGTACCTTTGCGCCTCGCGTTAAAAGATTGCGTGCCAGACGTAGCATGATGTCGTAAGCGTATTCATCCTCATGCAATTCATGGGAGCCCATTTTACCGATCGCCCCGGGGTCCGGACCGCCATGACCGCTGACCAGATAAAAGCAAGCTCCCTTTAAATCGGAAGAGGTTTATTTGTAACTGGCTAGCGACTTGCCGAATAGGGGCTGATAATTCTTCTTCTGAGGGGCGGAGGCGAGCGGAGGCAAGGTATATTTTACGCCCATGCGCAGAGTGTTATTTTTACCCAACTTCCCTTTATTAAGCCCGATAAACTCTTTCTGATACGTCCCGCCGGTACGGTTGAAGCGTTTGAGAAAAAGAGTGATGCCCTCTCCGTTTTTCGGATACGCCTTTTCTTGGGCAGTCAAGGAACCTGTATATACGAGAGCGATAATAAAGAAGAAAATACGGATACTATGTTTCACAGACATCTTAAAAATTGATTCTACGCCGTAAAGATAATTAAATCAACCTATAGTCAAAAACGATAATTTATAAAAAGAATCAATCAACCCATAAATGAGAGGGAGGATATCCTATTATAAATTTCTTTGGTTAATTGAATATCATAGGATGCGTCGTGCAATTTCGCGGAATCTATTTGTATGCCTAAAGCCCTTGCCACCGTTTCCTGCTTGAAATCTGTCATCTCATGCCGTTTGCGCATCAAATGCTGGGTAGACAATACCATTACGTCGATCGAGTTCACCCAGAACCATGAGTAGAAATAATTATCTCCGTTCTGTACGAAGAAGGCTTTCAAGAAGTGATTATCGAAAGAGGCGTTGTTGTATCCAACGAGGAAGAACTTGTCTTTTTTATCAAATTTGTCCACGTATTTGGACAGCATGTTCACAAATTTAACGTACACCTCTCGCATGGGAGGATAAGCTTGTATCTGTTCCTTGGACACGTTACAAATACGAAGCGCTTCTTCCTCTATCTCACATTGGGGATGCGGGCAGACATTGAAATTAAAAGATTCCTTCGTAACCCCATCAATTACGATCTCCCCACTTATTTGGTGGACGCCATTTCTCCAGTATTTTATGCCGGTAGTCTCTAAATCAAAAAAAAGTAGTTTCATAAATGCTTTTTGGTATAGGATGCAAAAGTAAGTTTTTTTATTCTTAAATGAGAGGATCTATAAGGTTTTCTCCGTTTATTTTATTATCTTTGCGAAAGTTTGAGTCTAGAATCATTATCGACATAGTTCTTCTTTTTATATTATTATTAAGCGGATCTCTCCTTTAATCATCAATTCTCACGCTAAGTTAGTATAAACAACGCTTCACGGAACGTGAGGCCCTAGTATAAATTAAAATCGACTGTATGGCAAAATACGCATCATTTGGTAAACGTGAAAACGAGAAAAAGAAACAAGCCCGCCGAGTAGAGAAACAGAATAGGAAAGAGGAAAGAAAATCGTCCGGCAAGGCGACTAGCTTTGAGGACATGATCGCTTATGTGGATGAAAATGGGATGATCACCTCTGTCCCTCCCGAACTTCGTCAAAAAGAAGAGATAAATCAGGAAGATATCTTGATCTCGACTCCTAAGAAAGAGGATGTGGCTCCCGTTATCTTAAGGGGCAGGGTAGACTATTTTAATGAGGCAAAAGGGTTCGGGTTTATCCGTGACTTGTCGGGGACGGAAAAGTATTTCTTTCACGTGAACAATGTTGTGGATGATATCTCCGTGAACGATATCGTGACGTTCGACCTTGAACGTGGCGACAGAGGCTTAAGTGCCGTGAATGTTTGTCTTGAAAATAAATAATAATACTTACCTTTGCGGCCGAAACAATTAATAAAAATATAATATGTCTGTCGCAAAAGTAGATGATAATAGAAAGGTGACCACACATCGCCTGATAGAGATGAAGCAGCGTGGCGAGAAAATATCCATGCTTACCGCCTATGATTATTCGATGGCGAAATTGATCGATCAAGCAGGAATGGATGTGATCTTGGTGGGAGACTCCGCTTCTAACGTAATGGCTGGAAACGTGACCACTTTGCCGATTACGCTCGACCAGATGATTTACCATGGTAAATCGGTCATGAAAGCGGTGAATCGTGCGCTGGTGGTGGTAGACCTGCCTTTCGGTACGTACCAAGGAAACTCTAAAGAAGCCTTGGCCTCCGCTATCCGGGTGATGAAAGAGACGCATGCCGATTGTATCAAGTTGGAAGGCGGGGCTGAGGTTCGGGAATCTATCGAACGTATCTTGTGTGCCGGTATTCCAATTATGGGACATTTAGGATTGACGCCGCAATCGATCAATAAATTCGGTACGTATACGGTACGTGCCCGTGAAGAGGCCGAGGCTAAGAAACTGATTGAGGATGCCCATTTGCTAGAGGAGATAGGTTGTTTCGCCTTGGTGTTGGAAAAGATCCCGGCGGAGTTGGCGGCTCGTGTCGCTTCGGAGCTTACGATCCCGGTTATCGGCATTGGCGCCGGTGGAGGCGTAGATGGTCAAGTGTTGGTTATGCATGATATGCTCGGTATCAATCAAGGCTTTTCTCCCCGTTTCTTACGTCGCTACGCTAATTTAGGGGAGGAGATTACCCGTGCCGTACAAGCGTACATCGAGGACGTGAAATCTCAAGACTTCCCGAACGAGAAGGAGCAATATTAGAAACAGAATACATGAGATCTCATTTGCTAATAGGTGCCGCTTCGTCGGGAAGCGGGAAGACTACTTTTTCCTTAGGATTGCTTCGTGCCTTGAGAAATCGTTCTTTACGGGTGCAGCCTTTTAAGTGTGGGCCGGATTATATAGATACTCGTCATCATAAAATGGCGGCTGGTTGCGCTTCCGTGAATTTGGATGGTTTCATGATGTCGGAAGGGCATATCAAGGATTTATATGCCCGGTATACCTCGAATGCGGATGTAGCCGTGACCGAAGGGGTGATGGGGCTGTTCGATGGCTACGATGCCATGCGAGGGAGTAGTGCGGAGATCTCCGGTTTATTGCGGATACCGATCGTATTGGTGGTGAACGCTAAAAGTACGGCTTATTCGGTAGCTCCCTTGCTTTATGGCTTCCGGAATTTTCGGAAAGATCTGAATGTCGTGGGGGCGGTATTTAATTTCGTGGCGTCGGAGAGTCATTATTCTTTCTTGAGACAAGCGTGTGAGGATGCGGGTGTGGAAGCGTTAGGCTATCTACCGAAGTGTGCGGATGTAGAGATCCCGAGCCGGCATTTGGGGTTGTCGTTGGATGAGGATTTTTGCTTTGAGGAGTTTGCGGACCGGGTTGCTTGCTTGGTGGAGGAGCATGTGGATATAGACCGCCTGTTGGCAATCACGGCTTTGCCAGAGCGACAGCCAGTTCCTCGGGTTAAGGAAGTCATGAGGACTGTTTCAAAGGCAAACTTAAATATAGCCATCGCCCGTGATCCCGCTTTTAATTTCTCATATGAGGAAAATATACATTTCTTATCTACTCTAGGCAAGATTACCTATTTCAGTCCATTGAGGGATGATTGTTTACCGGAGGCCGATTTTGTCTATTTGCCGGGTGGATATCCCGAGTTATATTTATCGGAGTTGAGCATGAATTCCGGGATGCGTGAATCGATTCATTCCTTTGTGGAAGTGGGGGGCAAGTTGCTGGCGGAATGTGGGGGGATGATGTATCTCTGTAAAGAGATTATCGGTACGGATGGGATTGCCTATCCAATGGCCGGTGTATTACCGCAATCCGCCACGATGGAGAACATGAAGTTACGTTTAGGGTATCGGACTTTATGCTATAAGAATGATGTCCTACGAGGGCATGAGTTCCATTATTCCCGGATCGTGCCTATGGAAAGCCCGCTGCCTTCGATAGCGAAAGCCTTTACGGCGAAAGGAGGTCAAACGGATACCCCGCTATATCGCTACAAGAACGTATTGGCGGGGTACACGCATTTATATTGGGGAGATCCCTGTCGGAACGATTGGTTTATTGATTTTCTGTATGGGGAAGCCCCAGATTGTTCTCGATAAACATTTTCAATATATTGATGGCGATCTGGTTGCTTCCTCCTTCGGGTATAATTAGGTCGGCATATCGTTTGCTAGGCTCTATAAATTGCAGGTGCATAGGCTTTAGTACCCGGGTATAGCGTTCCATTACCGCTTCCGCCGTGCGTCCTCTCTCGATCATATCCCGTTGGATCACACGGATAAGACGTTCGTCCGAATCTGTATCGACAAATACTTTCAAGTCCATCAAGTCTCGTAATTGAGGGTCGCATAAAGCGAGGATCCCTTCGATGATGACAACATCACGAGGCTCGATATGAATGGTCTCGGGCAATCGGCAGCAGGTAAGATAAGAATAAGTCGGCTGCTCGATGCATTTCCCCTCTTTCAGCAAGGTGACTTGCTCTGAGAGGAGCGGCCAATCAAATGCGTCGGGATGGTCGAAATTAATATATTGACGTTTCTCTACCGGCACATGGCTGTTATCTTTGTAATAAGAATCTTGAGGGAGTAATACGACCTCACCGGGAGGTAAACTTTCTATGATCTTTTTTACCACTGTAGTTTTCCCGGAACCAGTCCCGCCCGCTATACCTATAATTAGCATGATTTCTTATATTAATCCATATTTATGTTTATAAATGCAAAGGTAAGAAATATTTATAGTGGTAGTATTTCGCTGTTAATAGAAAAAACGAGATAAAAAGAGCTGAATTCTATGTTGTATAGCATGTTTATCTTAAATAAAGTTAATGAGTAGGCTTTTCTTGTTGGAAAATTATGCTGCATAACATAAAGTCTCTATATTTGCACTGTGTTTTTCATGGTATTAGATTTAAGGTTAACAATGAGATTGGCTGTCCGTGACGGATGGCCTTTTCTTTTATAGTAGGTCACCTCAACAATAATGATAGTTAGATGCGTTCCCCATTGTATTCATGATTTATTACTGTAGAACCTTCCTGTTGGATAAAGGTATTATCGGAAGTAGCTTGTACGCCTGTATCCAAAGATCTTTTCACGGATGTGAAATGATCTTTTCACAAGGGTGAAACGATCGTATCACGAGCGTGAAAAGATCTCTTCACATTCGTGAAAAGATCAGATCGTCCGGTGCTTGGCTATATTATCCACCGTTCTTATCCCGTGAGTGGGATTACTTGCGGCACAGATCTTCAATTGATTGTTACGATATCACGAGTCCATCCCCTTTATTTACTAAAGATGGGAATCAGATAGGTTAGTTTCGCGGATATTATTTGGCTGGAAGATTTAGAGAAAGTGTCTCCTTTACGGCTATTGAACATATCGCCCAGCGCATAGTAATAACGACCTTCCAACAGGAAAGAGCCTATTCCGGTGCGGAGCTCGATTCCCGGTCCGCCGCAAAGCCCCCAATCGAACTTCTTTTGGACTTCCATTGTATGTTGTTCGTCCGGACGGTTCGCGTTCGGGTTCTCGCCATTAAGGTTCGACTCCGTGCTTTCGCTCAGTGCATAACCGATTTTAGGCCCTAGATTGACGAATACACGCACTCGCTTGCTTCCGAAATGGATGTGAGTCAAGAACGGAAGCTCCATATAGTTTACCGTACGGCTATATTTATATTGAGGTTTCTCCTCAAACTTCTCTTCCCATCCATGTTGGGTAAAGTTCAATTCCGCCTGTATGCCTAAATTGGGTTCCGTATTCCAACGTATCGTCGCTCCCCCGTTAAACCCAAGTTTCATCTTCGTAGGGACTTTTGGGGCAAAACTTACGCTAGAGAAATTTAATCCGAAGGACGCTCCAACCGCAAGCTCTTGCTTAAAAGTACTTTTCTGCGCATAGCAAATCGATAAGCTTGCCATGCACAGAAATATCGCTACAAATATCTTTTTCGTCATCATATCAATTATCTTACCTCACTGCGGGTTACCGTATAATCATTCTTGTAATGTACAATAAACAAGTTCGTATTGATAAAACCGCCCCAATTATTCACTCTATGGAAATCGAATCCGGTCTGGATGCTCTTATAATGGATCTTGTCTAAATTATTCTCGAAGTTCGAGCCATATTTATTGATGGCGCCTAGGAAATACATACCCGTGTCAAAGCCTAGGATTCCATATTTCGGGAATGTGTTGATTAAATTCTTGCTATACCAGTTTTTATAATCGGAATAAAAGCTATGGACTTCCGGAGATAAGTTGTCCGCATAGAAATTACTATAGATATAGGTGTTCAATGCGTAGAAGTCCTCCAGACACTCTCTTGTATAGGTCTGCCATTCCGGATAACCGAATAGGTTGACCATATAAGGCTCTTTCTCCTCCTCTTTCAACTCGGAAAGCATACGGAGCGGTGCCTTGATCTTATTCACCGCATCTAAGGAGGCGGAGGTTGGCAATACCACATTCCGCTTGTCCCTTACCATGGCTGCCTCTATATCCGTGGCGAAAGTATCCCCTTTATAAGTTACTTCCTTGAACGGGATATCGCGTTGCTGCATCTCCGTCTTGAAGGCTTTGATAAATTCCGGCTTTTCTTCTTTATCCTTTATATTGACAAGTATGATATTGTAATCCGAGAATAAATCGCATCCGGCTTGCGCCGCCTTGGAGTATAAATAGGAATGAGGCGTGTTTACTTGATAAACATTTGCGTTTGACAAGACATCATCATTCTTGGAGGTGAAAGGGATCACGTATTTGATATTGTGCTTTTGAGCGAAATCTGCGATCAATCCGATTTGGTCGTTCTGTACGGCACCAATGATCAAATTAGCGTTTGATAACGCATCTTCTTTCAATATCTCCTTGACTTTCTTCGTACCGTTTCCAGTATCATATACCGATAGCTCGATAGAGGTTCCCATATTTCGTAAGCTGTCGACCGCCAATAGCAATCCCTCGTAATATTCCACGAAACGGGAGGTCGCGGATGATTGCGTTGTCTCGTTCGTCATGAACGGCAACAATAAGGCGACTTGGATACGGTTCACCTTCTTTATATCTTTAGGAGTAGAGAGGAGGGCGTTCACCTCACGCTCTTCCGGCTGTCTTATGTTTTGGGTGATCACTTCTTCACTGGCTACCGGTATCTTGATAACCATGCCCGCTTTTACTCCGTTTTTCAGCTCGGGGTTGAGTCTTAAAAGCTCCGCGCTGGAAATATCGAACTTCCGGCAGATACGGTACATGGTCTCTTTTTTCTGTATGGTATATTCCATTTCCTTCTGTACGGTCTTTTTTTCCGTAGTAGGCAAGGTTTCCAGTCGTGTCGGCGGGATCCGGATATTCTTGCCAATCGTAAAGGGCGATGTGGAGAGACCCGGATTGGCGGCGATAATATCCGTAGCGGGCACTGAATATTTAATGGATAAAGAATACAAGGTCTCTTTCGGCTGGATCGTATGGTATGTATAGTTATCTGCTTTGCCGGAAGGTGCGATAGCGGAGTCCTTCTGCGGGATTCTTAACGTAGAACCGGCCTTGATCCCTTCTTTACTTTCCGGATTCAACCGATAAATATCCTCTACGCTTACGCCATACATGGTCGCTATGGCGTATACGGTTTGTCCGCGTTCGATGGTATGATAAAATATATCGCTCCCTTGTTCGTTAGTAAAAATAACTTGCTTATTATTCTTTTGGGAATAAACGGTTACGCTCGATAAACTTAAAAAGAACGTCAATGCGTATATACTAATCTTGTTCATTTGCTGTTCGGAGTATTTTGTGACAAAGATAGTGAATTTTGCTTATCATGCTACGTATGTCCTTTTATTTCCCTAATTTTGGAACCGTAATTTTTAGACTATATATGCTAAAGAAGGAATTAAGAAAGATACTGTTATCGCTAAGTTTTGTGTTTGTAGTGGCTGTCTCGTATGCTCAATATGTGGTCACGGGAGGAAGTGGTAGCCCGATGAAAGCCACGCAGAGTTCCGGCGATTCCGCCGAGCGGCTTGAGGTCTACTTGGTGTATGGAATGGATAATGTGACGATTAGTTATACTTCATCCTCTTCTTCTTCGCATCAATGGTACCGTTATAAAACCAAACGATTGGAGGCTGAGAAAGTCGCTTCCACCCAAAATGGAACTACTTCCACCATTCGGAATGTAGAGGAGGGATATGGCTATTTTGTCGAGGAAGGAGCCGTATCTCGTTACGTCTGGATCGTTGATTACAGCAAATACACCTTAAACATATCCAACCTGCATGTCTCCGATAATAGCGATCCATGTAGCGGATTGGTCTTGGCTGGGACAGGTACGATCCAACCTATTTATTATTATTGGCCGAATACGGGAACAAGACGTGAACTGTCTCGCCAATTTGATGTTATTTATAATACATTGGAATACAATTCGGATAAAAAAGAATATACCTCTAAACAAGAGACGGCGGTCATCGAGGGTAATTTGTTCGGTAAATCCATTCCCGCTCCTTGGTGTGATACGGAGATCTGTGTGAAAGGCGATTATTTCGCTCGTCATTTTGGAAAGGAGGTCACGCTTTGTATCGATGAATATCAGGCCGCTGCGGTAGATGCTCATATAGACACGTTGCTGATTGAGCAAGAGGCCCCGAATATGAATACGACGAAGAGCGGTTATTGCGCTCCCGCCACTGTTCAATTCTCGGCTATCGCGAAACGCCGACAGCCGCCCTGTTTAATTGGAAAATCTATCGGCAAGGGGAAGAAGATAATCCGGTTGTTCGTTTTACGGGTGAGGAAGTGGATTATACGTTCAACCAATCCGGGACTTTTATCATCAAGTTGGAAGTAAGCGACCAAAGCACTACTTGCAGCACGGAAGATGAGGTTCAGATTGATATCTCGGAGTCTTATCTGATGATACCGAACACATTCTCCCCGGGTACCACGCCCGGAATTAATGATGAGTTCCGGGTTGCCTATAAGTCGTTGGTGAAATTTAAGGCATGGATATTTAATCGCTGGGGCCTACAGATGTATTACTGGACAGATCCGGCCCAAGGATGGGATGGTAAGAAAGGTGGTAAATACGTTCAGCCGGGTGTGTATTTTTATGTGATAGAAGCCGAAGGTTCCGATGGTATTAAGTACAAGGAAAAAGGCGATATAAACATTCTTAGACCTAAAACAATTCAAGATGAAAATGAGAATATCCAAGAATAATTTAGCTAGTTTTTTATGTGGAGGCGTCGTTTGCTTGACCGCATGTATCTCGATGGGTTCGAATGACGTGGAAAAAGTGATAGAGAGCCGTCCGGTTGTCTCATCCATGACCCTGTCGCCGGATGTTCCGTCCTCGGTTCCTTTTTGTGGGAAACTAATCGATATTACCCGCTATGATATGCGGGAAGCCTATGACCGTGAATTGAGTAGCTTTACTTATTTCCATTCTACGACGATGCTTCTGATCAAGCGGGCGAACCGTTATTTCCCGGTGATCGAGCCGATCTTGAAGGCGAACGGCATTCCCGATGATTTCAAATATCTAGCGGTGATAGAAAGCCATTTGGACCCCCGTGTATCCTCTCCGGCTCGTGCTGTCGGGATGTGGCAATTACTGGAGGGCACGGCAAGGGAGTATGGTTTGACAATCACCCCGACGGTCGACGAGCGTTCCATGTGGAGAAAGCGACCGGGGCGGCTTGCCGCTATTTAGGAATTTTTTTAATTAGATAAGACTGGTGTTTCGTCATTAAAAACACCAGTCTTTTTTTATGCCTGTCTGTTCGTTCTTTGATATATTATACCTGTAAGATTCTATATCTTTCACGCGTAACATTACTAATCTTTCACCTGATACATTAGTAACGTGTTACCCGACACGTTACTAACCTGTCGGTCTGTATGTTAGTAACCTTTGAAACGCCTTGTTTTTTAAAAAAGAACAAGCGCTTGTTTAAAGATGAACTGTTCTTTTCAGGTGTGTGAGAAGTTGTGTTGGTCGTCATTGTTTCGTTGGAGAAGGTGTAGGCGTGATTGGGGATAATTTCAATGCTTCCAAGAAGCGTTCCCAAGTTCTTCTAAACCATAATGCTTCTTTTTTATATGCTGCAAAGATATAAGAACGGAAAAATGGTAGACCTGTAGAAGCGCGGAGGTGCTTAACAGGGGATTTTCCCCCAAGAATTACAACTGAGCCATTTAAATTTAAAAAAAGAGAGAAAATACAAGAAAAGACCATCAGAAAAGATGGCCTTCTTTGTGATCGCGACAGGATTCAAACCTGTAACCGGCTGATCCGTAGTCAGCTACTCTATTCAG
>ERZ859817.254-NODE-254-length-40494-cov-2.123866_pt1 | contig 40494 bp, 39 predicted proteins | sample MGYA00509986_ERZ859817 | MGnify/ENA primary metagenome ERZ859817 (study PRJEB30046, sample SAMN00715155) | human gut metagenome | study: EMG produced TPA metagenomics assembly of the A metagenome-wide association study of gut microbiota in type 2...
CAGCGTCTGCCAATTCCGCCACTTCGGCGACTCAATGTTCCGTAACGGAACAATAACAATAATACCGTATCTATATATAATTGTCAAGCATTTATTCAAACTTTTTTAGTAAACAACCAGCTGCATTTTGCCGCTTCTTAAAATCGATTTTTAAATGCTTTAAAACATTAACTTCAGCAAGCCACAAGCTGATTCTATTCGGCAGTGTCGGGGAAAATACGTTTATGCAGCTTATATGCAAGTACAAGCCCTAAAATGCCTGTGATCATCTGCGGCCAGCCCATAATAAACAAAATGAATAACGCCAGCTTTTCAGGTACTGCAACCAGCCACAAAACGAACAAACTGCTGCAATATAAAATAAATGTTTTAAAAAGAGGCGCGGCGATGATGATCCCCTTTCCCCAGAAGCGGGCACACAGATATACCATCACCAAGTTGCCTACAGCCACTACCGGTATCAAAAACGGAAGCGGCAGCTGCCCTTGAAAATACGCCATTACCGGCAACAGCACCGCGATCATTACAGACGGCCATAAACCAACGGTACGGGCCGCCAGCACCAAAACCATATTCACCAATGTACCGACGACAAAAACAGTCCACATAGGCGGCATAGGGATCACTAAACGCAATGCCTGCAGGACCAGACCTACGGCCAGCAGCATCGCCCCTCTTACCCAGTTATTATTTTTCATTCTATTCTCCTATTTTGCCGGACATTCACGTTCTACAAAAGCTTTAAACGCAGCCTGCAGCTGCGGCACGACCTTACCTACACCGCTGCCGATGAATTTGCGGTCTATTTTAGTAACCGGCATAATCTCGCAGCGAGGGCCGCATAAAAATGCTTCTTCTGCTTTCAGGACAAACTCCATATCAAAAGCTTTTTCGATAACCTGCATATCAATATCAGGTGCCAGACGTTCCTTGATCAGCCTGCGGGTAATATTTTTATGAACCAGGTTATTATCAGGATGTGTCCAAATCATTTCATCTTTGATCACCATAAAGCTGCTTTCAGTGCTTTCAGTGATCTTACCGTTCTCACGAATAAAAAGAGTGTCAAAAGCGTTGCTTTCACGTGCTTTTTGACGTGCCAGAACTTCAGGCAGCCTGTTTAAGGTATTAACGTTACAGAACTGCCAGCGATTATCCTCAGTCGTGATAATATTGACGCCGCTCTCACGTTTTGCCGCCAATACTTCCCGATCAGTTTCCACGATCGTCATTGTCAGCTGCGGCACCGACATTTCCGGAAACGCCAGCCCATAATCGGCAGTCCCGCGAGTAATTTGAGTATAGATCTCTCCATTTTCAATACCACTTTCAGCTATCAGCGCTTCATGGAATTCAATCAATTCTTCAATCGTGTAAACGGCAGGTATTTTCACCTTAATAACAGATTCGAATAAATTATCCATATGAGGTAATAAAGCAAAACAACGGCCATTATAAACAGGCACTATCTCAAATACACCGTCGCCAAACTGGTGCCCCCTGTCGTGTACCGAAACTGCCGCCTCTTCTGCCGGCATGATTTCACCATCTACAAGAACTAGATTTTTGTACATAATTAAAACCTCCATATGCAAATTTTGTATTAAAATTCACTTTTTTGTCACCGGAAATATTGTATAATATAGAAAGAGCTGTGTAATATAACAGCTTTAATATTATACAACATTTTGTTAAATTTGTCCGCAAAGCTTTGAATAAAATGGTATCCGTATAATAAATTTATGAAAGAAGGTGACTGCCTATGGCTCATTTACCGCCGATAGTCGCTGATTTAGCGATGATCCTCTTAGTTGCAGGTATTACGACGATCCTGTTCAAAAAACTCAATCAACCTTTAGTACTTGGTTATATTATTGCCGGTTTTATTACCGGACCGCATTTCAACTTTTTCCCCACTGTATCAGACACCGCTAATATCAACGCCTGGTCTGAAATAGGCGTTATTTTTCTTTTATTTGCACTGGGTCTCGAATTCAGCTTTTATAAGCTGAAAAGCGTAGGCAGCACAGCTTTTATAGCTACCTTCGTTGAAATAGGCGGGATGCTGATCGTTGGCTATTTCACAGGCCATATGCTGGGCTGGGATCATATGGACAGCCTGTTCTTAGGCGGTATGCTGGCCATGTCGTCAACTACCATCATCATCAAAGCCTTTGAAGACCTCAAGCTCAAAGGTCAGCGCTTTACAGAAATGGTTTTTGGTATTCTGATAGTTGAGGACATCGTCGGCATCATTATGATGGTATTGCTTTCAACTTTAGCCGCTGCCAGCGCCGACATTTCCACGCTCGAGCTGATCGAAAGCGTCATGCGCCTGCTGTTCTTCCTGGTCTTATGGTTCGTTCTTGGTATGTATCTGGTCCCGTCCTTCTTTAAACGGGCTGAGCGCCTGATGAACGATGAAACTCTGCTGGTTGCTTCTATCGGCCTTTGCCTTGGTATGGTAGTACTTGCTACCCACATGGGCTTCTCGGCAGCCTTAGGCGCTTTTATTATGGGTTCTCTTATCGCCGAAGCACCAAGTGCCGAAAAAATAGAACATCTCGTCAAACCGGTCAAAGATCTGTTTGGAGCTGTCTTCTTTGTATCAGTAGGTATGCTTGTTGACCCTGCTTTACTGCTGGAATACGCGGTACCTATCATCGTACTCGTTATTGTTACCTTAGTCGGCAAGCTGCTGCTTTCAGGCGCCGGTGTACTGCTTTCAGGCCAAAACCTCAATACTTCTATGCACTGCGGTTTCAGCCTTGCTCAGATCGGTGAATTTTCCTTTATCATCGCATCTCTGGGCATGAGCCTCGGAGTTATCAGCGACTTTTTATATCCAATAATTGTTGCTGTTTCTGTAATGACAACCTTTACTACCCCGTTTTTCGTTATGGCAGCAGAACCTGCTTATCAGTTCACTAAAAAACTATTGCCGCAAAGAACTCTGGAATGGCTTGACCGCTATACGGAAGAAAATCCTGATAACGACGGTAAAGACAGTGACTGGCGCGATTTTCTGCGTGAGTATTTTATCCGCATTTTGATTTTTACGACTATGCTCTCAGCTGTCGCTTTAGGCTCTTATTATTATCTGCAGCCTTACCTGTCAGGAAAAATGTCAGCTCCCTACAGCAATCTGCTGACAGCGCTGCTGACTCTGGTCGTTATGGCGCCGTTCCTGCGGGCAGTTCTTGTCAATAAAACCAACCATCCTGAGCTTTTCTCAACTTTATGGTTTAAGAAACGTTCTAATCACATCCCTTTAACACTGCTGTTATTTTTAAAAATCCTGATCGCAGCAGCATTCCTCTACTTTGTTTTTGCCAAACTACTTGGTCTGCAGTCACTGCTGGCTGCGCTGGCAACAGCAGGCGCTGCTTATTTCATCTCCTCATCCGACTGGCTGATGGGCGAATATCTGCGTATGGAATCACGTTTTCTTGTCAATCTGAACGAGCGCCATATGCTCAAACATCGTGAAGCTCTTGCTGAAGCTGGCGAAGAACATCTTTACGGCTGGTTCGATGAAGAATTACAGCTTGCACGCTATAAAATCTGCGAAGACTCACCTATGATAGGTCAAACGCTGACCCAGCTTGCATTCCGTGAGCTTTATGGCTGCAACATCCTGCAGGTTTCAACTCCTGAAGAAGTCATTGATATGCCCGGGGGGCATCACATTCTGCAAAAGGATTCTACTTTGTTGATGATCGGTACTGATTCTCAATTCAAACTGTTCGACACCGCCATCAATACTCAGCGTCTGTGTATGACTCTGGTGGAAGAACCTATCACGATGCGCGAATTTATGCTGCGTGAAGACAACGATAAAGAAAACGTTTCGGTATTCTTATCGTGCGCTATCACTATCGACAAGCACTCGCCTATCCTTGGTAAATCGCTTAAGGACACCAATATCCGTGATGACTGGCACTGCCTTGTCATCGGCCTGGAACGCGGCAGTTACACTATGACCAATCCTAATGTTTCGCTTGTTTTTGAAAAAGGCGACCTGCTTTGGGTCTTAGGCAAGCAAAAAATGATCAATCAATTAGTACGTGAAGAAATCCTTTAAAAACAAACAAAAAAACCTTCGGCTGTGCCGAAGGTTTTTTATTTATTTCCCCTGTAAATTTATAACAACTATTTCCGGTTTCAGCTCCGTCCGCACCGGCGGTCCCCAAAATCCGTAGCCATTGCTGACAACAGCAGTCAGGTCACCAAATCGGGCCAAACCATAATCCAGCTTATACATCCGCTGCGTAACCAGCCTGTTCGGGAACATCTGCCCTGTATGGGTATGCCCAGCCAGATACATATCATAACCGGCCTCAGCGGCAGCATCCATCCGCCGCGGCTGATGATCGATCAGGATACTATAATACTTATCGTTATCGACGCTCAGAGCCTGCAACGGAACAATACTTGTTGAAACACGATAATCATGCAAACCGGTAATTTTCAATTTATCATCAACCACTGTACTCTCATCAGTCAGTATACTGATATTATTGCCTGCCAGCAAAGCTCTCAGCTCGTCAGGCCGATCAAGATAATCATGGTTTCCATAAGCTCCATATACCCCTAATGGTGCCTGAAGCTCCTTTAACGGGGCCAGTGAATCCTCCTCGATGATATATTGCAGCCGCTCATCCATAATGTCACCGGCAATCAGTACTAAATCGGGCTTCTGCGCATTGACCAGCTCTACTAAGCCCTTACTGTAATCATAGCCAAGCTCGCGTCCCAAATGGATATCGCTGACAAGCACTATTTTATACTGCTTATCAGACGACAGCTTATCGGTAACAACGGTTTCCGTACGTACAACAGGGCTAAACGCACGCCAGCTGCCCCAGGCAACAAAAATTGCCAGAACTATTGCGCCCGCAGCGGCAAACTGCATAAACGGCAGCTTGAATGAAAAAATACGCAAAACTGCATATACGATACCATGCACAACCATCAACAGCAGCGAATAGTACAAAAACGCGATCCAATAACCGCTCAGCCAGGCCGAAAGCTTTAACAGCGGCAATGGCAAACTTTCAGGCAAAACACGGCTGCCAACAGTATTAAGCATCAGCAGCACATATAAAGCGATAAACGGCGCCGACCTCATAAAAGAAAATGCATGACTGTAATAAACCCACGCCAAAGAACTCAAAACAAAATCGATCAAGGAAATAAACAGAATTACACTCAAAAGAACAGTCTCCTCCCGAAGCTCAGTTTTTATACTAAATATTATTCATAGCCTGGAAAACTTCTATGCTTTATTATACAGGTTAAAGTCCGCTCCAAGTCAAGTGGTAAAGCTGCTATTTTAGTCCCTGAATGGATAAATTTACAAAAAGTTTGAACTTTCCTGCGAAGAATGCCGGCTTTTTATTTTTACAGCACAACTATTTGCTTTCTCCCAGGCAAACATACTCATCTGATCTATATACTCTGGGGATAATCATTGCCAAACATAAAATAAGAAATACGATGCCGCCCCACATCATATACTGCATTCCCATATGTGCAATCACCATCCCGCAGACTGCCGACCCTAAAGCAGTCCCCAAATTAGCGGCAGTCAAAAAAAGACCGTTGGCAAAATCAGGTGCCTCCGGGGCCGCAGTAGTAATCCAATACTGGTTGATATTCGCATTCATACCTCCCAAAACTCCCCAAAGCAGCGTGATCAAAGCCATAGCCGGCGCCGAGGTACCGCTCCAGAAGAATGCAGCATAGACAATCCCCAATGTGACCGGAAATATTATGACCAGCTTATCGGCAGACGCGCCTGCACTAAGCATACGGCCGGCAATAAAATTCCCGACGATATTCATCAAACCATAAACAAGTAAAATCAGGCTTACCGTATTCCACGAAAAAGCAGTGATATTGGTCAGATAGCCTGAAAAATATCCAAAAACTCCAAAGACAGCTCCATTCATAAACACAACGGCTGCAATAGAAAACCATAATACCGGCTTCTTTAAAACACGCAGCTGCTGCCCATACGAAAGCCTTGCTGCCACAGGCAGCGATGGTATATACAACCAGGTCGCAATCAACGCCGCTGTATTGACTACGGTAAAACCCGCCATAGCAGCCGTTAACGAAAAACTGCCGGCAATAAAGCTGCTGACCGGTACTCCCAGTACCATCCCGGCCGATACTCCCACAATGACCTTAGCAACAGCCCGGGGAGCTGCTTCCGGGCTGACTGAAGCAGCCGCAACAGAAAAAGCAAGCGAACAATAAACCGGATGGAAAATCGCCGGCACAACTCTTGCCAGCAGCATAACTGCGAAATTATCAGTAAAGACAGAAATAAGATTACCCAAAACAAATACGCTCAATACCAGAAGCATCACCCGCTTCCTGTCGATGCCCGCAAAAAGCAGCGGCATCACCGGACCGGCTGCAGCCACTGCCAAAGCAAACAAACTGACCAGCAAACCGGCCTGTGCGATACTGATACTAAATTTTTCTGCCAGAAGCGGCAAAATACCCAGCACACCCATTTCTGTATTGATGATACCAAAAACACCTATCGTCAAAATAAAGATCAGCAAATTATTTTTTTCTTTCATAACCTCTCCTGTTAACAAAAATGTGGACCCCCAGCATCCCGAGAATCCACAAAAACAAAACTTTCAGAAAATCAGATCTGCAGCTTTTGCTGCAGTAAATTATTTTAAATTAGCCTTGAAGAAGCTTTCGAGCTTATCAAACGGAATAAGCTCTACCCTGTCATAAAGATCTACGTGGCCTGCACCGGCAACATAATACAGTTCTTTCGGTTCAGCCGCACGTTTATATGCATCTTCGCTAAACTCTTTGGAATGTGCCTGATCACCGGTAATAAAGAGCAGCGGACGCGGAGAAATTGTTTCAATATCATTGAAGGGATAAAAATTCATAAATTAGTATTACTAGAAAGCGTCGGATGTGTCGTTAAAAGCGGCGAAGAACCTGCAGGAGTAAATTCTCCTCTTGGCGTACGGTAAAAATCATAGAATTCGCGTTCAATAGGATTGGACTTTTCCGTGATCTCATGTACGGTCCCGCTTGTGTATTTAGTTGCGCCACCCTGGAATTCCACATAACGCTGCTCCGCCGCATCAGCAATGATCTGTTTTCTTTGTGCAAGCGTCAGAGAATGATTAAGTCCATTGCGGTTAGCTGCACCCATATCATACATACTAATAGTTGCAACGGCTTTCAGGCGGGGATCGATTTTAGCGGCGCTGATAGCAAAACTGCCGCTGCCGCAGATCCCGATCGCGCCAATCTTTTCTCGATCAGCAAAAGGCCCTGTACCCAGGTAATCTACCGCCGCGCTGAAGGTTTCAGCATAAAGCTCAGGCGCAACGGCTTGCGTGGCTGGCCGTCACTGCCGCCCCAAAACGCCAGATCGACAGACATAGTTACAAAACCGCGTTCTGCCATCTTAACAGCGTAAAGATCAGCGCTTTGCTCTTTTACTGCCCCCATTGGATGCCCTACTATGATAGCAGCATGTTTTTTACTTTTGTCCATATCTTTCGGCAGATACAAATTACCGGCAATATTCATCTTGTACTGATTTTTAAAAGTGACTTTCTGGACCTCCACCTTATCACTCCTGTAAAAATTATCAGCATCAGCAGGCCTGTCAGCAGCAAATACAGCGCTTGTACCAGCCGTCGATAAAATCACCCCTAAAGCGATACTCTTAAACATTTTCAAATAACGGTCAGCCAAAACTTTCTTTTTCATACTTCTCAACTCCTTAAAATCATTGATCCATTTACAATAAGTTTCAAAACAGAGCCTTTCAGCTTCAATGATAATTCTGCTTACCCGGCTCCTTTGTCTTAATTATAAAAACAGAATCCAAGAATATCAAATACATATATTAAATACTTTGCCATACTTGAAAGGTATATCAAAAACTATTATAATACTTATATCGGAGGTGAAATTTTATGGATATCAGAACCCTGCAGTATTTCCTTGCCGTAGCCCGCGAAGAAAGTATCAGCGGTGCAGCCGAATTTTTACATATGACACAGCCACCGCTTTCAAGGCAGCTCAAAGAACTGGAAGCAGAGCTTGGCAAACAGCTTTTTATCCGCGGGAACCGCAAAATAACGCTGACGGAAGATGGTATGATCCTGCGCAAAAGAGCAGAAGAAATCGTTGCTCTAATGGAAAAAACCAAAGCTGAAATCAACGCCTCTGCTGAAAACATTACAGGTGATATTTATATTGGCTGTGCAGAAACTGAAGGTATGCGGATGCTGGCTAAAATAATCAGTAAAATACGCCAAGAATATGACCATATACATTTTCATATCTTCAGCGGCCAGGCCGAAGACGTTTCCGAACGTCTGGACAGCGGACTGCTTGATTTTGGCTTGTTTATCGAACCGGCTGACCTTAAGAAATACGATTTTATAAAATTACCGATCACTGATATCTGGGGTTTATGGATGACCAAAGCCAGCCCTTTAGCTGAAAATAAAACTATCAAGCCTCATGATTTGCTGGGCCTGCCGCTGATTATTTCCAACCAGGCCATGGTCAAAAATGAGATAGCCGGCTGGATGGGAGGAAATTACGACAATCTGAATATCGTCGCTACCTATAATCTTTTATATAACGCTTCCCTTATGGTAGAAGAAGGGGTCGGCTATGCATTAAGCATCGACAGAATCATCAAATCATATGACGACAGCCCGCTTTGCTTTCGCCCATTAGAACCAACACTTGAAGTTGGGCTTGATATTGTCTGGAAAAAATATCAAACCTTTTCCAAAGCCTCTGAAAAATTTTTAGAATACCTGAAAAAAGAATATATTTAAATATGGATATAACAAAACAGAGAGGGCTCAAAAAGCACTCTCTGTTTTTACTGTCAGGAAATGATATTTTATTTTACTAAACCCAAGCGTTTCAGCCAGGCACTGACATCGCTCTGGGCATTTTGCGCGCTGCCGCCGCTGACTACCAATGCATCCAGCACTGTAGCTCCGGGAACAGCTTTCTTTAGATCGCTGACACAATTAGCTACGCCACCGCCGCCATGAGTAACGAACGGTACGATAGTTTTGCCGGACAAATCATACTGCTCTAAAAAAGTGAACATCGGCATCGGCATCGTGCTCCACCAGTTAGGCACGCCGATATAAACGACATCGTAATCCGCCATATTTTCTACACGTCCGTTAATTGCAGGACGCGCGTTATTATCACGTTCGGCTCTGGCAACTTCAGTAGTTTCCCTATAAGCTTCAGGATATGGCGTGACAGTAGTCACCCTGAACATATCCGCACCTGTTTCATTACCGATCATTCTGGCAAGAGCCTCGGTATTACCTGACCGCGAATAATACACGACCAAAGCCTTACTGCTGTTAGTTTTATTTTCACTCTGCATAATTTTCCCTCCATTATCAGTAGAAATAGCTTCGGCATTACTGCCGCCGCAAGCCGCCACCAGCATTGCCAGCATCGACATCAGCACCACAACAATTTTTTTCATACTATACCTCCTCATCTTTTATTTTACCCAAAGCAGCGTTTGGTATTTTACCATAACGCCTTTGCCTTTAATTCGATTTTACAGGCTAGAGTCAACTTTAAGTCAAGCATTTACAGTTAAAGTTTGCAAAAAGTTCATATTATAAATTTCAGCATTGATGCCAAAAAGAAACCCCGCATGCCAATGCATACGGGGGAAGCTTCCACAACATATTTAAATATCAGGCATGAGGAATATTGGTATAGTCAGAAATCTCACGATTGATCGTACACAAATCACCTGCATTCAAATCATGCAGATTCTTATGACCAGTGATACGGGCATATGTTTTCAGCTCTGCCAGAGAACAGTTCAAAAAGTTTGCTACCCTCTGCGCCGATGCTTCGATCTTAAATCTGGAGCGCAGCTCCTGATCCTGCGTAGCGATACCTACAGGACATTTACCCGTACCACAGATACGATACTGCTGGCAGGCTGCCGCAATCAAAGCAGCCGATGCTACTGCCACAGCATCCGCACCCATAGCCAAAGCCTTGGCGAAATCAGACGATACCCGCAGCCCGCCGGTGATCACCAGCGCAATATCATCAGCTCCCACAGCATCAAGATACTTGCGGGCACGATACAAAGCATAAACGGTCGGAACACTGGTCGCATCACGAACCAGCTTCGGGCTGGCGCCTGTAGCGCCGCCGCGTCCGTCGATCGTAATAAAATCAGGCTCTGCAAAAACGCAAAACTCCAAATCACGTTCTAGCTTACCGGCTGCGATCTTGATACCTATAGGCCTGCCGTCAGATTCCTCGCGCAGCTTCGTCACCAATGCTTTCAAATCCTCTTTCGTATTGATATCAGGAAACTTGGACGGGCTGATAACATCTTCACCCAAAGGTTTATTCCTGATCGCCGCGATTTCCGGTGTCACTTTGCTGCCGGGAAGATGCCCGCCCATACCGGGCTTCGTACCCTGGCCGACTTGATCTCGATCGCATCGGCATTACGCAGATTTTCCCGTGTCACACTGTATAAATTGGGGATATATTCAAAAATATATTTATGCGCCGCTGCCATTTCTTCCGGCAGAATACCGCCTTCACCACTGCACATCGCCGCACCTGCCAAAGCGCTGCCCCTGGCTAAAGCCACTTTAGTCTCTTTTGACAAAGCTCCGAAAGACATATGTGAAACAAAAATCGGATTAGTCAAAATCAACGGCTTTTTGGCATTTTTACCAATCACAGTCGTCGTATCAACCGCGTCATGATCATTGAGCGGCGGCGGATTCAGCTGATTACCCAGCAGCAGGATATCGTCCCAGCCAGGCATCGGCATCGGCGTACCCATAGCACCGATGATCGACTTACCTGTTACAGCCATTTCATGGATATCGTCCATATAACGGCAACTGGCGTCACAACGGGCGTATGCCGGATCATAAGCCAGCTCCTCCGGAGCTGCATCTGCTTCCAGAGCAGTAGAAGCAGCAGCTTCGCTGTCGTTTTCCTCCATTAATACCATCGTCATTCCACAGACCGGGCATTTACTGTCAAGCAGTGGCTGCCCCTCTTTTTCTTCGTCATAAATATAACCGCAGACACTGCATTTATATTTTGCCATTTCTCCTCAACCTCCATTTTTTCGATAATCATTATCTAATAATATATTCTATATCTATTATAAGTTTTCTGAAAATTATCGTCAAGCCGTTTTCTGTTTTTTCATAGTAAAAAGCACAGACCAAAATGGTCTGTGCTTTGATTGTAATTTTATTAGCCCTGTGATGGAATAATACCACCAACCCAGCAGCCAAAACTACCAGGATTACGGCTTTGTGTATAAACTTTTCCCGGCCCGGTAAACTTACATACCAACATCTCACCTGAAGTCAGGCTGGACATGATCCCGGAACTTGCTTTCGTTACCTTATAATTCATATCAGCATCCCAAGCTACCAAATGACCTGTATCAACAACCATCTCTTCGCCCACCTGCAATTCTAACGGATAGATAGCCCCGAACGAATTGAAGAATAAGGTTCCCGTACCTGAAGCTTTAACGACAAATAACCCGGCGCCGGAAAAAAGACCTTTACCCAGATTCTGCATCTTAGTCTCTATTTTTACACTCTCTTCCGCCGCTAAAAAACCGCCAGAAGTAATACATAAGGTATTACCTGTCAACTCATAGGCTGAAACATCTCCCGGTATCGGCGGGGCTAAAACAGCCTCCCCAGCTTGCCCCTGTGCTGTCAGATGCTGAAAAAACAAGCTTTCGCCTCTTAAAAATTTACGTGCCAGGCCGCCCAGCATCCCGCCCTCCATTTTACCTTCAACTTTGATATTACCTGACATCGCCATCATAGCATCAGATTCCGCTTTAATACTCTCGCCTGCTTCCAGCTGTACCTTTAAAAAGGCAAAAGCGCCCGGCTGCATAATTTCATAACGCACCAATAATCATCTCCTTAGTTTATTAATTTCAAAAGTACTATGTCAATATAGCATTTTTCTCACCATGAAAGCAATCCTAATATTGAAATGGTTCAGTTTTTCTTAAATTTTTTCAAATTTCCATCTAAGTCAAAATCTGCAAAATACTTAGCCCTTGGACTTTTAGCAGATACAGAAATATCCCACTTACCCTGCCAAAATCTGAAACTCATATAATCATCTATTTTAGCGCCTTCGATATCTTTTATTTGGGCTTCCATGCTTTTATAAACTTGAGGAATCTTGGCAAAATCAAGCTGCTCTAAAGGTATACAATTGTCGATAGCTTTGCCACTGCCGGAAAGCTGTACGGGCCTTGCCTTACTCCACCCGCCGCGATACTCATAGTTATCCACTTCATCATCAGTACCCGGTTTTAAAATATTAATAACAACTCTGTTTCCTGTTTCACCGGTATACATATTAACATCTTGAAAAATAAGTATCTCTTTACCTTTTAGTCCATCCAGATTTTTAAATTCATCCATGATCTTAACCAAAGAACCCTCGTCTTTAATGATATTGCCGACAAGACTGCTGCTACCGCAGCCAGTCATAGCAAATACCCCCACCAGCATCACTAACATAACTAAAAACTTTTTCATCTTCAACACTCTCCTTTTCACAGCTGATTTTTATGACTTATGTATAACAACAGTTAAAACTCCCACCTGAAACCGCCTTCAATACGGTAAGGTGTTTTTACCGTACCGCCGAAAGTTTTTTCAATATCAAAATAAAAATTAGTCCGTTCACTCAACAGCACGTCCGTACCAATACCAACCTCCAACCAAGTACCACCCTGACTGTCGTTAAAAGTCAGCCTGTCGTCATTTTTACTGTCACGTAAAGTAACACTGTCATCACCAAAAAATTCGTGCAGCAGCGAAGCCTTAGCATAATAACGGGAAGCCTTGACCGTATTTCTGTCAAATTCACGACTCAATACGAAACCGAGCCGCCCCACTAAACTGTTTATCGAATCTGTTTCAACTTCAATACCATTTTTAGTAGTATATGAATCGCCCCATAAATGCCCATAAGTCAGTTGGGCCTGCGGTTCAACAAACCAGCCAGCTTCGTTAAGCTGTTTTTTACGCCCGTATTCAGCGCTTATACTTGTCGCCCAGTTTTTGCCGCTGCCGCTGTCCGCAAACTCGCCGTAAGTTTCGGGTCGCTATGCAGCCTGCTACCCTTGGCTATAAGATCCAAATAGTGCCCCTTGTTGCCCAGCCATGTACCATATAATGCCAAACTATTGTTGCTGTTTTCGCCATTGCCTTTATTATATGAGCTTTTGCCCACACCACGGCTCAAAGCAATACCTTTACGCCAAATACCGTTTGTGCGTACTTCGCGTTTATCGTACCCCAGTTGTACTGTTGTCATATGATTGCTGAAACCATATTCTCCCCCACGATTATGCTTACTGCGGATAATACGGATCCAGTCTCCACCAGCGTCAGTAGAATAACGCAGCTCGCCCATTCGTTTAAGTAAGGTGTCGTTTTCATTCCAGTAACGCCAACCGGCAAACCCTGCTGCCAAAGCGGCCACCGGCACCTTGGGATCATCGGCAGTCACTTTGTTATAGCCTGTTATCCACCAGTCACGGTTGGTAGAATCCACCCATTGCAAATTATCAAATTCATCTTTGGATACTAATTCACTGTTAGCTGCCTTATCTTCTTCCTGCGTCTGTAACAGTACAGGCTTATACGAAAACAGCTCCGAAACCTGCTTTGTACCTGCGTTAAAGGTCACATCATCAGTTACGCGGGCAAATTTCAAGTATTTTCCAGTCACATCAGCCTCATTTTTAAAAGCATCATCATCAACATACACCGTATGCGTCATAGCTCCTGCACTGTTTTCGGCATGAATAAAGTCACCATAACGTGTATAAATGACAGGATCACTTAAATTTATCGTTTGGTCACTGCCATCAGCAGCAGTGTAACTGTACGTATTACCGTTAAGCGTACCGCCATGATAGATCTCCGTTCCGACTTTCACCACTGTCACACCGGCATCATTCAAAATATCTGTATTGATAACAAAATTACCGTTATTTCCCGACAAAGTATCTATAGACATTTTTTGATACGGATTCGACGTCTTATAATAATGCTCCTGGTGCGAAAGATCGATCAGGCCCTCGTTAACATTAAGCGCCATAAAGTCACTGTCACCGGTCACCTGCCATTCAGTATCCTTCTTGGCCGTAATATACACATTGCCGTTGGCAGCTCCGTATAAATACGAACCGGCCTTATCCATCACAAAATTGATATAAGAACTTCCGTCAGTTGGCACATCAGCACTCAAAACCGTCGGTTTATTACCCTGCATATAACGTAAATCCGTATCCTGCTCCCAATGTGTCCAGGGATTGACAACTATCTCAAGCGACATAGCGCTGCCATCAGTATAACCCTTACCATCGGCATACAAATCGCCGTCGACAGTAACCAGATTACTCTTACCGCTGCTATTGACCTCTATCGTGCCGCCCTGCACAGCGTGCAAAGCCCTGACAAGCTTAAAATCACTGTCGTTGGCCCCTCGGTCTACCTTAATATCCGTCTGTCCATCAATCATCATCTTACTGTTTGCTTTATTGGCCCAAACGCCAAAGCCGTCATTAGCGGCAGCCTTGGCTGTAACATTCAAAGCACCGTTAAACGTTACCCAACCGCCCCTCTCTGCCAATACCCCCACCGTTCTGCCCTGTGCCGATTCAGCCTCGATATTTACAGCACTGTTGGCATCAGTCGTCACACTGCCGCCAACACGCTGAAACTCAAAGCCGTCAGTTTCATAACGCCCAACAAGACCCATAGCATCGCCGATATCAGTTGCAGCTCTTAAATTTACAGTGCCGTTGATAATCGTTTTGCCTCCGTTGAGCAAAGCATAAGCATCATTCTTTTGTGATACGGCGTTAATATTGCTGACGGTATTTGCGCTGAACTGCGTCGCACTGTACTTTTCCGTATACACACCAGTAGCCGTGCCGACAGCATCGGCGTTGATCCTCGTTTCTGCACTGTTGAATCTGATCACGCTACCATAATTATCTCCCGACGTATTAACCACAGCGATCGCGCTCACTCCTGCTTTGCTACTGCTAGCACTCAAATCAGTACTATCGGCGTTAAACTCCACGTTCGCCCCGTCATAAGCAGTCAATGCCGTGACCTGCTTACTATTTATTCCCTGCATTTTGATAACAGTCCCTGCACCGCTGAAAATCGCCTTGCGTTCAGGATCACCCTGCGCATTCAGCAAATAAACGATCTGCTTCTCGCCGCTGTAAGGCTTATTCAGATCAATAAATTCCTGCCTCTTATCTCCATCTGCAGGCAAAGTTATATTTTGATCGGCACTGGTTACCAATGCCGCAGCTTCAACCAGAGGCAGCACGGATGTCCCCCCCCAGATATACACACGACATTGTCAGCAAAGACGCCAACACCTTCTTGCTTAAATCCTTATTGTTCATAAATTTCATCCTTCCTTATTGGAGACTAACCCAAATAAGGGCTAGTCTTTAGAAATTCCACCTTACACCGGCATTCCAGGTCCAGTCTTTCTTAAAATCACTGCCGCTGCTGCGTTCTACATCCACATAAAGCTGGCTGTTAGAACCCATTGTCACTGCCGCACCGAGACCGTACTCGAACCAGGTATCGTCAAAGCTGTCACTAACTTTCACCCGGCCTGTGCTGTCAGTCATGGTCACATCGTAACCGCCGCCAAACTCGTGCAGCAGGTTGGCTTTAACATAAACTACACCTTTATTGCCCACTTCCTTACCGATATTGAAACCGATGCGGCCTACGGCGCTTTTGATGCCACTTTGATCTACATTGATACCATTGCTGGCAGTGTAGTTATCACCACTTAGATAGCCTAAAGTAAACTGGGCCTGCGGCTCGATATACCAGCTGTTTTGTAAATCATTTTTGCGGCCGTATTCGGCGCTCAGCGATACGCCGGTATTATTAAAATCACCAGTGATCTTGTTGCGGTTGGTATCATAAACTGTAAAATCATTATCCATATTGCTGATTTTAAATACTAAATCCAGATAATGACCATTTCTGCCGATATCAGTGCTGTAGAAGCTGATCGACTTGCTGCTGTTGTCACCGCTGCCACGGCTGTAGCTGCTGCTGCCGTCAGTATAGCTTAAACCAACGCCCTGATAACGTGTTTTGTCGGCAGTACGTTTAGTTACCTGATCGTAGCCCAGCTCATAAGCAGTGTATTTGTTCTCAAAACCAAACTTACTATCACGGCTGATCTTGCTGCCCTTCACGCGAAACCAGGCTCCCTGTTCTTCCTCGCCATTATGTCTCAGCTCGCCCATGCGTTGGAGCAGCTTGTCGTTTTCCGTACGCCAGGTGTGGTAGTTCAGCGCATTAGCAGAAAGTATGGTATCCACGCTGGTAGTAGGTTTAATGTCAGGGTTATCCGGATTATCCGGTTCTACTGGCACTATTTCAAAACCATCCAGTTTCCATTCTGTCATCCCGGTGCCAAGCACTTCGTCTTTTAAGTTATACTTCACATAAAATAACGATTGTTCACGTTCGTTAGCCGTAAATTTAATCGCATCCGGCGCAGTTGCCAGCAAAAGCCCTTTACCTGCATCAGCAGCAATCTGATCCATCGTCACTTCGTTAACATCAATAATATCGATGCTGTGCGTGCCTGCATCTGTACTGGCAAGAATATTTACCTTGTCACTTTGCATATTCACAACATCTGTTTCCAACCTGAACAAACCACCAGTACCATTAACACTGCCAATAGTTAAATCAGCATATTGATCAGCAGTCTTCGTCATATCAACAATGCCACCGTCATGCAGATTCAAATTCATACCTTTGTTATAAATAGTATTAGCGCAGCCGGGATACCAAACTGCACCATTAGCCAACTCTAAATTGATCGCATTGCCACTGACATTCAGCTGGGCATCGCCTTCCCACCAGGAATTCGCATTATTAAAAACAGCATTAATAACACCCTTAGATGTTGAAACAAAATGTCCCTTGACCTGTACTGTTTTATCTTTAGCACTATTAATATTTACGACACCGCTGTCCTGTGCATTTACTGCCGTAGCTTTCATTGTTCCACTACTCGCAGAATGATTGTTCAAGGTAATCTTGGTATCGCCTGTAAAATCAATACTGCCATAAGCAGCATTTACCCCGCGCTGTGTAGAACCTCCCGTCATTGTAATCTCAGTATCACTAAAGATAGCAGACGAATTCTGGCCGTTTACCTGAATGGCATAACTTATTTGTCCTGCTGAACCAATATCAATGGTAGTTTTGCCTTGGACTGTAAGCGTATTATGTTTGCCGAACACATTGATGCCGTAACCAAGATTACTGCCCTGTGAGTACTGTTATGATAGAGTTGCAACTTCAAATCTTTCTCAAAAGAAACACTTCCCATGTTATCTGTATAGTTATTAAGATAGATACCATACAGCGCATTGTTGCCATTACTAGTACCTTTTATATTCACATCGTCCTTAAAAGTGCCTTTAGCTCCGCCATTTAAGTAAATAGAATTTATACCCTGACCTTCAATATCAATATTCACCTTGCCATTGAAAGTTATATCACTAGCATCGTTAATAGAATCAAAAGACCCGGGATTTATATATTTAGTTCCTCCATCAATAATAATACCTCTGGATTCTCCTGCATCAGACTTGATATTCAGCTGCCAGTCACCGTTTATAATACCCGTTGCTCTTACAAAACTTTTGGATGGGCCACCCCAGCCTCCGGTCTCAACATCTTCACTGCTGCCGAAAACCATGCCATAAGCCTGACTGATTATCCCACCATTACCGTTGATCGTATAAACGCCGCTGCCAGTCATAGGAATATCAAGATTCTCTCCATAAAATCGCAATGCTGTAGAATTTGCAGTGTTCTCAGACGTAAAATTAAAAATATCACCGCCAGTCAGGCTGCCACCGACAGTAATAACTTGTCCGACCGTATTATTGGGGTCATTTTCTGCCGCCTCTGCCATCGGGAGCGCGGATGTCCCCCCCAGATATACACACGACATTGTCAGTAAAGACGCCAACACCTTTTTACTTAAATCCATCTTTTCCATGATACATTTCCTCCCATTCATCTTTTTTCCTTTGGATTAGGCCTTTGTTTATAACAGGAATAGCTGCAGTAATATTGCCGCTTTCTTCCTACCAAAGCTGTATAGACATGATATGTTTTATTGCAGCCAAATTCACGGCCGCAGATCGGACACTTGACTGTCAGCCCTCCTAATCCTGCCCTGTTATCTTTGTGTATCGATTCCTCCCAGCTTTCGATATGCATCTTAAACATCTCCCTAAAGCTACTCGCTGCAGCGTACGAGTTTGTATCTTTTTACCCGTTCCTTCTTTTTCTCAAATCGGTCAGAATCAACCAATTCATCCAAAGTACATTCAAAAATATCTCGCAGCTTTAACAGTGCTTTCAAACTCAGCATCACTCTGCCGTTTTCAGCATTGCTCAGATGCGTTTGAGATATCTTAAGCTTCTTGGCAAGATTTAGTTTGAGTAATCCTTTTTTGTATCCTTTTGATCTTGATAGTCTCCCCAATCCTTAAAGGATCCATTCCTTCCATCTTTTTCACACCTTTCTTTTTGCTTTATCACTTCATTAGACAACCTATTTCCATAGTGTTGTAATTGTGATTGCCTATTAGCTATCATTCCTGTTAGCTTCATAACCTGCAGTAAAATTTGCTGACCTGATAATTTACTGCAGCAGAGCTACTTTCATCTTTATTAATTCTCAAGCAATTGCCAAGCTTAGCAGTAACGCTAATAAAATAAAACTATTATCTTTTGATTCAAATTTTCCTATTACAGTTAATATTTTTAACTATTTACTATATTACCACGTTCGTCCCCCCCCGCAAGACATTTTTGTTCGCTTTTTTAAAAAATTTGTTCAATGGTCTTGCAACTGATAATTTTTAGGTGTATAATACAAAACATAAAAGATAAGGCAACGCTTACCTTTAGGTTTGCATCGCCTTATCTTTTTTATCATTTTTTATGGTTCCGGCTATCGCACGTCGCGCTATAGCTGTGTTCAAGCCTTTATTCCGTTTTTTTCTGTTCCTTGACAATGGCGCTGCTCAGCTCGTGCAGGCAGTCGCCCAGCTTGTCCAGCCGCTGTTCCATACGCAGCAGCAGGTACCAGCTCAATACTATCGGGAAGCCAAAATTGCCTATCGCTGTAAATAATTCCTGGGCTTCCACTAAGCAAGCACATCAATAGTAACTGTTTTGATGCGGGCTTCAGTAAATTCTGTCAGTTCCAGGCCGCCGCTGGTCAGTACGTTGGCGGCTATGATCTTGTCGGCTGCCGTTTTGGCTTCGGCAAGGGTGAGTCCTTCGCGAGGGTCGGCGATGCTTAAGGTTTTTTTAGCTCCGTCGCTTTTGGTGAAGATGAGTTCTAAGGTTTTTTCCATGGTGTGTGCTCCTTTTTTGTAGGTTTTCGGCCTACTTTATTTTTTTGTGTTTTTTCAGGGATTTTGCTTTAAAATCGGGTTATATGCGTTTTTTTTGAAGCAGGGTTATTTTTTTGCTGTTTTTCGTATTTTTAGACTTTGTTTTTAGAGTTTTGCTATGCAGCTTGCTTCTTGAAGAAAGCTGCATAGCAAAAACTTATGCCGCTAAAAGAAACGTATCCCCTTTCTTCTAAGAGAAAGAGCTAATAAAAAAATCTAAACTTTAAATCAAAAAGTCAAAAAACATTTACTGCCAGGCGGATGATCTACAATATCATTCCGCCTGAGCCAGCTCGGCCTTTTCCGTAACGTAGACGTTGACCACTTCGTGGCTCATCAGCTCGTTCATGGCATTGGCCACAGCAAGGCATTTGTCGTCGGCGGCGTCCAGCTTGACGCTGCCGACAGATACGGATTTGACCTGCGCTGCCCCCAGCGCATTGACGCCGTTTTCGACGCCCAGGGATAGTTTGTAGGATGTTGCTGTTTTAGTCGTGCTCATTTTCTATACTCCTTTTGTTTTTTAAATTTTACTGTGTTCTAAATACCAGCGAGCTTTGCCGCGCAGTATGTCCCCACCCGGCTTCATCTGTCCGTCGCCGGGTGAATCGCGCATATACCACAAGTCCCAGCGTGTTTCGGCGTCGCCGCTGTAAGGGCCGTAGCCATCCAGCAGCGCTGCTTCGCAGTGGGTCATTACGGTATCGATAGTAAGCTGCAGGCCCAGCGCCGTTACGAGCAGCGCCACTGTCTGCGCCATTTTATCGGTCTGCACTGCCGTAGGGGCAAACTGCCCCAGGTCGGCATCATAGCCGTGGTTGGCCTGCGCCCCCAGCCCGCAGCACAGGGCGACGGCGATACTGCCGCTGTTGCGGCGCCAGGTGTGGCTTTTGTAATGCGACAGGCTGCTGCTGGTGCGGTAGACTGTGCCGTCGGCGTCGATATTGAGGTGGTAGTCGTCATAGACCTGCCCGTAGCGGCCTGCCGTCCAGTGCAGGTAGAGCTGCGTGATATGATCGCGGCTGCAGCCTGCCACAACGGCAAGCTGCGTAAGTGAGATAATCTGCGACTGTTCTGCCAGCATTGCTGTCCCTCCTTTCCTGATATCGAAAGCAGCAGCAGGTACAGGGACCGCCGTTCTACTGCTTACACTTACTAAGTACATATCTTTTTTAGAAAAAATCAGGCTTGCTGCCGAAAAAAAATAAATTTATTTTTTTCACGCGAACCTGATTTTTTGATTTTTGGCTATGTATTTAGTAAGTGTAAAACAAAACCGTCTTTTTCTTTTAGTATTTTCTTTTTCTTAATAAGTTTCTACCTCTCTCTAAGGTTTTACAGGCTCTTATGTTTAAGTGTTAATCAAGTTTGTATCAGTAGTGCTTACTAAGAAAGTACAGTAAAGTGACGGCGGTGTTTTAACGATCTAAGGAGGCGTATCATTTTGAATTTATCGGTATTTGTGAAAGGCGGCGGCAATGATGGATTATGACTGCAGGAGCAGTGAGAAGCGTTTGGCCGCTGCAGAAAACGACTGGCTGGCGGCACCGGAGAATGCGGAGCTGCTGGAGGTATATACCTGCAGTTTATGCGGCAATCCTATTTTTGAAGGTGACGAGTATCTGGCTGTGGACTGCTGCGGCGAAGTATGCAGCGAGTGTCTGGAAGGGCTGACGGCCAAGGATTTTGCTTTGGCTGCTTTAGATTTAAAAACCGGCGCGGCCGGTACTGAGGGGAGATAGATCACAGATGGAGTATGAGTCAAATATACAGAAGCTTGATTTTGCTGTTTTGGTGCCGCAGGCACAGCGCGGCGACAGCAGGGCGGTCAACAGCCTTTTGCTGGGTTTTACGCCGATGGTGAGGGCGTTTAAATATAACAGTTATTATGTGCATTATCTGGAGCAGGACGATACGGAGATCCTGGCTTTGATGGCTGTGAATGACGCTATCAAAAGCTTTAAGCAGCACAATTTCCGTTTTTTTGCGACGCATGTAAAATATACGATCCGCCGTCAACTAAATATCCAGGTGCAGAAGAAGAAGGATTTGTTTGATGCGGAGCTGGCGACTTTGGACGAGGAGGGCTGCACGAGCCTGGACGCCCTGGCCAGCGAATGTTATAAGGAGAGCGTCAGCAGGGACGAGCGCAGTGCCTGCGTGCTGGAGCTGGTGGCACGGCTGCCGCAGATGCAGCGGCTTGTGATCAGCGAGGTGTTTCTGCGGGGCAAAAGCCAGCGTGAGGTTGCGGCAGCACTGGGCGTGACCAGCCAGAGCGTGTACTGCTCTAAAAAGGCGGCGCTGGATACTCTGCGCCGGGCTTTCGGCCTTGTGCAGGAGGGGCTGCGCTGATGGAACGGCCTTATGTTTTTATGCAGCGTGCTTTGGTGACGTTTAAGGCAGCCGGGCTGCATTCACCGCTTGCCGGCGCTGCCCAGGAGGAATTTTGGCTGCAGCTGTGGGTCGAGCGTTATGGAGCTTTGGAGGCGGGCCTGTTTACGGTCTGCATCAAAAAGCTGGCCGGAGAGCGTTATTTTCCGCGGCTGCACGATATGGACGAAGCTGTTCATGACGCTCAAAAAAGGCTGCTGCTGGCACGGCGGCGCACGCAGGAGCACCGGGCAGACTGTCACGAGCCTGATTTGTTTGATCTGGTGAACAGCAAGCGCCGGGTACGTGAGCTGATCGAGCATCTGGAAAAGAAGTTTACCCTGGCGGCAGGTCAATAAGAAAACAGACAGTCTGAAACTATGATTTCAGCCTGTCTGTTTTTTCGGTTATGAACTTGAATATTTACGGACAGCGAAAGCATCATCAGCTTACATCCGGCACAGCTTTTAACTTCTGCAGGTGTTTTTATTAATATATTTAGATTTTTTATCTGCAAATCGTCCGCCTACTTTGTCAACTGCAGCTGATTGCAGTATAATGTTATTCAATGAATAAATTTATACGGAGTTGATTAGGATGCCTGAGATAAAACCTTTGAGCCCGGAGATCAAAAAACGGGTGCTGCAAATGCAGCAGAACGAGCTGACGGAGTACCATATTTATACCAAGGTCGCAGGCTTTGTAAAAAACCCGGAGAACAAGGCGACGCTGCTGAAAATAGCCAATGAGGAGCACCGCCACTACCAGATCTGGGAGACTTTTACTAAAGAAAAGGTGCAGCCCATACAATGGAAGGTCTGGTGGTATACTTTTCTGTCGGTGATCTTTGGTTATACCTTTGCCCTAAAGCTGATGGAGGGCAATGAGGGCGATGCCGCCTATAATTATGAGGATATTGCCGCAGAGATACCGCAGGCACAGAAGATAGCCGAGGACGAAGAGCGGCACGAGCAGAAGCTGCTGGCGATCTTGGATGAAGAACGCCTGCAGTATGTGGGCTCGATGGTATTGGGGCTGAACGATGCTCTGGTCGAGCTGACTGGTACTTTGGCAGGCCTGACTTTAGCGCTGCAGAATACCAAGCTGATCGCGTTATCGGGGCTGATCACCGGGGTTTCGGCAACTTTGTCGATGGCTTCGTCTGAATTTCTTTCGGCCCGCAGCGAAGGACGCGAGGATGCTTTTAAGTCCTGCGTTTATACCGGCATTGCTTACTGCATTACCGTGGCGCTGCTGGTACTGCCCTATCTTGTTTTTGATGACGAGCATTATCTGCACGCTTTGGGCACGATGCTGGTGACTGTGGTGCTGATAATCCTGGTGTTTACTTATTATATTTCGGTCGCCAAGGACCTGGATTTTAAAAAGCGTTTCTGGGAGATGGCGCTTATCAGCCTTAGCGTTGCCGCTTTCTCCTTTGTTATCGGCCTGCTCGTTAAAGAGGCTTTGGGGATCGACATTTGATTGTGACGTCATTGTGCCAGCTTAACGGTGCATAACATAAAAAGACGCAGCTTTTATAGCTGCGTCTTTTATTTTTGCCTGTTTTCAGCAGGCAGTTATATTTAAAAACGATATCTGAAACCGACTTCACCACGAAGTACATGGCTGTCGCCGAAGTTTTTGGCGCTGGTGCTGATGCCCAGCTCGCCGTACAGAGAGTACTGCGAATTTCTGCCATAGTTATAAGTTCCTCCTACTGCCAGTCCCAGCCAGGTAGGGTCATTTTTGCTGGCAAAGTTGTCGCCGGCGATCAAAACGTTAGTACCGTCGTGAAATTCATGATATACATTGAGCAGTCCATAGGCTTTTACACTGCGGTAATTTTCGTCATTTTCGTTTTTAAAGCTTTTTTCATAGTTCAGTGCTGCGCCAAGCCGTCCCTGCAGACTGTCGGCGCTGCCGCGTTTTACTGCCAGTCCGTTGACGTCGCTGAAGGAATCGAAATCAACATTGCTGTAAGCAAGCTGCATTTGCGGTGTCCATGACCAATGCGGGCGTTTCAGGGCGATCCGTTTGCCTGTTTCCACACTCAGACCTAACCAAAGCCTTTGTTGCCTTCGATCTGCTGCGCTGCAGCCGAGGAGCTGGAGGAGATATCGCTGTCGAACCAGACGGCCTGCGCCTGTGTATCGACGTAAACGCCGTTGTCTTTATACCAGGTCATAGTACCGCCCAGGCCTTTGCCGTCGCTTTTGATTTTGCCGTTACCCACTGCTGATTTGATCCTGGCCCGCGCCTGCCCCATTTGCAGGTTCAAACCGCCGACAACTGTTGTTGCCGCATCCTGACGTGAGATTATTTTGTCGTAGCCCATCTGCATTTTCCACGAATCGACATCATAGCTGCTGTCCGGGGCAGCGGTGCTGCGGTCGGCTTTATATTTACCGCTCAGTCCTTCGGTCTTGAACCAGGTGCCTTCCTGATACTGTAAATGCTGCTGCGGTTCGCCGTCCTCTATGATATGCCACTTACGGTTGCCGACACGTTCTTCCAGGGTATTGACTTTCATATAGCCCAGCATGATCTCCGGATAGGCTTCATAAAGGGGTACGGAAGGGTTGACGACGGGTGTGTCGTCTTTGTTCAGCAGTGTTTTTAAATACCAGTCGCCGTCTTCCTGATTATATTGCAGGTGATAGAGGTATTTGCCGGCGGCGACAGCAGCGGTACCGTCCGGCTGCTTATAGTCATAGGCCAGTGTGAAGGCGTTGGGGTCAGACTTGCCCTGGACGTCGACAATAAGGATCCCTTTATCGGTATAGCCGCCGCTGCCGTTTTGATTGATGACCCTGATATTGGTAGGTGAGCCTTCGGTATCGCCTTCGACTACCAGCTTGCTTGTAGGCGAAGCATCGCCGCCCAGAACGGAATAGATACTGAGCTTGCCGCCTGGCTGGCCTGTATAGTTGCCGCCAACGGTAAAGGTGCCGAACTTATCGTTATAGCTGCCCGGCGCCAGCCAGCCTGCGTTGACTACGTCGCCGGCTACTTTGCCGGAGCCCTGCAGAAAGGCCTCGTGCAGTACGTGGATCTTGCCGGTAAAGTTTTTGCTGCCGCTGCCGTCTATCTGCAGCGCTCCCCGGCAACTTCGACGTTTCCGGCAAAGCTGTTGTCGTTATTGGCCGCAGTCAGCGTACCGGCGCCGATTTTAATAAAAGTACCACTGTCAACGACGCCGTTCAGCACGCCTGCCGCAGTCACATTATGTCCGTTGGTGTCAATGACCGCCGTTTTGTTAGCTTCTGCCGAGGCAAGATTGATTCGTTTATCGATAGTCAGATCGGCTTCTACGGTCAGGCTGCCGTTATTGATGGTCAAATCGCTGTTAGTGCCCAAGGCGTCCTGCGAGGAAATCGCCAGCCCGCCTCCATCAATGGTAGTGACACCGCTGTAGGTATTGGCGCCGGCATCCGGCCGCAATGCCACGATGCCGCTGCCTGTTTTTATCACCGAGCCGTCGCCGATTATCTGCCCCTGATAGCTGCCATTATCATCCTGTTCAAAAATCAGCGTCCCGCCGTTGGTCAGGTCGATATTCCCCACATTGCCGTTGACCGGATGATTGACCGGCAGGCTTTCAGCTTTGGCGCTTAAAGAGGCGTCCTTCCTGACTGTGATCTTGCCTGTGAAGCCGTCATTGTTGCCGCTTAAACCAAGTGTGCCCTGCTGTACGTCTACTGTGTCAAAGCCCTGCATTGGGCCGGTTATCTCCCACAGGCCGGTACCTTTTTTAGTCAGGCTCGTAAAATTTTTGATAGCTCCGTTCAGTGTTCCCCCTACTTTATCATTACCGCCATCTAAGTTCAGCTTATTTTTACCGCCGCCGCCATCAATATTGCCTGTAACATTGGAGCCGGGCATAAAAGTCAGGTTATCATCGCCTTTGGCAAAAAACAGGCTGCCGTTGACGGTACCGTTGTTGGTAAAGTCGATGCCGTTACCGCCGGAAGTGCCGATGACGTTGCCGCCGTCTGTGCGCTGGATCAGGCCATTATTGATGACGCTGTTCCTGCTGTCATTGCCGGTGCCTGTCCAGTCCTGAAACCAGATAGCCGCGCTTTTTTCAGCAATGACTGAACCGTTGACAACGATCGTATTGCCGCCGCCATGCACGTTGATCGCTTCGCCCATATTCTGCGGACCATACTTTTGCACTGTGCCGTCAACAGTGATCTTAGAACCGGAACGGACTTCGATAGTATTGGCGCCGGTGCCAAAATTGCCAATGTTCCTGTTGGCTGCGTTGGTGACAACGGCGTTTTTTTTGATATGAATAGTAGCATTATCGCGCAGGCTGATGGCGTTTTTATCGCCGACACTATAGACTGATTTATTATTGTCACTGCCTACTTCTACGCTCCAGCCATCGCCTGCGGCTGTATTGCCTGCGCCAATGGTCTGCCCGTCGTTTTTACTGTCCGGCACAGAAACATTGTCTGCCAGCGCTGTGTTGCTGATACCGGCAAATAAAAATCCTGTCATAATAGTTGTTAAAACTTTTTTCTGCAGCTTTGCTTTTCCCATATAATTGCTTTGTGTTCTCATCTTGATCCATCTCCAAATATATAATGCTGTTAGAAGCATCTAACATAGCCACTATTCTAGGCTCGAATGAACACACAAGCAAACGATAAAAATTTAATTAAGATTACTTTAATTAACCAATAATCTTTTTCTAACAGTTTATTTTCGCACTTTGGCAAAAGCAGGTATCCCTGTACTTTATTTGTCAGAAGCATATACGGCAAACAAGTGCTGCTCTATGCGAGAGTCAGCAAAAAAACGGTACTCTGAAAAGAGTACCGTTTACTTTATTTACATATGTTTTTTATCTTTATAATCTGCAAAACAACTGTATCTTAGACCAGTCCCAGCCATTTCCAGTAGGTTGCGCCCAGAATCATGATCAGCGCAAAAGCAATGATCGTAAGCGGGATACCTGCCCTGACAAAGTCATGTACCTCAAAGGTGTCGGTGCCGTAGGCGATCATATTCTGCGGCGCGTTGACCGGCAGTATAAAACCGAAGCTGACGACATATTGCAGGATCATCGTCATACCGACGATGTTGACGCCAGGGGTCTTAAGATGCTGCAGGACGGAAATGATGATAGGTATGATCGCTGCAGCAAGGCCTGTCGCACTGGCAAAGCCCATATGGATAACTATGAGGAACAGGGACATGATCGCCAGGACCATGATCGTGGTCGAGTTTTCGAGCCCGAAGCCAACTACGATCTCATTGGCCATCCAGGTAGCGGCTTTAGTAGAAAGTAAGGCAGTGCCCAGTGAAATACCGACGCCAAATAAAAGTACTGTGCCCCAGTTTACTTTATGAACAACGTCGTTCCAGCTCATAACGCCGATCTTGGGCAGCAGCAGCAAGGTAACGGCGACCATCGTCGTTGTCGATGTGTCGATCGGGTGCAGTTTCTTTTCGGTAGTCCAGAAGATCAGCAGGAAGATGGAGATAACCAGCAGCTTCATTTCATCGACACTGACCTTACCCATTTCTTTCAGCAGCCTGGCAACTGTTTCTTTACCGCCTTTGATTTCGTCGATTTCCGGCGGCATCAGGTGCATCATCAGCTTATACAGGCAAATGGACATCAGCAATGAGAACGGAGCTGCGGCGACAAACCAGTCTAGCCAGGAAATATCGACTCCCAGCTGGCTGCTGATAAAGTTTACGGCCACCATATTCTGCGCGGCGGCGGTTTTGATGCCGACGTTCCAGACGCTGTCGACCTGAGCTACAGTAATCATCAGCATACCTGCGAATTTACTTTTCAGCGGTACGTCAAACGCTTTGATCATACCCATAACGATCGGTACGAGGCAGGCTACGCGCGCCGTAGTACTGGGCACAAAAAAGCTGAGGATAAAGCCGCAGAGGATGACGCCGATAACGACGCGGTTCGATTTTGCGCCCAGCTTGGAAAGGATCACCAGCGCGATACGTTTATCAAGCCCTGTTTTAGTCATGGCTACGGCCAGGAACATGGCTGCCGCTACCAAACAGAACGCTGTTGAAGCAAAGCCCTTCAGCCCGATACCGAGCCCTGCCGCCGTACCGAACAGTTTACCTGTTTCGGGGTTGGGGGAAAAGCCGATCAACAGCGCCATCAACGTCATAATGACGCCGGCGCTGACCGGGTACGAGATCGCCGTTGTCGCCCAGACTATGACCGAAAAAACCATAATGCCGATCATTCTCTGGCCTGCTACGGAAAGTCCTTCCGGGTTTGGCAGCATAACTATCACCGCCAGAACAGCAAGTGCCAGATAAAAGCCATACTTTTTGAAGAATCCTAATTCTTCGGTTGTTGTTTTTTTGTCCGCTTCCATAATTTCACACCCTTTGCTTTAAACTTATGTATTAAAAAATGCCGGGGGCTCAACGCCCTGCATAAAAAAGCGTCAGAATCCTGATACAGCTATCCGTACAAAAAACTGCAGATAAACAAAAAACTCCGATATGTGCCGCCATCGGCTTATCGGAGTTCATCTTTGCTTTCTCTACCCTGATTATACAGGTTTTTTTACATTTTTTCAACCGCTTTTGTGTTGCAGAAGTTACACTTGCACTGTTTTCTCTAAACTTTTTATACTTTCAAAATATTATCTATAGTTTACAAACTATTTTCTATAAATTATATTCTCCTGTCAGATCTTTTTAATCTATGAAAGGTATAGCTTTTACAGCAGCTTTTCTGCCCATTCCGTTTCTTTAAAACCGACCAGTACGTTACCGTCCGTCAGCAAAAGCGGGCGTTTGACCAGCATTCCGTCAGCAGCCAACAGCTGCAGCTGTTCTTCTTCGTTCAGCTGCGGCAGCTTATCCTTCAGGCCCAGTGCTTTATATTGCAGGCCGCTGGTATTAAAAAACTTTTTCAGCGGCAGACCGCTGTTTTTCTGCCAGGAGCGCAGCTCGCCAGCAGTAGGATTATCTGTTTTAATATCGCGTTTTGTGTATTCGATTTTATGATCCTGTAAGTATTTTTCGGCTTTCCGGCAAGTGCTGCATTTGGGATAACATATAAAAATCATACTCTCACTCCTTTGCTTTTGCTGTTATTATAACACGTTTTTTGTATCTGCGGCAGCGGTCCATAAATTCTATCACTTATTGCGATACTATTATCGCTATAGCTTAATATTTATTTTTCTTATTAATAAGGATAATAAATTAAATTTTCTGTTATTATATTACCTTGCAGGAATATTCACAGCTTACAGCGAATATATGAATTTACTATATATGAAAGGAGATGAGCATCAAGTGGAACTTCACTTTAGACGCAGGCATAATTTCAAAACATAGACAAGGAGGCAACCCTATTGATTCAATTTATCAATGTAAGTAAAGCTTACAAACAGCACAATGTTTTAGAAAATATCAATCTTTCGATCAACGAAGGTGAACTGGTCGTACTTATCGGACCTTCCGGATGCGGTAAAACTACGCTGCTGAAGATGATCAACCGTCTGATCGACCCTACGTCAGGACAGATACTGATCAACGGAACGGATATTATTGCACAGGACCCGATCGAACTGCGCAGAAATATGGGTTACGTTATCCAACAGACAGGCCTGTTCGTACATATGACGGTACGCGAAAATATCGAGATCGTTCCGCATCTGGCCAAGCTGCCGCAGGATGAGATCGTTGAACGTACAGTAAAACTGATGGAAATGGTAGGACTGCCGCAGGAATTTCTTGACCGGTACCCTAATCATCTCTCCGGCGGCCAGCAGCAGCGTATCGGCGTAGCCCGTGCTTTTGCCATGGACCCCGGAATAATTTTGATGGACGAGCCGTTTCGGCATTAGATCCTATCACACGCAGCCAGCTGCAGGACGAGCTTGTCAATCTGCAGGCGAAGCTGCGCAAGACTATTGTCTTTGTTACCCATGATATGGACGAAGCGGTGAAGATCGCTGACCGTATCTGTATTTTACATTCCGGCGATATACTGCAATATGATACCCCGGAAAATATCCTGAAGAACCCCGCCGACGGTTTTGTCAGCGAGTTTGTAGGTTCTAAGCGCATTTGGAGCAGCCCCGAACTGATCAAGGCCAAAGATATTATGATACGCACGCCGAAGATCACCTACCCCGATGTGCCGATGCTGAAATGTATCGAGAAAATGCGTATCGAAAACGTCGACAGCCTTTTGGTCGTTGATGAAAACGAACATTTATTGGGGATCATCCGCGCCCGTTCTATTCATGCGGCGCCGGATAAGAGCGAGCCGGTGTATACGGTAATGAAACCAGCACAGGCGACAGCCGACCCCAACGAGAACATTGTGGCCCTGCTTAAAAAGGTCAACAGCAATAATATTTCCAATGTTCCTGTTGTAGATGAAAATAAGCGGCTGCTGGGACTTATCACTAATTCCAGCCTCGTCACGACGATGAGTCAGCAATTTATTGACTTTGAGGAGGGCGAAGCATGAGTGGATTATTAGCATATGTACAGGACCAGCAGCAATATATAGGACTTTTACTGCTCAGCCATATCCAGCTGACTTTGCTTTCGGTCGCCATAGCCGTTTGTATCGGCGTACCATTGGGCATTTACATTTCCGAGCGCGAGCGTTTGCTGCGGCCGGTAATGGGTTTTGCTAATCTGGCCCAGGCTATTCCCAGTCTGGCGCTGTTAGGTTTTCTGGTCCCTTATATGGGTATCGGCGCAGTTACTGCTGTAGCAATGGTAGTTTTGTATTCACTGCTGCCCATTTTGAAAAATACCTGTACCGGTCTGCGCAATATCAGCGCCGACACGCTGGAAGCGGCAAAGGGTATCGGTATGACGGATATGCAGGTGTTGTTTAAGGTGCGCCTGCCGCTTGCTCTGCCTGTGATCATGGCAGGTATACGTATTTCCAGCGTTACTGCGGTAGGGCTGAGACGATTGCGGCTTATATCGGCGCCGGAGGTCTTGGCACGCTGGTTATCAGCGGTATCCAGACCGACAACCCGAATATGATTCTGGCCGGTGCGATCCCTGCCTGCTGTCTGGCGCTTTTAATGGATTTTTTGATGAGCAAGGTCGAAACTGCGGTCACACCTGTTTCACTGCGCCCGGCTTCAAAAAAAATGTCCAAGGAAAGCCTGGAACGTACCAAGCAGCATCATAAACGCATCCTGGCAGTTGCCGGTATGATCGTTATTATCAGCAGCGGCTATCTGCTGAGCCACGAGTTTTTAAATAAGCATGATCTCCGCATCGGCTCTAAGGACGCGACGGAAAGCGTGATCATCGGTAATATGCTGTCCGACCTGATCGAAGCTAAAACCGACCTTAAGGTTGAACGCAAGCTGGCTTTAGGCGGCACGATGATCGCTTTTGAGGCCCTGCGTTCAGGAGAGATCGACCTGTATCCCGAATATACCGGCACCGGTTACAGCACGATTTTGAAAAATAAGCTGCGCCCCGGTTTTACACCTGATGAGATGTATACGCTGGTGAAACAGCAGATGCGGGACACGCATCAGATCGAGCTGCTGGAAAGCTTCGGTTTTAACAATACTTACGTTTTAGCGGTAACACAGGCGACCGCCGCTAAATACCATCTCAAGACGATGACCGATCTGACCCGTGTCAGTCATAATCTGCGTTTCGGCTGTTCGCCGGAATTTGCAGCCCGTGACGACGGTTTGCCAGGCATCGAAAAAACTTACGGTATGACCTTTAAATCGGTCAATAACTTCTCCGGGACGCTGATGTATACTGCGATCACGTCTGATAATGTAGATGTGATAACAGCTTTTTCGACGGACGGACTGCTGCAGAAATATGATTTAGTACTGCTGGAAGACGATAAAAATTTCTTCCCGCCATATTATATGCTGCCTTTCGTCAACGGCAAAACCAATGCCGAATATCCCGAGATAGCTCAGGCATTGTCTGTACTGAGCGCGCCATTGACGACGCTACGATGCAAAAGCTGAACTATGAAGTGGTCGAAAAAGGCCGTGACCGGGCAGAGGTTGCCCGCACCTTCCTTTTGGAGCGCGGTTTGGTAAAGCCGGAAGACTTTAAAAACTAAAATATTTTTAACGGCGCTTGCCCTTATTGGCAGCGCCGTTAAGTTTTTCAGCAGGCTGACTATTGTTTTTATTTAATTGACAAGCCCTGTTATTATCTTTAAAATGATTATACCAGCATTAATAAGGAGTTTGCCATGAGTGAAAACAATAAAAAATATATACTTATCACTGCCGCTTTGATCGTTATCGGCGCTGCCTTGTATTTTTTTTACTGGATGCGTACGCCGCAATATACATTTACTCAGATCCACGAGGCTGTACAACAGCATGATCTGACAAAATTCGAAAAGCATGTTGATTTGAATTCACTGTATGCCCACGCGTATGACGATGTAGTCTATTATGCCTTTGGTGATCCCAAAGAGGCCAATCCATTTTTACTCGGTATCGTTCAAAGCCTGAAAACTGTAGTTGTCCCAATCATGACCGAGCAGACCAAGCATTATGTGGAAACGGGTTCGATCGAAGACAATACAGAGGAAACCAGTGATATCGACGACACTGCCCCAGCACCAACTCCTGCACCTAGCCCGAAAACAGAAGGTCAGCAGCTGGCCGAGCAGCTTAAGGAACGTACCGGCTTCGGCACGATGCGCTACGAAGGTGTCGAAAGTAGCGAGCAGGTCGGCAAAACTGCCGATGTTGCCGTCAAGCTGTACGATAAACAATTAGAACATAATTTTATCCTGCATGTCAAAATGTACGAATTGGACGACGGCAGCTGGCGCCTGACGGAAATCACCAACCTCAAGGAGCTGCTGAAAGAGCGCGAACAGGCTACTGCCGCAAAGCTCAAACAGCTTAACAGCAAGGTCCAGGCCGAGCTTGACGCCGCAGTTACCTCCGTCCCCGGAACTATCTCTATCGATTCCAGCGGCGGCTGGTTCCCTTCTTATACCATGCAAAACACGTTTACCTTAAATAATATCTCTGCCAAAACTATTACCGGACTGCAGGGATCTGTCGAGGTTTTCGATAACGACGGTATGCTGCTCCAGCGCTGCCGTTTCAACGATTACCTGACTTTGGCCCCGCAGGGCAGCAGCAGTTTGAAAAAACTGTTCAGCCTTAACCAGTTCAAACCGGAAACTGTCCGCTTGCTGCGCAGTGATCTGAAGACTGTAAAATGGCAGGTCACCATCAGCAGCGTCAGCTTTGATGACGGCAGTCAACTGCAGCTGCTGACTCAGCTGCCTAAAGCTAAATAAAAGAACATAAAAACAGACACGCATAAGCGTGTCTGTTTTTATGTTCTTTTATTTCAGTTGATAGCTGATAATATCTGAGATCGTATCGATAGGCAGATAGTATTTTTGGATACCGGCTGCCATCGGTGCAACTTCACCCGGGTTGTAAACAACATAAATGCCCCAGTTATCAAGATCAGAATTCAGATAGAATTTTTCGTTACCGGAAATAATAACTTTTTGATAAGCAACGGTTGGTTTTTTCATTTGTTCGAGCAATCTGTTATCGCCTTTTTGCTGGATAGCGATCAGCATTTCCAAACGTGCTTTATAGTCGCTGCCGGGAACGAACATATCGCCCAGGGTATAGATCCTGCCTGTTTTCGGGTTAACGGTCAGCGTTGTGATAGATTCGTTGTCATGCGCACCGCCGGTATAAGCGCTGGCGTATTGTTCCAACGATAAAATTTCGGAATCGACTGTATAAGCAGTATAGTCGATATCCAATCTGTATTTTTCAGCAGCCTGTGTTTTACCCAGTGCCTTTTGTTCTTTATCAAAGCCTGCATTTACAAGGAAAGCGCTGCCTTTTACAAGTGCAAAGCCTTCTTTGACAGGATCAGGAGAACCGTTAGTGAAATCAAGATAGTTGTCTAAAGTGATTTTCTGGCTATCGCTGGATAAATATTTATAGATCTCAGCTACAGTATTTTTGGTAGTCATTTGCGTCAGCAGCGTATCCATCTTTGCGCCGCCTTCAGATCCGGTGATGACCGGTGTGGCTATTTTCACCTGGCCTTCGTTGATTTTTTTCGTTTTAACAGTCAATTCTGCCGCCAAAGCCGATGCAGCAATGCTCAAGGTCAGTGCAGCGACAATTCCTGCTGTAAATAACTTTTTAGATAATTTCATAAAACACCTCCTATTTTCTTAATACAATTATAGCATTTTATATAATAAAGTCAACTATAGTAAAACTTTTCCAACATTTAGTATATTTTAAATAATTTTAAATTTTACAAATGATACTTTTAAAAACATTAGTTACACTCAAATATTTACCGTTGTTTTTACAACTGTCACGGCATAAAAAAATACGACCTTCGGCTTGTCGCCAGGGTCGTATTTTATGATAAGTTTTAAATTAGTGCAATTGGTGGAGATGAGGGGAGTCGAACCCCTGTCCGAAAATATTGCAATATGACTTTCTCCGAGCGCAGCCGCTAATTTAGATTTTGCTTCCTTGACGCCAAGCGGCAGGCTTCGCGGTCGCTATCTCGATGAGTTTCCCCTGTCCGCCTCCGAGAATTGGCTTACGGGTATCCCACTGTTTGCGTCTTTTCCGTTCCCATGGGAGGAGGATCGGAAAGACGTTAGCATTAAGCTGCTAAAGCGTAATCAGTTTTTGCGTTTACTTTAAACGTCCGCCGTTTAACGTGCTAACGGAACCACGGCTCGCTTATCATACCACACCTACCCCCGTCGAAACCAGTACATCCCCGGTTATAAATATGGCCTGTAAGGCTCTAATTATTCTAACACAGGCGCCTGCTACTTGCAAGCGGCGTCCTGTGAAGAATATGCAACTTTTAACGGTTACGCTCTTTCATTGCGCGTTCCATTTCCCGCCTGGCGTCTTTATTAGCCAGGTCCTGCCGTTTATCATACAGCTTTTTGCCAGTCGCCAGCGCCAGCTCCATTTTTACCAGCCCGTGAGTAAAATACATTTTTAAAGGCACCAAAGCGTAGCCTTTTTCTTTGACCTTGCCGATCAGGCGGCGTATTTCCTCGCGGTGCAGCAGCAGCCTGCGGTTGCGCAAAGGCTCATGGTTGAAACGGTTACCCTGATCATAAGGGCTGATATGCAGGTTATAAACATAGACCTCGGCCGTTTTGGTGATCTGGGCGTAGCTGTCTTTCATATTGGCTTTGCCTGCCCGCAGTGATTTTACTTCCGTACCTGTCAGCTCAATACCGGCTTCGTAGGTTTCATGGATCGTAAAATCATGTCTGGCTTTTCTGTTTTCCGCGATGATTTTGATTTTCTTTTCTGCCATTATTGTTCACCTGGTTGTGGTTATTTTTTTTGCGGCCTTTTTTCTTGCTTTTCGCGTGATTGACATATTTATTGCCGCCAACGCCGCCTTTGCCGCGTTTCTCCAGCGGCTTTTTGCGACTGCCGCTTTTACCCTGTTTTTTGCCGCCGCTTTTTTCTATCGCGCTGCGTGCCGAAGCATGGCTGCGCTGCCCTAAAAGCTGGGCCTTGATCCTGTCGCGCACAGCATCGTTCTCACCGGCCATAATAAAGTCGATGTTCCTGTCGGCAATATTGACCTGTAAGACCTCGATCCGCACCGGGTCACCCAAACGGTAGACCTTCCGTGTATGCGAGCCCAGCAGGGCGTATCTGTCTTCATAGAACTCATAATAATCGTCCATCAGGCTGGAAATATGTACCAGCCCTTCAACACCGTTCTCCAGTTCGATAAACATTCCGAAGGCAGTGACGCCGGAAATAACTCCGTCGAATTCTTCGCCGATATGGCCGGCCATATATTCCGCTTTTTTCAAATCGACCGTAGCACGTTCTGCTTCTGCAGCCGCACGTTCACGGATCGAGGAATGTTCGGCGATCGCGTCAAGGTTCAGTTCCAGCTTTTCGCTTTTTTGGGCATTCATTGCCGGGTCGCTCACCCATTCATGCAGCAGACGATGCACTATCAAGTCAGGATAACGCCTGATCGGCGATGTGAAATGCGTGTAATACTCTGCCGCCAAGCCAAAGTGCCCAATATTCTCGGTCTGATAAACAGCCTGTTTCAGCGAACGTAAAGCTACTGTCGATACCAGCCGTTCCTCAGGCTTGCCAGCCATTTCCGCCAAAGCTTTCTGCACTTCGCCCGGTTTCGTTTCTTCGCTGACCTTGAGCTTAACGTTAAAGTTGGCCAGAAGCTTGGCCAGGTCTTTCATTTTTTCTTCGTTGGGCAAGTCGTGGACACGGTAGATAAACGGCCACTTTTGGTTAAACATATGGCGCGCAACAGTTTCGTTGGCTGCCAGCATAAATTCTTCGATAATAGATTCAGCTATGCTGCGGATCCGCTGCACGATCTCCACCGGTCGGCCCTGTTCGTCCAGAATGACCTTTTGTTCCGGCAGATCAAAGTCAATAGCACCGCGTGTCGTACGCTTTTTACGCAGCACCAGGCACAGCTCTTCCATCATTTTCAGCATTGGTACTACATCTTCGTACTTCTGCGCCAGTCCTTCGTCACCGTTCACCAGTATCTCACGCACGATACGGTAGCTGAGACGGTGGCGGACATGAATGACCGATGGGAATATCTCGTAGCTTAAAATGCGGCCCTTACGGTCGATATGCATCTCACAGGACATCGTTAAGCGGTCTTCGCCTGCATTAAGACTGCAAATACCGTTGGATAAACGCTCGGGCAGCATCGGCAGCACCCTGTCTACCAGATAGACACTGGTGCCGCGCTCACGTGCTTCTTTATCCAAAACAGCGTTTTCTTTTACATAATAGCTGACATCGGCGATATGTACACCCAATAAAAATTCATCTTTGCCAAGCTGTTTCACATAAACAGCATCGTCCAGATCTTTAGCATCGTCACCGTCAACAGTCACGATCGGCAGATCGCGCAAGTCACGTCTGCCTTCCAATTCGCTTTGCTTGATGCTTTTAGGCACACGTTTCGAGGCTTCGATGACCTGCGGCGGAAATTCCAGCGGCAGATCATTCTGCTTGATGATCGAAAGGATCTCCAGCCCCACATCGCCTACGTTGCCCAAAATCTCAATGATCTTGCCTTCGGCGTTGCGCCGTTCAACCGGCCATTCGGTGATTTCTGCCACTACCTTCTGGTTGGTCTTGGCCCCACCGAAATGTCTTTTCATAATATAAATATCCTGCCCGATACGTTTATCGTCGGGTGTTACAAAGCCAAAATCGCCGCTTTGATGAAAAATACCGACAATCTTATTATTCGCATGAGTTATGATACGAATTATCTCTCCCTCCGGCTTATTGCCGCCGCTGGAGCTTTCCACACGTGCCATTACACGGTCATTGTTCATTGCACCGCCTAAAGCTCGGGGTGGAATGAATACATCGGGACGTTCGCCTTTGTTATCAGGTATCACGAACCCAAATCCCTTGCTGGTCAGCTGGAATCTGCCAACGACCAAGCCCATTTTTTCAGGCAGGCCGTAGGTCCCGAAACGGGTTTTAATAATCTCACCGTTTTCTTCCAGTTCCAGCATGTCTTTCCAGAAGTGATCAAGATTTCCGCTAATGGGGATCGTTTCGATCAGTGCTTCTGCTGTCTGCGGTGCATACGAGCTGCTCCGCATAAAATCTAATATTGTTGTTTTACTGCTTTTCGCTTGCATTATCTTCCTCAAGCATCATTTTTGCCACTGCTTCAGCAGCTACGATGCCATCTTTCGTAATTATTTGGCCCTGCATTTCTACCAGACGGCCTTTTTGTTTCAAACGCCGGCCTACACATTTTACCGTTTCACCAATCATAACGGGCTGCCGGTAACGCAGTTCCATTTTTGCCGTATAGGCAGGTTTTCCTTCTGTGACGAACAGGTAATGGCCCATGATCTCGTCCAGTAAGACGCTGATCAGACCGCCATGCATTCTCCCGTCATAGCTTTGATGCTCCTGTCTGGGTGTAAAATAAGCCACACATTCCTCGGCATCCATTGTAAATTCCATTTTTAAACCGATAGGATTATCTTTGCCGCAGGCAAAGCACCAGGTATATTCTTTTTCCTGCATTTTCTTACTCCATCAAAAATTCATAAATTTTTTGAAAAACATCATCCCGTTCATTATCAAGGGTCAGTATATGTCCGGAATGATGATACCAAACAAGTTTTTTATCAGCTGTGCCCAGATGATCATAAATATATTGAGCGCTGGCAGGTTTTACCGTATGCTCTACTTTTGACTGCATCACCAGGCAGGGTATTTTTATTGACTGCAAATACTTTTTTTTGCACAAATCGACCAGCTCAAACAGGCTGCTCAGCGGCTTGACCGGCATCATATGATAACAAACGCTGTAGCTTGCCGGCACCTGATACTGGCGCTGACGTTTTTTCAGGTAACGGATAAAAAAACGCAGTAACGGCAGATAAGGAGCCCTTCTGTCACAAACGTAAATCGGCGCTGCCAGGATAGCCGCTTTCGCTACCGGTAATTCAGCCGCAGCTTTAATAGTCAGCAGTCCTCCCATGGACAGTCCCACTATTGAAACTCTATCGCAGCCAGCCTGCAGGCGATACACACCATCGCTTACAGCCTTATACCAGTCCTGCCATTTGGTCTCGTTCAGATCCTGCGGCGTAGTACCATGCCCTGCTAAACGCACGCCCAGTACTGTCAGCCCCTGCTGATGCAGATATTCTCCCAGCAGGCGCATCTCTCCCGGAGCTCCCGTATAACCGTGAACCAATACTATACCCTGTTTGCCGCCTTGAAAGAAAAATTCTTCATTACCACTGAATGACTGCACTGTAATTACGCTCCTAATCTTACTTATACTATATTATTATACCATATGAAAAAAAATCCCACATCCGAAGATGTGGGATTTTACAAACAACTTACAATTCTTATTTAAAGAAGTTCAGAAGAATGCCGCCATGAGCAGCCAGAACCGGAGCAAATACCAAGGAAACGATAGTCATCAATTTGATGAGGATGTTCATTGCAGGTCCGGAAGTATCTTTGAACGGATCGCCTACGGTGTCGCCGGTAACAGCTGCTTTGTGAGCTTCACTGCCTTTACCGCCATGAACACCGGATTCGATGTATTTTTTAGCATTATCCCAGGCACCGCCTGCGTTAGCCATCAAAATAGCTACCAGCACGCCGGCTGCCAAAGAGCCACCAATCATACCACCCAATGCTTCGGTACCAAAGAGGAAACCGATCAGCAGCGGAGCAACGATTGCCAGAACGCCCGGCAGAATCATTTCGTGCAAGGCAGCAGCAGTAGAGATATCTACGCATTTACGATAGTCAGCTTTAGCTTTGCCTTCCAGCAAACCAGGGATCTCACGGAATTGACGACGAACTTCTTCGATCATTTCGTAAGCGGCTTTACCAACAGATTCCATGGTCATAGCGCCAAAAACGAACGGCAGAGTTGCGCCGATGAACAGGCCAACCAAAGTTACAGGGTTGAGCAAGTCAATGGTAGTGAGGTTAACGGTATGCGCATAAGCAGAGAACAGAGCCAGTGCAGTAAGTGCAGCAGAACCGATAGCAAAGCCTTTGCCGATAGCAGCAGTAGTGTTGCCAACTGAGTCAAGTTTATCAGTGATTTCACGAACTTCAGGAGGAAGCTCGGACATTTCAGCAATACCGCCGGCATTATCAGCGATTGGGCCGTAAGCATCAACTGCTACTGTCATACCTGTTGTTGAAAGCATACCAACTGCTGCAAGAGCAATACCATACATTCCGCAGAAGTGGAATGCAACTAAGATTCCGATTGCAATAACAACAATTGCTCTGTTCTCTGCCCCGTTTAAAGAAGGTTCAACAGCAGCTTTTGTTTGGGCTCTTGTAACATACATTCTTTGGGGTGTGGCATTTACTGTTCAGGACGTTCCTTTCTGGGGACTTTCATCAGTAATCACTCCGCTTGAAAGTGAAAGGACATCATTTATCTCTACTGCTCGTTTAGGCTCAACATTCGGCGGAATACTTCCTGCTCTTCTTGTTCCTATTCTTTATCAAAGCAATATGGGTTATACAAAAGGCTTTTTCTTAAGCGGTGTTATTTTTGCACTTTTGGGTTGCGGTCTTTCAATACTCATTTTCTTTGTATCTAAAGAAAGAGTACCTAAGATGGACCATACTCCTTCATTTAAGGAAACATTTGTAGTTCTCGGCAAAAACAGACTTCTCATCATGTTATTTTCGCCGCAATTTTAGGTTCAACAATGGTAACTGCAAATCAGTGCGCTGACTATATCGGAAACTACATTATTATTCAAAACTATACAAACTTTACCCAAATTTTCCAAGACTTCTTACCGGGCGCTCAATCAACGCTTGTGCCTAATGTTGACGCAGCAGCTGCTTACGACTTTTGGATTCCTCGTGGAACTATCGTAACAACTCTTACGGTCGCAATCGGTGTAGGTATGGTGCCTGCAATGGCTATCTTCCCTATGCTCAGAAAAAGTTTTCGCTCAAGCAAATCTATATCGGCTCAGC
>ERZ859817.283-NODE-283-length-37951-cov-1.891651_pt1 | contig 37951 bp, 60 predicted proteins | sample MGYA00509986_ERZ859817 | MGnify/ENA primary metagenome ERZ859817 (study PRJEB30046, sample SAMN00715155) | human gut metagenome | study: EMG produced TPA metagenomics assembly of the A metagenome-wide association study of gut microbiota in type 2...
TATAGGAAAGGAAGTAAAAAAAAATGCATAAACCCAATATTAAAGCGGCATATAATGCAGTGAAAAAATCAACCATAAAACACAGTCCGGAAATATTGACCGGAATAGGTATTGCCGGAATGGTAACAACAACTGTGTGGCTGTAAGAGCAACACCGAAGGCACTAAGATTAATTGATAATGCTGAGATTAAAAAAGCTAATGAAACAAATACACCATATGAGGAACCTAATCTCAGCAAGACTGAAATTATAAAAGTTACATGGAAATGTTATATTCCAGTAGCTATAACAGGCGGTTTATCTATTGCTTGTCTGATTGGAGCAAGTTCAGTAAATGCTAGAAGAAACGCCGCACTGGCTACGGCATATTCTATAGCTGAAACATCACTCAAGGAATATCAGAACAAAGTTGTTGAAACGATTGGAGAAAAAAAAGAGCAGACTATCAGAGATGCCGTTGCAAAAGAGAAAATCGATGCACATCCGGCAAAAGAAAGCGAAATTATATTTGTCGGGGATGGCGAGACTCTTTGCTACGATGTATTATCCGGACGCTATTTCAAATCAAAAATTGACAAGATTAAAAAAGCTGAGAATGACTTGAATAGAAGAATGCGAGATGAAATGTATATTTCTCTTAATGAATTCTATTACGAGATTGGTTTACCATCTATTAAAATCGGCGAAGATATTGGATGGAATATTGACAGAGAAGGATATATAGACCTTCGTTTTAGTTCACAGCTTAATGATAACGATGAACCTGTATTTGTAATAGATTACGGATGTGGACCTAGATATGACTATAGAAACTTGATGTAGGTTCGCAAAAATTACAGCCACTATTATGGAAAGAATAACAAATTTTTAATCTGAAAGGAGATTAACATTATGGAAACAAATGAAATCATGAACAACGAAGAGGTTATGGACACAACAGAGGAAATCGTAAAGACAGCTTCCAAAGGAGGATTCAGTAAGGTAGCAACTATCGGTGTGGCTATGATTGCAGGCGGTTTAGCTTACAAGTTCGTAGTAGCACCAGCAGTTAGTAAACTGAAGGAAATGAAAGCGCGTAAAGGGTTTCGTGTTGTCGAGAATGAGAACTCAATTGAAGATGAAAACACTGAAACAGTTGATGAGAATGATTCTGAAAATTAAAGAATTATTATTCTGACAGGAGAGAGGGAGAGTACCTATAACAAGGTGCTTTCTCTCTTATTTTTTATTGTGGAGGTATTGTTATGAACCAGTATGCTTATAATGGTCCAGTTATGGAATTCGGCAAGTGTATTGCTAATAATTGGGCGGGGTCTACATACGCAGCATCTGAAAAGAAAGCAAAGAGTAATTTAGCGTATCAGTTTAAGAAAAATAATAACCGTATGCCAGCATCGAAAATTACTTTGCCTGGGGAATTAATGGTTATCAATTAGGAGGAAAAGGATGGAAGAATACAAGTCCAACTCACATAAATCGAGAGAACGAGCGAAAGCTGAACTACCAGAAAAGAAGGTAGAAAAAATTGTATCCGGTTCTGTTAAGACAAAGAAAAAGAGCGGAATTAATAAACTTGCAGGGATATTTGTTCCGGAAGATGTAGATAACGTAAAAAGCTACATTTTTGAGGATATCGTTGTGCCTGCCGTAAAGGATATTATTCTTGATGCCGTTAAAGCAGTTCTTGGAGTTAAGGGTTCTGGAGGCAGAAGATCTACGGCAAGTAAAGTATCTTATCGTAAGTATTACGAAGACCCAGCACAGAACGGCAGAAGAAATTACAATGCACAGAGTTCTATTGGCGGTGCGATTTCGATGATATTTACTTTAACACCAGAACTGAAGCGGAAAATGTATTAGCTGCTATGGACGAAATCGTTGCAAGTTACAGAATTGTAAGTGTTGCGGATTATTTCGATTTGGTTGGTATTGACGGTCCGTGGACAGGAAATAACTACGGCTGGACTGATAATATCAGAAATGCAAGAGTTGTTAATACTAGGGATGGATATACTATCAAGTTCCCAAGAGCAAACCCAATAGATTAGGAGGCAGATTATGTACGAGTCAAAAGATGTCATGGTATCACATCCAGCTCATTATCAGAGTGAAACTGGATTAGAGGTAATTGATGTTATTGAGGCATTTACATTTGATTTGAAAGGCATTGAAGCTACTGACACTGGAAATGTACTCAAATATATGTGCCGTTGGAAAAATAAGAACGGCATACAGGACTTAGAAAAAGCGAGATGGTATTTAGAGCATCTCATTGATCATGTAAAACTTTTAGAAGAGGAGAACAAATAATCATGAAAAAAAATGAAATCATTGCAAAAGTAACAACCGTTGTAAATACAGCAACTATTAAAGTAAAAAAGCATAGCCCAGAAATTCTTATCGTAGCTGGTGTTGTTGGAACAGTTGCAAGTGCTGTAATGGCTTGTAAAGCGACAACAAAATTAAGTACGGTATTAGAAGAGCATAAAAAAGACGTAAATGCTGTGCATGAATGCTCTGAAAATGAGGAAATCAAAGCTGACTATTCACAGGAAGATGCTAAGAAAGACTTAACTATTATTTATGCTCAGACAGGTGTTAAGCTTGTTAAGTTATATGCTCCGGCTATTGCATTAGGTGCATTATCAATCACAAGTATTGTGGCGTCTAATAATATTCTCAGAAAGAGAAATGTAGCTCTGGCAGCAGCATACGCAACTGTCGACAAGTCATTCAAGGAGTATCGTAATCGAGTTGTTGAAAGATTTGGAGAGCAGGTTGACAAAGAGCTGAAATATGATATTAAGGCTAAGAAATTCGAGGAAACTGTAAAAGACCCAGAGACAGGTAAAGAGAAGAAAGTAAAATCTACTGTCAATGTGGCAAAGGCAGACAGTGGATATGCAAGATTCTTTGACGAGACTTGCAAGGGATATGAGAAAGATACACAGTACAATTTACTTATGTTACGCGGACAGCAGCAGTATGCAAATGATCTTTTACATGCCAGAGGATATGTGTTCTTAAATGATGTATACGATATGCTTGGAATTGACAGAACTAAGGAAGGTCAGATTGTAGGCTGGGTATATAACAAGAACAATGAAGTTGGTGATAACTTCGTAGATTTTGGCATCTTAGAAACAAACAGAGAGACAGAAGACGGATCATATGAGCCAGCTATTTTATTAGATTTCAATGTGGATGGCAATATATTAGATCTGATTTAAACGGAGAATTTGCATATGAAAAAAATAATTTGGATGATACTACTGATAATTGCCAGTTCTTTTTGCATAGCAGCATCGCCAATTACGACAAGTGAAAACGATGAAATTACAGGTAAAGAAGTAATTGAGGTTGTCAAAACTGAGGTGGTTGAAGAAGTATCATTTAGTCCGAAGGAGGAAGTAGTAGTGCAAGAGCAAGCACCTCAAGATGTTGTTTGTGAAATTGATACCGATATTTCAAATGATGATATCGAGTTGGTAGCTCTTGTTACTATGGCTGAAGCTGAGGGAGAATGCGAAGAAGGCAAACGATTGGTCATTGATACAATTTTAAATCGTGTTGATTCTGCTTCTTTTCCTAATACAGTTTATGAAGTAGTTTATCAGCCAAGTCAATTTTCTTCTATGTGGAATGGACGAGTCAACAGATGCTATATTGACGATTATATTTGTCAGCTTGTAGTCGAAGAGCTTCGTAACCGAAAGAATTACGATGTTATATTCTTTACAGCTGATAGATATGGAAACTATGGAACACCTATGTTTCAGATTGGAAACCACTATTTTTCAAGTGGAGAATAGAAAGGAGAATTGTTATGCATGTAGTAGGATTAACATTATCAGCAGTTGCAGGAATTTGCTTTTGGAGTGGTCTGGCTGTTTTATTCGGTGGAAAGGACCACTAATTATGGAAGAAATCGGTAACTTCATATCAATGATGGATTATATTCTTGATACCCATCGAAAAAGACATATTACAGGAGGCATTCTGTTGAGTGCCTCTTTACTTTTTGGCGGTTTAGCATTAACGTTATGACTATCAAGACAGAGGAGGATAATAATGAATAGTAAAGTAGCATTTATTATTGGTTCTGTAGTTGGCGTTGGAATTGGTGTGGCTGGTACATACTCATATTTTAAAGATAAGTACGAGAAGCTCGCAGAGGAAGACTTCAATTCAAGAAGAGTATTTGATGAGGATAAAAAAGACGAACCAGTAGAGCCTGTTGTTGAAAAAACTGCTGACAGTAGAACTGTAGATAAACCGAGTATTGCTGAATATGCAGCAATATTACAGAAGGAAGGCTATGTGAATTATAGCGATATGCAAGATAAAAAACAGAAGCAGGAAATTGCTGTTGACAGACCATATGTTATACAGCCGTCAGATTTTGGAGAGTTTGATGATTACGAAAAAATAAGTCTTACATATACGGCTGACGGAGTGTTACTAGATGATATGAATGAAATTGTGGATGATATTGAAGAAACTGTTGGGGAAGATTCGCTTGAGCATTTCGGAGAGTATGAGGATGACTCCGTCTATGTGAGAAACGATGCTAAGAAATGCGATTATGAAATTCTGTTAGACCAGAGAAACTATCAGGAAATTTTTGAAACTCATCCACATAGAACGGAGATGTAATGACCAGAGACGAATTAAAATTTGATTATTTCGATTGGATGTATGGTCTGGTATGTGATACAAAATATCCGAAGAAATTATCATATAGAAAGCTATTAAATTTTCTCCACAATATGGATTTCACATATCAGCTTACTATGGACAGCAATCGATTTGAGGACGGTATTGAACTACGTTATCGATTTGGATACGAGAACGGATATGACTGCTCTGTTATAGCGAATTATCTGGATGATAGTCCATGTAGCGTATTGGAGATGCTAATAGCACTTTCAATTCGTTTAGAGGAACATATTATGGACGACCCAGAGATTGGCGACAGAACAGGACAATGGTTCTGGAATATGATTACTAATCTTGGGCTGGGCTCTATGGATGACAGAAAATTTAATGAGAATCGTGTTGAAGATATTGTAACAAGATTTTTAGAGAGGCAGTATGAGCCAAACGGGCAAGGCGGATTATTTACACTTGAAAACTGTCACTATGACTTGAGAAAAGTGGAAATTTGGTATCAGGCATGTTGGTATCTTGACAGTATTACTTGATTTGAAAGGAGATTACTTATTATGAACGATTTAGTAAGTTATATTTTTAGAAATATGGATGCTACAGATAAGCATCTTATACGCATTTACAAAGCACTGGTGCATCAGAACAAATTTAATAAGGCTGTAACATTATTTAGTGTCGTTACAGCCTTAAATTTACTTGCGATGCGTGCTGATAGTAAAAAGATGCAGCAGGAAATTGCAGCTTTGCGAAAAGAAATTGATGAGTTGAACGAATCGGAAGGAGTATAAAAATGTGATGTTGGATTTTATGGTGGTTTCAACGCGTAGTACAAAGCGCGGAACAATAGAAATCTATCCAAAGTTCCTTATAAAAAAAAGCACAGATCTTATGATTCGAGGTGGTGATTTTTACGCTATCTGGATAGAAGAACGTGGTTTATGGTCTACTGACGAACAGGATGCTTTACAACTTATAGACCGCGAACTGGATAGATATGCTGAGGAGAATCGCCAACGCTTTAACTCAGATATTAAAGTCCTGCATATGTGGGACGCTGAGAGCGGAATGATTGACTCTTGGCATAAATACTGTCAGAAACAATTAAGAGACAGTTTTCATACGCTTGATGATAAACTTATATTTTCCAATACGGAAACGACGAAAAAAGATTATGCAAGCAAGCGACTCAATTATCCTCTTGAAGAGGGGGATTTAACAGCATATGAAAAATTGATTAGCACTTTATATTCTCCGGAAGAACGAATGAAAATAGAGTGGGCTATCGGTTCCATAGTATGTGGTGAATCGCAGAAATTACAGAAATTTCTTGTACTATACGGAGCAGCTGGTACAGGTAAATCAACAATTTTAAATATTATTCAACAGTTATTTGAGGGTTACTATTCAGTCTTTGACGCGAAAGCATTGGGGTCTAGTAGTAACTCTTTTGCGTTAGAAGCATTTAAAAGCAATCCGTTAGTAGCTATTCAGCATGATGGAGATTTATCAAGGATTGAAGACAATACGAGGCTTAACAGCTTAGTATCTCATGAGTTGATGACTGTAAATGAAAAATTCAAATCGACATATGCGAACCGCTTCAAATGTTTCTTATTTATGGGAACTAATAAACCGGTACGTATCACAGATGCAAAATCAGGTCTTATAAGACGATTGATTGATGTATCTCCATCTGGAAATAAATTGAATCCAAAGGAATATAAAACAATCGTGAAACAGGTCGGCTTTGAACTCGGAGCTATTGCGTATCATTGCCAGGAAATATATTTAGATAATCCAGGTAGATATGATGATTATGTTCCAATTTCAATGCTTGGTGCATCTAACGATTTCTATAACTTTATAGCTGATTCTTATTATGTGTTTAAAAAAGAAGATGGAACAACGCTTAAAGCAGCATGGGAAATGTATAAGAATTACTGCGATGAAGCGAAAGTTGGTTATCCGTTATCGAGACGCGCCTTCCAGGAAGAATTGAAGAACTATTTCAAGGATTTCCAGGAGAGATTTAACTTTGATGACGGTTCAAGAGTACGAAGCTATTACATAGGATTCAGAACAGATAAGTTTGAAAGTGATACTCAAACAAAGAAAAAAGAGACACCAAAAACTTATCAGATAGAGTTCAAAGAACAGGAGTCAATATTTGATTCTGTATGTGCAGATTGTCCAGCACAATATGCTTCACAAAATGAAACCCCACAGCAGAAATGGGAAAAAGTAAAAACAAAATTATCTGCTCTGGATACATCACAAATTCATTATGTGAAAGTTCCAGAAAATCATATTATTGTAGATTTTGATATTCCAGATGAAACGGGAAATAAATCTTTCAAAAAGAATTGGGAAGCCGCCAGTAAGTTGCCACCGACTTATGCAGAGTTGAGTAAAAGTGGTCAAGGGATACATCTCCATTATTTATATTCTGGAGACCCTTCTCAGCTAAGCAGAATCTACGATGACCATATAGAGGTAAAGGTATTTACAGGTAAAAGTTCGTTAAGAAGAAAACTAACGAAATGCAACGATTTACCAATAGCTACTATATCCTCTGGGTTACCAATGAAAGGAGAAGACAAAATGGTAATTTTGATGCCATAAAAAGCGAGAAAGGACTTAGGACACTTATAAAGAGAAATCTCAATAAGGAAATCCACCCAGGAACTAAGCCAAGTATCGATTTCATATACAAAATATTGGAGGATGCTCATAGTAGTGAACTCAAATATGATGTAACAGATATGCGAAATGCGGTATTAGCATTTGCAGCGAACAGCTCTCATCAGGCAGAGTATTGTATTAAGCTCGTCAACAAGATGCAGTTTAAATCGGAAGAAAATTCAAATGCTGTAAAGAATGATGATGCAAAGCTTGTATTCTATGATATTGAGGTATTTCCGAACCTGTTTCTGGTCAACTGGAAAATCGAGGGCGAGGGAAAGCCTGTTGTTAGAATGATTAATCCGACCCCAAGCGAAATTGAGGAATTAATACAGCTTAGATTGGTCGGATTTAACTGTCGACGATATGATAATCATATTATGTACGCCAGATTGATGGGATATACAAACGAACAACTGTTTAACTTATCACAAAAGATTATTAATAACAGTCCAAATTGTTTCTTCGGAGAAGCCTACAATATTTCATTCACAGATGTATATGATTTCTGTTCAAAGAAGCAATCTCTTAAGAAGTGGGAAATTGAGCTGAGTAACATGGCTAATGATCCGCATTCGAAGATGGACGATGAAGTCAGAGCATTATGTAAAAAGATAAAGCATCACGAGCTTGGACTTCCTTGGGACCAGCCTGTTCCAGAAGAACTTTGGACAAAAGTAGCTGAATATTGTGATGATGATGTTATCGCCACAGAGGCTACATACAAAGCAAATCTTGGTGATTTCGTTGCCAGAGAGATTTTGGCAGAGTTAGCTAATGGTTCAGTAAATGATACTACCAATAGTTTGACTACAAAATTTATATTTGGAAAGAACCGTAATCCTCAGAGTGAATTTATGTATAGAGATTTGTCTGAGCCGGTTACGGAATTACCAGATGATGTGTTAGCATTCTTAAAAGAGGCAAAACCGGAGATGATGGCTGAGCCATTCCACGGACCCAAAGGTGATAGTTTATTACCATATTTCCCAGACTATAGATTCGAGAACGGAAAATCCCTTTACAGAGGTGAGGAAGTTGGAGAAGGCGGAGAAGTATGGGCGGCTCCTGGAATGTACGGACGTTCAGAAACAGAAGATGTTGGCTCGATGCATCCTAACTCAGCTATATCAGAGTGCTTATTTGGACCAGATTTCACAAAGAGGTTCAAAGATATTTTGGACATTCGTATCTATATTAAGCATGGTGATTTCGATATGGTACGAGATATGTTTGAAGGTGCATTAGCCAAATATCTTGATGATACAGGTAAGGCAAAGGCACTGGCTCAAGCATTGAAGATTGCGATTAATTCTGTGTACGGATTAACAGCCGCAGGATTTATGAATGCCTTCAGAGACTCAAGGAATAAGGATAATATTGTAGCAAAGCGAGGAGCTTTGTTTATGATTGACCTTAGACATGAAGTTGAAACACAGGGATACAAAGTAATTCACATTAAGACGGACTCTATTAAGATTGAAAATCCGGATGATTATATTCTTGATTTCATTTGTAAGTATGGCAAACGTCACGGATATGATTTCGAGGTAGAGCATATATTTGACAGGATTTGCTTGGTCAACAATGCTGTATATGTTGCAAAATTGGCTGACGATGATCCGGAAAAACCAGGAACATGGACCGCTACAGGAACTCAGTTTCAGATTCCTTATGTATTTAAGTGTCTCTTTAGTAAAGAGGATATTAAATTCGAGGATATGTGTGAAACGAAGTCTGTAAGCGGTTCTTTATATTTGGACTTAAATGAGGACTTACCGGATGTGTCTCAATATGAAAAAGAATTTAGTAAAGCTGAAAGCGATTTCAAGAAAGGGCTGCTATCAGATACAACATTTGAAAGCACCTGCCAGAAATTAAATCCGCTTATTGCAGAGGGACACAATTATCGATTTATCGGAAAAGTTGGACAGTTCTGTCCGATTAAAGACGGATGCGGTGGTGGATTACTTATGCGTGAGAAAGACGGTAAATATTATGCCGCAACAGGTACAAAGGGATATAGATGGCTGGAATCTGAGATGGTCAGAGAACTTGATAAAGTTGATGACATTGACAGGTCTTACTATGACAAACTTGTGAACGAGGCAGTAGATACTATTTCTCAATATGGTGATTTTGAAATGTTTGTGTCGGATGACCCATTTATAACGGAGAAGAAGCAGAATACACCAAAGCTTATGCCTTGCGGAGATGCTAAATACGCAACTTGCTTTGACTGTCCGCACTTCAATGATGACGCATATCATATGGATTGTGAAAAAAATTATGATATTTCAGAAGTGATTTCAAGTCAGGTGATGAATCCACCTGTAGAAACTAAATAACAATTAAAGGAGATTTTTATCATGGCTAATAAAGCAGTAGGAAACATTAAAATTGAAGGGGCTCACATTATGTTTAGAAACTTCAGAGGGGAAGAGTCTAAGTACAATCGTGCTGGAGACAGAAACTTCTGCGTACTTATCGAAGATGACATGGATGTTGAGCAGTTATCAAATGATGGATGGAATGTAAGAATTCTTGAGCCTAGAGATGAGGGAGATGAGCCAAAGCATTATATTCAGGTCGCTGTAAGTTACAAGAACATTCCACCAAAGATTTATATGGTTACTAGAAGAACAACTACTGAATTAGATGAGGATTCTATCAGCACATTAGATTTCGCTGAAATCAGTAATGTTGATTTGGTAATTAGACCATATTCCTGGGAAGTAAATGGAAAGACTGGAATTAAGGCATATGTTAAGACGATGTATGTAACTATCGAAGAGGATGAGTTTGCTGAAAAATATGCAAGAGAAGAAGCTCCGGTAGAGGACGAGGTTCCATTCCATTAAAATCTGCGGGTGTCAGCTAATTATGGTTGGCACCCATTTATATTTTGAAAGGAGATAATCATGGGCGAAACTGACAAGATTGAAGACCGAATAGTAAAAGAAGAAATCAGCAATGCAATCAGTGCATTACAGAAATTAGAAAAGGCTGTAATGTACATTTCACGACAGCTTGTAGAAAAAAGTAATAATATTGATGATTTGCAGGCACTATCTAATATTGCTGATGGTGATTATTTTAATTATTCAGGAGATGATATTTCATCTGAGACTTTTAGATGGTGATTATATTTTGAAAGGAGACGCATATGTTCTTTAAGAAAAAGCCGAAGCCACCGGTTAAGAAAGTCACAAAGAAATGGGAACAATGGGAACCGACAATTGATTTGTCGAACATTGATAAGAAGAAAACGGTTGAACCAAAACAAAAAGTAGAAATAAAAACAGAAAAAATGCCGGTTTGGACATATTCAAAAGACTTTCTGAATGAGTTTAATAAACTGACAAGAACTCATAGACCATTTGATGTTTGGAGAGATTTTGTGATCATGTTTGCTTGTGCAATATCAAATCCTCTTGATAAATTTCATTATAAAGACAGAGAGGAAAGATATTTGAGTATCATCCATAGATACGGTAAGGACGAACAGATGATATTTCCTAAACTGGCTGCATATACAACAATGGCTTTGGACGCTAATCCGGAACAGGATTTCTTAGGAAAAATGTTTATGGATTTAGGACTTGGTAACAATTCAGCTGGTCAGTTCTTCACACCATATTCAGTTTGTCAGCTGATGGCAGATGTTGTTACTAGCGATTTAGATAATAATCTTCAAGATAAGTTGGAAAAGCAAGGTATATTTCTCTTGCGGATGAATGCTGTGGAGAGGAGCAACCCTTATAGCTGCTATTAATACTATTAAAAGAAAGATGGAAAAAGCAACGCCATCGATTAACTTTCAAAGACATTTACTGGTTGTCGGACAGGATATTGATGAAACAGTTGCTCTTATGTGCTATATACAAATTTCTTTACTTGGTGTAGCTGGTTATATAAAAGTTGGAAATTCTATAACAGATCCGATGACGATAAGAGCAAATACTGGTATACACCTATGTACTTTTCAGATATTTGGGTGATTAGAAGATTTTAATAACAAAGAAAGGATGACACCATATGAAAAAGAAATATTCAATTTCTCAGAAAAAGTGCGAGCAGGGACTGGTAGCTTTTTATGGTTATGTACCGAGATATGCAATATAGAAGTTACAGAAAAGAGCACATTTGATTGCACAAAGATTTGTGTAACGAAACCTGTGCAGGATTCCATAATACGATATTATTCTGAATATCAGAAATTATCAGATGAAGAAATCGGTACAAAATTGCTTCTGTGCGGACCTAAAGCAAATCTCATAGGTGCTGGATACGAAGTTGAAGTTGAGGATGGTTTTGTCATTGAGGGTAAATAAATGGCAGGTGTTACATTAAGAAACTATCAATTAGATGCAATAAAAAGGATGAAAACAGGTTGCATTTTATGTGGTGGTGTTGGAAGTGGAAAATCCTTAACTTCAATAGCTTATTACTATGTGCGAAATGGTGGAATTATTGGGACTGATATTTATGAACCAATGGATGACCCACCTAAAGATTTGTACATTATAACGACCGCCAGAAAGCGTGATACTTGTGAATGGGATGGGGAATTAGCACCATTTTTATTGTCTACACATGATGATGTGAATTTATATTCTAACAAAGTGATTGTGGATTCATGGAATAATGTGAAGAAGTATTCAGATGTAAAAGACGCTTTCTTTATATTTGATGAACAAAGAGTCGTTGGAAGCGGAACATGGGTAAAGGCATTCTTGAAGATTGCGAAAAGTAACGAGTGGATTTTGTTATCTGCTACACCCGGGGACACTTGGCAAGATTATATACCGGTTTTTGTTGCGAATGGATTCTATAAAAATCGAAGTGAATTTACAAGAGAACATATTGTTTATAGCAGATTTAGCAAGTTTCCGAAGATTGACAGGTATCTTAATACAGAACGTTTAACCAGGCTTCGGAATAAAATTCTTGTTAATATGGATTTCAAACGAGAAACGGTATCTCACCACGAAGATATTTATGTTGGATATGACTCCATTAAATATAAGGAAGTAACTAAAAATCGATGGGACCCATATAAAAATGAACCCCTCCAGAATGCAGCAGGTCTTTGCTATGTATGGCGGAAGCTTGTAAATATGGATGAATCAAGACAAGTGGCGTTGCTTGAGGTTATGGAGAAGCATTCGAAAGCTATTATATTTTACAACTTTGATTATGAGTTGGAGCTATTGAAAAATATTCTAACAGAATATGAAGTTGCAGAATGGAACGGTCATAAGCATCAACCAGTTCCGACAAGTGATAAATGGGCTTATCTTGTTCAATACAATGCTGGAGCAGAGGGATGGAACTGCATTACAACGGATACAATTATATTCTTCTCACAAAATTATTCTTACAAAATAATGGCTCAATCAGCAGGAAGGATTGACAGAATGAATACACCATTTAAAGACTTATATTATTATCACTTGAAATCTCGCTCTGGAATTGATACAGCCATAGCCAGAGCATTAAAAGAGAAAAAGACGTTTAATGAAAGGAGATACGTAAAATGGTAAACAATTCAGTAAAGGTAGTAGGACAGATACGATTAGGTAGTAGTGTTCTTGATGTATATGGTGATTTGGATGAACCATTGTTCAAGGCAGCAGATATAGCAAATATTATCGAGTATAGTTACGGAAATACGTGGCGAATGCTTGATATGTGTGAGGCTGATGAAAAGCTGAACCTACCAATGGTAGTTGCAGGTCAGAGAAGATCTGTAAGTTTTGTAAATGAGCACGGATTGTATAGTATTCTTTCACAGAGTAGAAAAGAAATTGCCAGAGCTTGGAGAAGGGTTGTTCACGATGAACTTATCAATCTCAGACGAACAAAAGGGTTTGATATTTCCGAGCAGTTTGATGAATGGAACAACGCTATGGACAATATATATTTCGACGAAGCAACCGGACAGCTTATGCAATCAGTCACTACTCCTGGCGGAGATGTAGAACAGATACCATATAAAGGATAGGCGCTTTATGGAGAATTTATATTTTGAAGTTGATTTTGAAAAATATTGCAAGACCTGTGAGCATAAAGACTTGGACGAGAAATGTGACCCTTGTTGTGAGTGTTTAGATCATGGCTGCAATACTCAATCAGAAAGACCTGTAAATTGGAAGGAGGATACTCAATGAGAGATACAGTTTTAGTAAGTATTGATTATAGTGAAAAGACCAAGAAAGGTGTACTGTGTGTTGGAAGACAATTGCCTAATAAATCTGTGGATATTGTTAATGCGATTGATGGTCCAGAAGCCAAGGAACTGTTTGAAAAATTGATCACAAAAAAGGCGGTGAAGAAATGAGCTTCCAGTATGACCAATATTTAGCAAATCACAGAGCTAATGTTAAAAGAGGATTTGATTGGCTATGTGAAAATTTACCAGATGTTACGAATAATATTTCAGATGCAGCCTGGCAGATTGAGTTTGCTCACGATAAGTCGAAGGATGAAGAAGACGAGTATAATGCATACGATGAATATTTCTATGGAAATAACAGGTCTTATAAAGTCGTCCAGGATTATGAAAAAGCATGGCTGATACATATTCATAGAAACCCACATCACTGGCAGTATTGGATACTTATTCATGACGATATGGAAAATGGAGAATTAGAGACTATTCTTGAAATGCCATACGATTATATTGTGGAGATGATTTGTGATTGGTGGGCTTTTAGTTGGGCTAAAGGAAATTTGTATGAAATATTTAACTGGTACGCCGAACATTCTGAATTCATGAAACTTGCGCCTAGAACCAGAGAAACTGTTGAGGATATTCTTGATAAGATAAAGAATAGACTGGATAGTTTGGAAGTTGAGCATAGTGGTGTAAAAGGAATGAAGTGGGGTGTTAGAAATGGTCCGCCATATCCTATAAAAGATAACGGACGAGTTGCAACTGTGCAGAAACATGGTACAATAAAAACAACAAAAATACCTAGAGAAAAATTTACAGAATATGCACTTAATCCAGATAAAGCACCGAATAAAGCAAGAGCGTTTAAGTCGGCATTGGGATATACGAAAGATAACGCTGACGAGTTAATTAATAGTATCAATGAACATTTTGATGTTACTAAATTAGAAGAGCGTGGCGATGGCGGATACGGAATGAGGTACCAACAAATCATGAAATTAAAAGGTCCTAATGAAAAAGAAGCAAATGTTCTTACAGCTTGGATAGATGACGGTAATGACGGTATTAAATTAACAAGTGCATATGTTACAAAGAAGGAGGCTTCAGAATGAAAATAAATCTGTATGATAGGGTTATATTAAAAGATGGAAGAAAAGCTTCGATTGTTGAAATCCTAGAAGAAGGTGTCGCATATATTGCTGATGTGGATTTACCTGGTCAGGATTGGGATACAGTAGAAATCAAATATGAAGATATTGAAAGATTAGAATAGAAAAAAATATAGTATATGTGACCCCATGAGTCTTTTATAGGCTTGTGGGTTATTTTTATTTAAAGGAGACAAATACAATGGAAAATAATATTATTGCAGTAGATTTTGATGGGACTTTATGTGAGAACAAATACCCTGATATCGGCGAGCCAAATATGGAACTTATTGATTTCCTTATGAATTGTCAGTTAAATGGGGATAAGGTTATTCTTTGGACTTGTAGAAACGAGAAACAGACAAAGGCGGCTGTTGAATGGTGTTCAGAGAAAGGGCTTGTCTTTGACGCTGTTAATGAGAATCTTCCAGAAATTATTACTGAGTTCGGTGGAGATACCAGAAAGATATTTGCAAATATTTATATTGATGACGGGAATGTATCTTTATATTCTTGCAGAGAAAAGACCTCTATGGATTTATGGGCTGAAAATGAGGTGGAGCTGGCTTGCGAACATGAGAAATCTGGTGATGATGGCGATGGATTTTCTGAGTATGGATGTGCTTGCTACAGAAGTGCATTAAAGGCATTTGACAGTCTTATGGAGGATGAACATAGTGGTATGAGTATTGGAATTACTAGAAATATTCTTAACCGCTTAATTGCAGGAAAGCCATTAACACCAATTGTAGATACTGATGATATTTGGGATGCCGGTGCTAGTTTTGAGAAAAATGGAGAGAAATCAATTCAGTGCAAACGAATGAGTTCTTTGTTTAAGCATATCAAAGAAGATGGCTCAATTAGTTACAACGATGTAGCAAGAGCTGCATGTGTGAGTATCAATAACCCGAACAATACTTATCATAGCGGATTAATTGATAAGATTATGGACGAGATGTTTCCTATCACTATGCCATATATGCCGTCAACAAAACCATTCTATGTATATTGTGAGGATTTCTTATATGACACAGAAAATGGGGACTTTGATACCGTTGGCGTATTCTATGTGATTACTCCAAATGGAGAAAAGGTTAAGATTAACCGCTTCTTTGCAGAGAAAGATAATAAGTTTGAAGAGATTGATATTTTCAAATATGACGCAAGAAAAGAGGCTGCGGAGCAATTAAAGAAAACTAATGTTCAGAGAGGAGCTGGAGAATGAATAGAACTAGATTTATTCAAGGTTTAAATAGTAATATTGAACTTTCTGATAAAGAGAGAAGGCGAGCTATACGAAATAGCATAAATAAGAGACTTGGAAATTGAATTGCACTATTGCTATGGAGGAATTTGCAGAACTCACACAGCAGGTTAGCAAACAAATTAGAGGTTATGGTGACAGAATTGGACTCATAGAAGAGATGGCAGATGCTTATATTTGCTTGAAACTTCTGGAGTCCATTTTTAATATCTCACCAGAAGATATGCAGAAAGCAATTGAGTGAAGATGGATAGAGAAAGGAAAAGATAGTGAATCGAACAACAAAAATTAATGTTCTTGCATATGCTTCACGACCAGAAATGGATATCAACTACTTCGGAGATATTGTGGAATATCAAGGAAAAAGATATTTTGTCAGCCTCTCCGAAGAAGTGGTTGAATTTCGTGGAATTGTGAAAGAGGAGGAAAACATATGAGCAACAATATAAGCACGATGTATACAAAGGACAAAAACCAAAAAGCTGGACGAAAAGGATATGTTAATTGGAAACGCGAAAAACTGTATTCAATATCCCCGGCAGCATATGGTGATTATATATTACAACATAAGAAAAGGGGTAAAAAATAATGATATTTGTAACTAATAGCCTTAAATACGATACTACCAAAATGGAGTTGGTATCAACAAAATGTGAATACAAATATATCGGAACAATACTTAATATGACTCTCAGATATAGTGGGAAAAATGTAAAGATATTTAAAAGTTCAAAAAATCATTGGCTTTTGACATATGAAATAGATTACAAAAACTGCGCAGTCGCATTGTCTGAGGAAGAAGCTAAGGAATATCTTATTCATTATGATTTAGAAGCATATGAAAAACATTTCGGAGAATTGGAGGAAGCATAAATGATTGAAATTATTAAACCCGGAACTAAAAAGAAAATTAGTTGCAAATCGTGTGGATGCTTATTTAGTTATGAAAAAGAAGATGTAGAAATCGGACGCCCACATAATTTATATCCTTTAGCTACAGAAAGCAAGTATATAACTTGTCCACAGTGTAACGAAAAAATAGAATTGGAGGCTACAAAATGATGTTATACGTAGTTCATGGAAATACCTATTATTACGGATACGGACATATCGAAAATATATTCGGTATCTATGCGAAAAAAGATGATGCAGAAGCCGCTAAAGAATTAATAACTAAAAAACTCTACGAAAAAGAAATTGCAAGAGGTCAGATGTCTGTTGTTGCAGAGATATCTGACGTCGAAGTGGAAATCGCAGAAATTGAAGCAGGCAGACTTGTAGAGATTGAACTTGGAGGGTATTGTGAATGATTAAATTAGAACACGTAGTTCTGGCGAGTCCGGAGCAGATGGAGTTTATTATTGAAGGTATGCGTAATCCTATGAATTCGTGGGAGAAGAGTGATAGTGAGTATTTGGGATGTGAAATTGATGAGACCGATTTAGCTGAGTGGTTTAAATTGGGCAAAAATGACCACTCACTCATGCAGTGTCTCTCCTATGCAGGCACAGAACACAGAAAATTTATGCGAATGATGCCTGTGTATGTTAGAATTACTGCACCATTATATTGGTGGAAAGAATTTGATACATATAAAGTCGGAACTGTTGCCAACAGCTGTAGTACCATGCATAAAATCCAAGCTAAGGAATTTAAACTGGAGGATTTCTCTCACGAACATATGGACATTGCTTCTGAAACATGCCTTGAACAACTATTGGGTATTTGAATCTTTTCAGACAGAGCTTTTTAGAGAATCATGACAAGGATATTTGGTGGCAGATAATTCAGCTTCTTCCGAGCAGTTATAACCAGACGCGCAACGTTATGATGAATTATGAGGTGCTGGTAAATATTTATAAATCTCGTAAGGATCATAAGCTGGACGAATGGAGGAACTTCTGCAAGTGGATTGAAGAGCTTCCGTATTCTGAGCTGATTACTGGAGGCGTGGAATGATAAGTATAATGCCGAAGTGGTTAAGAAAGATATTTCATAAGAAGCCAGATCCGTGTGATGGATGCGATATGGCTATGCTTACAAGTTGGATTTCTTGCGATACTTGCATAGATGGATGTAATAAACAGAAAGTATCAGAAAAAGAACTTGTTGATTTTATGAAATATAGGGGAAGTCTTATGGACAAGGAGTGATATTTTGATAGTTACTGTAAAAGATTACTGGAAGTCTCATACAAGCTCTATAGTTTACGGATATTGTATTTGTGGACGAGAAGTTCAACATTCGTCTAGTAAGATTGATGAAAAATGTCCATTATGCGGAGCAACTCTTGAGTGGGATTTAACAGATAAAAATTTATGGAATAACGGAAAGGAGACAACTGTATGACACATGATAAGTATGATACTGATATTTTAAAAACTCTAAAGTCTATAGATATGAGTTTGAAAAGTATAGCAAAAAGTTTACAGTCACCGCAAATAACAGTACCAAAAGGAAACGACAACGGAATTCTATTATGTGAAAAAGAGGAGGAAAATACCTATGACAATTAACGAATTAATACCTATCATTATACTTCTATTTGCAGCATTTATTTGCATTTACACCATAACAACGAGAATTTGTGATTGTTTTGAGTACGAGACTAAAATGAATGCTGTTAAAAACATCGTAAAGGCATATACAGAAAAAGTATTATGTATGATATCGATGCTCTTGTAAATTCATTAGAAGCAAAAAATATTAAGGAGAAGTAAATGCGTATGATTAGTGGGTTCGGTTACAGAAATCCAGAAGGTTATCCGGACCCAACTGCATATAGTGCAATAAATAATGTAGAGAAAACACCTGTAGAAAACAAAACATCATCAGAAGATGAAGAACGTTTCCACAAGCTTTTAAATACTATATTTACTATATGCGAGTTGGCTGGATTTCATATTGAAGGAAGAATTGCTATAAAAGACTGTAAAACAGGTAAAATTTGGAGGTAACTATATGAAAATATGTAAAGTAAGACCAGATCACTCGACCTGTTCCGCTTGTTTAGCTACTCAGGAAATGTGTAACGTGGTCGATGATTGTAGCAAATGTAAATTAAATACTGATACTTATGAATTATTGCAGATTGGAGCTGGATTTTTGAGCGTAGGTTACGCAATGGTTCAAAAAGATGGAAAAATCACCAAAGTGTCATTAAGTCGTATTTATGATGTAAAGGAGGCTTTATAATGGATATGGAATATGATGATATTTTTCAGACATTATGTGATGTGTGGGAAAGAGTTAAGGAGGCTATGATGAAATTTGCAGAAGGATTAAGGGAACTTTTCAGGAAATTATCTAAGGTTATTGAACATGGAAAGCCTATAAAGGTGACGGATTATCGATGTCATAGGGACTTTTACGTTCGTACAGAGTATACATATATTCCAATATTCCGCAGAAATATGCCGTATCACAGAAGAAATTTTTAAAATTTGGAGGTGAATTTGTAGGTGAATAAGCGTGGAAGACCGCCTAGAGACGACGGAGAAGTGAAAAATAAGCAGTATAGGTTGCGTTTGTCGGACGGTGAGGAGTCTATTTTAGATGAATTATCGACTGAATATGGTATGCCAAAGGCTGAAATCCTGAGAAGGGGGCTGAGAATGCAGCATAATTTGCTGAGACATACCGGGTAAATTGATGGAAAATGGCTGAATTCGTGGATATCCATTTAATCATTTTTGGTCATTTTCTGCCCACTTTTGGGAAAATAAAAACGGGCAGAGACTGAAAAATTTGGGCAAAAGTGCGAAAAATATTTAGTGGATATCCAACTTTGGTCAAAAATTTGGGTTTTCTGCCCACTTTTTAAAACGTTTTTGTCCATAGACAGAATGCCTGTAAACCCAGTATTTATGCGGGTTCCGAGTTCTTGGATATCCAACTTTGGTCAAAAACCCACTTTTTTTTCAACTTTAATGCGAAGAAAAAGTTTAATAAATATATATAATTAGCAAAAATTTTTGGGTTTTTGTCCAAGAAGGTAGTTCCAGCTCAAGGAGCGACTTTAAATTTAGTTTCGGCTATGGTATAATTTAAGAGCCACACAATCATATATTGCTAAACGTTTAAGGGAATGACTTTGGTAAAAAGTGTAATCTCTCTTTACTTGTACCCTTAGACGAAAAGCAAGATTGTGTGGCAACAATGGGAGATGCCTTTTTCGGTGCGTCTCTCAAATGGGGCGCACTTTTTATTTTGCGTTTCCATATTGATATTCTGGATATATGGAGGAGCAGAAATGAACGAATCAAGTGATAATACAATACAAATGCTGACATTACAAAATGATTTTCAGCTAGAACCAGTAAAGCAGGAAATTAATTTTGATAGAGGGTTTACTAAAATTTCTCTGACTAATAATCAGAAAAAACAAATTAGTGCTGCATTACAGCATATACCAACAGCAGTTGCTAGTAGCACAATGACAAATGCATATATTCTCAGATTCCCAGATGGAATTGACCACACTTTAATGTCATTGAAGCAAGGCGGAGTATCAGGTACATGGTTAGATGCATCTGGTCATATTGGTGGTACGGCATCTCTTTATCCGATGAATATAGAAGCTGCTATGTTAGGGGCGTTCTCGGCAATGGCAATAGCCTCCAGTCAATATTTTATAAAACAGATAAATTCTGAATTACAAATGATAAATCAAAGTATGGATAAAATTCTAGAATTTTTATATGGAGATAAAAAAGCAGAACTGCTATCAGAAGTAAGTTTTATCAAATATGCGTATGAGAATTATTCTTCAATTATGGGACATAATGAGCAGAGAGCTGCAACAATAGTAAGTCTTCAAGAAGCAAAGAAAGTTGCTATGAAGGACATTGAATTTTATTTGTGTGACCTAGATTCTACAATAAATAGCAAATCGAGTATAGACGAATTGGTGACAAATGCATTCCAAATAAAAGAAAGCTTAGAACTATCTATTCAATTGTATGGCATGAGTAGTGTACTCGAGACTTATTTCTCTCAAAATTATGATGTTGAATTTATCAAATATGTAGAGCAAGAAATAACGTCATATATTGACAAATGTGAAAAAAGGATTCTTAGCAGCTTTAGTGCTTTGAAAAAGTTTCTTAACGACTACAAAGGGCGACTGTTAAAAAAAGAAGATAAGTCACAATATGAAAAAATAGTTGGAGAATTAGTGGACTCTTTATATAACGGAGAAGAGTCGGCGATACGAAAGTCTCTTAGGAAAACATTACAAGAGACTTTATCTGCAAGGGAATATTATGTTAATGTTAAAGAGAATGGTGAAGTATATTTGAAAGAAGCTTAAAAAGTATATTACATACATGAGACAGAGGTATTGTTAAGTATCTCTGTTTTTTTTACGCTAAATTTGCAAGCTGTATTATGAGAAACAATCATTAAATTAATGGAGGTATTTATTATGAAGTATTGTACAAAATTAAGAAAAGAACAAAGTGATTTCGAGCAGTGGTTACCATTGGTTGGAAGTTATTGCGGAAATGCTAAAATAGAAAAAATATTAGAAATAGCAAATTCTGATCAGTATGTAATATGCTATACGGGAACATTAAAAGATTTCTTAGCTGAAAGACACTTCTTTGGTAAATCTAATGTATTTAGATGTGATTGGTAAATTTTAAGGAAGAATCTTGTTACTTAGGTTCTTCTTTTTTTTTATGCTCTTTTTTGCGCGCGAAAAATACATTCCCTTTTATGAGGAGAGAGGTAAAATATGCATTTTTAACAGCATTCACTTTCTCTTTTGATATTTGTGAAAGGAGCTTACAAAATGTTAGAAAACAAATTCCAGGCTAATTTAATTAAAGAGCTTAAGAAACTTTTTCCTGGATGCATCGTTATGAAGAATGATGCGAGTTATATTCAAGGTATTCCAGACCTGCTAATTCTTTATAATGATAAGTGGGCTTCTTTGGAATGTAAAAAAAGCGCGTCGGCTAATAAACAGCCTAATCAAGAATATTATGTGGATCAAATGAACAGGATGTCTTTTTCTCGTTTTATTTGTCCAGAGAACAAGGAGGAAGTGCTATATGAACTTCAACAATCATTCCAATCTTGAGGGGCAACACGCTTTCTTAGGAGCTAGTAAATATCATTGGATTAATTACAGCGAAGATAAAGTTGCCGATGCCTATTCAAAATTTCTTGCTACTCAGAAAGGGACTGTACTACATGCATTTGCTGCACAGTGTATTTCTTTGGGACAGAAATTACCAAAATCACAAAAGACTTTGAATATGTATGTTAATGATGCCATTGGTTATAAGATGACACCTGAGCAGACATTATTTTATTCTGAAAACTGTTTTGGAACAGCAGACTCAATTTCATACAGGTCTGGATTACTTAGAATTCATGATTTGAAGACAGGCGTAATTCCAGCACACATGGAGCAGCTTATGATTTATGCCGCTCTTTTTTGTTTGGAATATAAAGTAAAACCTGCTGATATTGATATGGAATTAAGAATCTATCAGAACAACGAAGTTCTGTATCATAATCCAACAGCAGAAGATATCGTTCCAATTATGGATAAAATTATTACCTTCGATAAGGTTATAAGAAAAATAAAAGAACAGGAGGGTTAATCGATGAATCGAATAGCTAAAGTATTATCTCAAATTTCAGATGATATGCTTATGCATTACGGTGTTGCCAGAAGATCTGGTCGATATCCATGGGGTTCTGGAGATAACCCTTATCAGCATAGTGGAGACTTTCTGAGTCGTGTGCAGTCTTTGAAAAAGTCTGGTATGAGTGAAACAGATATTGCTAAGACTATGGGGCTTACAACAACTCAGCTTAGAACACAAATGAGTCTTGCTAAAGATGAAAGAAGAGCAGTGCAGGTTGCAACAGCCAAAGACCTTAGAGAAAAAGGTTACAGTTTGAATGAAATCGCTGACAAGATGGGATTTGCAAATGACTCATCTGTAAGGTCTTTATTGAATGAAAATTCAGAAGCCAGAATGAACCAGGCGAAAGCCACTGCTGATGTTCTTAGAAAACTTATTGATGAAAAAGGTATGATTGATGTCGGTACCGGAGTTGAAAGAGAACTTGGAGTATCGAAAGAGAAACTTAACCAGGCTCTTTATATTTTGGAAATGGAAGGTTATCCGATTTATGGAGGTGGAGTTCCACAGGTTACTAATCCTGGAAAACAGACAAACATAAAAGTAATCTGTCCTCCTGGAACAGAGCATAAGGATATTTATAATTATGAGGATGTACATTCTGTAAAAGACTATATTTCTTATGATGGTGGTGAATCTTTTAGAAAAGGCTTTGAATACCCTTCTAGTATGGATTCTAATCGACTTGCTATCAGATACAAAGAAGATGGTGGTATTAACAAAGATGGTGTTATAGAACTTCGTAGAGGAGTCCAGGATTTATCATTAGGCGATTCGCATTACGCGCAGGTTCGAATAATGGTAGATGGAAAGAAATATCTAAAGGGAATGGCTGTCTATTCTGATGATATGCCAGATGGAGTTGATGTTATTTTCAATACCAATAAATCAAAATCAGTTCCTAAAATGGAAGTTCTTAAGGATATTAAGAATGACCCGGATAATCCTTTTGGTTCTTTGATAAAGGAACATGGTGGTCAAAGTTATTATGATGACCCAAAAGGAAAGTATACAGACCCCGTAACTGGAAAGAAACAGAGTTTGTCTTTAATCAATAAGAGAGCCGAAGAAGGAGATTGGGGCGAATGGAGTAAAACACTTCCATCTCAGTTCTTATCAAAACAGAGTCTATCTCTTATTAAAAAGCAGTTGGGTCTAGCAACGGCAGATAAGCAATCTGAATTTGATGAGATTTGTTCATTAACCAATCCTACAGTAAAGAAAACTTTGTTGAAATCCTTTGCTGATGATTGTGATTCAGCTGCTGTACATTTGCAGGCAGCGGCATTGCCAAGACAGAAATATCAGGTAATACTTCCATTGACAACCATTAAAGATAATGAGGTTTATGCACCAAACTATAAAGATGGTGAAACAGTTGCCTTAATTCGTTATCCTCATGGAGGAACTTTCGAGATACCAATTTTGAAAGTAAATAATAAGTTAGCTGAAGGAAAGAGGGTTCTTGGTAATACTCCGGCTGATGCCATTGGTATTAATAAAAAGAATGCTGATAGATTGTCCGGAGCTGACTTTGATGGTGATACCGTAATGGTAATACCTTGTAATTCTTCAAAGAGCAAAGTAAAAATTACTTCTACACATTCTTTAAAAGGATTAGAGGATTTTGATACAAAAGATGCATATGGTCCAGATTCTAGTAAACCTGTAAAAGTAGATTCTAAAGGAAAAGAATACTATACCAGAAATGGTAGAACATACCAAAGGATGACGAATACTCAGACTGAAATGGGTAAGATTTCTAACCTTATTACAGATATGACTTTGAAGGGTGCTACTGAACCAGAATTAGCAAAAGCTGTTCGTCATAGTATGGTTGTTATTGATGCTCAAAAACATAAGCTTGATTATAAGCAGAGTGAAATTGATAACGACATTGCAACTTTGAAGAAGAAATACCAAGGTACAACAGATTCAAATGGTCACTATCATGAAGGCGCGTCTACTCTTATCTCAAGAGCAAAATCTGAAACTTCTGTATTAAAGAGAAAAGGAAGTCCTACTATCAATGAAGATGGTTCTCTCAGTTACAAAGAAGTTAAAGAGACATACACTGACAAAGATGGAAAAATAAAAATTCGTACTCAGAAGAGTACAAAGATGGCTGAAGTTAAGGATGCCAGAGAATTATCATCCGGCACCCCACAGGAAGAAGCGTATGCAAAATATGCAAATTCTATGAAGTCTTTAGCAAATCAAGCAAGAAGAGAAATGGTTAATACTGGAAAGATTGCCTATTCTGCTTCTGCAAAAGCAACCTATCAGTCTGAAGTATACTCCCTTATGGGAAAATTAAATGTTGCTTTAATGAACGCCCCTCGTGAAAGACAAGCCCAGACTATTGCCAATGCAGAGGTTCAATCTAAGAAAAGAGACAACCCAGATATGACAAAGGCTGAAATTAAGAAGGCGAGTCAGCAGGCTCTATCGAAAGCCCGCAATTCTGTAGGAGCTAAGAGAACTTCTATAGATATAACTGATAAGGAATGGGAGGCTATACAGGCTGGTGCTATCAGTGAGAACAAGCTAACACAGATACTAAACAATACTAACATTGATGTTGTCAGACAAAAGGCTACTCCTCGTGCCACAACATCACTCAGTACAGCTAAACAGGGTAGAATTTCAGCTCTATCTGCATCTGGCTACAGTACATCTGAAATAGCAGAAGCTTTAGGGGTATCTACTTCAACTGTATCTAAGTATCTGAATGGAAAGGAGTGAACATAGAGAATGGATGTAACTAAGTGTGCATTGACTACAATTGACAACCCTTATGATCCGTTCGACCAGTTCACCGAATGGATGCTATATGACGAGGAGAAAGGCTATCACTCGACATCGTATCTTGGTCGCATCGCAAGGACATTATGAGCTATCGGATGAAGAGAATGACAAAGAGATCGAAAGAGCGATAGACGAAATCATCAAATATGATTTTAGAAACATATACAAGAAAGTGAAGAAAACACTAAAAATCACGCAGACTGTCTAAGGGTATGGGGGGGTGTCTAAAAAACATACCCCCACTCATATCGCGGCGGTCTTTGTTTTTTCCCCAGAGGGATTTTTTGAGAGAACATTCCAGTATTCTGGCGGTGTTTAGAAGGGTTTATAGGGTTATTGTAGAGCGGTGGCTGGCTCATCTTTAAAGGTTGTCTCCTTTCATATACAAGGTATCGCAATAATTACTGTAAACTCTTCTAAACACCGCCAGAACTATATGCAAAGTTACATAGAATTATTGAAAAGGAGGCAGTAACTATGAGGAAAGTTAAGCCAGACCCATCTTCAAATACTGCCAGTCAACGAATGAGACCGGCTACTACACCAGAAGCAAGACAGAAGCAACTCGTTTCACTTGCAACTGATTGTGCCGAAGATTTAATGAGGTCTGGAAAAGCTCCAGCTCAGATAATTTGTCATTATCTAAAGCTTGGAACTATGCAGGCTCAGCTTGAGCTTGAAAAGACAAGACAGGAAGTAGCATTGACAGAAGCAAAGACAAAGAGTATTCAATCGGCAGAACAAGCGGAGCAAACTTATAAGAATGCTCTTGAGGCTTTCAGAGGATACAGCGGACAGGATACACAAAGGGAGAGCGACGAATATGAGTGGGATGATTAAAACATATACTGAGCTTATCCGTTTGCAAACATTTCAAGAAAGATTTGAATATTTAAAATTAGATGGCTCAGTTGGAATAGAGACATTTGGATTCGATAGATATTTGAACCAGATTTTCTATAAGTCAAAAGAGTGGAGAAGAATTAGAAACGAAATCATTATCAGAGATAAAGGATGCGATTTGGCATGTGATGGATATGAAATTAAAAGAAATATTATGATCCATCATATGAATCCAATTACACCAGAAGATATCATTAATAGAACTGACAATCTGCTTAATCCCGAGTATTTGATATTAACAGTATTGATGACCCACAACGCAATACATTATGGAGATTCAAATTTATTACCACATGCACCTGTAGAGAGAAGAAAAAATGACACATGTCCATGGAGACAATAGAAGGAGGTTACTTATGAGCGAAGAAAAAAAAGTAAATCAAACAGCACAGACAGCACAGTTAGTAGAATCGTCAAATGCTAACACAAAGAATGAAGAGATTAAAATTCTTGGAACTGTTGAAAGCTGTGGGCAGTTGAGGGTTAGAAAAGAACCAACTAAAGAATCGGATGTTGTTACAACAATTCCAGTTGGTACAATAGTGGAACTTGAAAATGATGAAGTTATTGATGGCTTCTATGCTGTTCATACAGAAGTAGGAGATGGCTATTGTATGGCTGAGTTCATTCAGGTTACTCGAGCTGAAAAGGAGTGACTATATGGCAGCAGAGAGAATGAATGACAGTATATTAACATCTGTGAAAAAAATGTTAGGTTTGTCAGAAGAGTATGACGCATTTGATTTAGACATTATTACACACATTAATTCTGTATTCACAATTTTGACACAGATTGGGGTAGGTCCTGATAATGGATTTATGATTGAAGATAAAACTCCTGTATGGACAGATTTTATACAGGATAGTGGAATTTATCAGCTTGTAAAATCCTATATGGTATTAAAAGTTCGATTATTGTTCGATCCACCGATGAGCTCTGCTGTATTAGAATGCTATAAAACCCAAGTAAACGAATACGAGTGGCGGTTGAAAACAATGGCTGAAAATCAGGAGGTGACGGAAGATGGTAACAGCAACTCAGACTGAATCCGATGCGTCCCTTTCTCACCACGGAATTAAAGGTATGAGATGGGGTGTTCGTCGTTTTCAAAACAAAGATGGCTCTTTAAAAAATGCAGGGAAGAAAAGATACAATGTTGACATTGAAGACGCCGTTACAAAAAAAACAAAAAGCTAAAGCCTCAGCACGAAAGGCATCTGCACAATATAATCGTACATATTCAAAGAAAGATGCTGAGGCTTTTACAAAAGCAAATAGTAAGTTAAAATATGCTAATAGGCAAGTGAAAAACGAGAAAATAAAGAGTAAACTTAATGATGAGACAAAAAAGAGTAAAAGACGTTTAACACTTGAAAAACAGTATAAGCAGAGTGGTATGACAGAGGAAGAGGCTGCTATCGCTGCATATAAACGAGTCAAAACAGAAAAAGCTATAGCAGCAATTTCTGGAATGACAGTAGCGGCTATAACTGCATATGTTGCATACAAGCATTATGATAAAACTGTAGACAAAATAATAAAACCTGGCACTAAAATTCATAATATATCAATGAATAGCAATAAAGGCATTGAGGATGCTTTCTACTTTTCGCAAACAAAAATGGATCAAGCTAAATATAAAGGCATCTATGGAAAGGCTTTATCATCATATGGAACCAATAAAGTTTACGATACTCAAATTGGAATTAATAAGACTATAAAGGTCGCATCTGAAAAATCAGCTACTCGGGCATTGAGTGAATTAGTGAACGGAGACAAGCAATATGCAGAACAGCTAAGCAAACACTTAGAGTCTTCAAAAAATAGATATGCATTAAAATCGCAAAATGATCTCATATCTAAAGCGGCTACAAAGTTATCAAAAGGTAAAATAGATGCTGATGTCTATAATGCATTAAATTTAACCCTTGTAGATCATCAATTACCAACATCATCAAGTATCAATAAAGGCTTTTATGATAAATTGAAAAGCAAAGGGTATGATGCTATAATAGATATAAACGATAAAAAATATAGCGGATACAAAAGTAGTAAGCCTGTGATAGGATTTAATATGGCAGATAAAGCTACTGTTGATAAAATCAGTGAGGTTGGAAAACAGGAGATTGAAAAGAATTACAAAATTGGAATGACCGATTTATCGACTAGGGCTTATGCACCTGCGATTGCAGCTGGAGCGGCTTATGTAATGGGTATTAAAAAAGTTTCTGATACTCAGACAAAGAAAAAAGAGACACAAATTGTAAATGAATATAGAAAGAAGCATCCAAAATCTAATCTTAGTAACACGGAAATTTTAAATAATTATTACGATTATTAATATTCCGAGAAAGAAGGACTGAAAATGAAACGTGTAACTTACAATATCATAAAGCACATACCATTTGTAAAAACAGTTTTATCATTAACAGGAAATAACGAATATTTCTTATGTAGTCAGATGTTATCAGACAAAACTTTTGAACCAATTTTGGTATATATGCGTAAACATCCGGATATCGTTTTAACTGAAAAATTAGCAAAACAGATTTTAAAAAAGTAAATATTTGATTACTATGAGGGACTATGGAAACATAGTCTCTTTTCATTTGTAAAGAGATAGGGAGGTGAATATTCAAAATGAATAATGAATTAGAACACCACGGTATCAAAGGTATGAGATGGGGTGTTCGCCGTTATCAGAACAAAGATGGTTCTTTAACACCTCAGGGCAAAAAGCGATATGACAGAGATATAAGAGATAATCTCGCAAAGAAAAAAGATAACAGAATTGATACAAGTCATCCGGATCCTAATAGATGGGCTAGAGAAGATTTAGAACGAAGTAAAAAAATCGTTGACACCAGTTCGTCTATGGTTCGCCAGTTAAAATCAATGGAAAGCGAAACGCGACCGAAATCTAAGCGAAAAAGTATGGATTTATCGAATATGTCTGATAAAGAAATGCGAGACAGAATCAACAGAGAGTTACTTGAGCAGCAATACCAAAAATTATTTTCGGAAGTTGAAGAGCCGAAGATATCTAAGGGACGAGAATGTGTTACGAATGTATTATCAGTAGCAGGTGATGTACTGGTGGTAACAGGTTCTGCTCTTGGTATCGCATTAAGCATTAAAGAATTGCGAGGTAAATAAGGAGTAAGATATGGCATTATCAAACACAGCCGTCCCGAAATATTACGGCATGTTTCGTGATGCCGTTATTCGAGGTGAGATACCAGTAAATAAGGAAATCTCTATGGAGATGAACCGTATTGATGACCTTATTGCAAATCCTGGAGTATATTACGATGATAAAGCAGTTGAAGGATTTATCTTATACTGCGAAAATGAATTAACGCTTACCGATGGTTCGGATCTGAATCTTCTTGATTCATTTAAAGTATGGTCTGAACAAATTTTTGGTTGGTATTATTTTGTTGAAAGAAGCGTCTATGAACCGTCAGAAGATGGTCATGGCGGACATTATGTTAAAAAGCATATCCGAAAAAGGCTAATTAACAAGCAGTACCTTATAGTAGCACGAGGCGCTGCAAAATCTATGTATGGTTCCTGCTTACAAAACTATTTTCTTAATGTTGATATCACAACAACACACCAAATTACAACTGCACCAACAATGAAACAGGCAGAAGAAGTTCTGTCGCCTATTCGTACAGCTATTACTCGTTCGAGAGGACCATTTTATAAATTCCTTACAGATGGTTCAATAATGAATACCAGTGGTTCAAAAGCCAATAGAGTTAAATTGGCATCGACCAAGAAAGGAATAGAAAATTTTCTTACCGGTTCGTTATTGGAAATTCGTCCGATGAGGATAGATAAGTTACAGGGATTGCAGCTCAAGGTTGCAACTGTTGATGAATGGTTATCTGGAGATATCAGAGAAGACGTAATCGGTGCTATTGAGCAGGGTGCATCAAAGGTTGACGATTATTTGATTGTTGCCATTAGCTCTGAGGGTACAGTCCGTAACGGAGCAGGCGATACAATCAAAATGGAATTGCAGGACATTCTAAAAGGTGAATATATTAATCCTCATGTTTCTATCTGGTGGTACAAACTTGATTCTGTCGAAGAAGTTTCAAATCCAGATATGTGGTTGAAGGCTAATCCAAACTTAGGAAAGACAGTCAGCTATGAAACATATCAGCTTGATGTTGAAAGAGCAGAGAAAGCTCCAGCTGCAAGAAATGATATACTTGCAAAACGATTTGGTCTGCCGATGGAAGGCTATACATATTACTTCACATACGAAGAAACCTTGCCGCATCGAAAAAGAGATTTTTGGCAGTTGCCATGCTCTTTAGGTGGAGATCTATCGCAGGGAGATGACTTCTGTGCATTTACGTTTCTGTTCCCATTATCGAACGGGGCATTTGGTGTCAAGACGCGAAACTACATAACACAGAGAACATTAATGAAATTACAGTCTGCAATGAGATTGAAGTATGAAGAGTTCATCAAAGAAGGCAGTCTTATTGTTATGGAAGGAACTGTTCTGGATATGATGGATGTATATGAAGACTTGGATAATTACATTATTGAAAGTGGTTACGATGTAAGGTGTTTTGGGTACGACCCATATAACGCAAAAGATTTCGTAGAACGTTGGACACAGGAAAATGGTGTATTTGGTGTAGAAAAAGTAATCCAGGGAGCTAAGACAGAATCAGTTCCCCTTGGAGAATTAAAGAAATTATCAGAAGATAGGATGCTTCTGTTCGATGAAGAGCTTATGACATTTACGATGGGAAACTGTATCACTTTAGAGGATACTAACGGAAACCGTAAATTGTTAAAGAAAAGATATGATCAGAAAATTGATGCAGTGGCAGCTATGATGGATGCCTATGTCGCATATAAGCTCAATCGAGATATGTTTGAATAAGGTCTAATCTATATTTCCATATAAAAAAATATCTTTAGCTTTTGAAGCTATAATTTTTGTTCCTGCATAATCAAATGTGCCTCCGATGACCCCACCTACAATTGGTACCATTTTACCGAGGTTAATCACACCTTTGGTTCCAAATTTGGTTATAAATCGTTGCATTGCTATATGATTTATTTTATTTAATACTTTTGTAGGAATTTTTTGAATAGCTTTAATCGTTAATTTTTCACCAGCTTTAATTCCAGCTTCTTTACATAGTTTGGATATAGATGTACCGGTAATACAAATATAAGCGAGAGTTTGTACATCATCATTAGATGGATTAAAACCAGATATAGTGGCTATTGTTGCAATCATTCTTAGTTGAACATACCAAACAGAGGCAAGATTTGCAGGAACAGCAACAGGTAAAGTTATGACACCACCTAAGCTTGTTAAAAAACCAGAAGTGGTACATTTTCGTACTTGCCATTTAACGAAGTTATCTATAGCTTTTTCTTTAGTCGAATATTTAAGTGTATATTCCGTAGCTAAATCATAACAGCTTTTGGTTTTGGGTATACCTTTTAAAGCAGCATCATAACAGTTATTTAATATATCAGACAATGTTTTTTGTGAAATATTCATAATTTAAAGCCTCGCTCTCCTTAAAAGATAATATATTGTATCATTTTTAGGAGGAGGGGGTCAAGATTCAGGAGGTAATTATGCAAAATGAACTATATCATCATGGAATAAAAGGTATGAGATGGGGGGTTCGCCGTTATCAGAACAAAGACGGTTCTTTAACACCTCAAGGAAAGAAAAAGTATGGAAAAAATACAGGTGAAATTTTATTAAAATCGGCAGGTACTGAAGCAGCTATATTAGTAGGAAGAAATGTAACGTCACATGTTCTTGGGCATATGGGAGCTGATGTAATTACAACAACTGCCATTACAAGGTTAGCCGCTGCTGGTGCAACTGTTGTAAATGTTATGAACACGGGATGGAGTATTCGCAATAATAGGCAAATAAACAGCGAGTCGCCAAATCCTAAAAAAGCAGATCGTAAAGTTTCTAAGAAAAAAGAGAGAAAGATGTATGTAAATGCTTATAACAATGCAGCAGCTAGGATGAATAATGGTTTAATTGAACAGTTTAATAAAAAATATGAAGGAAAAGATATAAGCGACATATCTTCTGCTGATGGTAAAAAATATATGGAAGATTACGAAAGACTTTGGAATAAAGTTTTTGCAGAGGAGTATGAAAAATTGAGTTGAATGTTTTAACTGGGGGTGATCAAATGAAAAATCAAAAAAACAGTGATGAATTAATGCATTATGGTGTTCTTGGTATGAAATGGGGCGTTAGGCGTTATCGTAATTACGATGGTTCATATACTCGTAAAGGGGTAAAGAAGTACGATGAAGCTAAGAGTAACTATGATAGTGTTAAAGCTAAAAGAAAAGCGAAACAATCGACGCGAGCAGAACTACATAAAGCTAAGAAAAATCTCAATAAAGCGTATAAAAAAATAAAGTATGATAAGAAAGCTGATCAAGGAAAAGCATTATATGCAAAAGGGAAAACAATAACTGATAATGAGAGAAAAATGCAAATGATAGAAACTGGTATAGTTGCAGGTGCATCTATAGTTAATTATGGAATACGACAATATGGAAATGTTAAAATGGCTAATATTAGTACAGCAACAATAGCAGCTGGTGGAACATTAGTTAATGCATGTTTATATGCTAAAAATAAGTCCGAAAATTCTAAACTCAGAGCTTATTATGCACATCACTAAAATAAAAAAAGAAAGGAAATTTCAAAATGGAATTAACAGTTGGCTCCAGACTGAAACACGCCTGGAATGCATTTCTGAATCGAGCCCCCACTGCCAATTATCAGTATGGTATAGGTGGAGGATATGCATATCGACCAGACAGATTCAGACTTACAAGAGGAAATGAGCGTTCTATCGTGACCTCTGTTTACAATCGAATAGCTTTAGATGTAGCCGCCATTACATTCAGCATGTTCAGTTGGATGATGAAGGGCGGTTTTTAAATGTTATAAAATCAGGGCTTAATGATTGTTTATCGTTAGAGGCAAATCTTGACCAGACAGGAAGAGCATTCATACAGGATGTAGTTATGTCAATGATGGACGAAGGTGTTGTGGCAATAGTTCCGGTTGATACTACAATCGACCCGGATATATCTAATGGTTTTGATATAACGTCAATGCGGGTAGGTAAAATAGTCGATTGGTATCCACAGCATGTAAAACTCGAAGTATATAACGAACAAACAGGTGTAAGGCAAAATATTACTATGCCAAAGAGAAGCGTAGCAATTATTGAAAACCCGCTTTATGCCGTCATCAATGAGCCGAATTCTACAATGCAGAGGTTGGTTCGAAAGTTGAATCTTTTGGATGCTGTTGATGAACAGAGCAGTTCTGGTAAATTGGATTTAATAATCCAGTTGCCATATGTTATCAAATCAGATGCAAGAAGAAAGCAGGCTGAACTTCGAAGGAAAGATATAGAAGAACAGTTATCCGGCTCTAAGTATGGAATTGCGTATATTGACGGAACGGAGCATGTTACACAGTTAAATCGTTCAGTTGAGAATAATCTGATGAAGCAGATTGAATATTTGACGAGTATGCTATATAGCCAGTTAGGTATCACTCAGAGCATATTAGATGGAACAGCTGACGAGAAGACAATGCTTAATTACTACAATAGGACAATAGAACCAATTTTGTCAGCAATTGTTGACGAAATGAAACGTAAGTTCCTTACAAAGACAGCTCGTACAAAGAACAAGTCAATTAAGTTCTTTAGAGACCCATTTAAACTTGTACCAATCAGTGAAATTGCTGAGATAACGGATAAGTTTACAAGAAATGAAGTAGCATCATCTAATGAAATGCGTCAGGTAATTGGATGGAAACCATCTGATGACCCTAAGGCAGACGAATTGAGAAATAGTAACATATCACAATCTGACTCTGAAATCGCAACTCAGACTGATGATGAAAATCAAGATATAGGAGGAGAAATTCAAAATGAAGTATGATTTTGGTGGCTATGCCACACGAAACGATCTTACTTGTAGTGATGGTCGTGTGATCAAAAAAGATGCTTTTAAAGCACAGAACGGACAGACTGTGCCATTAGTATGGAATCATAATCACAATGATGTTAATGATGTACTTGGATTAGCACATCTTGAAAATCGTAAAGATGGCGTATATGCGTATTGTGAATTTAATGACACAGATAATGGCAAGACAGCAAAAGAGCTTGTACAGCATGGCGATGTAAGGTCATTATCAATCTTTGCAAATCAGCTTATGCAGAAAGGCTCTGACGTAATTCACGGATTAATCAGAGAGGTTAGTCTTGTAGTTGCTGGAGCTAATCCAGGAGCTTTTATTGATGATGTAATTGCTCATGGAGAAGATGGTTCTGGAATTATTGCTTGCTATGACGAGGGAGTAACAGTATTTATGCACTCTAATGATAAACCGGATGACGAAGAGAAAGATAAGGATTCAGAAGATGATGAGACTGTAGAAGATGTCTTTGACTCACTTACAGAAAAGCAGAAAACTGCTGTATATGCAGTTATCGGAACAATCATGGAAGACAAAGAAAATAATGACGACTCAGATGATAATGAAGGAGGAAATGATAAAATGGCGATGAAACATAACGTATTTGAGAATGGTGTACAGGCACAGGCGCAGGATAACACACTTTCTCATGCTGACCAGGTGGCTATCCTTGAGACAGCAAAGATGAGAACAGTTGGAACTTTTAAGAATGCATTACAGATGTATGCGGAGGAGAATGCACTTCAGCACGATGCAACGAGCAGTGGTGTTGCAACAGGAGACCTTTCTAAGCTCTTCCCAGAGTATGCAGAGGTAAGACCTGGTGCACCAGAGCTTATTACTAATGATCAGGGTTGGATTAGCACTGTTATTTCTAAGGTACATAAGTCACCAATGTCAAGAATCAGAACAACACAGGCTGATATCAGAAATATTGATACTCTTAAAGCTCATGGCTACCAGAAAGGAAAGCAGAAGAAGTTAGCAGGAAACTTTAATCTTGTAAGAAGAACAACAGACCCACAGACTATTTATGTAAAGAATGCACTTAACAGAGATGACATTGTTGACATCACTGATTTCGATTATGTTGCATATCTGTACAACATTGATCGTATGAACCTTAACGAAGAGCTTGCTAAGGCAATTATGATTGGTGACGGTCGTGATGATGGCGCAGAGGATAAAATCTTCCCAGAGCATATCAGACCAATCTGGCTTGATAACGACCTTTACACAATTCACGTAGACCTTGATACTACGGCTATGAAGGCTGAACTTCAGGGAACAAATACTGGGGCAAACTTTGGTGATAACTATGTGTACGCCGAAGCAATGGTACAGACAATACTCTATGCAAGAGAGAACTATAAGGGAACTGGTACACCAGACTTATACTGCACACCTCATATGGCAAATGTAATGCTCCTTGCAAGAGATTTGAACGGTAGAAGAATCTACTCTTCTAAGGCTGAGCTTGCTACAGCGTTAAATGTTGGCAGCATCAATACAGCCGAGCAGTTCGCTAACAAGACAAGAAAGACTTCAGATGGAAAGACAAAGAAGCTTATCGCTCTTGTCGTAAATCTTCAGGATTATTCTCTCGGAGCAACAAAGGGTGGAGAAATCACACACTTTACTCAGTTCGATATCGACTTTAACCAGGAGAAATCACTTCTTGAGACACGCTGCTCTGGAGCTCTTACAAGAATCTACTCAGCAATTGCTATTGAGGAAGATGTCACAGATACTAAGGGTCAGCAGACTGGCGACTTAGCAGGCTAAGATAAATCTTAGAAAGGAAATTTCAAAATGAGTAAATTTTTTGGAGCAATTGGTTATTCCGTATCAGAAGAAACAGCTCCCGGTGTATGGACAGACAATATTGTAGAGCATAATCATTATGGTGATGTTAATAGGAGTAAGGCTCAGCACGAAACTGGAACATCACTTAATGATAACCTTAATATTTCAAATGAGTTTAGTATTATTGCTGACCCGTTTGCTTATGAGAATTTCCAGAATATGCGATATATCGTATTTATGGGAGCTAAGTGGAAAATTACGAGCGTAGAAGTTCAGTATCCACGATTAATTCTGACAGTTGGAGGTGTTTATAATGAGCAGACGACTTAAACTGCATAGTATTCTTTGCGGCATATTAGATTGCCCAGAGAGAGGAAAAGAATGTCGAGCTTATTTTCAGCCGCCAGCATCTGTTAGTATGAAATACCCTGCCATTGTGTATGCCCTTAATGGAAAAGATAAGAGGCACGCCGATGACAGGGTTTATTTGTCTTCAAATCGTTATTCGGTGACAGTTATAGACAGTAATCCAGATAGCGACATAGTAGACAAAGTATCTGAGTTACCAATGTGCAGGTTCAATACAGCCTATACCAAGGATAATTTGAACCATACAGTATATGAAATTTATTATTAGGAGGAAATCAACATGTCAAAACTTGCATGGGATAATGAAGGTGAGCGATTGTTTGAAACTGGTGTCAGTGAAGTCGCTCTTTACCCATTTCAAACAAATGGCTACACAAAGGGTGTTGCTTGGAATGGTGTAAGTTCTATTACAGACAGTCCTGGAGGAGCAGAGTCAAATAAGATTTATGCAGATAACATCGAGTATCTCAATCTTATGTCTGCTGAAACAGCTGGAGGAACTATTGAAGCATACATGGCTCCGGATGAGTTTGCAGAATGTGATGGTTCTGTAGAGGTTGCGCCAGGAGTATATGCAGGTCAGCAGAACCGTAAGAAGTTCGGTCTTGCATATAAGACTATTCTCGGAAACGATACAGAGTCAAATGACCATGGTTATAAGCTTCACTTAGTATGGGGTTGTCTTGCTTCTCCATCAGAGAAACAAAATTCATCTGTAAATGAGAGTCCAGAGCCATTGGCTATGTCTTGGGAATATAGCGCAACGCCTGTTAAAGTTACTGCGGCTGTTAAGGGCAAGAAGCTTAAAGCAACAGCAACAATGACATTCGATTCAACAAAGGTAGATGCCACAAAGCTTCAGAAGCTGGAAGGTATTCTTTATGGATCAGATGGTTCTGGATCTACAGAGCCAAGACTTCCAATGCCTGATGAAATCATTTCTATGATGACAACAGAAGGTTAATTAAATATTCAGTCTATGCGACGTATTCAGTTCGGCTGGCGTCGCTTTTTTATTTGAAAGGAGAAATTCAAAATGCATAAAGAAACTATTACTTACGTTGATTTCAACGGGACAGAAAGAACAGAAGACCACTATTTTAATCTCAGCAAAACAGAGATTACGGAGTTAGAGGTAAGTATGCCTGGTGGTCTTGCTGAGTACCTTATGGGAATTGTAAATGCCAAGAATGTTCCAGAAATTATGGCTTCATTTAAGAAGATTATCTTATCTGCATACGGCATCAAGTCGGCAGATGGAAGAAGGCTTGAAAAAGGAGAAGAAATCAGCAAAGCATTCACGGAATCACCGGCATATGACGTGCTGTTTCAGAGATTATTCTTATCTGGAGATGTTAATGCTGCTTCTGATTTTGATCAATATGATAACTATTCAAGGATAGATTATGGAGATTTAATCGAG
>ERZ859817.286-NODE-286-length-37793-cov-3.262839_pt1 | contig 37793 bp, 29 predicted proteins | sample MGYA00509986_ERZ859817 | MGnify/ENA primary metagenome ERZ859817 (study PRJEB30046, sample SAMN00715155) | human gut metagenome | study: EMG produced TPA metagenomics assembly of the A metagenome-wide association study of gut microbiota in type 2...
TTATCAACAATATACAATCATTAATATATGGCTGACGATAAAAAAATCATCTTCTCAATGGTGGGAGTGAGCAAAGCTTTCCAACCAAATAAAAATGTACTGAAAGACATTTACCTGTCGTTCTTCTATGGAGCGAAGATTGGTATTATCGGTCTGAACGGTTCCGGTAAATCTACCTTATTGAAGATTATCGCGGGTCTGGAGAAATCCTATCAGGGAGAAGTGGTCTTCTCTCCGGGATATTCTGTGGGCTATTTGGCACAAGAACCTTATCTGGACGACACAAAGACAGTAAAAGAAGTAGTAATGGAAGGTGTGCAACCGATCGTTGACGCACTGGCAGAATACGAAGAAATCAATCAGAAATTCGGTTTGCCCGAGTATTATGAAGATCAGGACAAGATGGATATACTTTTCGCCCGTCAGGGAGAATTGCAAGATATCATCGACGCAACTGATGCATGGAATCTGGACAGTAAACTGGAACGTGCGATGGATGCGCTCCGTTGTCCGCCCGAAGATCAGCCGGTGGTGAATCTCTCCGGAGGTGAACGCCGTCGTGTCGCTCTTTGCCGTTTGTTGTTGCAGAAACCGGACATCCTGTTGCTCGATGAGCCTACCAACCACTTGGATGCTGAATCTATCGACTGGCTGGAACAACATTTGCAACAGTATGAAGGTACGGTTATCGCCGTAACTCACGACCGTTACTTCCTTGATCACGTTGCCGGATGGATTCTCGAACTCGACCGTGGCGAAGGTATCCCTTGGAAGGGAAACTACTCATCCTGGCTGGAACAGAAGACCAAACGGATGGAAATGGAAGAAAAGACCGCCAGCAAGCGTCGTAAAACACTGGAACGTGAGTTGGAATGGGTGCGCATGGCTCCGAAAGCTCGTCAGGCGAAAGGAAAAGCCCGTCTTAATTCATACGACAAGTTGCTGAATGAAGACTTGAAGGAGAAAGAAGAGAAGCTGGAAATCTTTATCCCGAATGGTCCCCGTCTGGGTAATAAGGTAATTGAGGCAAAACACGTAGCGAAGGCATACGGCGACAAACTGCTGTTCGATGATCTGAACTTTATGCTTCCTCCTAACGGTATTGTCGGTGTCATCGGTCCTAACGGTGCAGGAAAAACAACTCTTTTCCGTCTGATTATGGGATTGGAAACGGTAGATAAAGGTGAGTTTGAAGTAGGAGAGACCGTAAAGGTATCCTATGTAGACCAGCAGCATAAAGACATTGACCCGAACAAGAGCGTCTATCAGGTAATCTCCGGTGGTAATGATTTGATCCGTATGGGTGGACGTGATATCAATGCACGTGCGTACCTGTCCCGTTTCAACTTTGCCGGTGCCGATCAGGAAAAACTTTGTGGTGTTCTTTCCGGTGGTGAAAGAAACCGTCTGCATCTGGCGATCGCTCTGAAAGAAGAAGGTAACGTTCTGCTGCTCGATGAGCCGACCAATGACATTGACGTGAACACCCTTCGTGCTTTGGAGGAAGGTTTGGAAGACTTTGCAGGGTGTGCGGTAGTCATCTCTCACGATCGTTGGTTCCTTGATCGTATCTGTACGCATATCCTCGCTTTTGAAGGAGACTCTAATGTATTCTACTTTGAAGGTTCCTATTCAGAATATGAGGAAAACAAATTGAAGCGTCTAGGCAATGAAGAGCCGAAGCGTGTTCGTTATAGAAACCTAATGACTGACTAGTATTTGCTGACAGATTACAAGTTAAATCTCACTTAATATACGAAAGTGAAAGGCTCTGCAAACATTGCAGGGCCTTTATTGTTTTCGAAAGCAATAAAATGTTTATCTCTCTTAAAAGAATGTAGCATAATTGTCATCTAAGTCTAAATAATATTAATTATCTTTGTGCACAGTTTCAATGAAACAAACAATTAGTATTAACTAATAAATTACATTATGTTGAAGAGAATGCGGTCTTTTTTAGTGGTCGTAATGTTACTGATTACTGCTACGATGAGTGCGCAAGTTACCACAGCAAGTATGAGTGGTAAAGTAACAGCACAAGATGAACCTATTATTGGAGCAACGATCGTTGCTATTCACGAGCCCTCCGGTACCCGCTATGGTACAGTGACCAATGTCAGTGGGCAATTCAATCTGCAAGGTATGCGTACAGGCGGTCCTTACAAAGTCGAAATCACCTATGTCGGCTATCAGTCAGCCATTTACAAGGGAATCCAGTTGTCATTAGGAGAAAACTACGTATTGAATGTTTCTTTGAAAGAAAGTTCAGAACTGCTGGACGAGGTAGTAGTGACTGCCTCAAAGAACAGCAATATGAAGAGCGATCGTGCCGGTGCTATCACGAATATCGGCGAAGAACAAATGGCGATGCTTCCTGCAATCAACCGTAGTATGAATGACGTGATGCGTCTGACTCCACAAGGAGCAAATACAGGAAATGGTTTTGCAGTCGGCGGAGGTAACTACCGCCAGTCTTCAGTCACAGTCGATGGTGCTGCTTTCAGCAATGCTTTCGGTATTGGATCTAACTTGCCCGGTGGCGGTTCTCCTATTTCTTTGGATGCTTTGGAACAGATCGCTGTATCTGTTACTCCGTTTGACGTTCGTCAGAGCGGATTTATTGGTGGAGCAATCAATGCCGTAACCAAGAGTGGTACAAATGATTTCTATGGAACAGCTTATACTTATCTGACTAATGAGAACTTGAAAGGTAACAAAGTAGGCGATTTGGATCTGATACGTGAGAAATCTCAGAACTATCTTTATGGTGCCAGCTTTGGTGGTGCTATTATAAAAAATAAGTTGTTTTTCTTTGTAAACGGTGAGTATGAAGATAATGTAACGGCAGGACCTAAAGCACGTGCACGTCAGAGCGACAGCGATGACTGGGGACCTAACACAGCGAATGTTAATCGTCCGACTGTTGGCAAAATGGATGAAATCCGTAACTATTTCATTAATGAATATGGTTATGATCCGGGACAGTATCAAGGATATTCTATCAAAACTCCTGCTTATAAGATTATGGCACGTTTGGACTGGAATATAAATGATAACAACAAATTGAACTTCCGTTTTACACGTGCTCATTCAAAAGACAATAGTGGTCCTACTTCTTCAACGTCCCCACTATATGCTACAGATATATATCAAGGACCGGCAGTTTCGCAAGGTTCGGGTAATGTGAATAATAATGCTGCTATGTATTTTGAGAATTCTCGCTACTTCAAAGAATACAATTTTACATCGTATGCTTCAGAGTGGAACTCAAAATGGCTGGATGGTCGTTTGAACAATGTGACACGTATGACATATTCTTTCCAAGATGAGCCTAGAAGTTATGGTGGTGCGGCGGATTTCCCAACAATTGATATTCTGGATGGTGGTGCAGTGTATGCCCGTATCGGTCCGGATATCTTCTCACCGGGCAATCTTGCACAAGCTAGAACTTTTGTGCTGACAGACGAATTATCTTATACGACAGGTATTCATAATTTATTAGCAGGTTTCCAATTCGAATATAATAAAGCTACAAATGGCTTTATGCAAGCAGGTAATGGTTACTATATATATGATAGTTGGGAAAGTTTCAAGAATAAAAAAACTCCGGAGGCTTTTGCTATTACATATTCCAATGCAGATGATTATAGCCAGTTTAATGCTGAAATGAAGACTCAGCAATATTCATTGTATTTGCAGGATCAGATGAATATCAGTGAAAACTTTAAGTTGATGGCTGGTATCCGTTTCGAAATGCCTAAGTACCCTTCTTTGAAGAATAATTATAATGAAGATTTTGCGAGATGCGAATTTGGTGGGGTCAGATATTCTACTGATCAAGTGCCTTCTGCTAAAATTTCCGTTTCTCCTCGTGTAGGCTTCAACTGGGATATTACAGGAGAACGTAAATATGTACTTCGTGGAGGTACAGGTATTTATGTAGGGCGTTTGCCTTTCGTATGGTTAGTTTCGGCGGTAGGAAACTCTAATGTCGGTCAGTCTCAGTATTATTATACAAAGAATGCAGGCGCTTTGAAGCCATATTTCCAACCGTCAGTATCAGGTGTGTTGAATGAGTTGTATCCTAATGGTAGAACTACTACTATCAAATCTCCTACAGACCCTACGATCATTGATAAAGATTTGAAGATGCCGTCCACATGGAAAACGTCTTTAGCATTCGATACCAAACTCCCTGGTGATATTGACTTCTCTATTGAAGGAATATTTAACAAAGATATCAATCCTGCTGTTATTTCTAATAAGGCATATAAGCCTTCTGAGACTACAACGACATTTAATCCGAATGATACACGTAATGCCTATTCTAAATATACAGATGCGTCATGGACTAATGGCAATGGAAAGCAGAATGTATATTTCATAGAGAATGGTGGTCATAAAGCATACTATTATTCAATTACAGCTCAATTGGCGAAGTCATTTGATTTCGGTTTGTATTTATCAGCTGCTTATACGCATTCAAAAGCTAAATCATATAGCGATGGTATCGGTGACCAGGTAACTTCTGCATATAAGACAAATACATACTCTGTGAATGGAATCAATGAACATGAAACAGGATATGGTACTTATGTATCACCGCATCGTGTTGTAGCTTCTGCCGGATATCGTGTTGAGTATGCTAAGAACTTTGCTTCTTCATTGTCTTTGGTTTACGAAGGTATGAATATGGGATACGCAGGCGGTTATGGTTATGCTCGTTATTCTTATACATTTGCGGGTAATATCGTAGGTGATGGTGGAGCAAATAACTTGTTGTATATTCCTGCTTCCAGAGAAGAACTGAATAATTGGACTTTTGCTGAGAAAACATGGAATAGTACATTGAATAAGGCTGTTGACTACAAATTAGGTGATGGTATATATACGGCAGATCAGCAGAAAGATGATTTTTGGGCATATATCAATCAAGATAGTTATTTGAAGAAGCACAAAGGTGAATATGTAGATCGTGGTGGTGTTGTCATGCCTTGGCATCATCAGTTAGATTTGAAATTCATGCAAGATTTCTATATGAAAGTAGGCGGTAAGCGTCATACCTTACAGTTCGGTGTTGATATCAAAAATGTCCTGAATCTTTTGAACTCTGATTGGGGATTGTATAAGACTGTAAATAACACTAACCTTTTGGCTTATGATGGTAAGAATGCTGAATGCAAGGGATACACATTCCAGAAGAGCAGCGGTAAGAAGCTGACCGATACTTATACTGATTACAAAGATTTCAGATCTACTTACTCAGTGATGTTTAGCGTTCGCTACATCTTCCATTAATTAGATCGAACGATAATAATAAAAGGCTGCTTCCCGTGGAGGCAGCCTTTTATTGTATGTGCTTTTATGTGCATGAGGATCTATTTTATTAGCATCTTCATCACCACCGGATTATGATCACTATACTCCAAATCCGGAGAGAAGTAATCCACCCCTTGAAACTCAGACGAATGGAGGATATAGTCGATTCTCAGCAGATGCTTGAAATATCGGAAAGTGTACATATACCCATGTCCGCAGGTCTGAAAACCATCATTCAGTTTTTCTCCTTTTACCGTTTGATATACATATGAAGAAGGGAGAGAGTTGAAGTCACCACATACCAGGGTGGGATAGGGAGAAGCGGAAATCAATTGATTGATATGTTCAGCTTGTGCGGCACGTTTCTTGAAGTTCTCGTGCAGACCATCGGCAAGGGTGAGAGCGGCACGTTCCGCACGGTCGGTATCATCCGCACGAAGTTCTTTTTCCAGTTTGCGCTTGTTGCGGCTGACTTCCGTAGTCTGCAGATGATTGTTGAACAGACGGATTGTTTGGCCGTTAATGTCGATATCACACCACAGGCTGCAGTTGTTGGAATTTGGGTAGGTGACGAGCTGCTTCTCCTTGATAGGATAACGGCTGAACACAGCCAGTTGCAAAAGACTCTCTCCGGCAGGAGAAGAAGGTACATAGTAATACGGCCATTCGGAAAGAACGGTGCGAAGACTGTCAATACCAAATTCATGATTGATCCCAAACTCTTGAAAACAGAAGATATCTACACCGAGCTCCTTCATGTAAGCAGCGATTTCCTTGCATGAGAAACCTGTGTGCTCGTGATTAAAGCTGTTAACGTTATAGGTGGCAATAGTCAGTGCTGATTCGGTGGCCCTTTCGTTTTTCTTCAGAGATTCAGTATTCGGTTGGGAAGCCGAATCGAAAAGCGGGGACTGGAGGACACGGGTCAGATACCCCAAATTTCCCAGTATGGCGATTAAAGGAATGAAAACCCAGCATCGCCAGCGAACCGTCCAATAGATGGCAGAGACGACATTAGCCAGCAAAAGCATCGGCAGAACCAATCCGATAAAGGGCATCAGCTTAAAGCCGCCCGGCGAAGCATCTCCGGCGAAGGCTCCGGCTAATGTGAAACCTGCCAGAATGCTCGTCAGCAGGATAGACAGGTAGTAAAGTAATCTATATAAGGCTTTCATTTTATGGTAACCATTTATTAATCATATCCTTGAGCTTCGCTTGAGAGATCGGCTTGGCGATGAAGTCGCTGCATCCGGCATCCATTGCAGCTATCTGATCCTGTTGATAAGCATAAGCACTTTGTGCGATAATGGGCACAGTATGAGAAAGCTCACGAATGATCTTCGTAGCCTCCAGACCGTCGAGATTAGGCATTTTGATATCCATCAGAATAAGGTCAGGCTTCGCTTCATCGTATGAGGTAACGGCCTCCATACCGTCCCGTGCACGTATAAGCCTGTACTTTCTTCCAAGAATAGCCTTCAGCAAGTCGAAGTTACTGTCCTCATCTTCCGCTATCAGAATAGTCCGCTGGCTTGGAGAGGCATTGGCGGAAATACTACCGGAACTATCATCGTCCGTACTTCCGGAAGTCTTTTCGGAATCCTCCTTGACAGACGTTTCTGCTGGCGTCTCCGTAGAAGCCGGGTCAATCTTCATCGAACCCGTGCCGGTCGGATTTTCATTTGCATTCCCTTCCTGCCGTTTTTCCTCCTTCGTATTTTCGGTCGATTGATCCGACTCGTAAGGTAGGGTGAACGTGAAAGTCGTCCCTTGACCTACCACCGAAGAAACGGAGATTTCACCTCCCAGCCGTTCGACAATTGTTTTACAGATAGACAGTCCGAGCCCCGTCCCCTGCGCATAGTTGTTCAACTTGGCGAAACGTTCGAACACACGTCCTATCTTCTCCGGTTCGATGCCCGTACCGGTATCAGTCACGTGGAAAACGATCTGATTACCTACCAGTTTATATCCGTAACTAATGCTGCCTGCTTTCGTGAATTTGAATGCGTTACCTATCAGATTCGAGAACACCTGGAACACCCGGTTCTTGTCAGTCTCTATCACCAGTCCGTTTTCGGATGGCTCGTAGATCAGTTGTACCCCTTGCGGCGTGCGAAATACGTGAGCGTCATGTACTTCTTTACACAGACTGTTGATATTTATCGGTGCGCTGGTGAACTCGATAATGCCCGATTCGATCTTCGAAAGATCAAGAATCTCGTTGATCAGTTGCAGCAGACGTTCGTTGTTGGCTTCGACGATCTCATAAAATGTTTTACGTTCTTCCTTATTTTCACTTTCGGCTATCAGATGCGAGAAGCCGACGATGGCATTCAGAGGTGTGCGTATTTCATGACTCATGTTGGCGAGGAAAGCAGACTTCAGTTTGTCCGACATTTCGGCTTTCTCTTTGGATGTCTGAAGTTCCCGTTTGATCTTCTCCAGTTCCGTGATGTCCCATTCGATGCTGACGATGATGGGGGAGGAAAGTTCGTCTCCGTCCACCCGTATTTTCCGTTTGTCGAGGATGATCTCGTTTCCGTTTTTGTCTTTCCCTTCGGTTGTCCAGTGCAGTCCCCGTCCGGTGGTGGCAACTAGTGTATCTTCCTCCCTTTTCTTTTCTGCCACTTCGGGGGGATAGTAGTCGAAGTCATTCTTGCCGATAGATTCGCCGATGCACAGATTCCGGTTGTACGATTCCCGGTTGCGGTAGATATATCGGAAATCGTTGTTGATCTCCTTGACGACAATTCCGGCGGGGAGGTTGTCGATGGTAGTATCCATGATCAGGTTGAGCCGTTTGATTTGCGCTTCGTAGTGCAGTCGCTCGGATATGTCGTGGGAGAATGACCAGTAACTTTCTTCACCGGAGTCGTTGGTGACGTTATACATGATTCCCTCGTAAGCCAGTATATTCTTGCTGACTTTCGAAGGATGATGGGCGACGAAACTTCTGCTTCCTCCGTGCAGGATATCCTTGCAGCGTTCATGCCAGTCTTCCTGCGTGTTCATATCGCCGGCGATTTCATAGATTTTCAGTTTGCCGATCTCCTCACTTTCCGGGATGCCGTGGTTGTGGAGGAACTGGCGGTTGGCGAAGATCAGCGTACCGTCCTCTTTGGCGGCGAAGATGCTCTCCTTTGCGTTGTTGATGGCGTGCGTCAGCGTGTTGATGTCGTTTCTGCGACGCTGTATGTCGGTGATGTTCTGGATGTAACCTTCGATGTTGCAGCTGCCGTTCGGTAGTTCGTCTCGCAGATAAGCCTGAAGGCGCATATAGTAAATCTCTCCGGCGACACGGACCCGATAGCTGATACTATCTTCGTTGAGTCCTTCCTCATTTTTCCGGCACCAGTTGGTGAAGCTCAGGCGGTCTTCTTCGACGATAAATTCCTGATATTTCTCCAGAGAGATGCTTCTGGAAGATTCCTCGCACAATACTCCGGTGTAGCCCATGTAATAGAAGACATTGTCGCGGGTGTTGTACATCCACTGTCCGATCTGAGCCACTTTCTGTATCTCCCTCAGATTTCGGTTCACCTGTTCCAGCTGGCGTTTCACGTTGCTTCGCTGGGTGATGTCCCGATATTGGCAGAGCACCATGTCATCGTAAGGATACATGATACACTTGAAATAATAGGTATTATCCTCCAGTTCCAGCTTGTAGTTCTTGCTGATGCTTCGCTGTTCCCGAAGCACGGTCTGGAAGGTGCTGTAAACCTTCTCACGGGTGTGCTCGGGCATCCGTTCGAATATATTTTTTCCTAAGAGCCTCTCTTCTTGTAAAAACCATAAATTGCTATGAATATCAATATCAATGCAAATGCCATTTCTATCGACTAATAGCATGGTGTCGGCGGTCAACTTCAGTATTCTTTGCGCATTATCTGCCTCATGTAATGTTCTGTTCATGCTTGTCCGATTAGATTTATAAGATTCTGTTTCATGCAAAGATAGCAAAATATTTGATTCTCTGTTCTTATTTTTCGGCACGTTTTGCTTTTTCCCAGGCGCCGCTTCCTTTTTTTCTTTTCAGATAGCCGATTCCTTTGAGCACATTCACGTTCATGAATAAGAAATAATAGGGAATAAACAGTACTTTATTCTTTATTTGTCTGGTAGAGAGGTAATATCCCCAGTATCCCATTCCGTAGAAAAGAATCTGTAACCCCAGCAGGGTGCCATAAAACAGGGGAGATTCGCCCAATAGCAAAACGACTATATTCAGTGGCAACAGCGCAAACAGCAGGAATGGAGTGACAGACCAGCGCAATACCCGGTGCGACGTGTACTGAAAACTCAGGATTCCGTAATGGAAAGGATTCAGCAACGGGCGCAGACGCCAGATCGACTGTAACCCTCCGGCAGCGATGCGCACTTTTCGTTTTTCCTCTTCACCCATATCTGCCGATCCGCTTTCGATGGCGTAGGCATTGGTGCAGTAGGCGATGGTGTATCCTTTCATGGCGATGCGGAGAGAGAGGATGAAGTCGTCGAGCAACGTATCCGGTTCCATCGGTTCGAAGAGTTCGCGGCGGACGGCAAACAGTTCTCCGGCAGCGCCTACAGCTGAGTAGAGACGGGAGTCGAGCGCTTTCAGTGTCGATTCGTATTTCCAGTAGATGCCTTCGCCTCCGGCGGCTGCTCCGTCCTTCGTCTGTACGGCTATACGTTTTTCTCCTGCCACGCAGCCCACTTTCGGGTTTTGAAAAGCCAGTACGATTTCACGGATTGCCTCGCTGTTGACCATCGTGTTGGCGTCCGTAAAGACGACAAGCGGGGTCCGGACGAGTGTCATTCCTCGTGTCATGGCGGCTGTCTTTCCCTGCCGTTTCGGCTGGAAGTAGACGGTTACTTTTCCGTTCCAGTGGGTTTGGAGACGGTCGTTTGTGCCGTCATCGCTTCCGTCCGTCACCCAGACGATGCGGAGTTTGTCCGCAGGGTAGTCCAGGGCGAGGCTGTTCTCCATCTTTTCGTCCACCACGTCTTCTTCGTTGAAGGCGGTGATGAAGAGGGTTACTTCCGGCAGGTCACTGTCCGGTGGCAGCACCCGTTTCACGGGTTTCACGAAAAGCTCTTTCAGCTTGACGAGGGCGTAGAGGACGATACCGTAGCCCAGATAGGTGTAGAACACCATGAACAGGGCGGACCAGAAGATGATTTCGAGGATGAGGGTTTCGTTCATAGCTATATTCTCGTTTAATAGATGTTTGTTGATTTACTTATTGAAGTCGTTTTTTTAGTGCCTCTTTTTTAGCCGATTCTTTCAGTATGTTTACAAAGTAGAGGGCGTCTGCTTTGTTGGAAGCATCGGAAGGATTGGCCTCATATCGTTTTACGAAATTCTCGGCGTGTTCAAACAGGTATTTCCGACAGTCGATATTGAGCATGATACCGTCTTTGTAGTCAGCATAAGATAGTCCGGTCAATGCATCATTTCCTTCGATAGAAACAATGTCATACATGCTAATTCCCGGCAAATTGATAGTGGTAGAAGGATAGTAGAAGAACTTTTCTCCCGGTAAATTTACTGTTAATTTGAAAGAACTTGCGTCTATTTGTGCTATACTAATATGGCTGTTTAAACGATAATAGTTATATTCATAATATTCTTCCTGGCTTGGAAACCATAACGAATCATCCCCATCTTTACCATAATTACTATTTAACCATAATAAAAAGTCGATCCAATTGTTGTCCGTACCATGAACACCTATGCAGATTGCTTTACGTTCTTCTTTGGGTAATTTTAGCAGGTCAGTAATCTGTTGTTTAAAATATGCTGGTGAATCGTTAAACTCCCGTTCTATCAGAGATTTTTGTAAAGTTTCAGACACTTGATACGGATATAGGGTAATTGCTCCTGCTTGTGCGGTCATCGTTTGAATTTCCGGACATTGAAGAGCAGCAGTTACGTATGTTTTATTTCCATTGGGTTCAGCAAGAAATTTACATCCCCTTCCTGTGAGTTTCTCTACAATAATGTTTTGGGCAATATCAAAATGTTCCAATATTTGTATTGGATCATTAGCATCTTTTGTCATTACATCATGGAGGGCAATGCCTGTTCCATAGTTCAACATCTCTCGTATGTTATCCCATATAAGTCCGGATTTCATATAAAAACGATAATAGTTTGCAGTAAACCCCGGCAGTACGTTTGTTTCAGCATCCATCCATTTTTCTTCAGGGGCAAGAGTGGTAGTAATAGCAAACCGAACTTCATTTCCTGCTCCGTCTGTACATCCCAAAGATTGGTTGGCGGAAATAATAGTAGGGGGAAGATCCCCTTTTTGCAAATGTTTGATGTCAAAATATAATTGATGTTTCATATTCTGATCAGTGGGAGTTGGAGTAGGATAAGGTATTGAACTTGAGATCGGTTTACCGTTTATTGCAGCCCACGTACGGCAAAAAGCAGCCTGCATGCAGTCGTCTTGTGTTAGCATCAACATCCATGTCTTATTGTATTTTAAATGAGGGATTTCGACATTAATATCTTTGGTCTGTATTTCTTTTTTTGTGTGGATAATGATTTCTGCTGTAACGTTTGCTGTTTCTTTGTCGAAAGGATACATATAGACGGGAGTAGAATCTGTATCTTTTTCGTTATTGTCTTGTCCTGTATTTCTATTCTCATCGTATAGATTCATTTTTCTTATACAGGAAGTATAGGTGAAAAGACAAGCTGTTACTAAGATGATATTTACTATATATTTTGCCATATCCATAATGATTTTGATGAGACCTTATTTGATGAGATTAGAGTCTTTATCTTTGTATGCCGTCTTTTTGATAAAGAGTCCGGTGATTTCTTTCAGTGCTTTGATTACCCGTATCCATATATTATCAATCAGTGATCCTTCAGAATTTAGGGTTCCATTACTTGTAAGCACTCGTGCTTTGCGACTTGTAATAAATACGATTTTTCCATACGGTTTCATAGCTAATGCTAACGAACCGTCTTCTCCGCGGATAATATCTGTACGAAATCCAAACCGACGTCCTATTTCCGTATTAAAACTGAAAGCCATACCTCGCACACAGAGTTCAGGACGCTGGATGGCTTGTAAGCGGAGGTATATATCGCGCAGGCCTTCGTAGCACCATAGTCCGAATCGGGAATGTCTTTCGTCAACCATAAAACTCCATAAACTGAATGTACATGCAACCTTCGGATTCATTAGATATTTTACATGCGTTTCAATGTAATGCGGTGGATATAAAGTATCTGCATCAATACAAATATGATATTTTCCTTTTGCATGGTCCAATCCGCATTGGCGGGCGTATCCCGGACCTTTCTTCGTTTCGTTATAATAGGTAACTCCCAATGATTTTAATACTTCTTCCGTTTTATCCGTTGAATTGTTGTTAACGGCTATTATTTCAATGGGGAAATGGCAATGATTCTCGGAGAGTGACCAGATACAACTTATCAGATGACGTTCCTCATTGTGTGCAATGAGTACAACCGATACCAGTGGAGAATCGTTTTGACGTTCTTTGAGTTGTCTTTTGACTTTGCGGATACTATCGTCAGAAATCTCATCAAAAGATTTCCCGTATACTTCCAGATAAGTTTTATACCACTTTACCATATGTTGTTCTGTTATTTAGAAGAATAAGTTAATGATTCGAATAAGTTTTTCCATTGTGGCATCACATTTTCCGGCAGAAAGCGTTTTACGTTTTCCCTGGCTTTGTGTCCCATCTTGATGCGTACATTTTCATTCTCAATCAGATAGCAGATTTTGTCTGCAAGTTCCTTGATATTTTCTTTCTCCACTAGTAGACCGTCTTCATGGTCTTTTATAATATCCGAAGGACCATGCGGACAGTCAAATGAGACACAGGGTATACCACATGACATTGCTTCTGCCAAAACGAGTCCAAAACCTTCGTATCGGCTTGATAAGACAAATATCGAACTCATACAGTATTTTTCGGCTATATTCGATACAGTGTGATGAAGCAGACAATTATTATTTAGTTGTAGTTCATCTATTAGTTTGGTGAACTTCTCTTTCAGGTCGCCTTCTCCATAAATATGTAGTTTCCAGTCCGGATGTCTTTGGGCGACAATGCTCCAGGCGGGGATTAGCATATCAAATCCTTTTTGGGGCGCATATCGCCCTACAGCAATAGCATTATGTGACAGAATATCTGTTTGTTTTCCTTCTACAGGAGTAGAAATAGGATTAGGGATGATGCTGATATTAGTCAGTTCCGGCCAGTCTTTAGCTCCTTCACTTGTAAGTATAATCACTCTGGACAGTTTAGACAGGTTTTTGACAAATCTGTTTGCCCATCTTTTCTTTATCATGTTGACAATCGGGCTTTTACGTTTCAGTGCTTCTGCGCCATAGGCGTAGCGGCTGACGTGAAACTCTCCGATTTTCAGGCTACCGTCTTTCAATTTAGTGATAAAGTTCAGTTCCCGGCGCATGGTTGAGATAGTAATGTCCGGTTTCAGTTCGTTCAATAGATTCGATAGTCGTTGTTTAAACCGATAGTAGCGGAACGGATACTTCAGCACTTTACTTACTATGGATTGAGAGTAGGGCAGGTCGAAAGATACTCCTAAGTCGATATGCTTTACTTTGGGGGATAATGGAAAGTGTGGTGCTTTACCCATTTGTTCGGATGTAATGATGGTGATGTCGTATCCTTCAAAATGTTCTGCAAAATAATTGGCTTTGAATGTAACTATCCGTTCTATTCCGCCAGGTGCCTGTAGTGAGGGCAGGTAATAGGCTATCTTCATGATTTAATAGATTTTAGCAATGATTTGTTTCCGATAAAATTCTCCGGCGTCGGACACTTGTTTTCCGTTGGCGGCTTCGTTTACATATTTTCGTTCCAGCTTTACTTTCCGTTTGGCTCCCATTCGCCACCATTCATATTCTACGTCCACGTGCCCTGCGTCAATTGCCTGATAACCGGACTTGAATAAATCGTAAGCCAGTACAGTAGCCGTAGGTCCTAAAGCAATCAGGAAGAGAGCGGTTTTCTCGAGTTTTTGCGCTTCATTCAGTATTTCTTCGTAGCGGTCAAATGCGTCACGGGGCGGACAAAGAATACGTCTGATGCTTTTTACATTGTCAAAGAGGTCGTTGCCTACCCCCAAACGGCTTTTTTCGCCTTCAATGAATACGACATCCCTGTCTTTCCAGATAGCTTTCATCTGGTGAAACCACCGTGGGCAGTCTTCTTTGGAAGCGAAGTCCATGTAGGGACGGGTGATGAATGTATTGTAGTATAGCCTGTCGGGCAACAGCAAGCGGTCCCACCAACTGCCATACAGAAAGAAGTGAGTTCTCCAGAATCGGCGTGCTTTGCGGTTATAGCGATAAATGTTTTCGAAAGTATCGGAGATACAAACCAAATGTCCTTCTTCATGGCTTGTCAATACTTCCTTGAGACGCTGAGCCAAGAGTACATTTCCTTTTTGGAATCCTATTTCCTTGTCCGGGTTGGTAAGCAGCATCTCACCATCGCCGAAACGGCTCACGGAACATTGGTCTTCTACGATTATCCGAATGGTCTCATCAATGGAAGCTACCTGCGGAGTTATTTTCTGATGGCATCTGAGAGCCATGTACCAGAAATTGTACCATTCTACAGTAATGCCATAACGCAATTTATAGCGGATAGCATTGATCAGTGGCTGTATATTCATAGTGATATAGTTTTATTCAAAGGTTTCATTAATAACAATTTGCATCTGGGCTTTCCATGAAAGTGATTGCTCTATAGACAGCCGTATTTGGAGCGGCGTTGTTTTCAATGATTGATAAAAGCGAATTACTTTTTCGATGTCAAGGGGCGAATCGTCCGGTGCTGCCTTAAGTATGTATGGTTGATGCTCAAAGTCATCATCCGTTTCTGAATAAACAAAAGGAATGCCTCTTGCTGCATATTCACGGTTTTTTAAGGTCTTAATTTTGTCAATACCGCTACGATGGCGAGCCAGACTGCCTATTCCCATGTCCGACTGCTCGAACACGGCATCCAGTTCTTTGCCGTATAAGGCACTATGAAAGATGATATATTTCTCTAACTGATGTTTGGCTACATCTTTTTTATAGCTGTCCACCAGTTCGGGAACCCCGAAGCCTACGATATTGAGATATACTTTATAATCATGAGTGCCGGTATGTGTACGATAGTAATTTGCCATGCCGGCTATAACTCTGTCGAAACCATGCCATGGGTGCATTGTCGCTACGGCAATCAGTTGTAGAGAATGTGCGGTATCATTCTTTGGACCTCTTAAAGGGATTTCGCTGAAATCAATTCCATTTGAGATGCGGATGGTGGGGCGATTCCAAATAATGTCATAGTCCGAAAAAGTGACGATCTTGTCAACATAGCGTGCCAGATGCTGTCGGAAACATTTGTCTATAAATAGGATTCGTTGGTATACGAATGGGAGTCCCTTATATTCTTGGTCGTATGGATATGTCGGGATTTCCATCACTATACGTGCTCCGGTCTTTTTTAGTAGTTTCATCAGCCGTATGCTGAAAGGGCTGGCATTATGGACATAGCGTACATAGATAAAGTCTATGTTTTCTTTCTGTACATAATGTACGATACTGTCAAATTCGATTCTTTTTAGGATTTTTCCTTTGATCCCGAAACCATAGTCGGCGATTATCGATTCATCTACCATACGGCGTTTATGGTTGTCCGTATCGTCTAGCCAACACGTATGCATTTCTAGTCCGCATTCTTTGAGGGCTTTTACTTGATAACGTATCTTTTTACTGATTCCGTTGAATGCTTCGAAACCATGGAATATGAGGAATAATCCTTTCATTGTTTGTTCTTTTGTACCAACTTTCTATTTTCTTACAAGAGTCTTCACTTTGCCTGTGATATCATAGGTGTGTGTTACTTGCATATATGTTCCAAAGATAATAAAACTTACGAAACTTTTTGCAATAAGTGTTACGAAAATATTCATATTTTCCATCATATAATATATAGGCGTGAGGAATGCCGTTATTAGTAGGCTGACAAGGAGTGGAGAAAGAAGTTGTCTGATAAATATCCATGCGTTTCTTTGAAAAGTAACTCGATACATCATCCAATAGCATTGTACGAAATTGATAGTAAAAGTTATCACGATACATGTTGCTACAGCTGTCAGTGTGCCGAAATAGAATATCCCTGCCAGCATTCCGGTCACATTGAGTACGGACGAAAAGAGTCCGCAGACAAAAAGGCTCCTTGTATCACCTGCTGCCTGAAAAATAGAGCCTGAAGAAGAGAGTATGATCTGAATACCGACCGAAAGTGACAGTATCCGGAATACAGGAACAGAAGGCAGCCATTGATCACCAAAAATAATCAGTGTCACTTCTTCTGCCGTAAAGAAAAGCAGTACGCTGAGCGGCAGACCGATGAATGACAGAAAACGGACAATGCGTTCATAGGATGTTGCCAGCTTTTCCTTGTCATTCTGGAAATCGCTGAAGATGGGGTGCATGACCGGTGTGATGACTTGCGTAATATTTTGCAGAGGGAGCATCATCAAGCGGTAGGACTTTTCATAGTATCCTAAATCAGACATACTCATATATTTACCAATCAGCAGTTTATCCAGATTGCGGCTGAAGTAGTTAATCACGTTAAACAAGAATTGATAGGCCGAATAGGAGAATATCTTTCGGAGTACTTTCAGTCCTAACGTGAAACGCAGCCGTTGCGGATAGCGTTGATAGGAAATAACGAATATCAGTATGCTGGAAAGTATAGGATTGATAATCAGCGCATATAAGCCGGCTCCGCAAAGCGCGGCAGTTATTGCTCCGGCACCTCCGGCTATCTGGATGATAAAGCTTCGGACAGCAATAAACTTGAACTCTTTGTTGCGGTAGAACAAGGCTCCCGGCACGATGTTGGCAGAGGCGAAGAACAGGTTGACGGACAGGAGCTGGCACAACGTCCGTAAGATTCCACTTTCGTAGTAATCGGCGATCAGCCAGGAAGCGGCAAAAAAGAGTATGCTGATTCCGATGCCTGTCCATACGGTGAATGAGAAGATGTCCGATAGTTCTTCTTTAGTCAATGATTTATGTTGTACGATAGCAGGCGATATTCCCATATCCGTAAAGAGATTGAAAAATGCAATAATGACCGTAGCGATTGCCACTACTCCGAAGTCATCCGGAGAGAGCAACCGCGCAAGAATCCCTGCCACGACGAGTGATATAATGATTCCGCTGTATTTGGCTAGTGCCGTATAGAATACTCCGGAAAATAACTGATGTTTAATATTGTTTGCCATTGCCTGAATGATTCTTTTCTGATCTACTTGTGAATGATGGATTTGAATAACAAGACTCCGATGCTTCTTATAGATATAAGTTTTTTGTATCTAAACAGACACCGCCACGCCAGCCGAAGCCGATATGGGTAAGGAAGCACATGGGCTTGCCAAATGACAGCATTCAGCATTTGCGACAGATATAAATCAATAGTATCCTTGATTTTGTTTTCAGAGGTTTGTTGCTTGAATTTGACTATCTCTTGAGTAACAGTGAGATATCCTTTTAAATTTTTGAGTGAAAAATCGCATGTCATAATTGAATTTTTACGTATGCGCCGGTGAAAGAACGATCGTTGGATACAGCTTGTTCTTCGGGCTTGCAGATAAAGTAAGGTCGTGAATAGCTGATCTTCGTGTACAATATCCGGATAAAAGAGGAGCTGTCGTTCTTCCAAAAAAGCTGTGCGGATAACGTTCAGGCAGGCGGATGGGGTGTACGTTTTGTGCTGCAATTGTATGTTGATAGCTTCGGGACCTGTATAAACCTTGTTTTCTAACTTATCGGTACGTTGATAATTTAGTACGGGAGCATTGCGAATATCCTCTTCAAAAAAGCTCTGAGCATCAAAGAAAACGAAATCCAGTTCTTTTTCTTCGCATTTGTTATAGCATAACTCCATTGCATCCTTTTCCAACAGATCATCACTATCCATGAAATAGATGTATCTTCCGTGGGCATGCGTGATGCCTGCATTGCGTGCCATTGACAATCCTTGGTTGGTTTGCGAATACACCTGTATCCGACTGTCTGCCGCAGCCAGTTCTTCTACAACTTGCAGACTGTTATCCGTGGAGCCGTCATTGATGATGATGATTTCCAATTCCCGCAGTGTCTGATTCATAATGCTTTCTACTGCCTCCCGAACATATTTTTCGGTGTTATAGACAGGTATGACAACACTGACTTTTATTTTTTTATTTTCCATAAATTCTGTGTATGGCTACTCTATTGTTGTTTGTTTTTGAGATCGTTTAAAGAGAGAGATTGGCTAGGTTTCTGTAAAGCTCCGCATATTCTTTTCCTATTTTTCCGCTGTTCATGTTTTCGATGGCATATGCATAGTTGTCTTCCCCCTTCCTTCGGGCGGACAGTTGGCGGGCTGCCTCCAGTGCTCGTATGATATCAAATTGGTTGTCGGGGTGGAAGACGGGGTTGCCCGTATCTTGGAGGATTTCTCCTATATTCCCGATATTGGGACCTATGACCACTTTGTGAAAAAGGAAGGCGAGAGGTATACTGGCAGAGTTCAGAATATCTTTTCGTTGGATGAATATTACATCCGAAGCGGCCATGTAGTAAGGCAGGTCGCAGTTGTCTATAGGTTCGTCGCTGGCTCCGGCGTGCATTCTGCGCAGGCGGTTGAGCAAGGGTATAAGCAGGTAATATCCTGCCCGGGATGTCCAGCGCTTGAAGAAGTTGCTGCCATACCTGTTGAATCTCGAAAACGGGTACAGCCGTGGAGCAAGCAGGAACTTCTTTGCTTCATCCCATTTTCGGAACGCTCCGGTCACCATCCGCCTCTCTTCACGATTCCGGAACTTTCCGAACGACGTGACGATAAACGCCTCCTGCGGCAGATTAAGATACTGGCGTGCGCGTTCCACACTGATGTTCTCCTTGTACGTGTATTGATAAATATGATGCGGAATGATGACATTCCGGCTGTCCGCGTGTTTGGCTGCAAATTCGTCGAGACTGTAACGTCCCATGTGCACCACCACGTCGCTTTGTCCTTCGATAATGTCATAAGCACGGCCGATCACCTCGTTCGCATCATACGGACGGACATTGTGGCGCGTATACACGAACCGGGCCCCACGGGACCGAAAAAAAGCGATACGCTCCTCCAGGCGGCAAATCCTGTCCGGATCGTCACAATTCCCTTCCATCACCTCTTCGGGCCATTGGAAGTGGATGATGTCATAAGGTGTATCCGAGTCCCAAAACTCATTCGTGGAACATCGTACGTCAATCCCCGTCGTCTTGATAGCATCGCATAAAATGGGAACAAAAAGATTATCCGTATCACTATTCTCGCTGAAAACGATTAATGCTTTTATCGGTGGATTGCCTATTTCATTGTCGTTCATGCTTATTTCTTTGTTTTTTGGTGGGCTTTTGCCATATACAAAGGTAATAAAAGATATGATACTTTTCATCTTTTTTGCTTTTTTTCGGTGTTGTACCGTCATTCTTTGTGTGTGTCCGTTTTATTTTTCTCTGTTGCTCTTTAGTTGTGAAACGAGTTCATATCTATGAGAAACAGGTTCTTGTCGAAGGGGATATGCTGCTCGTAGAGGTATTTCTGATAGTGGTAGTATATCGTTATGAGGCTCTGTACGCTGCATTTGGTCACTTCGTTTTCGTACCGGCTCAGGGTAGATATGCTGAGATTGGTTACATCTGCCGCCTCTTCAAGGTTCAGATTACATAGGTGACGTATGTAGATGATTCGTTCAACTTGTGCATGACAGTTTTCTTCAATACGCAGCCGGTCGTTAATTTCTTCTTTAGTTGCTCTTTCGTATCCTTTCATAATTTCTATCTTTTTACAAATAATGCCGCAAAGTTCATAGAAAAATGTCAAACATCGTTTGCAGTTCTGCAAGTAGTTTTTCGAAAAAGTATTTAGACCTTTGCAGAGCGAATTCGGGATGTTCTGAATCACAGTCATTTAATTGTAAGATATGAAGAAAGATCAGTATTTCAATTTAGAGGTAAATTTTTTGAGTAATGACAATATTGTCAGGATGATGATGGAACTTGACGCTGCGCAATCGCTCGGAATCTATATGATGCTTCTTACGCATCTGCGCAAAGCGGACAATTATGAAGCGTCCTGTTGTCCGCTTTGTATGGGGGCTTTCGCACGAATGTATGATTTGGATGCCGGTGTGTTGCAAAGGGTTCTCCGTGAGTTCGACCTTTTTGTGCTCGACGAAGAACGGCAAATGTTCCGGTCGCCTTATCTGGACAGGGTGATGGCGAAGCTCGAAGAAAGGCGGATGATTAATGTGGCAAACGGCAAAAAAGGAGGTCGTCCGAAACGCATGGGAAGCACACCGGAAACACCGATGGATAAAGGCGAAAAACCGAATCAAAACCAGAAGAGTAGAGAAGAGGAGAGAAGAGTTACTACTGTTGTCAAAGACAACAACAGTAGTAACGAAGAAAAGACAGAGAAAGAGCACTCTGCCGCCGCCGCTTCTCACGGACTTCAGATTGTTCCTCCACCGGAGGATAGGGGACAGTTGCCCCTACAGCCGGTTCTTCCGTGGGAGATGCTGGTGGATCAGATGGCCGAATCGGAAAGTTACATGGAGTCGATGGCTATGCACTCCTGTATGGGCAAACTTTTCGTGGAACGGCAGGAGGAGGTGATCGCTGCTTTTAAAGAGCATATCCGACGCTTTGGCAGGGAAGATGGCTTGCTGTTTTTGAGGGATGTGAAACTGTATTTCGGCAATTACCTCTCTCCGGGCGGACGTCCGGCTCAGGAGCTGAAGAAAAGGCTGCTCGGCAGTTGCCGGCAAGCAGCTGAGGAAGAACTGTATCGCTTTGAACAACTCATTGGCGGGCAACGGACGTATCTTGGGCATCCGATTCCGAAGGATGCGCCTCCAAGACCGGACAGGTCTGCCGTGTGGGATGAAGTGCATTGGAAGTGGGGAAATTAGCTCCGGATTTCTCCGACATCCGGCTACGTGAGCGTTGCCTTTCAGCTCGGTGCTCGTTCATGCTTGGCTCGGTGCTCGTTTATGCTCGGCTCGCTGCTTATCAGTGTTCAGCTCGCTGCCCATCGGTGTTTAGCTCGGTACCCATTGATGCTTAGCTTTCCGCCTGCATTGGGAACTGATAGAAAAATTATTAACTGAAGTTTCGCAAGTTCTTTATAATATTGACAAACAATAGTATCTCAATTGGGGTTGACTAAAAAGTCGGTTCTACCTTAATTCTCCTCCTTCCTGAAGGAGGGGAATTAAGATAGTTTTGATAACGCAAAGGTAACCTGCGAAACTTGAATTATTAATACAACTTAAAATCTCCTTTTCGAAAGGGAGGAATAGAAATACAGAAATATGAGAAATTTTGCTAATTATCATGTCGATGTCCGCAGACACACCAGCGGTGTCGTTAAAACCATTTGCGAGCAATGCCTCCCGACGAGGCACAACAAGCGTGACCGTTCGCTGCGGGTCAATATCGACACGGGGCATTGCCATTGCTACCATTGCGGAGCCGACTTCTACGTCCCCGACGATGCCGAAGAGCGTGCGAAAGCCGAGCGACAGCTGCCCGTAAACGTCGTGCGGCATCTGCCGTTCCCCAGCATTTCCACCGTCCGGTGTTCGACGCTTCGAAGACGACGCTTTCCGAAGCTACGGAGCGTTGGCTGGTAGAGACGCGTTGCATTCCGCAGTCCGTCATCGCCGGTCTGCGCATCACGGAGCAGGAAGAGTTCATGTCGCAATCCGGCACGAAAGAGCGGTGCGTCTGTTTCAACTATTTTGAGGACGGGAAACTCGTCAACACCAAGTTCCGCAGCGGTGCCAAAAATTTCAAAATGGTGCAGGGAGCCGAACTGATTCCCTACAATATCGATTCCGTGCTGGGACAGGACACCTGTATCATCCACGAAGGCGAACTGGATGCCGCGTCCTCCCTTGCCGCCGGATTCAAAAGCGTGATCTCCGTACCTGCCGGAGCAAATGCGAACCTTTCGTGGCTCGACCGCTTCATGGAGTCACACTTCGAGAATCTGAAAGACATCATCATAGCCGTTGACACTGACTCTGCCGGGCTCAAACTGCGTGACGAACTGGTCAACCGTTTGGGTGCCGAACGTTGCCGTGTGGCCGTCTACGGACCGGGCTGCAAGGATGCCAATGAACATCTTGTCAAATATGGGATCGACAGCCTTCGTATCGCCATCGAGCAGGCGGAAGAAATCCCTCTTGAAGGCATCTTCACCGCCGCCGATCTGCACGAAGATCTGCGGGCATTGTTCGACAACGGCTTCGGTCCCGGTGCGGAGACGGGCTGGGAGGAGATGGATAAGATTTGTACGTACGAACGTAGACGGTTGGTCATCGTTACGGGCATACCGGGGGCCGGAAAATCGGAATGGCTGGACGAACTGGTGTTGCGCCTCTGTATGCGCCATCAGTGGAAGATTGCGTTTTTCAGTCCGGAGAATAATCCTATCGTCTACCATCTCCGCAAGTTGATCGAGAAACTGACCGGACGCCGTTTTCAAAACGGTTGCGGCATGACGGAAGGACTTCTGCTCCGTTCGGAAGAGTTTCTTGCCGAAAACGTCTGTCACATCGCCCTCAAAGGCAGCGCCACTCCGGAACGGGTGCTTGCCAAAGCCCGTGAGCTTGTCCTGCGTCGGGGATGCCGCATCTTCGTCTTCGACCCGGTCAACCGTTTCGAGCATACCCCCGCGCCGGGGCAATCGGAAACGCAGTATCTTTCCAATTTCCTGAATCTGTTTACGGAGTTTGCCACGCAATATAACTGTCTGGTGATTCTTGTGGCGCACCCCCGAAAGATGAACCGCAATCCGGTGACGAACCATACTCCGCGTCCGGAAATGTACGACGTAAACGGGTCTGCCGATTTCTTCAACAAGGCGGATTATGGCTTGGTAGTGGAGCGTGACAAGGAGGTCGGAGTGACACGTGTCTATGTCGAAAAAGTGAAGTTCAAACATCTCGGAACGGGTGGTGTGGCTACTTTTGTCTACGATCCCGTCAGCGGACGTTACCTCCCCTGCGAAGAGTCCCAAGACCCGTCCGTCCCACCGGAACAACGGGTCAGAAACACTGTCAATGATAGCTCGTGCTGGTTGCCGGAGAAGGAGCTGTTTGAATAGGTAATAGGTAATAAGTAATAGGTAATAATCGTAGCTGGTGAGGAGGGTGGTGGGTAACAGGTCACGGGGGATGAGTAACGGTGCGGATCACTGGTTGAATGGTGATTCATTTTGATACCGGTTTACTTTATTTTCGCACAGTTTTGAGGTAAATACGGATTCATGAAACGTCATCCGATAGAATGATTATATTTGCATTTCGATTCTAAGAAACAAATAATAAACCATTAATCTGTAAACAATGAGATTTAGTAACGTAAGATTATTAGTAAAGGACTTCGCCGGATGCTTCAAATTCTATACCGAACAACTCGGATTAGAGCCAGCCTGGGGAGATGAGAATAGCGGATACGCCAGTTTTAAAGTAGCCGACGGAATAGAAGGTCTCGCCCTTTTTGTATCCGACTGGATGGCGCCCTCGGCAGGTAATGCAGATAAGCAGCAGCCTGTTGGGATGCGTGAAAAATTAATGATCTCATTCAGTGTGGATAACGTGGACGAAACCTTTGTCGCACTGAAAGCAAAAGGCGTGACATTTATCAGTGAGCCTACGGATATGCCCGATTGGGGGATGCGTACCCTGTACCTGCGCGATCCCGAAGAAAATCTTATAGAACTCTTTACCCCTTTGGCACCGGAGAAATTTAGCCAGGAACTTATCGAAGAAGATCAGAAATTTCATTAAGAGACACGGCTGAAAAGCAACGTGCTCATCCGAGTGAGCCGGAAAATGATATTGAATGGGGCTGTCCGAAAAGAGAACGTCTGCTATCGTTTTGCTCTGTCATCCTAAGTCTGCCGAAGAATCAGCTCTTTATATTAGTCAAAGAAGAGATTCTTCTCCGTGTGCTGAATGATAGGTTGATAGTATTTATCTACTTTTCGGACAGCTTTATACGTTAATCGGGTATCTTGTCCGGAACTATTCTTATTTTGTTTTAACTGCTGATTGGCACCAATACTTAATACTTATCTTCAAGGTTCTTGCAGCACCTCTACGATCAGTCGTACTTGTGCGGGTGTGTAGTGTCTGCTTCGGGGATTCATGCCGGTGGATAGCAGGCGTTCTTTTAGTCCGGGTGCGGCTTCGATCCATTCGTTGAAGCGGTCTACTGCGCTTTGTTGCTGGACGTTGGGGATATATAGCATGGCGAGTTCTCCTTTTCCGTAACTGCGGTATTGGAAGGATTTTTCTTCTTCCTGTTTTTGCAGGGTATCTGTATTTGCTTTCATTTTTGATTTAATTGTAGGGTTTGTAATGGGTATAAAGTTACTGTTTTTTACTGGATTTAGCAAATTTGTTGCTCATGAAAGTGTTGCTTTTATGCTTGTATTATTTAGTTGTTATTCACGTTGTCTGCTTGTCTTTTTGGGGGGTGTTTATTCGGGGTTGGTTGGGAGCTTTTTCAGCTTTTATCTGCTTTATGGTTACTTTGTATTCGCTTTTAGTATGCTTTCAATCTGTTTCTAATTCACTTTATTCTGCTTTATGCTGTCTTAATCCGTCTTTATCCGTTTTATCCCGTCATAGTCCGGTGCAGTCCGTTGTAATCCGGGAAATCGCCGATGCACTGCCGTATCTTTGTTTCACCAACAGAAAGGGAGAATGTCCTTCTTTTCTTTAATACAAATTCAGTATGGCAACAGTGTCTGTGGTGCGCTATCAGCGCAAAAAAAAGATTGGTGATGACAAATCGCCGATGGTGTATGTGCTCAAACCCAAGCCGGGGGAATCGAAACTTTATTCTATCGAGTCGCTGGCGCGTGAGATCGAGTCGATCGGTTCGCTTTCGGTGGAGGATGTGGAGCACGTGATGCAATCCTTTGTCCGTTCGATGAAGAAGGTGCTCGTAGCGGGGAATAAGGTAAAAGTTGATGGCTTGGGGATTTTCTATACCACGCTTACTTGTCCCGGTGTGGAACTGGAAAAGGACTGTACGGTGAGGAATATCACTCGTGTCAACCTTCGTTTCAAGGTCGATAATGCTCTGCGGCTTGCCAACGACAGTACGGCAACCACACGTGGCGGGGACAATAACATGGTCTTCGAACTTGTCTCCAAGAATGCGCCGGCTTCGGGAGGCAACGGTGATGGCGGAGGCTCCGGAGTGGCGGTGGCAGCGGTTCCGGTGGCGATGGAGGGGAGGAGGAAGCTCCCGATCCTACCGTTTAGTCCGGTAAGTACATCAGCATCATTAATGTGTGATACCTGTAAATGAATAACCTGTAAAAATGAAAAGTTATGATTGACAAGATTTTGGAGATTGCATTGGAAATCCTGTTTTTCTTCCGTAGGAAGAGAAAAGGAAAACGAACGAAAGGGCAGGTCGATGAGGAAGATTGACCTGATTGTGATCCACTGTTCCGCCTCTAGGGCGGACAGGGATTTCACGGAAACAGACCTTGAAGTGTGCCACCGCCGGCGGGGATTTAACGGGATTGGTTACCACTTTTATATCCGGAAAAATGGAGACATCAAGACTACCCGCCCCATTGAACGGATAGGAGCTCATGCGAAAGGCTTTAATCAGACAAGTATCGGTATTTGCTATGAGGGCGGACTTGACTGTCACGGGCGGCCTGCCGATACCCGTACCGAATGGCAGATACACTCGATGCATGTGCTTGTGCTTACGTTGTTGCGTGATTATCCCGGTTGCCGGGTGTGCGGACATCGTGACCTGAGCCCTGATCTGAACGGGAACGGGGAGATCGAGCCGGAGGAATGGGTGAAGGCTTGTCCGTGCTTTGATGCGGAGGAGGAGTGGGCTTGACGAAACTTGCTAATGAATATGATTCAGGCACGGTTTTCATAGGGAAATTTTAGGCACGGATGATACGGACGCCAACACGGATTTGAGAGGCTGCGCAGCCAAATCCGTGTTAATTCGTGTCATCTGTGCCTTTTCTTTTCTTTTCTTTCACGGTGAGGCTTTATTCTTCTCCGTGCTCGGTATGAATAAACTTTTTGTTTGCTCCTTTCAGTCGGAACATATTGGCTATCATTGCCAGTGCCAGTGTCGGAATCTGCAGGATTGCTTTTCCTAATTTCCGGTTCAGCAACTTTCCCGGCACAGGTATGATCATGGCGGCAACTTGAGCGGCTGACAGTATCCACCATTTGATGGCTGTATACCATTCGTATCCTCCGCTTTGCAGACTCATTAGTAAGCCGATTGCGGTAAAGAGTAAAGTGAAACCGAAAACTCCCGCCAGTTGTATCAGACGGGGAGGCAGCATCCATTGAAGAATCTTGTCGCAGTAGTCGATATTTCCTTGAATCAGTGCTTTCGGGAAATCGGGCAAGGAAGCCCGCAATGCACCGTATTGTGCTGCAATCCATCGTTTACGCTGATTTTTGATACCTTCTTTTTTCTGTGTTTTTTCATCGTATACAGGCAGTTGTTCCAGATATTCGATATGAATGCGTTGTTTTAGCAACAGGGCTTCCAGCTCCTTGTCTTCGCCCGATGTTTGCAGATGTCCTACATTTCGGCGGAACCAATGAACGTCGAATGCCATTCCGGAACCGGCTAATCCGGCTGACAATCCTATCGCGTTGTGCCCGCTACGGAAGAATCCGTTGTTTATTTCTTCGCTGATCGCATCCAGAACAGCGATGTCTGTATTCATGTTTTTTCCTGTGCGGTGGGCTTGTACGGCATGCAGGCCGGACTCAAAAGCACGGTTGATTTCTGCGAGGAAATTGGGAGTCGTTACATTGTCGGCATCCATGATCACTACTACGTCATAAGATTCGTTGGCAGTGACGTTCATTGCCAGCGTAAGGGCTTTGGCTTTGGAACTATTGGTATAGTCGGCTACTTGCAAACAGATGGGGAGTGTTTGTAGGGCAGCATTCGTGTCCGGCTGCATCTGATCGGAGATGACAAGAACGTCGTACATTTCTTTGGGGTATTCCTGTTCGAGGAAACTACGGATAGTGGAGACGATCACCCTGTCTTCCTTGTATGCAGGGAAGAGTACAAGAAAACGACGCAGGATACGTGCTTCGGAAAGTTTTCGCGGACGATAGAATTTGGAGGCAATGGCGTAGAACAGCAGATAACCGACACAAAGTGCCAGAAGAATAAAGAGAATCCAGTCAATAAAGGTGTACATGGTCTTTCATTTTTAAGGGTTATCGGATAGGAGAGGTGACAGAAAAGCTTCTGACAACGCCTTTCCATACTGCGGCAAATAAATCGAAACGACCTTTCACGGCAAACTGAAGGCTGTTTTTTCCGGCAGCTATGGTAGATTGATAAAGAATGGAGAGCAGCCGTTGAGCACCTTTCCGGTTGCGGCGGGTGTAGAGCAAACGGTTGCGCGTCATGTGAAGGTACGTAGCTTGCTGAACTGTCCGGTGCTCTGGCTTTCTTTGTGGAAGACGGTGCAACGAGGCTCATACCATAGTTCGTAACCGGCATTTGTCATCTGTGTACACCAGTCCATTTCTTCATAATACAGGAAGAATATTTCCGGCATTTCTCCTACTTTCTCAATGACTTCACGTTTTACCATGAGTGCCGCCCCATGCAGGTAGGGGGTCGTGTGCGGGGTGTCGAACGTGCCGTCGTCCGGACAGCCGAAACCTGTCATTTCGTTGCGTATAGTGATTGCCGACAGGGAGGTGAATCCGGCAAACTGTATGTTTTGCGGAGGAAAGGCAAAGCGTATCTTCGGAGAGACGGCTCCGATGTTTTTCTGACTTTCCAGTCGCTCTGTCAGGTAGTGGAATCCGTCTGATTCAACATAAGTGTCATTGTTTATCAGAAAGATATAGGCTCCTTTGGCTACTCTGATCCCCAGATTATTTCCGCCAGAGAAGCCTAGGTTAGACTCGCTCCGCAGGGTGACTATATCGGAATATAGCTCCTTGATTTTAGTCGCTTCGTCTTCGCGCGAAGCATTGTCTACGACGATGATTTCATAGCTCACGGAATGTACATGTGTTTGCAGCGATTCTATTAATTCGCAAGTGTCTTTAAAGCCGTTGTAGCAAACTGTGATAAAGGAGACTTGAGGTTCGTTCATCATAATCTATTGTTCGTTTTTCAGTTCTGTTTCTTTACTTTGCTGCATCCGCTTGTCAATGTACGGTCCTGCGAAGCAGAGGGCAAAGGCTGTGTATATGGGGATGGAGTTGGGATATTGCATCACGTCGTTGGCATAGGCTGCCAGATAGAATCCGGCAGCGGTACAGAGCCAGGCAGTAAGTAAGCCTCGCAGGCGTTTGTTCATGATCTTGAACATCAGTATCCATCCGCACCATGCAAAAAGGACTCCGTGAACAGCCAGGTAGAGAACTAGACCGATGATTCCGGTTTCTACCCATACTGAGACTAACCAGGAATCCGGTGGATAGGGCATACGTTCTTTGGGATAGAAACGGTCGCCTTTGGATAACCCTATCCCATATCCAAAAGGCTTGTGAATCATCAATTCTCTCATTCTCTTTCGATTGTCTACACGTAATTGATAGGAAGCGTCTTGGCTAGGACGAAATGCAGAACGCATCTTGCGGATATATTGATTGTCATCTCCTATATTGGTACATACAAAAAACAAGAATAACAAGGCAAGAACTGAAATACCTGTAATACATGCTTTGCGATTGCGTGAAAGAATAATGAAACTCCCTAAAGCACCGATAGGCAGAGCTATCGCAGCCCGTGTTCCAGAAATTCCCATTCCGTAAATGGCGGCAATAATGACAATTATAAAATAGATTTTCAGCCATACACCTTTTATATAAAAAAGTGAAATTCCAAAAAGTGAAACACCCATAGCCATGTGTACGCCGAAGTTCGCTGCATCACTGAAGAATGAGAAATAACGAATACCGGACCAAATAATATGAGTTCTTGCTCCTCCCAAAACGTATAAAAAATACTGCTCACGTTCATTAAAACCACAGTTTTTTTGCCAATATCCTTTGGCTGCTGCCAAGAGGATGAAAAGAGACCATATAATTAGAAGCCACTGAATCCCCTTGATGTTACGGATTGCTAACGGTACGATGACAGCACATACAATAGGATATATGAGATAATGGGTGATGGAGATATTCCATGCTGCCTGAACATTGTTCGGATTAGCTATCTCTAATATGCAATAAACTCCCCATATCAGAAAAAGCATAAGCATACCATTACGACTTTCCGACCAGTCAATTTTTTCATGCATTCCGTACGCAAAAAGCAAAACAACTACAAACAATGTACACATTAATGTTGCTACTCCCAATGGTATGTCTGTCACTGCATAAGCTGCTGCCAGCAGAAATTGGAGAGTGAAAAGTGTATAGAAACTTTGCTTTGAATATTTGATAATTAATAAGAAAATAACTGTCATTAAAGGTAATGAACTAATCGTCAGAAAGAAAGGAAGGGAAGTACGAAAGAACATTTTGTATAATATATACAATCCTCCTGCCAATAGTAAATGTACCCATCCTTTATTGGCAAAATAGTTACCGGCTACTGTTAAGTATTGACTGTATTTTCCTTTATCATTCGTCATCTTCATCTCTTGATGTTGCCGGCTGCTTCTTTCTTTTTGCGAACGTAAATATACTTTCTGTCAATGCTAATTGTGACAGTCGGTATACTATTTTCCTCCAAAGTGTATATGGTGGAAGCATACCAGTGTAGTCTTCAACCACATTGCGGGATGCGTGTGTCAAGTAAACATAAAGTGGAGTTTTACCTACTTGTTGACTTAGCTTTTCTGACAAGAGCTTATCGGTCTCTTTCCAACCACGGTCAGCACGGGCTACGAGTATATTTAGATTAGCTTCTTGTAGTAATTCCAGCGATATGCTAGCTTCCCGCAGATTGGGATATTCAACGATGAGAATATCTTCTTCCTCTGATGTGTATAGATCGGTAATGCTTTTGGCCAGGTTGTATTCTCGTGAATCAATTCTGAAGTCTGACTTCCATGTTATTACTTTTGTTTTAAGTCCGATACTGTTCCAGTATTTTTTTAGGGCTTCGATCACATAACTTTTGCCTTCCCCGCCTTCTGTGCTAATAAAATTGATAATGTAGGGCAATCCTTCTTTCTTTTGCTGACAGAAACGAAGGATACTATTGCTTAACTGTTTTGTAGCTATACTTTTTGATTCTTCAACATAATTGTGATACTCTAAAATAGAGTCTTTTGGAAAGGCGCCTAACATCGGAAGTCCAATCAAACGACGTGTACGAATAGAATCGCGTAGAGTACGGTCTAATAATTCAAGAATTAAGAAGAACCCCAAAATAAATATGAAGGTACCGGCACACGCTGCCATCACCATTTTTTTCAAAGGAGTGGGCATGGCACTGATCGGATATGCCGGAGCATTTAATACTTTTAATGCAGCGGAGGTCATTTCCAAATTTTTTCTACGCATGAGGGCATCATTATAGCTTTTCAATACAGACAAGTAATTTTGCTCTATAAAAGTTATGTTACGCTCTTGACGTTTGATAGTGGAACCTACTGGTGCAAACTGTCTGTATTTCTCGTTGAGGTCTATACGGCTTTGCTGTATAATTTGTAAGTCTGATTTGGCTTTTTCGTATTGCATGGTTACTTCAAGCCACTGTTCTATGATGTTCTCTTTAGCTATTCCTTCTTTGGTATATTTGTTCTCTACATATTTGTTTGAAAGCTCGGAAAGCTCCTTGCGCGTTTGATTTAAGCGATTCTTATATTCCTGTAATGAGGCTTCTTGATTCTGATGATCACTTGAAATCGTTTCCATTTCTGAGATTTTTCCTGTAAGCGAAGCGGCTTCATTTAGTTTATCCAAGAACTGAAGATTGTTGATTACATGTTTGGCATTGCTGCCCATTTGCTTTTCCAGTTCGTTTAACATTGCTTTGGCGCTATTGTATGCAATCAGTACGTTTTGTTCACGTAACTCAAACTCTTTGTTGATGGCAGCGATTTCTTTGGTCTCATCGTAATAATTAATAACACGTTTTTCTACGTTATATTGCGTTAGTGAGTCTTCTTTAAGCCGAAGTTCCTTTCCGATGCGTTGAAGTTCGCTTTTAAAATATTCGATAACTTTATCTGTTTCACCATAGCGGATTGCACTGTATTCGTTTACAAATTCTTTGGTCAGGATGTCGATGGTATTATAGGCGATACCCGGATCACTTGCCGTATAACTTATTTCAATCAGATCGCTGGCACCTTTACGCGCTACTCTGATTGCTTTGAGATCATTATAAGAGTAATAGGGCAAATTATAATAGAATACTCCATAGAGATAGTTTGCTTGGGTCGGTCTCAAGTAATTGAAAAAGTTGGCTACCGTTTTATCTTCGCTGTTTTTATCTATTAATGACAGTATTTCTTTCCCGTTCGGACTATTCTTTAGGTGTTCATATATTCTGTTGTAATTGCTGGCTTTGATGAATTCATTGTCTTCTTTTGGATTACCTTTGATCAGACTTCGGGCATATAATCGGATAGATACCCGTTTGAGTGTACTTTCAGCCTTGATAATGTTCATTAGGTTATCCATAGCGTTCTGAGTTGTCGCCCAATCCACTTTGTTATTTCCACCTTCTAGATTGTAGCCGGAAGCAGCACCAGTGTAGAGGGTTGCCTCTACGTTATATGTTTTGCCTATCATGCGTTTCCCAAAATAGTAAACAGCAAATGTTATAATGGCTGTTCCAATAAGTAACCACCAACGGATACGATATAGGAATCTGCTGATATAAAGGATGTATTCCATAAATGTATGTTTATTTGTTTCTTAAAATGGGAGTGTGGGTGACTAACTCAAGTATCATTAAACTCTTGCTTAGCTCGAATTTGCTGTTTTCGAATTTCTCTTGTGCGTCAGATTGGCGAGATTTTTCAGATGATAAAGTTCCCGAATCAATAGCTCCATTCGAGAAATCCTTTTCAGCTATACTATATTGTACATTAGCAAGCATGAGGGCTTCGGCATTAAGTTTAAGAATGTTTAATTGGGAGGTCGCAGTTGCGTATAGAAGGATAATTTCCTTTTTCATTTCCTCAAACTTAACTTCTCTTTCAAGTTGGGCGGTACGTACATTCAGTTTTTGGCGTTTTACCCGCGCTGTCAAGTCAAAGAGACCGTCCAAAGGAATGTTGACTCCTGCACCTACTGTATATCCGTTCTGTGCCTGTGTTGCATAGGTCAGGTAAGGTGCAATTGCTACATCTGTATAAGTAGACTCGTTACCGAACATACCATACTGGTAGCTGCCCCGTAAACTGAAAAAGCCTAAGAAGGCACGCTTCTCTTTTGCCAGAAGCTTCCGTTCAATTTGTTCTTTTACTGTAGCTAATTCATAGGTCGGAGCGCTTTTTGCGTTCTCGAAAAGAAGATCCAGCGGTGGAAGTGTAATGCTGGAATAATCACTTGGTTGTAGTTTTGAGTAATCGCTTACCTCTTGCGCAGTTACGCTTCCAGTGGAGGCAAACAAAAATAGTAATCCTCCGAAGAGGTATCTGATTTGTTTCATAAATTAACCCTATTATCTGCTTTTGCTGTGTTATAGCAACGCAAATATAAGGATTAATTTTATTTAATGATGTTCTTATGGAAGCATTTTATCATCTTTCTTGTTAATTATGAGCAAATACTTGTTTAGAATGCCTCCGTCATGTTGAAATAGAATAAATTCTGCTTGTTCACCATGTCTCTGCCGAAGTCAAGACGGACGTTCATACGGGGCTGAACTTCAATGCGTAAACCGAGTCCCAGATTAGGAAGTACACCTTCGATTTTGCCCGGAGTAGGGCCCATGAAGCCGCATCCTCCCCATGCTACGTAGCCTACATGATTCAGCATCTTCTTCACCCAATTGCTTTTGTCCGTATTTATCATCTGACGGTATTCTGCCATCATCACGTGGGATGACTTGTCGCGAAACTGTCCCATATAATAACCACGAAGGTCGAAAGGAGTGCCGCTGAGTGCGTATTTAGTCAATGGAACATTGCCGAATACATTCTTTGTTTGCACTGTCCAAGCCAATACTTTACGTTTGCCTAGGGTCTTGTATTGGCGGAGTCTATTTCCAAACGGTAGAAATTATTATCGCTTCCGAAGGCTTTGTTGTACATCATCCCACGAAAGTCCAGATACGTTCCCCGATAAGCATTGGCGGGAACGTCACGGGTGTCGTACGTCAGCAGGAAACCGACTCCGGAACTGAGGTTAGAGTAGCCGTGATCCGTACCGCCGGCGGCAATATACGATGGTTGCTCTATCATTCCTGCGGCAGGTTTAGTGATCTTGTCATAATTGAAGTCGATCTGCGGGCCGGCAAAGAAGTTGCTTTTCCCCAGACGGAATAAAAACCACGGATTCACCTGCACACCGCTATAACGGTATTCGCTGGTGTCTTCGCCACGCGGATAGTCCTTGTTGGTGCTGTATCCGATGCCGTAGAAATTTTCCAGTGTATTCTTATATGCAAAGACTCCGAAGATGCGGAATCGGTCGCCTTTGAAGAAAAGCTGCGGTTTGGTGAACAGGTTCAGTCCTCCTTCGAACATCAGGGCGATGGCCATCGGCACCACCGAACGTTGTTGGGTAGTATCACTCGGATTCATCCGAAACGTCATCAATGCACTACCGCCGATCAGTAATCCGAAGTCAGGAGTATAGCTGGGGCCACCTAATATATTATAATGTAGATTACGTTTGGCTACACGCTGGCGTCGCAATTCTTTTTTGGAAAGGGTGGGGGTGGAATCTGCCGGGGCTACCCCGACTTCGTCAACAGAAGTTGTAGTCGTTTGCAGTTCATCGCTTTTTACTGCCGTGTCAGCCGTTTGAGCTAACGAAATATTGATGAATAGAAACATCATCAATATACCTATTGTATATCTTTTCATATTCTTTCTTGAAATCCGCTGCAAAGGAAACTATTTTATTTCGATTAGTTTTCATTCTCATAGATAATAAATCTAAAAAAGAATCGTATTTTTGCCAATTAATAATATGTAAAACGAAATTGCCAACGGATTACTATTAGCATACAGGCAAAGTTAATTTATAAACGATCTATAATGAATAAACGAATTTTATCAGTTTTTGTTTGCTGTGCCCTTTACTATTCTGCACAGGCACAGGACGCGAAAGGCGGCATCAGCACTGACATGATGCAGCAAATCAAACAGAGTTATCAGGGCACTTCTACCGACAAGGCTATCCGGAACGCCATCAGCAACAACGACATCCGTAAGCTTGCCCTGAACCAGGACAACATGAAGGGGATGGATACACATTTTTCTGTCAAAGTGAACTCCAAGGGGATCACCGACCAGAAATCGTCCGGACGCTGCTGGCTCTTCACCGGCCTGAACGTAATGCGTGCCAAAGCCATCGATAAATACCATCTGGGTTCTTTCGAATTCTCGCAAACCTATCCTTTCTTTTTCGACCAACTGGAAAAGGCCAACCTTTTCCTTCAAGGCGTCATCGACACCAGCGACAAGCCTATGAACGATAAAATGGTGGAATGGCTGTTCCGCAATCCGTTGAGCGACGGCGGTACATTCACCGGAGTAGCGGACATCGTAAGCAAATACGGCCTCGTCCCCAAAGACGTGATGCCCGAAACGAACAGCAGCGAAAACACCGCCCGCATGGCGAATCTGATCGCTCTGAAACTTCGCGAACAGGGGTTACAACTCCGTGACATGGCTTCGAAAAAAGCTAAACCTGCCGCTATAGAGAACGCTAAAGTGGAAATGTTGAGCACCATTTACCGTATGCTTGTTCTGAACTTGGGCGTACCTCCTACAGAATTTACCTGGACGCAATATAATGTCAAAGGCGAGCCTGTAGAAACCGCCACCTACACCCCGCTTTCTTTTCTGAAGAAATACGGTGACGAAAAGCTGATTGACAACTACGTCATGCTCATGAACGACCCTAGCCGCGAATACTATAAATGTTATGAAATAGACTACGACCGCCACCGCTACGACGGCAAGAACTGGACATACGTCAACCTCCCGATCGAGGACATCAAGGAGATGGCCATCGCCTCTCTGAAAGACAGCACCATGATGTATTACTCCTGCGACGTCGGCAAGTTCCTGAACTCTGACCGTGGTCTGCTCGACGTCAAAAACTATGATTACGACTCATTGATGGGCACCACCTTCGGCATGGACAAGAAGCAGCGTATCCAAAGCTTTGCCAGCAGCTCCAGTCACGCCATGACCCTCATGGCAGTCGATCTGGACAAAAACGGAAAACCGACCAAATGGATGGTTGAAAATAGTTGGGGTGCCGGAGCCGGCTATCAGGGACATCTCATCATGACCGACGAATGGTTCGACGAATATACCTTCCGTCTCGTTGTGGAAACGAAATACGTGACCCCGAAAGCACTCGAAGTCTTGAAACAAAAACCGATCCGCCTGCCGGCATGGGATCCAATGTTTGCCGGCGAAGAATAACCAACCGACAAACACGCTGCATAGACTTGTACGCTGCAAGGTCTTCCGGCCTACTTTATTAAAGAACGTGTGCGAACACAAAAGGAATTACGGATATTTTTCCGTAATTCCTTTCTTTTTTCCTCCCGAATCCCAATCTTATTTATTACTTTTGCGGCAAATTTATGAAACCATTATTTTATATAGCATGGCAAATGTAATAAAGTTACGTAAAGGCCTTGACATAAACCTGAAAGGAAAAGCTGCTGAAACGTACGCAACAGTAAAAGAACCGGGATTCTACGCACTTGTACCCGATGACTTTCCTGGAGTGACGCCTAAGGTAGTTGTGAAAGAGCAGGAATATGTAATGGCTGGTGGACCCTTGTTTATCGACAAGTATCATCCTGAAGTGAAATTTGTTTCGCCGGTGAGCGGCGTGGTGACGAGTGTAGAACGTGGTGCTCGTCGTAAGGTATTGAACATCGTAGTAGAAGCTGCTGCAGAGCAGGACTATGAAGATTTTGGGAAAAAGAATGTTGCTTCGATGGATGCTGAAGCTGTGAAATCCGCTCTGTTAGAAGCCGGACTTTTCGCGTTTATCAAACAGCGTCCTTATGACATCATTGCAGATCCGACGGTAACCCCGAAAGGAATCTTCATCTCCGCATTCGATACCAATCCATTGGCTCCGGATTTCGAGTTCGCCCTCAAAGGCGAAGAAGCAAACTTCCAGACAGGGCTTGATGCTCTTGCCAAACTGGCAAAAACCTACCTGAACATCAGTGTGAAACAGAACGCTGCCGCATTGACACAGGCTAAGAACGTTACAATCACCGCATTCGACGGACCGAACCCTGCAGGTAATGTAGGCGTTCAGATCAACCACCTCGACCCCGTATCCAAGGGCGAAACGGTATGGACTATTGATCCGCAAGCCGTAATCTTCATCGGTCGCCTCTTCAATACAGGCCATGTAGATTTCACCCGTACAGTAGCTGTGACAGGTTCCGAAGTGTTGAAACCTGCATACTGCAAACTACAGGTAGGCGCATTGCTCACCAACGTGTTTGCCGGCAATGTAACAAAAGACAAAGATTTACGCTACATCAGCGGTAACGTGCTGACAGGAAAGCAAGTATCCCCGAACGGATTCTTGGGCGCATTCCATAGCCAACTGACTGTTATCCCCGAAGGTGACGACATTCACGAAATGCTTGGATGGATCATGCCACGCTTCAACCAGTTCAGTGCCAATCGTTCTTATTTCAGCTGGTTGATGGGTAAGAAGGAATATACGTTGGATGCCCGTATCAAAGGTGGCGAACGTCACATGATTATGTCGGGTGAATACGATAGAGTATTCCCAATGGACATTCTACCCGAATATCTGATTAAAGCAATTATCGCCGGTGACATCGACCGTATGGAAGCACTCGGCATCTATGAAGTAGCTCCCGAAGACTTCGCCCTTTGCGAATTCGTCTGCTCTTCAAAGATGGAACTGCAACGCATCGTTCGTGCCGGACTCGATATGCTCCGTTCAGAAATGGCGTAATCGAATAAGAGATTAAATAATAAAAATTAAAATAAGCGATAGTTGAAATCTTGCGAAACGGCTCTCTGTGGATACAGCATAAACCCAGCACAGCCAATTTTCAACTCTCAACTTTCAATTTTCAATTAAATAAATGAAAGCGTTAAGAAATTATCTCGATAAGATAAAGCCGAACTTTGAGGAGGGCGGCAAATTCCACGCATTCCAGTCGGTGTTTGACGGCTTCGAAACATTCCTGTTCGTGCCCAGCAAGATT
>ERZ859817.289-NODE-289-length-37334-cov-4.326645_pt1 | contig 37334 bp, 30 predicted proteins | sample MGYA00509986_ERZ859817 | MGnify/ENA primary metagenome ERZ859817 (study PRJEB30046, sample SAMN00715155) | human gut metagenome | study: EMG produced TPA metagenomics assembly of the A metagenome-wide association study of gut microbiota in type 2...
ATGCCAACGTAGTCACTTCCGGCGGCAGCGGCTTCGGCATCATGGCTATCCTTGCCGGAATAGACCGGGGGTACGTCACCCGCGAAGAAGGTCTGGCACGAATGGAGCGCATTGTCTCCTTCCTCGAAAAAGCGGACCGTTTTCACGGAGCATATCCGCACTGGTGGTATGGCGATACAGGAAAGGTGAAACCTTTCGGACAGAAGGATAACGGAGGTGACTTGGTAGAAACTGCCTTCCTGATGCAAGGACTGCTCGCCGTACACCAGTATTACATCAACGGTAATGAGAAAGAAAAAGCACTGGCAGCACGCATTGACCAAATATGGAAAGACGTTGACTGGAACTGGTACCGCAACGGTGACCAAAATGTGCTATACTGGCACTGGAGCCCCACCTATGGCTGGGAAATGGATTTCCCCATACATGGGTACAACGAATGTATGATTATGTATATCCTTGCCGCAGCCTCTCCTACCCACGGAGTACCGGCAGCCGTCTATCACGATGGCTGGGCGCAGAACGGAGCCATCGTCTCCCCGCATAAAGTGGAAGGAATCGAGCTACATCTCCGCTATCAGGGCACGGAAGCCGGACCGCTTTTCTGGGCACAATACTCCTTCCTCGGACTCGACCCCGTCGGTCTGAAAGACGAATACTGTCCCAGCTACTTTCACGAAATGCGCAATCTGACATTAGTGAACCGTGCTTACTGTATCCGCAACCCCAAACACTACAAAGGTTTCGGACCGGACTGCTGGGGACTGACCGCCAGCTATTCCGTCGACGGATACGCTGCTCATTCACCAAATGAACAGGACGACAAAGGAGTCATCTCTCCCACCGCCGCCCTTTCTTCCATCGTCTATACACCGGAATATTCGATGCAAGTGATGCGCCACCTGTATAATATGGGGGACAAAGTCTTCGGTCCTTTCGGATTCTACGATGCTTTCAGTGAAACAGACAACTGGTATCCGCAACGTTACCTTGCCATCGATCAGGGACCAATTGCGGTCATGATCGAGAATTACCGGACAGGACTGTTATGGAAACTCTTCATGAGTCATCCCGATGTACAAGCAGGACTTACCAAGTTAGGTTTCAATACCAATAAGCAGGATGTAAGGCAGAAATAAAGAAATCACAGCGTGCGTGGAAGTGGTCTACTGACCACCTCCTCCACCTGTATTTCCGCCTTCGCCGCCACCACCTTTCACATCGTCATTATTGATGCTTCGGGCAGCTTTTTTCACACTAGCTTTCAGTTCACCAATCCGGTAGCTGATGCTGACTCCAAAGCTACGACTCGGCCACTTGCTGCTGCTCTTCGACAGGAAGTTTACGCCTTCCGTATGATTGTTATAGCTTCTGTATTTCTCAAATATATTACTGCAATACACATTCAGGCTCAAACGCTCATCTTTCAGGAAAGAACGGCTCGCACCCAAACTATAATAATAATAGCCAGAACCTTTTCCCTGTAGATTAATATAAGGAGTACTACCACCACCATTCAGACTTAACCGTATTTTCAACGGAAGAGTATGCTGGACGCCACCATAGAAAGAACCGTTCCATCCATAATTGTGCAATCCCTGCGCTTCACTTTTCAAGTCGCTGTAGTTTCCACGGCCATTGACGTACAGGCGCGTTTTAGGAGACGCGTTCCAGTTCAGATACAAGCTCATTCCTGTGTTCCGGCTCTTTCCTATATTGGCATAAGTGCTGTACAAAGCTCCTTCCGGTGCTATGTGTGTAGGATCATTGTCAAACATCTCCCCTTCGGGCGCCGTAATCAACCGGCTTATATTCTCAATACTGTTATTGTTGAAAGAATGGCGCAGCGACACATTGATATTGAACTTCGCACTAAAATTGCTATAAGACAAGTCGAACGCATGGCTTTTTTCACTTTTCAGGTTCGAGTTACCTTGGGTGATAAACATCGGATTCAGATTATTAAAATAAGGATTCAGATTCCAGATGCCCGGACGCCAGATACGCATATTATAACCGACACGCATGTTTTGAGTCTTGCCGAGCTTCATGCCAAGAGAAACGGATGGCACCAGATCGCTGAAGTTCGTGTGAAAATTCTCACCCGGTCCAACGATATATTTCACCCGCTGCACAGTCTGTTCATAGCGCACTCCCGGCTTGAAGGTGAAATCCTTATATTTCAATGTATATCCGAGATAAGCGGCTAAAATATGATTCAAATGACGATAGTCGCTACTGCGGTCTTCGTTATATAAATAATCGTCACTTCCTCCGGCTGCTTCATATAGTTTGTTGTCACTGGTATTGCGGCGGAAGATATATTTCGCACCTGCCTCCACGGTATGCAACTCGCCTATCGGAGTTGTATAGTCCACTTGGAAGGTCTGTTCCATGGTATTCGTTTTGCCGTCCGACTGGCTGTTTTTCAACAGCAACCGTTTCACGAGGTCGTCCACCTCCTCTTTGGCGTGAATATCTTCATAGCCAGTATTAGAATTGCTTGTCTGAGGCTGCGTATTGATCTTATAGGAGAAAGTGATCATCCGCTGCTTGTTCTTTCTGGACGTGCGCTGATAGTCGATGTTTCCATTGATGGAATACCAGGAGCCATCTCCATGATTGCCGGTCCGATAGCTGTAGGCTATGTCCTCATGGTTAGCACCATACATGGTGGTAAATCCATCACCATAATTTTTACTATTGCTGCCATACATTCCAAAAGCCACCGTCAGCAGCCTTAAGGTGTCGATCTCATAACTGCCTTCCAGGTTTCCATACTGGAAGTTGCCTTTCGACTTGGAACTGCTATTTGATTCAAGATATTTTTCCGTATCCGACTCATAGTTCTCACGGTAGCTGTCCGAATATCCACGGGGCCGGTCATTGTAATTAAAGTTGTAATTGGCAGAGACAGTCATTTTCCCCTGCTTCACCATTGCGTAGCCGCCGGCACCGGCACCGTAGTTGCTGGCATTTGCCCGGAATGTTGCCGTATATCCTTCGAATCCACCACCTACTGTTACGATATTCAAAATACCTCCCACTCCTTCAGCGTCATATTTAGCTCCGGGCGATGTTATCACCTCGATATATTTAATGGAATTGGCGGGCATACTCTTCAACACCTCTTTCGGGTTGTTGCTCATCATATTGTTGGGCTTCCCGTTGACGTGTATTTTAAAGCTACTGCTACCATTCACCTGTATGTTGTCTTCTCCGTCCACTGTCACTAAAGGCACTTTTCGAAGCATCTCCAATATACTGTTCGATTTCGAGTCGGGGTCATCCTCAATATTATACTCTATCTTGTCTACATCCACCTTGACCAAAGGCTTTTGCGCCACGACTTCCACTCCTTTCAATTCATTATTAGCCTCAGCGGAGAGCATTGTCCCCAAATCAATGACTCTAACCGATGGTTTCAAAGTGAACTCTTTCGTGACGGGCGCCTTGCCTATCGAAGAAATAGTAATGACGTAATCTCCCGCACCTACATTCAGTTTCTCCTGAAACCTACCATTGGCACCCGTCACCGCCATCTTGACAGCCTTGTCCGGTGCTCCTTTTTTAGTAATCTTAATAGTAGCGTATGGTTCTCCATCCTGAGTCAGTGAATCCAAAAGTACCCCTTTGACAGTATAGGACGGCGTAGCAGAGTTTTGTGCCCAACCTGTCATCACTGCGGTGAACACGAATAGTAATAGTAGCAACAATCTGTGTTTCATGTTTGGAATCGTTTTAGTTTTTAGTTTATTAGACGAAGTTTCTTTCAATTTCTTACAAATACGGGGTAAAAGTAGATGGTTTCTTTATGGTTACGAAATCTTCGGAGTTAAGAATCGTAAAAGAAGAGATAAAAAAGATTATACGAAAAGAGAAACCGATTTCTAGGTCATAGAATGGCAGAGGTCTTTCTTGGCTGCACATTATAAATACATCTTCAAAATCTTAAGAACAACGGCATAATTGAATAAAGGTTTTCTCTGTAGAAAATAACGTCACCGCATTCATAAATTAATTCGTCCGGCTATAGGCATCTTTTCGTCCGCCTATAGCCGGACGAAAGGTTGCCTATAGGCAAACGCAACTTTGCCTATAGGCAGACGAATTAATTCATTCACTAAAAGAGATTAAGTTGTACACTAAAAGGTATTATATTTAGAACCCATATTTTATTTGCCATTAATATCAAGTAATTCCTGATATATCAGAGAATCGTTTTTCATTTTATTGCACATCCACTTCCATGCAGGCATCACCTTGATTTCCCTTCTCTTGAGCTTGCATCAACCATATACCAAGTAACTTGTATGAGCTGTGTAATGTTAGAAATTCTTACACTTAAACGCCCCCTTCCCATCAAAGCCAGATGCTTTTATACGTCATACTATAAATTTTCAAATAGAAGGGTAGCCTTCACCTTTTCTTCGAAACCTTTTATTCATAAGTGATAACGGGTGAAGCATATCGCCCTTCACCGATCCTTCACCCAATTTTCATATGTAATCATAAAGACATCGTTCACTTTGCTATAAGCTAATTTGTTTTTGCTATAATGATATTCGTATTAGCTATAACCTAATAAAAAGATGCTAATAGATTATTTTTTTCTTCCCAATGTTTGTTTCAAACCATTGATAGTTTATTTCAAACACTTACAATGTTTTCTCCACTCACTAGGTGAATAGCCGACCCTTCACCCGAGATCACTGATAAATAAAAGGTTGAGAGGAAAAAGTGAAGGTGAAGACGACACTCGTAACATCTACCGTATGGTTATTTAAAGCAATGCTTTAGCAACCATAAAGCATTGCTTTTGAAGATACAAAGCGTTGCTTTACGAAGGAGATAAATGCGCTAAGTGCTACTAATGGCAAACAACACCTTGAAATAACATCATCTAAACACAAAAAATCATTCTAAATACCAGACTTCTTTTATTTATTCCCATTCTCCCACTTTATTCCGAAAAAACATATATCTTTGCTGTACACTTTCTGCGCATCAGCGAGATGTAATAAGCGGGTAGTGGTTTTTACAACTTAATTGGAGTAAATAACGTATTATCTCTCGGTCTTGAAACTTAGCAATTTCATTTAGAAGAGGGATGATACAACAGATACTCCACGTGGATGGCTGTATATCAACATATCAGTTATAGATGTGTTATATATAAACGATTGACGTGGATGTCTGTTGTTATCATTATCTTTCTAAGGGTTTTGCTAAGACCTCAAGACCGGATAATGGTTCAACAGCATCCATGTCTTTTTTGTATCCGGTCGGTTCCCCTACATAATCCCCATACCCCATAACCCTCCGACTAGAAAGCAAAATGCAGGGATGTTTGTTGCACCATGCTTGGCAAGAGTTATTCGCTCTTTTTGTTAAACGCATAAACAAAGAAACACTATGCCGAAATGGATTAGCATAGACGAAGCGGCGCACAAGTACGGAGTCAAAGAAGAAGACATCTGTTTGTGGGCAGAAATGGAAGCAATCACCGCATATTTCACTGAAACTACTCTTATCATAGACGAAAAGAGCCTTCAGAGATTTATGTACCTGCGCAAGAATCTTCCCACAACAGGATATATCCGCACACTAGAACAACTCTGTATCAATCAGTCTGAAGTGTGTAAACTGTATATGGAAGTCATTGAGCTACAAGAAAAAGACCTTCAATACAAAAAGCGTAGAATTTCAGTGCTGGAAAGGCAGTATGCGATGGCAACCGAACAGAACAAGTTAAGAGAAAAGATAATCACGATAACCTCTGATATGCTAAGTAAAGCTGAAAGTGGATGGTGGGAAAAATTGTGGATGAAGATCAGTAATAGACAAAAGTTATAAAACCATTATACAACTAATCTATGTCTTATTTAAATATGAGTTCAATAACACTAAGCTATCAGAGCATATTCCTATATAATCCAAAACCTTCATCCCCCACTTTAATCTCCTATCGATAGGAAGAAGTGGAAGATGAAGGTCTAATTATATCTAAAACAAACAAGTTTTATTCTATTGGAGTCCGGTCCAAGCAGATATTGCGTACTTAGATTCTACAGCCTCCTCTAAATTATCCGGCAAATTATGGAAGAAGTCCAATCCTGTTAATTCTTCCAGTTCGTCAATTGTCCTAGCACATTCAGATAATGCTGGCTTTGTTGCAGCGAATTGATCCATCCAAAAACCTATTGCCTTATAAGTTTCTCCCTTCTTGCAAAGCAATGCCATAAAATAATATTTGGGAACAGGCTTCGTCTTATCATTACTAATATATTCTTTTATTTGGCTTTCTTTATCAATGGTTCCGCCTTTGACAACATAAAGAGTATCACGAAAAGTACTACTCCGTCCCCAAGTACGGACCTTCCCTTCCAAATCATACCAAGTCCCTGCTCCATTAAAGTTATATGTCTGCGGACTCATGTTAGTATAATAGAAAGTTTGTTCATTAGCGTCTTTCGAATAAAGACGGTCTGAAGAAGCACAAATATGACCACGAACATAACCTTGTTTACCAAAGTCACTTTGTGTCCGTTGATCAGACTGAGGAACTCTCGGATCAGATTGCCAAGGATCACCACCCCATTCTGTTTGTTTCCAGTCATTACGGTTCCAATTTGTTTGTCCTGTTACATTATAATATTTAAAGGCTATCCAACGAGCGTGCTTTTTACTCTTGTCATACTCCATACTATAGGTAATAACCTTTTCTCCACTAAATGTTGTAGTAGGAGATAGAAATATATCATTTGCTCCATTCCTCAATGCCGGAAGTTCAATATTCCCTTTCCACTCTCTCTGTAAATCTTCATTCTCATCTTTAGAACAAGATATAAATAATATAATAAATAATAGAAGGAAAGAAAAATAATATTTTTTATTGCAATTATATTGTTTTTTCATACAAAAAAATACAGTAAAGGGGGCTATGTATTAGCCCCCTCACGCATATTAAAATTATGTTACTCCAATTTATAGCTATCGGTTTTAGCTACATCTCTTAAACCACCTATTCCAAAATAAGCTCTAAACTTACCTTTAATAGTAAGTTTCTTTCCAATATTACCCAAATTATCTTGCAAATTTATAGCAACTCGAATATCACCGGTTGGCAAATTCACCGCAACACATTTTGTATAATCAGTCTCCCCTTTAGAATCTGCAATCAAAACAACAGTATTTTTGACATCTTGTCCTGTCCCTCCAAATAACACATCCGCTGCTGAGCTAATAGTTGTTATCTTAGTATCATTTTTTATTCCAGCAACAATGTATCCTGTAGCATACGCTGTTGGAGCCTCTGCCTGTTTACTTATCACTTCCGCGACAGAAAAAGGCTTATCAATTGTTCCATCAGCATCCCCAGGATCTGGCAAATCGCCTCCCTGTGTATACTTAATGTTATCCAATTGGTAAGTTGGCATTCCTCCTGTTTCAGGTTCAATACCAACATATTGGAATCCGACAAAGCCTGTTTTGCCTACATAACTATTCAGATTCACCTCAATGTCTTTCACCCAAACATAATTAGTACCAGATGTTGGGATAGAATTCACTACTATTTCCGATTTTGTAAGTTTTCCATCAGCAGACTTTTGCAAGAAATAAACCTTTAGAGAAGGATTAGCTGTCCAATTAGCTCCAGCGCAGTCAAATGTTAATTTTTTAGAAGCATCTACAATAAAAGCCGGAGTTATAAACCAAGACTCAACAGAACTTCCTTTGTCTGCACCTTTCGTATTAGCTCTAATATATTTATCTGAATTATAAGCTGCACCTTTCCAAGTATATATATCTGGAATTCCCTTATTCACCCAACCAGACAAAGTGTAAGGTTGATCTTTTTCCATATCTTCAAAATCAGCTGTAAAACTTGCTTTTACAGCTGAAACATCTAAGCCAAATGGGTCATCCTCTCCTGGAGCTTCTCCACCTTCAGCTGGTCCCGCTTTAATATTATCCAATCGATAACTTAACGCTTCAGAAGAGCTAGTACTTGTATATTTAAATCCAACAAATCCTGTTTTACCAGCTTGAGCACTCAAATCTGCTGTCAATGATACCCATGTATTATCTGTTGTTGGCATCCCTGCTACATTTATCGCAGTAGAAACCATCTTACCATCCACTAATTGAAGGAAATAAACTTCCAATTTAGAATTAGCAGAAGCAGTTGCATAATTGTATACAGCGCAATCGAAAGATACTTTTTTATCCTTAACTTGATCCACCTCAAAGGCAGGAGTTGCAAACCAACATTCAAACTTTTCACCAGTACCACCATAAGAAGTAGCTTGAATATATTTATCGGTTTTACCTGTCGTGGTATTATTAAATGTCTTTCCTTGCCAGCGTCTACCACCTTCTACAGCAACATTATACCAACCTTCCAGTTCATAATCACTATTTGCTACCAAATCTTCAAAATCAGCAGAGAAAGTATTATTTTTCTTTGAATCATCCAAGCCTAACGGATTATCTTTATCACCAGGTTCCGGGTCACCACCATCTCCAATATCTTTACCATCAAGAACCGCAGCAGTAGGACTCTTAAGACCAGCAACTCCAAAATATTTCGTCAACTGTCCCTTAATTACAACGGCTTTACCCAAGTTTCCACCATTGTCAACCAAATTTAATGCAGCACGAACATCGGTTTGAGACACTAGCTGTACTGGGATACATTTCTTATAATCTGTTTCATCCGCATCAGCAGCAATCAATATATTTGCGGCATTTGTAAAAGGAGGTGCAAATACAGCATCAGTCGAAATACTCTTATCATTAATGCAACCTACAATATATCCCATCACCCAAGCTTCTGAGTTATCCTGTTTCGTCATAGCACTTGCTATGTCATATGGATTCTCTTTCGTACCATCTCCAGTCAAGGCAGGTCCTTCGCCGTTTCCTCCTCCATTGATATCATAAGGAGCAGGAACATCACTACAACTAAATGTGACTAACGTTATTATAGTCAAGAATAAAGCATTTAGAATCTTTTTCATAATAGTTGAATATTTATTTTATTAGTTATTTCTTTGAATATCACTATATGTTCTAGCTACAATTTGCCATGTACTATTATAACGGCTCAGAATACCTATCACATTAATTTTACCTGTCGGCATCACTTCGGTTGAGAAATTAGCATAAGTGCTGGTACGGAACGTCAATGTTGAATTATCATCCAACACCAATGTACGGTTTACTCCATTACCACCATCCTTCAAATCTTCAGGAGCAAAAGTAGCAGTACCATCCGCTTCTTTAATTGTAACATCCTTGAACATCACAAGTACAGGCGCCAAGTCTTTATCATAAGCTTTCAGCTGAGCGCCGGTAAGTTCCATCGGAATAAGCTCGTCATACCACAATTGAGGTTTATTGATTACTCTGACATGATCCAACCATACAGCCAGGTCCATACGTCCAATGGCTCCTTTGTAGGTAGTACCTATCTGAGCTTGCATTCCGTATCCACCCACATTCAAGTTTTCACAGTCAATCACCACTTTCTGTCCAACAGGGCAATTTGCATAGATGCCAGTAGAGTTAATACCTACCACAATAGCTCCTGTTTCATCAGCCACAATCAGCTGTTTGTAGATATTTCCACTTTCGTCGTCACCTACTACTACACCGGAAATCCGAGTTTCTTCAGTAACTGTCTGAAACTGATTTGCCGAAATTACTGAACTGTATTTTTCCTTCAGATTAGCAATCGAAATAGTCCGTTGCTCTTTTATAGTGTTATTACCATAAGCGTTCCCTGTCACAGGCGTATCAAAGTCGTCCATACATGACGAAACGCCTAATGTCAGCAACAACGCGGCAGATAAAATAAATGTTATCTTTTTCATATCATTTCCTTGTATTAATTTGCCCATTTATTTAGAATCTATATCCAATGTTCAAGAAAGCATTGCAAGCAGGAGCATAATAGTACTTAGAGTTCTTAGAGAAAACATATGTACGTGCTTCTCCGTCATCATAGCTATCATCACGGTTCTGCTCATATCCGCCAGTACGCAAGTTCGTATTATTAAGAATATTGTTCACACTGAGGTTAATGCTCAGGCTCTTTCCATTCTTCAAACGAATATATTTACCAATAGAAGCGTCAAGCATGAAACCACCATTCAATTCTTCCTGCTCCGGTACATTGTAGCCTACCGGATTACCATTAGCATCTACAGCGCCATCAGAATACTTTCCTAATACACTACCTAAACGACGGTAAGTAGAGAAGTCCAGATAAACACGGTGATAATAATTTCCTGTTACGTTAAAGAACCAACCTTTCACGCTGTAGTCCAGTCCGAGGCTATATACAGACAACGGTGTTCCGTTATCACGAAGTCCTTTACAATAAACGCGGTCAATATTAGATTCACTTTCACTTTCATAAGTACGAACAGCCGTAGGATTATTCATATAACGGGCATCAGACCACGTACCGATAGCTGTCAATGACAGATTGGACATGAGTTTAAAAGTTGCAGCAGCTTCCACACCCCAATTTTCCTTATCAATTCCGCTCATAGAAAGGTAAGTGAAACGAGCTTCATTATCATTGTAGAAAGCATCCATTTCAACCTGATCATTAAAACGAGTATAATATCCAGTGACACGTCCTGAAACAATAGGAGTATTGAAACGATAAGTCAATTCACCGTTATAAATCTTCTCTGTTCTCAAACCATGTGCAAAATCGTTCTTGATACGAGGAGCGATGAATGAGTTATATGCCAACGGAGCACGGTTCTCATAACCGGCGTTCAAGATCAATGAATGATTACCGTTAATAGAATATGTAAATCCAGCTTTCACTGCACCTTCCAGGAATTTAGCTGTGCCACTGCTTCCCAAAGATTTCTTAGGAGCACGACCATTACGCATCTTTCCATCACGGCTGATTTGCGCTGATCCAATCTTACCTGATACGAAATAATTGAAATGTCCATCGTTATCACCCTGATAACGCGCCCATACATTTTGTTTATTTACAAAGATATTATAGTCATAACCGAACTTATCACCTTCACCGATACGTCTGTTAGGATTGTCCAAGTCATTCTGAATCACATAAGAGTTATAACCATAATCACGGACAGAGAACTTATCAACATCTGTATATAAATCACCACCCAACAAATCCTTCATCTTCTTATAGTGCATACCTTTAGTAGTATTCACAGCTAAACCGACCACATAGCTATTATGCTGGTCAATCGTATGATTGAAGATCGAACTGAAATTGAAAGCTAACTGGTCATTATGACGTTCTTCCTGATAATACAAGGTCTCTTTTCCCAATGCATTGGCCTGCTGATTGGCAAAGTACATCTGATCCCAATCAATTTGACGAGTAGACTTACTGGTTTTCCAGCGCTCTGTTACTTCATTGAACAGATTCAACTCATCTTCACTCGGCACTGTCGACTTATCATATACATTAAAGATAGAACTAGGCAACTTCTTATAATAATCCGGACGAGGATCGGCAGCATTGCCCGACCATCCAAGTGCACTTGTACCATAATTACTATATTTGAATCCTGCACTTGTCTTCAGCTTCATTTCTTTATTGATATCAAAATCCCAAGATGCGATAGCAGAAGGCTCGAAAGAGCGTACAACACGTGAGTTACGCTTTTCACCATTCTGATAACCCCAGTTTGGATTGTAATAGTGACTATTAGCCAGATAATAAGCTTCTTCTGTAGAGGCACCTTGCTGTCCTCTTTCTGTAGGAGCCCCCCATGTAGCTATAGACAAGCTATGTTTGTCATTAAAGACTTTCTCTGCTGCCAGAAAATAAGAGAACGCATTATAGAATGTACCTTCAATAACACCTTCGTTAGCCCAACGATATCCGAGAGAACCTGTAAATGCCCAGCCATTCTTCAATAAACCTGTAGAATAGGTATACATACCTCTCAGAATATAGTTACGATTACAGCCGGAGAGACTTAATTTTGATCCTGCTGCATATTGACTGGCACGCATATTGATATTAGTAGCTCCACCGATAGGGCCAAAGGTGAAATTATTAATTTCAAAAGCACCGATACCTTCTTTATTACGTGTCGCATCGTTCAATCCTCCAATCATTCCATAGCTGAAACGACCGGTTTCTACATCATTGAACAGAACACCATTAATATACGTATCGCTGTACTGCGAATTATAGCCCCTGACGCGAAAACGCATCGGGCTAAACAAGTAGCCGACATTAGAAAGGTACACATCATTGTTGGAAGAGACAAAAGCAGATGCACTTTGAGCTGCATCATCATCTTCATTCAATTGCGATTCAGTGAATGTGAAAGAAGCATTATCTTCACGTGCATTCTTTTCGGCCTTCTGCTGAGCAAAAATAGCTGGCGAAAGACAAAACAATGCAATCACTATTCCTAATCTTTGTTTCATAATTTAAATTATTATTAGTGTTAATTTGTAGCACGAAAATTCACAGTTATATTACAGCGAGAGTACAAAACAACAAAAAAAAAGGGATATTACAAGAAAAAACAAAGAAAAAATAGGTGATAATACTTGTTTTTCCGTTTTCTTTTTAGATATTTGTCAAACCAATGTAATATTCAGAAACCTAATTTATAGATAAATAATGAAAAAGTTTTTAACGGTATGGGGCCTGTTACTGTTTATTTCGATAACAAGCTATTCACAGGAGAAAAAGTATGCTCTTTACAGCGTAGCGTTTTATAACCTTGAGAATCTGTTCGATACAATTCATGACGCGGGCAAAAACGACTTTGAATATTTACCAAATGGTAAAAATAAGTGGAACTCCATGAAATATGAAGCGAAGCTAAAAAACATGTCTGAAATATTAAGTCAGCTATCGACAGACAAATTACCATTAGGACCAACTATTATCGGTATGTCGGAAGTTGAAAACAGAAGAGTATTGGAAGATCTACTCAAACAACCTGCTTTATCCGACAGAGGATACGAAATTGTTCATTATGAAGGTCCGGACCGGCGTGGTGTGGACTGTGCATTTTTCTACAATCCGAAATTCTTTCACCTCACTGCCAGCAAACTCGCTCCATATATTTATGAGAATAATGATACTACCTATAAAACCCGTGGTTTCCTTATTGCCAGCGGTACACTTGCCGGTGAAAAGGTGCACTTTATCGTAAATCACTGGCCTTCACGTGCAGCCGCATCACCCGCTCGGGAAAGAGCAGGAGAACAAGTCCGAGCCTTAAAAGATTCTTTATTAAATGAGGATTCAAATGCAAAGGTCATTATCATGGGAGATATGAATGATGATCCAATGGACAAGAGTATGGCTGGTGCATTAGGAGCAAAACGCAAAGCTCAAGATACAAAGGAACATGATTTATATAATCCCTGGTGGGACACTTTAAAGAAAGGTAACGGTACTTTAATGTATGATGGTAAATGGAATCTGTTTGATCAGATCGTATTTACAGGAAATTTATTAGGTAATGATAGAAGTACACTGAAATATTACAGAAACGAAATCTTCAGAAGAGATTATATGTTCCAAAAAGAAGGAAAGTACAAAGGATATCCCAAAAGAACACATGCCGGGGGGGTATGGCTTAATGGGTATAGCGACCACCTGCCGACCATCATATATTTAATCAAAGAGATAAAAGACTAACGAACAGTTAACTTATGAAATATAAATTCATCCAAACCTTACTATTAGTACTACTTCCTACCCTGTTTGCAGCATGCGGTAGCGACAACAATGATCCAACAGATAATATTGGCGGATTAACTGTTAGTACAGACCTTAAAAACAATGAAGTTTCCGCAAAGGGAGGCAGTTTCTTTCTACAGATAAAGGCAGAAGGCAAGTGGACCGCCTCCAGCCAAGATAGTTGGTGTACGATAAATAACAAAGAAGGAAACGGGAATGCCTCTACTATCTGTTCTGTATCCGCTAATGATGATGATGAACGTTATACTGTTATCACCGTAACATCCAATGGAAAGAGTGAAAATGTAACTATCACTCAAAAAGGAGGAAATGGAGAAGAGCCTGATCCGGATCCTAATCCATCGGGATATGCAGGAAGAATTGAGATTCCAAAGCTAAAAGGAGGTAATTCCAATTTATTCATTACCCATACTACACAATATAATGGAAAAGAAGTAATAACCTACAGTTTTGAATATGATTGTACTCAAAAAAGCTCACGTTGGGTAGCTTTTACTTTCAATACTTCAACGCCTGATAATAATGTAGGTCGTGCAGGAGACTTCAGTGATGACCCTAGTATTCCATCACAATATCGAACACACGACGGTGATTATACAGGTTCGGGGTATAGCAGAGGGCACCTTGCAGCTTCGTCAGATAGGCAATATTCTGTAGCTGCCAATAAACAAACCTTTTATATGTCTAACATGAATCCACAAATACAAAACGGATTCAATGGTGGCATATGGGCAAGCCTGGAAGGTAAAGTACAGTCATGGGGAAAAATCACCAATGATCAAGACACCCTTTATGTAGCAAAAGGGGGGACTATTGACAATAATAATATTATCAAATACCTTAAAGCAAATAATACTATTCCAGTTCCCAAATATTTCTATATGGCTATTTTATCACTAAAAAATGGTCAATATAAAGCAATAGGCTTTTGGTTTGAGCATAAATCATACAGTAACAGTAGTTATGCGGCATATGCTCTTTCAATAGATGAACTGGAAGAAAAAACAGGAATCGACTTCTTCCATAATCTTCCCGATAAGATTGAAAATGAAGTAGAACGAAGTTACAATAAGAGTGATTGGGGATTATAACCATACAGGAGAGTAATCATGAGATTGTCCGAAAGGACACTGTTTCCTATCATCTTGCTCTGTCATCCTAAACTTGTCGAAGAATCTTTTCTTGCATTTATCAAAGAAAAGATTCTTTACTTCCTTTTTTTCTCATACTGAAATGCACATAGCCGATTATCAGGTGTCATACTGAGAGTTCCAACATTTCTATTATGATAGGTTACTATCAGTTTATTTACTGATTTCATTACGCCCCTTCTTTCTGTTTTTATTCTTATTAATCATTTCCAACTCCTCCATTGTACTAAACAGCGGTTCAGATAAAAGTTCCTTGATAGCTTTAGAGTAACCCAGTGCTTTTGCTAATGCTACATAGGATGCCAATGAAATAGTATGCTTTTGTTCAAACTTGGCAATAGTAGGCGTCGGAACTCCGCTAAGTTCGGTAAGAGCTTCTCGGGAAAGTCCTTTCTCAAGTCTGCGTTTCTGCAGATTCTGAGCCAGAATTGCCAGCAACTCTTCGGGTCTCTCTACATCAAAATTATAAAGTAAAGACATACAATTGTATTCAATTAATTTAAAAATAGCACTATTCAGATACTATTATATCTAAATACAAAGATAGCTTCTTTATTCAAAAAAACAAAATATAAGCCAGTTCCATTGAATGTATTCGGCAACAAAAAGTATGCTCCCCCCCTTTTCTACAAATAGAAGAACAGAAGCAACACAAGATTTACCCCGATCACCGTCCCGAATCCTCCCAAAATCCAGGGACGTAACTTACTACCTTTCCCTGCAAAAAACAAAGCATAAAACATATTCACCAGAATATTACTGATAATAGCCTGCATACTGCAAGCCACAACAACCAGTACAGCTACGCTCCCTGTATTCTGCAAAAGGTTCAAGATAAAAGGAGTAATGTCACTAAGTCCGGATACAAAAGAAAGCAGATTCAATCCGCCTGTACCCGCATAAACCAAAGTATAGTGTGTCAGCACTGTAAACACAACGAAGAGAGTGGCAAAAATCAGAGCAACTTTAAATTCGAGCGGGTTACTGCTGTCCTCATCTTCCGACTCATCGGCCATATCCTTGGAGCGTCGATGACGGGAATGGATAAACCACGCAACAACGGCAGCTACCACAGACATAATCAAAAGATAAGGATAGATAGATGTAAATATCTCCCTGCTAAAGATCAGAATCAATATCATAAAACGCAGAAACATCATGCTGACCGCAAGCAGCATAGCAGCTACATATTCGTTCGCCTCCTGCTCGGAAGCCTTTCTGCTTTTACGGGCCAATACCGAAATTGTGGCAGTACTACTATACAATCCACCGATAATGCCGGAAACCAATACTCCCGATTCATGAAACACATAGCGTTTCAGCAAGTAAGACAAATATGAGATACCGGAGACAACAACCGTCGCCAGCCAAATAGAATAAGGAGTGAGATTAATATCCGGAATCAGGTTCTTGTGCGGTAACATAGGCAATATGATACCACTGATAGCCAAGAACTTTGCCAGCGTAATCATCTCATCGTTCTTCATCCGCTGGGCAAACTCCGTAAAGGTGTGTTTAAGCTCCGTCAATAAAAGCACCGTCACAATCACCATCACATAAAACCAGGAAGGCTGGGTAGACACAATAGGAGCCAGACAATAAGTAATCAGCGCAATAATAATGGTCGTTACACCAAAGACATGGAATTGAGACTGCTTGACGTAATAGTTCAAGCCCAGCAATAAACCGAGTACAGCGCCACCACCCATAAACAGACGCATATCCGTAGGATCGAGTATATAAAGCAAATAGCCTAGAATACCAATGAAAGTAAATGTACGGTCAGTCCCGAAGAGAGTTGTTTCCCCTTCACGCTTCAGACTGATCCGTCGTTGCGACAGTCCGATAAGTAAAGAAAATAAAGTAACCAGAACGAAAGTTATCAGTTCCCTCGGTAGATAATTGTACAACTGTTCCATATACTGCTCTTTTAGTACTAAGAACAAATATACAGCTTATTTGTTAACATTCACCACATTTTATACGGTTTTTTCATCAGGTGAGAGTTATAGTAGCGTACATCCCCGGTCACTTCTTCGCCAATAAACCCGGGCTTGACAAACGCCTCATCTTCTGTGCCCAGCTCTACTTCAGCTACAATAAGTCCTTCATTCTCACCGTAGAACTCGTCAACCTCGAAGATATGATTGCCACTACGTACCAGATAACGGGTCTTATCAATCATTCCCGGTTCGCAAAGTTTCATCAGTTCTTCCGCTTCGGACAAGGGAAGTTCCTTTTCCCACTCATAGCGACTGGTACCCGATTCGTTGGAAGCACCTTTGATAGTGAGATAACCTTTATCGTCACGAATACGAACCCGCACCGTCCGACCACGGGCGCTGCAAATATATCCCTGCATAATCCGGCTCTGCGCAAATGCAAAGGATTTAAAATCACCGGAAACTAAAAATTTACGTTCTATTTCTTGTGCCATAGCACAAAGATAATTAAAAATCAAAATCTCGTCATAAACTCAATAACGATTTTATCACGCTCCGACTCTTTGGGAACTCCGGACTTCTGATAGAAATACTTCTCAAAGTTGAGACGAAGATCAGCAATAAAGGCTTTGGAAAGGCTCAGCGTGATGCCGCCTGTCACACGATGACGGGCATAGTCGTTTATCTTCAAAACACCTGTCTCACTGTCCGCCAGCCCATTACTGTGGTCAGTCATCATATCATAACGGGCCAGAAAAGAAATCTTATTGAATACTTTTTTCAACGGCAAATCATAATTCACAAAGCTATTGACCGCATGAACGTCCTTAAACGCTTCGTGTCCATACATTTTATACAAATACTCCGCTTCGATATGAAAACGACTATTCTGATAGTAGATGCCGGCATCATACATATTAATACGGGTATGTTCCGGCTTTATCATTTGAGTGCTCAAAGTGAGATTCCAATTTTTATTAGGCAGCAACTGTGCTTTTATCGAATAATTCAAGGTCTTATGCCATTCCTTCTGATTAGTCAGTCCGGAGCCGTTAAACAATCCACCTTCAAGGATAAAAGGAAGACCTTCTTTTTGTGTATAACAACCGGTGAAGCCGACATCACGCACATTGCCCACCTGCTTGGCTATAAAAGAACGATTGGCAAAATACTGCTGATGGGGAGAACGATGGGCGTCAATCGTGAAAGGTACACGCATCTGACCAATCGTAAAATTCAGGTCCTTGACAGGAAATACACGGGCATACGCATCAAGCATCTTGATGGAACCCTCGTCGGACAAATCGATCTCCGCTTTATAGGCAACAATCGGATGTACATTTCCCGAAACACTGAAGCGGGCATTCCGCACTTCAAAACGGCTTTCGTTGGTTTCTGTCTGGAACTCATATTTTCCCCGGATTGTCCCATGAATTTCAGGCAAATAATCTTTCAGTTCCATGGTCTGCTTATCCAGCTGTTTGCCATCCCCGGCATCTTCTTTAGCCTGTCCGCAGGCTGCTGTCGCCATCAAAAGCAGGGCGACGGTTGTTGTAATTCTACTCATTCAGTTGTTTGCTACTTAATTCGCGGCAAAGGTACAATGAGCAAGATACGGAGAGATTACAAAAGAGATACGGTAGAATTACAGAAAGATTACAATGTTGTTACACGGATGACAAAGGGGTTACAAAAAAGAATTCACCACGGACTACCCTCGTCAGCATGGATATTCACCGTCGACAATCAACGTGTCCCCGTCCATGCAAAACTGTGTAACCTGTGGTGAATCAATCAGCCGAAAAAGGAATATGCGATCAGCATAATCAGCGCCAAAATAATGAGTGAAACAAATACTATCTTGACTACCCGCTGGGCCTGCTCCTCCTCTTTCTTACTATGTGCTACTTTTCTCTTACTTTTACCCATAATGTTAGCTTTAAAGTTCAACGCTAACAAAGTAAAAACAAATCTTTTAACTTTCCAAAAATAACACTCGCTAATTTTTGTTTTTATGATTCCTGCGATGAAAATTCCATCAGATAGGCTTTGATGAATTCCTCGATTTTACCATCCATCACTCCGTTCACATCCGAAGTCTGATAGTTGGTACGATGGTCTTTCACGCGGCGGTCATCGAATACATAGCTGCGAATCTGCGATCCCCATTCGATTTTCTTCTTACCGGCTTCCACTTTCGCCTGTTCTGCCATGCGGTGCTGCAATTCTTTATCGTATAAGATAGAGCGCAACTGGCGCATTGCATTCTCACGGTTCTTCGGCTGGTCACGAGTCTCGGTATTCTCGATAAGGATTTCCTCTTCTTCTCCCGTATAAGGGTCTTTATACTGATAACGCAGACGAACGCCGGATTCCACCTTATTTACGTTCTGACCACCGGCACCGCCGCTTCGGAATGTATCCCATGAAATGCAGGCAGGCAGAATATTCACTTCGATACTGTCGTCCACCAACGGAGTGACAAACACGGAAGCAAACGATGTCATGCGCTTGCCTTGCGCATTGTACGGAGAAACACGCACCAGACGGTGAACACCGTTCTCTCCTTTCAGATAACCATAAGCGAAATCTCCCTCAATATTGATGGTACAGGTTTTGATTCCTGCCTCATCCCCTTCCTGAAGGTTGGCGATAGTAGCCTTGTAACCGTTCGTTTCAGCATAGCGCAGATACATACGCATCAACATAGATGCCCAGTCCTGACTTTCCGTACCACCCGCACCGGAGTTGATTTTCAACACACAGGCCATCTGGTCGGCTTCATCACGCAGCATATTCTTGAGTTCGAGTGCTTCTACCGCTTCACTGGCTTTCGCATAAGCCGTGTCCACATCTCCCTCAGTCACTAATTCTTCTTTATAAAAATCGAACGACAGTTCCAGTTCGTCTGCCAGCGTCTTGACTTCATTATAGCCGTCAATCCACTTTTGCAAATCTTTCACCAGTTTCATCTGGGCTTCCGCTTTCTTCTGGTCATCCCAGAATCCCGGCGCCTGCGTTCTTAGTTGCTCTTCTTCGACTTGAATTTTCTTCCCGTCGATGTCAAAGATACCTCCTCAGCGCATCAGTGCGCTCTTTCACGTCTTTAAGTTGTTCAATAGTAATCATGTGATTTACAATTTTATCATTTACAATTTACAAATTTCTCTTTTCGGTGCAAAGGTAAGAAAAATTCCGCTACCTTTGTTTCTGTCACTAAAATGTTGTCACAATATGAACAAACTCCTGAAACTTTCATGCTTATCGCTCTTTCTAGCATTAGTGATGAGCAGTTGTAGCTCACAAAAGAAGTATAGCTACGAGACAGTGCCCAATGACCCGCTGAAAGCCCGCATCTACACACTGGACAACGGATTAAAAGTTTACCTCACCGTAAACAAGGAAACTCCCCGCATTCAGACATTCATCGCCGTGCGGGTGGGCGGAAAGAACGACCCGGCAGAAACGACCGGACTGGCACACTACTTTGAACACCTGATGTTTAAAGGTACCGACAAGTATGGCACACAGGATTATGCTGCCGAAAAACCGCTATTGGACCAAATTGAACAGCAATTTGAGATATACCGCCAGACGACGGACGAAGCAGAGCGCAAAGCGATCTACCACACCATCGACAGCCTCTCTTACGAAGCATCCAAATACGCCATCCCCAACGAATATGACAAGCTGATGGCTGCTATCGGTTCTTCCGGCAGCAACGCCTACACATGGTATGACCAGACGGTCTATCAGGAAGATATCCCCTCCAACCAGATCGAGAACTGGGCAAAGATTCAGGCAGACCGCTTCGAGAATAATGTCATCCGCGGTTTCCATACGGAACTGGAAGCTGTGTACGAAGAAAAAAATATGTCTCTGACCCGGGACAACAGCAAAGTGCAGGAGGCGATCTTCTCCTCTCTCTTCCCCAAGCATCCTTATGGAACACAAACCGTATTGGGTACACAGGAGAATCTGAAGAACCCTTCCATCACCAATATCAAGAATTACTATAAACAATGGTACGTTCCCAATAATATGGCCATCTGTATGTCCGGAGATTTAGACCCGGATGAAACCATTGCCTTGATAGATAAATACTTCGGAGGCTTGAAGCCGAATCCGGAACTTCCCAAACTGAATCTGCCGAAAGAAGATCCGATCACCGCACCTATAGTTAAAGAAGTATTAGGTCCGGATGCGGAAAGCGTTGCACTGGCATGGAGATTCCCCGGATTGGCCAGCAAGGATTTCGAGGTTCTGCAAGTTGTTTCGCAAGTATTATACAATGGAAAGGCAGGACTCATCGACCTTGATCTGAACCAGCAGCAGAAGGTGCTGAACAGCTACGGTTACCCGATGGGACTGGCAGATTACTCAGCCTTCATATTGGGCGGACTTCCCAAACAGGGACAAACGCTGGAAGAAGTCAAAGACCTCTTGCTGAACGAAATAAAGAAACTTCGTGCCGGAGAGTTCGATGAGAAGATGCTGCAAGCTAATATCAACAACTTCAAGCTCTACGAGCTCCAAAGCATGGAAAGCAATGAAGGACGTGCCGACATATTCGTCAACTCATTCATTAACGGAACAAACTGGGAGGACGAAGTAACCGCCATCGACCGCATGGCTAAACTGACCAAAGAGGATATCGTGGCCTTTGCCGATAAATATCTGAAGGAGGATAATTATGCCGTTGTCTACAAGAAACAAGGCAAAGACCCAAACGAGAAGAAGATGACAAAACCGGAGATTACTCCCATCGTATCCAACCGGGATGTGGCAAGTCCATTCCTTACCTCCATACAGGAGAATGCAGTAAAGCCCATCGAACCTGTATTCCTCGACTTCAAGAAAGATATGAGCCAGCTGACAGCGAAATCCGACATTCCGGTACTCTATAAGCAGAATACTACCAACGATCTCTTCCAACTGATCTACGTATTCGATATGGGTAACAACAACGACAAGGCATTGGGAACGGCTTTCGACTACCTTGAATATCTGGGCACTTCCGACATGACACCGGAAGAACTGAAGAGCGAGTTCTATCGTCTGGCGTGTACTTTCTACGTTTCTCCGGGCAACGAACGCACCTACGTGGTTCTTTCCGGTCTGAATGAGAATATGCCGGCTGCCATGCAACTATTCGAAAAGTTACTGGCAGACGCACAAGTAAATAAGGAAGCTTACAACAATCTGGTCGGAGATATACTGAAAGCCCGTGCAGATGCCAAACTGAATCAAGGACAGAACTTCTCCCGCCTGATGAATTATGCGATGTACGGTCCGAAGTCTCCCACCACCAATTTACTGACGGAAGCAGAGCTCGCCAGCATGAATCCACAGGAACTGGTTGACCGGATTCATAATCAGAACAACTACAAACATCGTATCCTGTATTATGGTCCTAGCAGCAGCAAAGACCTGCTGGCTACCATCGACCAATATCACCAGGTACCGGCTACTCTGAAAGATATTCCTGCAGGAAACGAGTTTTCTTATCTTGAAACACCGGCGACCAAAGTACTGGTAGCTCCTTATGAAGCCAAACAGATCTATATGGCGCAAATTTCCAATCTTGATAAGAAATATGATCCGGCTATCGAACCTACCCGCGAATTATATAACGAATATTTCGGCGGAGGTATGAACTCCATCGTCTTCCAGGAAATGCGTGAAACACGTGGACTGGCTTATTCCGCATGGGCCGGCATAATGCCGCCAAGCTATCTGAAGTATCCATATACAATACGTACCCAGATTGCAACTCAAAATGACAAGATGATTGATGCCGTCAATACGTTCAACGATATTATCAACAATATGCCGGAATCCGAAGCAGCCTTCAAATTGGCAAAAGAAGGATTAATCAACCGCATGCGTACCGACCGCATCATCAAAAGCGATATTATCTGGACTTATATCAATGCACAGGATTTGGGACAAAGCGTAGATCCACGCATCAAACTCTATAATGACGTGCAGACTATGACATTGAAAGATATCGTTGATTTCCAAAAGGAATGGGTGAAAGGACGCACGTATGTGTATTGCATCTTGGGAGACAAGAAAGACCTTGACATGAATAAGCTGAAAGCAGTAGGCCCTATCGAGGAACTCACTCAGGAACAAATCTTCGGTTACTAAAGCATAGTGTTCTCCATAAAATAGCAGACACATAGCCTATTGATACACAAAGAACAAACGGTGAACAGCTTGCCAAATATGCAGCTTGTTCACCGTTTATCGTTTATCATCAGGCCAGACCGAGAAAAGCCTTATTCTTCGTACATCTTCTCAATCAGTTCTTTGTAGTTTTCAGAAACCACTGAGCGTTTCAACTTCAATGTATTAGTCAATTCTCCACGCTCCATGCTGAAAGGTTCAGGAAGTAATGTGAAACGTTTGATCTGTTCATAATGCGCAAATTGCTGTTGCAAGGTCTCTATCCGTGCACGGAACAGACCGACAATCTTTGGATGCTGCAACAGTTCGGCCATATCTTTGTATTCGATTCCTTTCTCCTTCGCATAGTCCTTGACAAACCCGTACACCGGAACGATCAAGGCAGAAACAAACTTCCGCTGATCTGCGATAATAGCGATTTGGTCAATATAACGGTCTATCACCAGTTTGGTTTCCAATGCTTGCGGAGCAATATATTTACCATTCGATGTCTTAAACAAATCCTTAATGCGCTCTGTCAGGAATAACTGCCCATTCTTGAAATAACCGGCATCGCCTGTATGGAACCAGCCGTCAGCATCGATAGCAGCGGCAGTAGCCTCCGCCTTTTTATAATATCCTTTGGTTATACTTTTTCCACGGAGCAGGATTTCATTGTCTTCGCCTATCTTCACTTCCAGTCCCGGCAATACCACACCTACCGAACCGATATCATAACCTACCGGCAAAGTACATGATACCGTAGCCGTAGACTCTGTCAGTCCATAGCCGACCACCATGTTGATTCCTACCGAATGAACAAATTCATTGATTTCATCGGGCACGGCTGCACCGGCTGTCGGGAAGAAATTTCCATTCTCAATACCGATCGTCTTCTTCAGCAAAGAATAAATAGTCTTCTCATAGAACTTATATTTCAGTTGATTCATCACCGGAGGGGTCTTTCCCAACCGGAGATAATCCAGATTATGGATTCTGCCGACTTTGATGGCATCCAGCATCAGCGCCTTCTTCAATCCTGTCGTTTCATTGATCTTCTCCTGTACACCGGCATATACCTTTTCCCAGAAACGGGGTACGCTGCACATCAGTGTCGGGCGGATTTCTTTAATGGTTGTCTGGATATCTGCCGGACGAAGGTTGATGCAGATCTGTACTCCTTTATGAATACAAAGATAGCACCATGCCTTCTCGAATACGTGTGTCAACGGAAGGAAGTTCATAGAAACGTCCTTGTCGGTCATTGTCGTCAGACGCTCGTCATGCGTATGGAACTGCTCCAGATAGCACGAATGATGCAACATTACTCCCTTCGGCTCTCCCGTCGTACCAGAAGTATAAAGGATGTTAGCCAGATCATCGTAAGAAGCACGTGCGGTACGTTCTTCCACCACCTCATTATGCGGCAATCCTTCGCCCATTGCCATAAACTCATCAAAATAGATGGAAGAGACATCACGCGGGTCTTTTACTACCGAACGATCGAAAATAATCAGTTGTTGTAACGAGGAACAAAAGCCGAAGATGCTGAATGCAGAATCATACTGATACTGTTCGCCTACAAAAAGATAACGGATTTGCGCATCGTTGATAATGTATTGTGCCTGTGCGGGTGAACTCGTTGCATAGAACGGAATAGTAACCCCGCGATTGGCAAATGCGCCGAAATCGACATAGAACCATTCAGGTTTATTCTGTGAAAAAATACCGATATTCTCTTGTTCCTCCACTCCTAGCGCAACGAAAGCATTAGCAGCCTGTCGTACAGTTCCGGAGAATTGATTCCAGGTAATCGGAATCCATTGTGCTGTCTCATAGTCGCGGTATCTCAATGCTACCCTGTCGCCATACTTTTCAGCCTGACGGTGGACCAAGACAGATAAATGATGATAAGTCATACTCTTTGTATTGATAAATATGGTACAAAGGTATTAGTTTTATTTGAAACTATTTCTATACTGATAATTAAATCTTTAGAAGAGGGGTTATTAAAAGTGGTTCTTACTCCATAAGAATTAGCACAAAGATAGAACTTTTTTTCGTAATATTTTAATCGTGATAAAACCTTTTACGTATCTTTGCAACGATTTTAAGAGTATAAACGGAAGCGTTTAGTGAAATCCTTGTTGTCGAAATCGCCAATTTCCAACTGCTACGAGGATGAACAACTGAACGCCCACGCCTGTTAAAGGGCGTGGGCTATTGTTGTTTGTTTGTAGCAAAAGGTGTTTGGCGATACCCGACAACGGACAAATTAACAGTGCCCACGCCTCCTTTTTTTATAACGTTCAGTCGGGTCTGCTGAACAAATTAATCTTATATAAAATGAAAAAGAATTTTATTAGTGTTTTCCAAGTATCATTTATGGTTCTTGTAGCCATTTCATCGTTCGCATTATCTGCTTGTAGTAGCGATGATGACGCAGAGGGAGATAATAATGGCAGTATGGTGTCTGTAAAACATGCCGCTACGGGTACAATCAACAACTATCATGTTATCAGAGCCGATTACATGGACTATTCAGCGAGTTCAATTGCTCCGAGTAACGAAATTACTTTTAGAACCGTATTTTCAGAGGATAAAGATGATTTAACGGGATATTATTTTCAATTTCACATTGAACAATACAAAGACACAGAAAGTAATCAAATCAAAGAATTTACAAACATAAGCGACTTAAAAGCAGGTACTCACTTAGTTGTTTCCACAAAGCGTCTATTTTACTTTTTAGAAGGAAGCATGAGTGATGAAGAAACCTATGGCGCGTCAAAGCCCAACGGAGACATAATCGTAAAGAGTATTAATGGTAAAAACTTAACACTTGAACTTAAAAACTTTAGTTTTACCAACTATGGGGCAAAAGCCGAAACAATAATCAACGGAACAATACAATACATTCCCGATTAATTAGTATAACACAAAAAGTCTCCAAATGGAGACTTTTTTTATAACCCAAACTCTTTTTTAAGACGCTGAACTGTTGAGGCTGACACATCAGTCAATTTCGCCACCTTTCGCACTGATAAACTTTGTCGAAGCAATTTAATCACCTCTTTATACTCTTCTTTCTTTTTGTCTACACTTTTCGTACTGCCTATCTTCCGTCCAAGCTGCCCACCTTTGGCAATATACTGCTGCCGTCCCGAATTAAGACGGAACTTAATGTTCTCTCGCTCCAATTGTGCACAAGTTGACAAGGTTGCAAGCATAATGGGCGCAAACATGGACGGTTGTTTATCATCATCAAGTAATGTAAACTTTTCTTTCTGCATGAAAAGATTTATCTTATCATCCACAAGCCCTTTAACGGTTTCCAACACCTCAAAGGCATTACGTCCCAATCTGCTTAACTCCGACACTAACAGCATATCAATATGCTCCGTCCGACAATACTCCAAAGCCTCAACGAGAACAGGGCGTTCCGCATTTTTCTTTGCCCCACTTACCTTTTCTTTAAATATTTTTACAACTTCCATTTTAGCATATTCGGCATAGGCTTTCAAGTCTGCCACTTGTCTATCGGTGGTTTGTCTATCAGTAGTTGAACTAACACGTGCATATATTATAGCTCTCATATATTGACTTTTTAATTATACCACAAAAATAGTTCTTTTCTTTATTGTATGCAAATTAATCAAAGAATATTTTGAGCACAATTTAAATGTATTCTTTTATATACTCATAGATTTATTTGAATACAATTATTTTTTGAATACAAAATTATATAATGCTACGCATTTTTGTACCACATATAACATTAATTGATAATTAATTAAATCAAAAAAGGCTGCTCTCGCAGGGGGCTTTGCTAATACCCCCATCAAAAGCAACCTTAATATCAAAGTTGGAAAATTGAAATGCACTTTCCATTATAACGGAAACGCAGTAATCTATTGGAAAAATAATACAGCATATCAAAGAGCAAATCTTGACTTTGCAACTTTGACGCTAATGTAACCATCAGCAATTCATCGGGGATAACTTCACCTTTCCATTGATAAAACTCTTTTAAATGCTCGTTTTTTATTGCTACTTCCACCCGATAGTTTTTATTTTTAAGTCCGTTCCATTGTGGAATATAATTTTTGTTTGATTTTTCCAACTCCCTTTTCTTATCATATACCTTTAATGACAATCCGTCTTGTTTCTTTGGACTTATATAAACAGTTAACGTTCTTAAACGGCATTGGTCTCCCGTTTGTATGTGTAAGATTTCATCCAACACCTCTTTCTTATTAGAGCGTACCTTTCCGTTCAATATCACCTCATAATCATCGCTAAACTGTGCATGTTTGATTTTCTTGGCAAAATTAATATTGGTATCCAAAGCCACGTGCAAATTTGTAATGTTGTTGAGGCTTAACCCTAATTCATCCGCAATATAGTCAACACAGCTCAACCAATTACATTTATTATTTTTTCCATAAAAAGCAAAAATTTCATAGAAAACCCAATTCTCAATATAGAGCCATACATAGTTAGCCCTATCCTCACCCATGCTATGTAATTTTGTCTTTAATGTGGCGAATTTCTTTTGATGCGTCCTACCGGACCCATCAAAAGAAACCATTACATGAAAGCTATTGGCGAATAAAGCCTCATCACTTGGTACACGTACAAGCGTAAAACTATTATCACTATCTTCCAATTTATCATATTCATTCAATTTCTTTATAACTTCATCCGTTGCCCGATAACAAAGGGTCAATTTATCAATGCTAATTACGCTCTTGTTCTTCCTCATGTCTTTCTGATTTTAATTTGTTATTTTTATGATATTCTTTCAATGAAACACTAAGGTGTTCTCTGTGCTCTTTAGTCTTCTTCAATGCTTGAAGACTTTGGGAAATGTGTTTGCAGTGAGTTGCCGATTTCTTTCGCCCTCGTAAACGCGCGCTGATTTTCTTTTTTGTTTCCTCTTTCATATTATTAATTTATTATCATATATAAATAAGTAGTTAAAAGAGTAGGAAAGTTCAATATTTAACCTTACTATTTTTACAGAAAATTTTCTGATGTACACAGCAAACGGCTGTAAGGTAGATAGGTTGAAACATACGTCAATTCTAAGAGCGGGGATACACTAAATACCATACTTGCGCAAATTCATCTGACTTTGAGTAGTTCCAAAACACAAAAAGCCCCCTACAAGTACTTCTACCCGTAATTTCACAATTATATATTTTCACACAAATTCGGCAACGATACACCTACCCAACAGGGTGTATAACAAAATCTTCTTCGGTAGGGGGAAGCCATGCAATCTCTTCTATGGCATCTTCGTATTCTTGGCGAGCAATTATTGAAGCAAGTTCCTGCTTTTCTCGTTGCAAATCCCGACATTTAATCTTTAAATCAACAACAGTATCTAATATGCCACTATCCACTACTCCATTATTAGATGCCGCTTGTTGTGGGAAAAAAACTGTATCATTTCCTTTAGTATCATACAATCCCCTTTGATGTTCTGCCCCCTTTTGAGCTGCTTTCAGTTGGTCTATGTGCGTGTATATATCATCAACTGTACTGTCGCAAGTATGCCCCGTAATAGACTTTATTTCGTCTTTACGTGCTCCTGCTTCTGCCATTCGGCTTATAAAAGTATGTCTCCCTAAATGATTATGTATCAATTCATAGATATGCCCTTTATGTTCTTCGACAATCTTCCCTCTCTGCTCCGTATATTCAACTATTCGTGTCAATCCTGCATTTTTAGCCACTTTCCGCAAATTATCATTATATTTTACAGGTAATCGTTGAAGTTGTCCCTCATAATTTTTTATCAGATTTACCAATAATGTATCTTTTATCGGAATATACGCTGCACATTTGCCTTTAGTCTGCTTATTGACTGTAATAATACCCTTACTCCAATCTATATTCTTACTATCCAATAACTGCATTAAGTCTGATTTACGCTGCCCTGTATAACATTGAATTAAAAATAAATCCCTTGCCACTTTACTGCTACCACTACACTCGTATTCCCGTAGTTTTGTAACCTCGTCAGCAGTAAGGGGAGCATTCTTTGCACCCCGTTCAGGTTTAGGTATAAGGTTTTTCGTGATTTGCACCTCATCAATTTCTGTTGCCTGCCAATTAAATTTACGGAACTCTCTACCCGCAGCAACCTTTAAAGCCGCCTTAAGTTTCTTTTGTGCCTCACGTATCGTTGATACTGCATACTGCTTCCCGTTAGGCTGCTTCATCTGTTCCATATAACGGAAAGCATCATTTATCATTTCAAAACTAATTTGGGTAAAGTCATCTTGGTACTGACTATGTTCTTTGAAAAATCGCCTTAAGAAGTTTACATTCTGTAATTCTTTCACTAATGTATTACCACGTTTATTTGCCTCAATGTACTCCATGAGCCATTGAGTTATTGAGTCCCTATTCTTCATAGTATAAGGTTTTAAATTAAAATTTTGTTTGATAATCTCTAAACACCGCTTCGGATACTCCAATTCATGCGGATTATTGCAAATATACGACTTGGCTTTATCAAATGCCAACTTTGTTTGATTAATTTGCGATAGAACTACATTGTTATTACAAACATCAAGATTAGAAATATTGTGCATAATCGGCATCTGCAAACGGCTATCCCATTGATTGGGGTAAACCTTTGCACCGATGTTAATCTTATACTGTTTCCCTGAAATGCGAAATACCGCATATATAATAGTAGGTCGCCTACTCTTGGGATTGCGTAAATTGTAATTCAAACTTAAATCGAAAAAAAGCTGCTCTAATACTGCCATGTTCTTAAAAACGGTTCTTAAAAGTGGTACTTAAAAAGCGTTCTTAAAAGAGCATTTTTCACTAAAGAACTAACAACAGATAGTTCCTATAACCCTCTCCTGAAATCGGTTGTATTTTTATTTGAAACTATTGCGCAAAACGAGTATCTTTGTGCAAATATTAAGCTCTAAATTAACAAGTTTGTATATGAAATACGATATTCCAACCATGACAGCCGAAGCTGTAAGCCTGTTGAAATCACTAATCAGCATTCCGTCCATCAGTCGGGAAGAGACGCAAGCCGCTGATTTCCTGCAAAATTATATCGAAGCCGAAGGGATGCAGACCGGGCGCAAGGGAAACAATGTTTGGTGCCTCAGTCCTATGTTCGACCTTAAAAAGCCGACAATCCTGCTCAATTCTCATATCGACACGGTTAAACCCGTAAATGGCTGGCACAAAGACCCTTTCACGCCCCGCGAGGAAAACGGGAAATTATACGGATTGGGCAGTAACGACGCCGGAGCCAGTGTTGTTTCGCTCTTACAGGTGTTCCTGCAACTATGTCGCACTTCTCAAAATTACAATCTCATCTATCTGGCTTCCTGCGAAGAAGAAGTTTCGGGTAAGGAGGGAATTGAAAGTGTATTACCGGGGTTACCCCCTGTTTCATTCGCTATCGTAGGCGAACCTACGGAGATGCAACCTGCCATTGCCGAAAAGGGGTTGATGGTACTGGATGTAACTGCTACGGGAAAAGCCGGACATGCCGCACGCGATGAAGGAGATAATGCCATTTATAAGGTATTGAACGATATCGCCTGGTTCCGTGATTATCGTTTCGAGAAAGAATCACCTTTACTCGGACCGGTAAAAATGAGCGTTACGGTCATCAATGCAGGCACTCAGCACAATGTAGTTCCCGATAAATGTACATTTGTTGTTGATATCCGAAGCAACGAACTTTACTCCAACGAAGATTTATTTGCAGAGATCAGAAAGCATATAGCCTGCGATGCGAAAGCCCGCTCGTTCCGTCTCAATTCTTCACGAATTGATGAGAAACATCCGTTCGTACAGAAAGCGGTGAAGATGGGACGCATACCTTTCGGTTCCCCGACTTTGTCAGATCAGGCATTGATGTCCTTTGCATCGGTAAAGATCGGTCCGGACGCTCTTCACGTTCACATACAGCCGAAGAGTATATTATGCTGAAAGAGATAGAAGAGGCTATCGGGATTTATTTAGATTTGTTAGACGGACTAAAGCTTTAGTCCGTCTTTACCACTCATCAAGTAGAAAATCGGCTATATGCCGATGCTTAACCCCTTCAATATTATCTTGCCATAAATCATCCATACTAACCACATATTTAGGATAATGATCATCAATTGCCAGTAAAGGGGCAAACTCACGATCGATGGTTGCTTGCAAGCCTAGTTGATAAGTAACCTGCACATATATTTTCTCTTCACGCCTAATGGCTACAAAATCAACTTCTTTTTCATCCTGTTTACCTACATATACTTCGTATCCGCGGCGTTTCAATTCCATGCAAACCAAATTTTCGAGCATTCCCCCAATTAACCGGTCCCGATACCCCATCACAGAATAGATGAGCGAAAGGTCACTCACAAAATACTTTTCATTAGTTTGCAAAATTTCTTTGCCCTTGATGTCATAACGTGGAATACGTTGTATCACAAAAGCATTATTTAAAGCATCTAAATAATTGTAAATCGTATTGATATCCACTTTCCGTTGCTGACTTTTAAAATAGTCGGCAATATTCTTAGCATTCAATTTGTTTCCTATATTATCAAAAACAAACTTCACTATCCTTTCGAGCATTTCTACATTACGGATTCCATGCCGTTGAACCGTATCACGAAGAATGACGGACGAATAAATATCATACACAATTTTGTAAATAGCATTATAATCATAGTTTGCCGTATGAATAGCCGGAAATCCCCCCATTCGAAGATATTTCAAAAATTCCGCTTTACGGTCGGACGCAGAAATTGTTAGCGAGAGATTATGGAATAACAGATATTCCTTAAAAGATAAAGTCATAATGTGAAAGGCAACGTATCTTCCTGCCAAATAAGTCGAAAACTCGGAAGATAGTAAACGTGAATTAGAACCTGTCACATAAATATCCACATCCAAGTCAACCAAAAAGGCATTCACTGCCTTTTCCCAATCTGTAACTTCCTGAATCTCATCCAAGAGAATATAATATTTTCCCGAGGCTTTCGTAGTTTCCTGAATATGAGCGTATAACGCCTTCGCCTCCTTCATGTCTATCCACTCGAAACTTTCAAAGTTCATATAAATAATATAATCCTCAGATACTCCTCTTCGTAAAAGTTCCTCACTAATTAAACGCAACACGACCGACTTGCCACAGCGACGAATACCAGTGATAACTTTCACAAATGGCTTATCAATAAAAGGAGTGATTTGCTCCATATAAAGTTCACGATTAATCATACAACTGAAGTTTTTAGGGTTATAGACACAAATATAAATAATTAATCGGAAGTTTTTAGGGTTATACCCCTAAAAACTTCCGATTACAAGTATGTTTTATGGTTATAGACAGAAACGACAATAGCATTTATGAAAAAAGGGGCACCTCCTGTATCTTTATCTAAAATAAGAAATTTAGCCACCATCATAATAACGGTGGCTAAATCAAAGAAAAACAACCAGTTTCAATGGTCTATTCAATCCATCCCGGATTTACAAAGAGCATAGACAAAAAAGTTTACCCGATTCATATTATATATCAAATCTGACATTTCCATGCGATCCACTATTGCTCATTTTGTTAAGATACTGTTTCCATATCAAAAAGGCAATTATGCCTAACAGATTAAATAACAAAACCAAAATGACCCATAAATATTTATATGGTTTAGTAAGTTGATGACTTTTCAACACGGCCAATATCCCAATCAACAAAATCAGAACATAAACAATTTCAAAAAACATTGGAGGCATAATCATAATTTTTATTCTCAATAATCATTAATATGCAGAAACTGTAACACTTCCCTTTCCCGCACTCTTATCGTATGTCCCTGAAGAATTAATAACATAAGAAAGGTTAAAGCCAACAAACTGAGTTATAGTTGCCTTAATTTTCCCCGTACTATTAAATGATATAGAATTTCCTGATACATAGCCATTCGCATAAGATTGAGAATACGTATAAACTGATAATCCTACTCTTTATAAAGTCAGCGAATTGTATTGTTACTCTTTTATTCATCGTATCTTATTTTAAACACTGCAAAGATAAAACATTCCCATTATACAAATCCATTAACAGGCTATTTTATTTGAGCATGAATATGAATAAAACAATGATTTACCTATGTCGGAAACAACCAATATAGAAGAGCAAGAAAAATAATGTATACCAATATTCTTATCTCTTTTATATTTTATTATGACGGAGAGGATAATCTAATATCACTAAAACAATGAACCAAATAGCTATCATTTTCGTTGGAAGCTGTTTATTCAAAGGATCACCAAAAAGTAAAAAGAAGCCTGCCAACACCAATATAATATTGATTATCAAAACAACTGCATATCTCATATTATTATACATTTAAGGAAATACAAAATAGAATACACAGAGAAGCACTGTGGCTATAATGTTCCTTATCACCCCATAAATTTTATTATGACGAAAAAGGAAGTCAAGCAGCAACGTTACAAGATACCAAGCTATTACAACTTGCGTCAAATCATATTGCCGTTCCAAAGGGTCCATGAATACTATATATATATCAATGGACATCAACACAATGGTTATAATCCAAACCATTGTGTTTTTTTATAGTTATATTCATTTTCAATGATAGATAAATCTGTCCAATCAATAATAGACTTTCTTGTTTTCTCTGGAAAGTACCAAATAATCGTCCACTTTTACATCAAAATAAGACTTAGCTTTACCGTCATCATTGGAAGGCAACTCCTCTTTATCAGTCAGCGCCTCTATTATATCGATTTCCTTCACGTTCTTTTTCAATTTGGGGAACAACAGGCTGACATATATGTATTTACGATTGCAACCTTTAATAATCATCAACTTATCCATAGGTGCGCCACCATCGTATCCTCTCACCATGTATTCATCACCGGTTTTCTTATCTACTATTTTAAATCCCGGGCTATAGTACATCCATTGCCAGTCGAAATAGATGGGTTGCAGGAACGTTACTTTAGTATCATCTTTCCTTCTTTCAATAGAATGCAATAAAGGCTTTGTACCCATGCCATGCTCATAGGTTCTATCGGCAACGATCTCTATGCTATCTTTAGGAGCTGTATAAGCCGCATCAAATAACTTTTGATCGCGTGTCTTGGCCTGTTCGGCAGCGTCATCCCTTACCAACTCTCTTGATTTCTGAAGCTTCGGCATCATTTCCTGCACCATTTCCATTGACAGCTGTTGTATCATCGGCATTGATTCAGTTGCAACGGCAGTTGCAGTCTCCCCAAGTTTTCTTCCCGCAGGAGATTCATAAAAAGCAACCACTTTTTTCAGTTCATCTAATGTCATGTGTTGCTGGTAAATAGGAGCATATACTTCCATTACTTTATCTTCAATCTTCCGTGTCCATTTTGAAGCAAAATCTTTCCAATAAGCCTCATCTTGTTGGAAAGGCCCATTTTTCATACTCGACATCAATTGAGACATTATAGCTTCAGAGGATGCCGAACTGCCGGAAAGCGTCATGATCTTTTTTAGTAAAGTTTTGTACTCGTCGGTCTGGTCTGAATTCTGAGCCGAAGCCGGTAAAATAGAAGTAAGCGATGTGGCTACGCAGATCACCATTAAGAAAAGGATTTTTTTCATCATATAATAGTTTTGTTGATGAAGTCAAGTTAACTTCATTGTGTTATACATTCTTACAAATATACTCTAATTATTATTAGAATACAAACAAATAACGGACATAATTATAAACTGCGGCAATTATTGTCTGATTTACCGGAATTTCTTTATTGCATTCCCCAAGTAATAAATAGGGTGTCTGTATTGAAATCAGACTTTTTTAGATTAAAACAATAGGACGATTGTTACAATTCAATGGATAATACCTTTTTTTTGCAATGATAATAGTTTGAATATCAATCATAAACCACAAAATCAAGTGTAACATTCCCTTTTTTCACACTTAAAAGATTCGTACCTTTGCAAAAAGAGTATGAAGTCCTAAAAAAGAACATAACATCCATTTAATTTTAAATAAATATCACTTATGAATCGATTAAGACATTTAATGTCATTATGTATTTTTATATCACTAATGGCATGCGAACAAAATGAAGACTGGGTTGTAAATGAACCGATGCAATCATTTGAAGAAAATCCAGAGTACGCTCCTCTCAATACTATTCCTGATTGGGTTAGTGAAAAAGTGACACCTAAAGAATACGAACTATGGAGAACCATGAGTTCAAGGTATGAAATAAATTATTCCTTTTTAAAAAAGGATATTTCAGAAAAAAGGAAAAAAGAAATCTATGATTGCATCAACAACATCTGTGAAAGAATAGAAAAAGGGCAGATTAATAAATATGAAGGATTCCTAAATATAGCAGATGAAGATGGCACCACCCTATCAGACTCACAATATTTTGGCAGAATAGCAACAAGATCACCAGAAGGAGGAGCTGAATATAAGACAAATGGATGTACATTGTATACACATAGCTTAGGTCCCTATATAAAAGCTGCTGTTACTTACAAAAAATCCGATGATGATGTTACAATTACGTCATCGAGTGTTTATACGGGATCACCATATTTAGGAAATGACCCGAGTTTTTCTGGTGCTTCCAGTGTTTCTTACGATAAGGATAAGAAATTAATAGCCGCATCGTGTGCGGAACTTTATCATTCAAAGATGGATCCAGAAAGGTTGAGGTAACTGTACAAAAGACAGGATTCATGATCCCATGATCAATTTGAATATACACAAGATTAATCTTGGTACAGTTAGTACTCTTTTGTGATTTTCTATTCAGATCTTGAAAAAAGTTATAGAACAATTAAAAATAATAGTCACCATGAACAACATTCTAAGTACCAATCATACGTCCATCTATAAATTATTATTCGTCCTATTTTTTGCAGGGATTTGTAATCTGCCATTTAAATGCAATGCTCAGGAATACTCCAAATTGGACGAAGTACCACAGTGGGTCAAAGAAAAAGTTAATCATGAGGAATATAAATTATGGGAAGTCATGAGTTCTGTTTTTCAAATTGACTACTCTTTTCTCAAAAAAGATATCTCTCAAGAAAGAAAAAAAGAAATACTTCACCTCTTGCAAAATACTGTGTCAAGAATCCAAAATGGTTCATACAATATCGAAAAAGGCTCTTTATTTTGTGTAGCTGATGAATTTAAAATTGACTCCTTGACAAATTGGAACACCGAAATCTTAGAATGCAGGAAAAAAAGCGGTATTATTTATTCCAGCAGGGACGGCTATGACGCGCATTATAAACTAACTGTGATTTATGGATATGACAAAATGAATAAAAAAGTATATCCGATAAAAAATGAATTAGAGTGTATTAGTTACTCTGGAATAGAGATTACATGCAACGACCTGCCAATTGTAAAATATAACGAAGTCGAAGGAAAGCTGCAAGGAACCTGCTACGGAAATCTTTTCTTCAAAGACGAAAAAGGTGCGACTCACAGTGAAGATTTCACCAAATATTTCGTCTTAGAGCCTTGAAACAGCAACTAATATAAATAAATGAAAAGCATTCCAGTTTCTTCTATTCTATATTTTCTGTTGAGTTTGGGAGTCTTATTCGTAAATGCAAACACATTTACAGATTCCCAAATTTTCCCTAAATGGATGTTTATGTTCACAGGATTAGGAGTAATTGGATGTTTTTTTTCATTTTATCTTTTCCGAGGAAAAAGGTTTATTTGCAATGCAAAATGTTGTTACTACACGGTTATTATATCTTGTTTTCTTCAAGCCGGATACGGTATATTACAATTTTTCAATATACTGTCTTCACATTCCATCACCTACAATGTTGTCGGTAGCTTTGATAATCCTGCCGGTTTTGCAGGAAGTTTATGCGCAGGGTTACCATTTACCTTCTATTTTTTACAATATTCAAACAAAAAGGTTCAATGGGCCAGTTGGTGTGCATTGTTTGTTATTGTCTTAGGAGTATTGCTATCAGAATCTCGCGCCGGGTCAATTAGTATATTTACCGTATTAGTAATTTACTTTATTCACCAAAACAAGAATAAGTTCCACTATAAAAAACATATCGGTAGCTTCTTACTCTGTCTATCCTTTCTGCTGATTAGTATATTTGTCATTTCTGTAACAGTCTATCATCTAAAAAAAGATACGGCAGATGGTAGATTATTAATATGGCGTTGCACATGGGAAATGATAAAACATGAGCCTTTTACAGGATATGGAGTCGGAGGATTCAGCGCACACTATATGGATTATCAAGCCCAATATTTCAAGGAACATCCGGATAGT
>ERZ859817.292-NODE-292-length-37048-cov-2.824615_pt1 | contig 37048 bp, 29 predicted proteins | sample MGYA00509986_ERZ859817 | MGnify/ENA primary metagenome ERZ859817 (study PRJEB30046, sample SAMN00715155) | human gut metagenome | study: EMG produced TPA metagenomics assembly of the A metagenome-wide association study of gut microbiota in type 2...
GCGTCGAGAATGCTATAACCATATAAGGGTTTGTCCGGACCTCCCCATCTGAATGTACGACACTTAGTTGTATTACCAAGAAGCTGAGGATATAACCGATCGTCAAGCTTCCTGTATCCCCCATGAAAAGTTTGTGCCCACGCTGAGCGTTGCCAAAAACGTTATAGAACCAGAAAGGTATCAATATACCTAACGTAGCTAACGCCAACAATGCATAAAAATAAGATCCGTTAGATATACAGATAGCCGCCAATACGGTAAGCGCGATACAACTCAAGCCGGAAGCCAAGCCGTCTATACCGTCAATCAGGTTAATAGCTTGGTTATATAAACGACTATCAAAACCGTCAAAGGAATACCCACCCACGAAGGAAGCATATAAATTCCGAACAAACCGCCTAACGAGTTAATCCATGCCCCCGGCAACACCAATAGGATCGCCGTAAAAACCTGAACAACAAATTTGTAACGATAACCGACACCCACCAGATCATCTGCCACACCAATGAGATAAAGTAGCATACAACCACTGACCCAAAACAGTAACTCCAACAAACTTCGATCGGTTAGCAAACGAGCTATCGGAATCCCAACGCAATGGAACAGACCGATTATCAAACAGAGCGACACGAGTATCGCCGGGAAGAAAGAGATACCTCCCAAGCGGGGAACAGGTATGGAATGCACCTTACGCTCGTCGGGCTGATCAAACAATCGTTTCTTATAGGAGATCAACAAGATATTGGGGATAAGTATCAATCCCTGTAAAATGGATATCAAAAAACCACCTGATAAAAAAAGACCGGTCTCTATTATCGTTCTCATATTTTTTGAATAAAGCTTTGTGGGATATAGGAGGTCGCTACGGCACAGACCCCCTGAATGGCGACAACCAAACGGCTGTTTTTCTTGATCCTGCAGATATATCCTTCCGCCCCCTTGAATTTCCCGTCAATCACTCTCACACGTTCTCCCCGACAAAACTTGGTACTGTCAGCCCCCAAATATTCCATTCCTTTCTCGCCGGATGACGTGACCAACATGAAAATATTCATCTCCCGGTCCGGAATGATAAGTGGCACCTTTTTCAATTCCTTATCTCTTGTATACAGGATCACCTTGTCCGTGAATTGCCTCTGTATCTCCATCGCACGCAATGTCGTAGAATGAAAGAACAGGATTGAACTGATAATTGGTTTACGTATGATCTTTCTTACTCCATTCCGCATGACCACCGCATACTCACAAGGGAAATAGCAATCGATATCATCCTTCTTGAGGGATTCCTCGATCTCAAAAACTTTGTTATAAAATACTTTTAGCGCAAACCAATGGTTGCCGTCAAGTGTTATTGTTTTCAATGAATTATACCGTTTTTATTCATGTACAAAGAGGATATACCTTCCATTCCTGTATTTCCTTATTTTTTGATTAAAGGATATACAGCAATCAAGGTTAATCCGGCTATTTTTATATAAAATTCCGAAATGAGGACCATTCCTGACTACAGTGAATGGGAAACCCTAACCCTATATTTCTACCGTTTCTTGGTAAGAAACAGTACAAATAGTTATTTATCTTATTATCAAATATATAATATATATATAAACTACTTTTTTACTCGGTTTACTCAATTTGATACTCGAAAAAAGATAAGGTTGTTGTCGAAAAAAGTATACACTCTCATTTTCCAGACCAGACAAAGAATAATAGAGAAGAAAACAATTAACGTATTTATATACGCTATTTGTTAACGAGTTACATCAACAGAGGATACAATTTATATCCAAAAATCCCCCCTTTATTTTTTTGTTTTGCAGATTATAATTACATTTGCGACGTATTTCTAAGATTTCTTACCAAGAGACAGTAGAATTTAGATCTTTTAAAATCCCATTATTCGCATTGTCTATCAACGAGTTATCCAAAGAGTCCAAATAAATAAGAGTTGTTTTCTCGGAGGTATGTCCCATTCCTGCGCTGATAACCGCAACAGGGATATTATGATTGCGTGCAGCGGTAGCCCAACTATGGCGGGGAGTGTATGAAGATAGAGGCAATGTCTCACCGATTAACTTCCCCAATCGCTTTAATTTCTGATTATGGTAATTTAATCCCGTTTGGTATTGCAAGTAAGCCCGATCCGGATTTTCATCGGTAATGATTGGAAATACATAGGGAGTTTTCGAAGAGTCCGATAGATATCGTCTCAAGATCGCCTCTATACAAGGTTCAATTCGCAACGTCAGGTTTTGACCGGTCTTATGGCGACAGTAAGTAATTACCCCTTTACCTATATTTTCTTTTTTCAAATAAGCCATATCCACAAACGCCATCCCTCGAGTACTATAGCTGAATACAAACAAATCCCGGGAGAGAGCCAAAGCCGATGAATAAGACAGGTCAAGTCTCTGCAATTTCAAAATGGTCTTTTCACTAACGGCACGTTTCGATGTCTTGGCGATCCCGGTATATACCTCATGAAAAGGAAAAGCTTGCTCCACAAGTTGCTCTTGTACAGCTTTATTATAAGCGGCACGCAAGATTCTCATATAAAATGAGCTACTATTCTTACTCACTCTCCTTCCCCATAGCCATTTCTCATATTTGCAAGCCGTATCGGAGTCTAATGCGGTGAGAGGTATATCACAATTCTCTAAAAAAGAGGAAAAGCTGTTCAATGTTCGTAAATAATTACGGGAAGTACTGAATTGACCGCTATCATGAAGGAGTCCAATCTCTTTTCTCAAATAGTCCAACATTCCGGTTTCAGTTTTTGGAGATCGAAATCTCCCGATCACATCGGACAAGGTGTATTCATTCCCTACAGCATCTAATTCCCGAATGATTTTCCGGATCGCAGCTAAGTCCGCATTTATTCGTTTCTGATAAGAAAAAATAGTTTTTTCATTGTCAGGCGTAACAACCAACTCTCGTTTCTCCCCATTCCACCAATGAGGAAATATCCGCATATCGGTAGTTATTTGCCTATTCTCCTGTCTGTGACAAAGTTGGTAACAGACAACACCCGCTTTGCCTCTCACCGTCGATGGACGAAACTTTACTTTTATTGTAGCCATACTTTTTTAAGCCAATTTTACACTAGCCAACCCGAAATGTCAATAGGTAGACAATAATAATTATCATAGAAAATCTATCATAATGTCCTCATTCAGGAGCTATTTAAAACATATGACTCACCCAAAAAGTTGTTTATAGGAGATATCTATCAGATTTTGCTAAAAAGATTGAATTTATGAAAAGAATAGTCTGCAACTAACACTTAATTATTTCGACGATATTCGGTTGGAGTGACCCCATAGCTTTGTTTAAAAGCCGTACTAAAATAACGAGCGCTGGAAAAACCGACACGGTCCGCTACTTCCTGAATACTCATATCCTTATGAGATGAAAGCAACCGAGAAGCCTCGACCATACGAAACCGAATCACATAATCACCAACCGAGACATCCGACAAATGACTGAACTTGCTATAAAGCGTCGTTCTACTCATCGCCATCGCAGAGGCGATAAAAGGCACATTCAAATCCGGATTACTCAAGTTCTCCCGAAGCAACGTATTCAATTTACACATGAATTGTTCGTCCGCATTGCTTGTCGCATCCTCTTTTGGAGAGAATAGACAACCGGACTCACGATAACGCACACGAAGTAGGTCTCGTTGTCTTAATATATTCCGCAGAATCACCAACAAGGAATCTATATCAAACGGCTTCGCCAAATAGATATCCGCCCCTGATTTATACCCCTCTACCGAACTTGCTTGATCCACCCTAGCGGTCAATAGAACCACAGGAATATGGCTAACCGCTACGTCGTTCTTGATTCGGTAACACAGCTCAAAACCATCAGTCCGAGGCATCATGACATCACTGATTACAATATCCGGCTGACATTGCCCCAAGATTTCCCAAGCCTCTTCCCCGTCTCCGGCTACAAAAACCTCCTTAAACTCTGCCTGCAAGACACCGAGTAAGTAGTTACGCAGCTCTATCTCATCTTCAACCACCAACAATGTATATTTAGCAAGCTCCGTATCTACCTGTACTCCGCACACATCTGTTTCCGGCATGTCAGCGCCCTTCACGCTTAAATCGATAACCCTATCCGGTTCCACGGAAACAAACGCTTGCGTGAAAGGAAGGTCGAAATAGAAAGTGGCACCTCCATCCTCATTATTGTAAGCACCTATACTTCCGCCATGCAACTCTATAAGTTTCCGGGCATAAGCCAACCCGATCCCACTCCCTTTACGGTCGTGTTCACCTTGGTAAAAACAGGTAAAAAGACGGTTTATATCCACATGTCTCAATCCGATCCCCTGGTCCGCAAGGAAAACCCGCACATTCTTATCCATACGCTCCGTACCAATGACTAATGAGGTATCCGGATCGCTGAATTTCATCGCATTTATCAATAAATTAGATAAAACGACACGGCATTTGGAAGTATCAAAGGGTACTTTCTCTACTGAAGCATCCAACTGGAACCGCACAGAAATCCTACGGGCTTCGAATTCCATGATAAAATCATCCGTTACCGATCGTATCCAATCGTTAAGATCGTAAAAACGAATATCCATAACATCGCCGTTCGTATCAGACTTCTGGGCATCGAGCACCATATCGACGATCTCCCGCATCCGGCAAGTTTGCAACAACAAACCATCCAATTGCCGGGATACATCTTTATCCGTCACCTTTCCGGATTTCAGCAAACGTTTGAGCGGAGCATAGATCAAAGTAAGCGGCGTACGTAATTCATGGCTGATGTTCACCATGAAACGGACTTTTTCCTCATAAAACTTTCGTTCATGTTCTTTCATGGCCCAAGCAAGTTTCCTTTCTTTGCGTCGCATGACAGACCAGATCATCCCTCCAATTGCCGCAAACACAATCACCCCCATCGCGATCAGGAACCAAGCGCGTCTCCACAAAGGAGGCTCCACATCTACTGTCAATAATCTCAAAGGAACACTCCAGTCTCCATTCTTCTTGCTATAGGAAACCCATAATTCATAGTTGCCCGGAGAAAGTGCCGGAAATGTAAATGCATGGCTTGAAGTCTCCAACAACTCCTCACGGTCTCCCTTGATGTAAAAACGGAATAATTTCTTCCGCATCAAATCTTTCTCTTTCACGATAACACTTAACCCAAAAGAAACATAATCCCACGGAATGGAAATAGCCTGTTCCCCGGATATACCATCGGGATGAATCGGAGCCCCATCTAAAGCCAAATTAATCATGCTTACAGAAAAATCCTCTTCCTCATGAATGTCATAGTCGGGCCGTATCCTAACCAGCCCTTCCACCCCAGAAATATAAATATTACCGGAAGAAGCCTCAAAAGCAGGTTCCGGAAGAAACTCACGTGTAAAGACACCGTCAGATTCCCCAAAAACGATTACACGCTTCTCATCCGGTACATACGCATACAACCCTTCATGAGTACTTATCCAAAGGCGATCAGAACGATCAAACGCAAGAGACGTTACCCCAATAAAACGATCCTGATCAACCGTGTCCAATCTTTCCGAGAGACGGTCATAAACATATAGACCGGAAGATGTCCCCAACCAAAAACGGTTATCTTTATCTTGTTTTACCGCAAGTATCGTACCGATATCCTCATTCCTCACAAATAACGGACGTAGTTGCTTATGCGGGATATCCAACACATACAAAGCCGCAGAAGAACTTATGTAACAAGAATCGCCTTGTATGAAACGGGGTGCAAGCAAACTTTGCGGTAACAGATCTTCCGGTAAAGACTCAAATTGTTGTTTCCGCCGATTATACACAGACAAATGATTATCGGATAAAAGACAAAAACAGTCCTCGTCTAAAGGAAATAAACGAATCGAATTACCTCGTAAGAATAAATCCTTTCGCACATGCCCCCAATTTAACAAAAACTCCCGGCATTCTCCTGTATTTTTATTAAAATGATAAAGCCCTACACCAAACAAAGATAACAACAATTCCGAATCGCTATACGGCATGATAGACACCACCTTCATCCCCGCAGTCTGAGGATATTTCCGGAAAGTCTCTTTTTGCGGATCAAACAAATCAAGACCTCCCCCATCCGTTCCTATCCAGATTTTCCCATCACGATCTTCATACATGGAAGTGACCGACTGAAAACTCAAACCGTAAGAAGCCCCGGGAGGAGCATCCCGATAAGTCGTCATAAAAACAGGTTTGATGCCGATCAATCCTCCCCTGATACTGCCCGCCCAAACATTATCCTCATCATCGATATACAGACAGGCGAAAGAATTTACCGGCAACGAATGGCGATCGCCCGGAAGATGCATAATCGCTCTTACGGTCTTATTTTTGTAATTATATATATTGATACCACCTCCGTCCGTCGCCAGCCAAAGTTGCCATCTTTCTCGCACATATCTTGCACGATATTATGAGTCAATCTCTCCGGGGTTTCCAAATGCTCCTGCAATCTCCCCTCTCGATCATAACAAAAAACACCTTTATTATAGATAGCCACCCATATTCTCTTGAATGAATCTATATACATGGAGGGGATATTCCCTTTGGGGATAAACGACACACGTTCCATATCTCCGGTGTCTAGCGAATACCACCAAAGCCCTTTTTCCAGAAAAGACAGAATGACCTTCCTCTCTTTTTCGTCATACAAATAAACATAATTAGGCGAAAAATCAAACGGACTTTCCTTGAACTTACACCGGATCATTTTCTTTTCCGCATAGGAATAACAAAAAACACCTTGCTTCCCTAAAAAATAGATTCCTTCCGGCATGAGGAGGCTACAAGCAGCGACCATAGGTTGCCCGTCTATTTCCTGACGTATAAATTTTTGGGTATCACGTTCGAAACATGCCAATCCGCGACTAGTCCCCACCCAAATATTTCCTTCCGCATCTTCCTCCAAAAAAACTATATCATTATAAGGAAGAGAATGCGGGTTCTCCCTCTCCTCCTGATAAACGGTAATCTTTTCCCTATCGAAACGATTCAACCCAAACCGGGTACCAATCCACATAACACCTCTTTCATCTACCAGTACACATTTTACGGAAGACTGCGATAATCCGTTTTCCAAAGAAATTTGTTTAAAATAATACTTAGGAGCTGCATAAAGAGACTCCGCTAAACACACAAAAAACAGCAATAGATATAATTGTAAAAACCTCCAAAATACTCGCATAGTTGTATATCACCCATTGTTCGGCAAAAATACCAAATCGTCCGAAATATAAGGCTTGCAGAGTATAAAAAAACGTTTTTTGAATTTTCACGGACGATTTTGGACCCAAGAAAATATCCTTAAAGCATAGATTTGCAGCAAGTGAAAAATTAAACAAAAAAGCATATCATTAAAAATTATTCTTATGTTACGTACAACAGGTATATATTTTATTATTTTGGTTATGATACTTGTAAAATGTTTCCTTCCGGACGAAAAACCGGAGATCATTCCTTTCCCCTTGCAAAGTGTATCAGACAAAGGTGATTTCACCTTCAATAAGGCAACTCTCATCAGTGTAGAAAATGAAAAACAGGCTATGATCGCTCGGGAGTTGACCGATCTGTTCACGCTTTCCGCCGGATTCACCCCGGAAATAAAAATACAAGACAAACGAGCCAATATCATATTCCGCACAGATAGAGAACTAGCGACCGAACATTATAAACTGAATATAGCCCCCTCTTGTATTCTAATAAAAGCATCTGGACAAAAAGGTTTCTTTTACGCAATGCAAACCTTACGTTTTCTGCTTCCTCCAGCAATAAACAGCCAAACTCAGGTAGAGAATATTCAATGGAACGTACCGGGAATGACCATACTAGATGGCCCCCGATACAGCAATCGGACCGTGGCAATACACACACCTTTCACTCTCATCTCGAAGGATAATCTCAAAGAATTGATCGATCACCTAGCCATGTTAAAAATAAACAGACTTCATTTCACACAAGAAGTTCATGATACGACACCTGAAGGACAGCAAAAAATGAAGGATATGAACCTGTATGCTAAATCCAAGAAGATCACGATCTCAAACGGAACAACACACACCCATGATATCATATCGTATCTCCCGTTCCAAGCAGAGCGACTTATCTGGAAAGCAAATATCTCCGATTACGATGAGGATAAAAAAAGGTTATTCCAATATTTAGCGCCCATCGCAGAAAGAAGCTGGTCTGGTAATTTGTTAGCCCATCGCCTCACGCAAGATATCGATCAAGATGGGCTTCAATCCGCTTACGAAACATTCCACGGCGATCACCATCAGTATCAATCCCATCAAACGCATCATCACGTTATTTCCAGTCTCTCCCAATATACGTACCAGCCGGGTAGAAGCTTGCAAGATCAAGAATGTGATAAAATAGACCAATGCGATTATTCCGATCAACGTACCCTTTAAGGTGAATGTCGAAGCGTCATCCATAAGCATGATTGCGTTGGCGATCGCTCCCGGACCACACAACATCGGAATCGCCAGAGGAGTAATGGATATATCATCCGCATAGGTTTTCACCTCTTCCTCTTTCAACTTTGCGTTGGAATAGCGTGCCTGAAGCATATCAAACCCGATCTTGAAGATAATAAAGCCGCCAGCTATGCGAAAGCCGTTCGAAGAGATACCAAAGAACTTAAACAGGAACTGACCGGAGAAAGTAAAAACCATCAAGGTGATGAACGACACGATCGTGGCCCTTCGGACAATCGCTTTCCGCTCATGGTCATTCATACCATTGGTCATGGTCAAGAAAACCGGCATCGTACCGAGTGGATTGGTCAACGTAAAAAACGAAGTGAAACATAATAGGGCGAAAGGTAACAAGTCTTCCATATCAATAATTTTTTAATTGGCTAATGTGCCAATATGCCAATTAGTTGAAGAGAGAATGATTGGCACATTGGTACATAACATATTGTCACATTATTTACTCATCCCAGACCAAATAGGCTGAGACCAACCAATGATTCAGCTTATTCCCATCCACTTCTGCCGCTTCCGGAATACTCACCGTCAGCGTATGATGGCCGGGTTGGATATCCTTCAGCTCCACCTCTTCCGGTATCACGTCCGATCCGGGACACCAATTAGAGCGGGAAAGATCCGAAGACGCCAAGGGTTCCTCTACTTCTTTCTCCGAATAACCCTTCTCGGTGATATAGGCAGCCAGACGCTTTCTCAACCAAACCCCGGTAGCCGGATTAAAACGACGGAAAGAAGCGCAGTCCGTACGCCAAGGAACAAAATCCAAGACTGGAACTCCATCAACAGAGACAATATTCTGTTTTTCCACGAACTCATCACCACCGGAATGACCGCCATGTCCCGTAACGATATATTTCAGACGGACATCACGTGCGCCTTGAGGAATATCAAAATCCAATGACACGTCCTTCCGGGCGAATATATCCGGATATTCCTGCCCGATATAATAAACCGTATTCATCAACGGCTCTACATGTTTCTTCGGCAAAGCGTCGCAAGACAGATCAGACTCGTCCACATCGATCGTCATGCTAGCGACGTATCCTTCCGGTGTCCATGTATCGATAAAGATCCCAACATAAGCGCCACCTTCCAGAAGAGGATACAAATCGGTTATGTCTTGCTCCCAGCTTACGCTATCTTCCCAATGGTCGACATACACAGGTTTACGATGTTTCGTCAAGCTATCCTCGGGACTACTGTAATGCCCTACTCCGAACGGAGTCATGAAACGCATCAATTCCACGGTAGGTTGATAATCCGTCCCGTGGATGATACCGATCATCTTCTCCAGTTTCACGCTATCCACCGCAGGAAACTCCTTCTCGCCTTTAGCGATATTCAACAAATTAATGCCCGAGGCATTTGGCAATACAAAACAAGAGCCGGATTTATCCCAGCGATCTCCATTCGAAGCTACCGTAACCCGGAGTTTGACGGAAACGTTTCGCTTATATTCCGGCAATGTTACCTTCTTCAAGATAATACGGCCATTCACCAAATGATAGATACTGTCCGGTCCCGGAGCGTTAAAAGCGGCGGGATATACATCCGGAGCGAAACGTACGCGGGTATCATTAAATACCTGTACGGAATAATCTCCCATCGACAGTAATTCTTTATGTCCGCAAGAAGCGGTACATAGAAAAACTCCCGTCAAGGAGACAAATAAAGCCAATTTTTTAATCATTTTGTCTAGAATTTAGTAAGCTCCTTAATAAGCTGCTTTTGTCCGGCAGTCTTATCGGCGTGCGTACAAGGACCGGTCACACAATCGCCCTCGCAAGCCATCACTTCTATAAACTGCGCGGGAGCCTTTCCGGTTTTAGCGTAAGCGCGTAATAATGCCACATTTTTCTTTGTCAGGTTGGCTACCTGCACGGCATTTACGTTCTCGTCCTTCAAATAAACCTTAACGGCGTTGATCACACCACCACTTTGGGCGAAGCCATGCGCCTCACGGACAGCGTTAAATAATACGGAGAAAGGCTGGGCCTCCTCGATCTTGATACCCAATCCCTCCAATACGGAACCTACTTCCTCAAACGTAAGTGTAAAATCCACGCACGGATCTAGTTTCACCTCTTTTCGTTTCGCCACGCACGGGCCAACAAACACGATCTTCGCATCCGGATATTTTTCCTTCACGATACGGGCCGTATAATACATCGGAGATCCGGTAGAAGAGATGTATTTCTTTAAATCCGGGATATGTTTCTCGGCCAATTGCACGTAAGACGGACAGCAACTAGTGGTCATGAACGGTTGTCCTTCTTTCAATTTCTCGATCAATTCTTCCGCCTCATGGCGGGTGGTTTCCATAGCGCCTTGCGCCACCTCGACCACTTCCTCGAATCCCAAGGACTTGATAGCGCCATACACTTTTTCCTTCGGAGCGCTAAACTGAGCTAAGATAGACGGAGCGACAATCGCTACCATCTGTTCCTTATTCCGCAAGCGTTGCAAGATATCGAATACTTGCGAGATCTCGAAGATAGCACCGAACGGACAAGCATTCACACATTTACCGCAATATATACATTTAGACTCGTCGATATGCTCCACCCCATACTCGTCCTTGCTGATCGCCTTAACCGGACAAACTTCCTCGCAAGGGATCGGGATATAAACGATGGCATGGTACGGACAGCTTTGGTGGCATTTACCACAGCTGATACAAGTTTCATGATCAATCTCGGCCTGACCATTTTTCTTGAATCGGATAGCGTCCTTCGGGCAGTTCATATAACAACTACGAGCCACGCACCCCCGGCAAAGATTCGTGATCTCATAATTCACGGAGACACAAGAGGAACACGCCTCATCCACTACACACATGATATTTTCCTTCTTATTCTCCGAGCGGAACAAGGCACGCTTCGCATACTCTGAAAGCGGTGTCAACTCATCTTCCTCGTCCTGCATATCAAAACCAAGCAAAGGCAAGGTTTTGTATTTCCAGACGGCACGTTCCTTATGTACACAGCAACGGCCCCTCACTTTCGATTTTCGGGGACTCAACTCGATCGGCAAGCGATCAATTTCTTCTAGAAGACGGTTTTCTTTCCAGAGCTTTACTAACTTCGCCAGCAATCCGTGACGAACAATCATTACGTTGTTGGTAAATGCCATAATGTTATCGTATTTGTGCTTTTAGTATATCGCATCACTTCTTTACAAACGCGAAGGTAAATAAAAGTTTCTAAACAGAAAGAAAGCTTTCTTTAAGAATTATCGAGGCACTATGAATATCTCCGCCAAACGGAGGATTTAATTTAGACAAGACAAGTTCCACCTCCGTGATCTGTGGAAATCTCTCTTTCAAAGCCTTCAAGATACGCCCCGCCGCGTGCTCGAGAAGTCTCGAGGGGATAGCCATTTCCGCTTTCACGGTTTCATATACTGTGGCGTAATTGATCGTATCGCTTAAATCGTCGCTCCATACCGCATTCTCCAACGGAGCTGTCAGTATCAAATCTACGATAAAAGTATTCCCAACCCGGGTCTCTTGGGGTGCCACGCCATGATAGGCATAGAATGTCATCCTTCGTAATTCAATCTTTGTTGTCATAATCTTTTAATTTATCTGTAAATGTATAGAAAGTAAACCTTCCTGCAAAAAAATAGTCTTATATTTGTCAACCAAGTAACAACACATTATGATGGGAATAAAACAAAAAGATGAAAATTCCGCAGGCGGATTACACAACGCCTTGGCTGCGGGGACAACGATAAAGGGTAATATTATCACAGAGACAGACTTTCGCTTAGATGGAAAAGTAGAGGGAGATATCAGTTGCAACGGCAAGATCGTTATCGGCCCCAAAGGTAGCGTAACAGGCAATATCGTATCCGAGAATGCTGAGATTCTCGGTGAGGTAGATGGCTCCGTAAAAGTAAGCGCAAAGCTTATTCTAAAATCAACAGCAATTATCAAGGGAGATATATATACCCAATCCCTAGAGATCGAACCAAACGCACGGTTCAACGGAGCCTGCTCGATGTGTTCCGAGAAAAAGAAAGCGGACAAATAGACTGAGGGCCGCACTTTTCGATACGGCCCTTAGTCTTTCTTATTTTCGTCCAGCCTCTTTTATCAACGAGACTATCTTATTATTCAGGTTATCAGCCTGTAAAAGCTGTTCCAACGTAATATGCATCCGGTAGCGCCAATAATGCGTTGAATTCGCAGGAACGTTAATACGCTCGGATTCTATATCCTTCCGCTTGATAGAATCATCCATAGCAAACCAATCCTGCAACGGAATAATCGTCAGCATGGAACGAGTCTTCAAATGATTAGAAATAATCTGGGCAACGATTTCAGCCGTACATTCATCCGGGGCCTCACCGATCCGTTGCAATACATGGTTGTAATAACGCTGTGTCTTCTCCGGATCTTCTTTCCACCAATTACGAAGAGGAGTCATATCATGTGTAGAAGTCGTACAAACCGAATGATAAGGCAGATTGAACATATCGGAAAATTCCCGCTGTGGGCTCTTCGGCATACGCTCAATCTCCAAGCTTAGTATTTGCAACTTATTCATAACCTCGGGAACAGAGGCGGGGATCATACCGAGATCCTCTCCACAAACCAACATCTCCGTGGACGCAACCAACGGTGTCAAACGCTTAAACGCTTGCGCCTTCCAAAAATCATTATGGCGATGATAGAAGAAATGCCAGTATAACTGATCGAACGCATAACGGTCGGAACCACTCAATTCCCGATAGATATAGGATTGATTCGCCGAGATCCGGGGATGAAACTTATCGGTCTCTCTTGGGTCACGAAGAAATAATACCTCATTCGCAATCGTAAACAGGCCATTCTTGATCCGTAGGGAAACAGGATCCGCCTTATCCGCAAACAACGCCTCAATCTTCCTTTGCGTATCACAGAACGGTTTTAACACATAATGCCGGGAGGAGGATTGTGCCAAATAAGCACCTATCACCTCTTCTGTATTTTCCTCAAACAATTCCGATAAGAATTGTCGATTGATATGTGGGGTCGTGAAACGAGACTCGTTAAAATTCAATCCATACTGCTCGATCTCTTCTCTCGAGAACGGCAACGCTGGATTGAAATGACCACAAAGCCCTTGCACATATTCACAAGGAACCTCCCATATTCGGAAAAATCCCAAGATGTGATCTATACGGAAACAATCGAAATAATCACTTAACTTAGCGAAGCGTTTTTTCCACCAAGAGAAATTATCTTTCTCCATCGCATCCCAGTTATAAGTCGGGAACAGCCAGTTCTGACCGTTCATGGAAAAGTCATCGGGGGGAGCACCCGCTTGACCATTCATATTAAAATATTTCGGTTCCGTCCAAGCCTCTACACTAGTGCGGCTCACGCCAATGGGTAAATCACCTTTCAATACAACTCCATTCTTACGGGCATAATCCGATACCGACTTGAACTGGTTGTGCAATACATATTGCAAGAAATAAGAGAACGAGATCTCCGGCCATGCGTCACTATCTTCCCGGCATAGGGCGCGAACACGTGTCTTATTGTAAGTAGAATTACCTTGCCATTGAGAGAAATCCGATGTCCCATAACTTTCCCGCAAGAAGCAATAAGTAGCGTAAGGCATCAACCATGACTCATTTTGCGCCAAGAACTCTTTAAACTCCGGCGTATCTAATACGGCCTTACCCTCCCCTGCGAAATATTCTTGACAATAACCCAATTTATATTTCAGTACTTCCTCGTAATCAACCGTATCTTTTGCGTTTAATTCTTTTTGCTTCCCTGCATAAAAAGCAGCTCTCTCCGGATCTTGCAAGGTCCCCAAAGCCGATAAATCCACATACATGGGATGAAGGGCATAAATAGAAATAGCGCTATACGGATAGGAATCCACCCAAGTATGGGTCATCGTCGTATCATTCATAGGTAATACTTGAATGATACGTTGGTGCGTCTTTCTAGCCCAATCCACCAACATGTGTAAATCTCCCAAATCACCTACTCCAAAGCTCTTTTCCGAGCGCAAGGAAAAGACGGGGTAACCGAGCCGGCACAACGCCATAACGGTAAGCTATCCCGGAAGTAAAGACCAGATATAACAACGGTCTCACCCTGTTTCTGGGGAACAAGACTTAGAATACGATTCTCATCACTCTCCCAATACAAAGGTTGACGGGAATCATTATCCCAAACCAAAAATTTATATTCTAAAGGATACCGTATCTCCGCAGCGTCTAAATCAATATGCCATTCCGGGAAAGTATCGCAACTCAGCAATAAAGCCTTGTCCGGATGCCAGTTACCTAAGCATTCTTGATTTCCAGTAATGGCTACACACTGATTCTTTTCCACCCGGGGAGCGGATATCTTTATCACCAATTTTCTTCCACTTCTAACGACCCTCTCATGTGTATTGCAGGGATGAGCGAATAAACTTTTGGTGAAAGCCGAAGAATAAAAGGCTAGATTATCCGGACGGATTTGCCAATAATCATAAAGGATGTAAGAATCAGATTGTCCATCCAATACAATCCGGTGATTCTTCTCCCACTCCTCAAAGATCTGCTTATCATTAACACTTAAGAAATATCTATATTCTATATCTTTTATATCGGGTGGAAGATCCAGTTCCAGTTTCCAGTTTCCATCCCCAGAGTAATTCATCTCCTTAGCCAAAGCAGGTTCCCAAGAGCCTAATTCCGGTATGGAGCCCACTACACATAACTTCTGTCCCCAAACGGTATGGAAGTTTATATTAAAAGTGACTTTCATGGTATATAGATTTAGTCAATTATTTAACCGCATTTAGAGGCTCCGCAATTCGTGCAGATCAAACAACCTTCTTGATAAATCAAGGTCTCCAACCCACAGTTCGGACATTTCTGCCCTTTCGCTTCCATGCCGTTCGGTAAATATTTCTTCAAGGCCCGTTCCACGCCATTCTTCCAAGTATTGATAGACTCGCTATTCAACTCCATACCCTGTACCAGTTTTATAACCTGATCGATAGGCATTCCGTAACGGAGCACACCGGAAATCAATTTAGCGTAGTTCCAATATTCCGGATTAAACTTGCCATCCAAGCCTTCGATTGTCATTTTATAACCGCGTTTATTCTTGAACTGGAAGTCGTAATGCTTATTACCATCCTCATCATAGCTCTTGATGATCGTACCTTTAGAAACGTTTTTAGGTAACATGATACCCTCGTCATCATCGGCCAAACCGGTAAAGATCTCATACGGACGGCCATTCAACAAGCCGACGAAAGCGATCCATTTCTCACGGTTATTCTGGAATTTTACCACATCCGCATCCAATTCACGAGGACGGGTAGATACGATAACCGGTGGTTGCATGCAGTTGCAATCCTCTTTTTTCTTCTTTTTATCTGTCGCAATCAAGACACCGGAACGAGAACCATCTCGATAAACAGTACATCCTTTACATCCGCATCTCCATGCCTCAACATACAAAGAGTCTACCAACTCCTCACTTACATCGTTCGGCAAATTGATCGTTACGCTGATAGAATGGTCCACCCATTTCTGAATGCGTCCTTGCATACGGACTTTTTGTAACCAATCGACATCATTGGAAGTCGCTTTATAATAAGGAGACTTAGCAACTAGCTCCTCCACTTCTTCTTGTGTATATTTCTTACTTGCCGAATAACCATTCGCTTGCATCCACGTTACAAACTTATGATGGAATACGATATACTCCTCGAAAGCGTCGCCTGTCTCATCCACGAAATCCACACGAGCCTCGGAATCGTTCGGGTTTACTTTGCGGCGGCGCTTATATACCGGCAAGAATACCGGCTCTATACCGGAAGTGGTCTGTGTCATCAAGCTAGTCGTTCCCGTCGGAGCGATTGTTAAGCAAGCGATATTACGACGGCCGTATTTCAACATATCCTCATATAAAGCAGGATCAGCCTCACGCAAACGGTTGATGAACGGATTTTTTTCCTCACGCTTCGCATCGAATATCTCAAAGGCACCACGTTCTTTCGCCAACATTACGGATGAACGATAAGCGGCCAAAGCTAATGTCTTTTGTATAAGTTCCGCACAATCGGTTGCTTCTTCTGTTCCATAACGCAAACCTAAAGCGGCAATCATATCGCCTTCCGCCGTAATGCCCACACCTGTACGGCGTCCTTGCAAAGTCTTTCGTTGGATCTTTTCCCACAAATGACGCTCTGTTTGTCTTACCTCCATGGATTCCGGATCCGAGTCGATCTTAGCCAAGATCATCTCGATCTTCTCCGACTCTAAATCAATAATATCATCCATAATCCGCTGGGCCAAACCTACATGCTTCTTGAACAAATCATAATCGAAATAAGCGTCCGGAGTGAACGGATTTACCACATATGAATATAAATTGATCGCTAACAAACGGCAACTATCATACGGACAAAGAGGTATCTCGCCACAAGGATTCGTGGAAACCGTACGGAACCCCAGATCCGCATAGCAGTCTGGTACAGACTCACGTAAGATCGTGTCCCAGAATAGCACACCCGGTTCAGCGGATTTCCAAGCGTTATGAATAATTTTTTTCCATAAGCCAGAAGCATCGATATCCTTCACATAAACGGGAGAATCCGAATCAATTGGATATTGTTGCTTATAGGTACCGCCATTAACCGCGGCATTCATGAAATCATCATCAATCTTCACAGATACATTTGCACCTGTAACCTTACCTTCCGTCATCTTAGCGTCGATAAACGCCTCCGAGTCCGGATGTTTAATAGAAACGCTCAGCATCAAAGCTCCACGACGGCCATCTTGGGCCACCTCACGGGTGGAATTCGAATAACGTTCCATAAACGGAACCAACCCGGTAGAAGTCAACGCAGAATTCTTAACCGGAGAACCTTTCGGGCGAATATGCGAAAGATCATGGCCTACACCACCACGGCGCTTCATTAATTGTACCTGTTCTTCGTCAATACGAATAATCGCACCATACGAATCCGCTTGCCCGTCCAATCCGATAACAAAACAATTAGAGAGTGAGGCAATTTGATAATCATTGCCAATTCCCGTCATCGGACTTCCTTGCGGAACGATGTAGCGGAAATGATCAAACAGGTCGAAAAGTTCTTGTTCCGACAACGGATTCGGATACTTTTTTTCCACACGGGCAATCTCACTTGCCAAGCGATGATGCATATCATTCGGAGATTCCTCATAGATATTTCCAAACGCATCCTTCAAGGCATATTTATTTACCCATACTTTAGCGGCGAGCTCGTCACCGGTAAAGTAATCCAATGAAGCCTTAAACGCTTCGTCAAAAGTGTAAGTTTTACGATCCACAATTATTATATTTATTTTGCGACTGCAAGTTTACGCATACTTTACCAGTTATCCAAATTACCCTACGTTAAAAAGAATACTTATTGAAAAGTTTTCCAAAACCAAACTCGCAACCCCACATTTTCAACTACTTAAACAAAACTAAGCATCAAATAGTTTTCCAAAAAGAAAACTTAACACTTATACGGATCTTCCAAAACAAAGAAGGACGCCTCTTTAAAGAGACGTCCTTATCCTACTATATAGGGATTCTTAATTTAGTTCTTGAGCAAGACCTCGATTTCCTCTACGGAAGACCGGAAAGACTTACTAGTCTCAATCTGGTCTTTGATCGTCTTACAAGCATGCAAGACCGTCGCATGGTCTTTCTTTCCTACGATCTTTCCAATATGGGAAAAAGAGGAGTCCGTATATTTCTTCGCCAAATACATCGTGATCTGACGGGCTTGCACGATCTCACGTTTACGGGAATTAGTCTGGATAACCGATTGCTCCAAGTTGAAATACTTGCAAACGATCTCCTGAATCATCTGTACGGAGATCTGTTTCTTCTCCAACCGAACCGCTTGGCTAACCACACGTTTCGTCAACGGCAGATCGATCTCACGATTATTGATAACCGCATTAGCCATTAAAGAGACGAGAATACCTTCTAAGTCACGGACATTCTCCGTCACATTATTAGCGATAAAGTTAAAGACCTCATCCGGAATCATGATTCCGTCATGGTTGATCTTATTCTTCAGTATCTTTTTACGTAGATCCAGATCCGGACGGCTCAACTCAGCCGTCAATCCCCATTTTAAACGGGTGATCAAGCGCTCTTCCATACCTTGCAAATCCACAGGAGGTTTATCAGAAGTCAAGATAAGCTGCTTACCTAACTGGTGCAAGTGGTTGAAAATATGGAAGAATGTATTTTGAGTCTTATCCATACCGATCAACTCCTGTATATCATCCAACAGCAGCACATCGATATTTTGATAAAAATTCAAGAAGTCATTAGTCGTATTCTTACGGATAGCATCTGTAAACTGTACCCGGAACAAATGCGAAGATACATATAACACTTTCTTTTCCGGATGCAACTCCCGATACGGGTTCCGATCGCATGGCATAAGTGAGTTTTACCCACTCCTGACGGACCAAAAATAAACAACGGGTTAAACGTAGTCTTTCCCGGATTCTGGGCAACAGCCTCACCCGCCGTACGAACCAGCTTATTGCTCGTACCCTCGAAATAATTATCAAAATTATACTTCGGGTTCAACTGAGGGTCCAAATCCTGCGGAGCAGTCGTCATAAAAGGATTCGGAGCCTTGTTAGCGTCCTTGGGAGTGACTTTCTTTACAGCGGTGGAAGCATTCTCCGCCGGATAATCAACCGTACCACCAGTGGTCTTATCCACCATGATACGGTAGTTAAGAATGGTTCCTTGACCGATTACACGATACAATGTAACTTTCAAAACATTAACATACTTCTCTTCCAGATACTCATAGAAGAATTGACTAGGCACCTGTATGGTAAACTTCTTGTCTTCGTATGATAACGGAACGATAGGTACGAACCATGTGTCAAAAGCTGCCTTAGGCACAATATCCTTTATGACCGCAAGGCACTTATTCCACAATGTTTGATAATCAGTCTGCATGTTTTCTTTCTCTCCCACTAATACTTTTTACATTCGGACTACAAAGTTTAGAAATTAATTCCGAAAAAAAAAGTGCTATTTTGTTTGGTAAATATGAATTTTCAATATCCCTTTTAGATTCAGATAGTTACTAATACCTATCTGATTTACTGCTATTTAGATCGACCAACGTTCAAAAACCCTTTATTTTAGAGACCTCTACAAAAGCGTAAACGCTGACGTCCGGTGACGGAATAAGGCCTCAGGAAGTATCTATCTCACTTTACCTAAAGGCCTTATGCGTATAATCAGCAGGAGTCCCCTAACTTTTTGTCTAATTAGAATGATTCTAAATAACGTCTTTTATGCTATGATTTTTTAACATAATCAAAAAACAGAGAAATGCACGTATCTCTTCGGATTCTCCCGCAAATCAAGCAATAGCTTAGAGGCGTTGTCCATCGTGCTGTTCAGATTATCATACAATCCTTTGTCGTTTAACAACAAGCCGATGCTATTATCCGTCGAGTTCAATTTATCCGTAGTCAACTTCAAGTTCGCCAAGGTCGCATTGATGGAATTGACCGTTGTAGCCAAATCCAATTCTTTCAAGTTGGCGCTCACCTCCGAGAAATTATCCGTCATCGTCTTCAAGTTATTCACGATACCCGGTACATCCTTACTCAACATCTGATTCAACTGACGGGTAGACACCTCTAGGTTGCTAGTCGTTTTTTCAATATGATTCAAGGATTGAGCCAAGGCCGGATGAGCGATCAAGGTTTGCAAACTACCCAAGATCGTGTCGATCTTCGGCAAAAGGTTCTCAACGCTTGGCAAGATCTTCTCCTGTACGGATTGCATCATATCCTCTTCCATTCGTCCCTCGAGCGTAGAACCCGGCTTCAAAAAGTCATCCACGTAAGTGTTCAAATGGATATGCAACTCAGCTCCGCTTAAGAAAGTATTGACAACCGCTATATAACTTCCCTTATTCAGCCTCATCTTATCTTCCAAACTAACCTCAACGATGATCTTACCGGTCGTATCATAGTCATAAATAATATCACGAACCAATCCCACCTTAAAACCATCCACAAATACAGGGCTGGAAATCGTCACCCCCTTTACGTTGCTGAATGATACGTAGTAATGGTTCACCGGTTGAAACAGGTTAATACCCTTCAGATAATTAATGCCTAAATACAATAACGCCAGACTTACGATCGTCACAAGTCCGATCTTCGCCTCTTTAGTGAATACACTTTTCATTTCCTTTATTTATAATGTATAATTTATTCCTATATCATTAATATTTCACCTTCTTCCCATCCTTAAAAGCGATGATGAAAGCATCTTTAAAATCCTTCGCGATCATTCGGCGCATCTTCCGAATCGAGTTAAAATCCGAAGTCTCGCCATACGTATATTTATAGATACCTTTCTCCACATAGAAATCCACGTTCTTGTACCCCTTAAATAACCGGGAGTTCGCAGGAAGCTTCTTATTGGAAGTCAAGAATTGTATCTTATATATAACCTTTCCTTTCGTGTTCCTGTTCACGGAAGTGGTAGAAGAAACTGAGGTTTTCTGTCTTGTGGCTTGCTGTTTTTTATTTAAGATATCAGCCTCGCTCCCCGGAGGCGGAGTTTTCTCATTCGCTACGGGAGCAACGACAGCTCCGGAAATATTTCCTTTACGACGATCGTAATTCTTCTTATATTTGCAAAAAGCATCGTACAACGCTTCCGCCAATTTATTTTGTCCGGCGGCGGTTCTCATGAACTGCTCTTCTTGACGATTCGAGATATACCCCAACTCGACCAGAACACTGGGCATGCTCGTTTTGCGAAGCACCAAAAAACCAGCCTGTCTTACGCCACGGTCCACCCGCTTACAAGCCCCGAACGATTTCTGTATCTCGGAAGCCAGACTAATACTTTGCTCCATATGCTTATTCTGCATAAACTCGAAAATGATATATGACTCCGAAGAGTTCGGGTCAAACCCCTCATACCGTTGTTGATAATTATCCTCCAACAAGATCGCTGAGTTCTCGCTCATAGCCACCTCTAAGTTCTCTTCGCTACGGGCCAAACCCAGCGTATACGTCTCCGTACCTTGCACGGTACTTCCACGCTTTACGGCATTCGTATGGATAGACACGAAAAGATCCGCCTTATTGCGGTTCGCTATATTCGCACGTTCGTCCAACTCGATAAAACGATCCGTCTTACGAGTATAGATCACACGCACATCCTCCGCATTATTCTCTATCAATCGACCCAATTTTAAGGCGACAGCGAGATTTATCTCCTTCTCATTAATATTCGCCCCTCTAGCTCCCGGGTCCTTACCGCCATGCCCGGCATCGATCACGACCGTAAAAGTCTTTTCTCTCGCCTGAAGTCCGGGCAAGAAAAAAAACAACGCAAATAGCAAGTTAATATATAGAAAAGACTTTTTGCTCACTTTCTAAAATTATTGCAAATTCGGGAACAAATGTAGCGCTTTTTTGCTGATTGACAGATGTCTTTTTTTATAATTAAAACAAAAAAAGAGGGCAGTTTCGAAACTACCCTCTTTTATGATATATTAAAGTATCTATTATTCAGAAACAACCTCGAAAGGAACCTCAACGGAAACCTCTTTGTGAAGTTTCAAAACAGCCTTATAGCTACCTACTTCCTTAACAGACTCCTTGATATAGATAATCTTACGATCGATATTCTCGAAACCAGCCTTAGCCAAAGCCTCAGCAACTTGGATATTCGTTACAGAACCGAAGATCGTACCTGTAGAGCTAGTCTTAGCACCAATCGTCAAAGCTACACCCTCTAACTTAGCGGCCAAAGTCTGAGCGTCTTCCTTGATCTTAGCCAATTTGTGGGCACGTTGCTTCAAGTTCTCAGCCAATACTTTCTTAGCAGACTCTGAAGCGATCACTGCCTTACCCGTGGGGATTAGAAAGTTACGTCCGTAACCGTCTTTTACTGTTACGATATCGTCTTTGTAGCCTAAATTCACTACATCTTCTTTCAAAATAACTTGCATATTCTGTCTCCTCTTAATTAATTATTTCATCAAATCGGTTACGTAAGGAAGCAAAGCCAAGTGACGAGCACGCTTTACAGCCTGAGCTACACGACGTTGGAACTTCAAGGAAGTACCAGTGATACGACGCGGAAGGATCTTACCTTGCTCGTTCAAGAATTTCTTCAAGAATTCAGGATCCTTATAATCGATATACTTGATACCGTTCTTTTTGAAACGGCAATATTTTTTCTTCTTAACGTCTACTGAAGGCGGAGTTAAATATCTGATTTCTGATTGAGTTGCTGCCATAATTAATTATTCTCCTTTACTGTTTCTTTAGATGATTTCAGATTTCTTCTCTTAGCTGCATATTCTGCGGCATACTTGTCTTGACGGAAAGTCAAGAAGCGGATCACACGCTCGTCACGACGGAAGTTCAACTCCAACGTAGCGATAACACTAGGATCTGCCTTGAATTCAACCAACTGGTAGAAGCCTGTTGTCTTCTTGTCGATAGGATAAGCTAACTTGCGCAAGCCCCAGTTCTCTTCATTCACGATCTCAGCTCCTTGAGCTTTCAGAAGGTTCGTGAATTTCTCTACCGCTTCCTTCATCTGAGCGTCAGACAAAACGGGAGTCAAAATGAAAACGGTTTCGTAATTGTTCATAAAACGCTGTTTAATATTGATTAATAAAAAATTTTGCGGTGCAAAGGTAGTGATTATTTCGTAACTGACAAACAAATACATATTATTAAAAAGAAAAAACTTTCGCTTAACCTATTTTAATACAAAAAAAATCCACACCCACTCATTCGGGATTCTTTTTGCCCGTCTAAAGGTAAAAACATTTTCTTGACATAAAAAGAAAAGAACCGTATCAACAAAACAAGAATTCATTTCTTGATTCCATTAATACGGTTCTCCAATCCTAATTTTTACCAACACACAATATTTACACAAGTTCTTTTTTCCATGCAATCTCGACTCCTTCTTTTTGAATCCATTGCTGGAAATCCGTTAGCATATTCTTATCGCTGCGAATAATACGAGCGGATATTTGCTTTTTACTGGCATAGGTAATTAATAAACCTACAGCTTCTCCTATTCCCCACTCTACTGGATGGGTACGATAACACCCATTTGTTATGTGAGTCGTCCCTATATTTTTACATGCAGGGAACAAATTATTTACCCGCTGTGGTAATAAAGCACCTAACGGTATTTGAAAACGAAGAGAGTTGAAATCTATATAATTGTCTCCTCCACAAGAAGGATGCAAATCTATATGATAATAACCAATACCAACACTATCATAAAATGCAGCAGCAGTTGTTTCTCCTGATATCAACTTCCTATTCTCTTCGCCCACATGCTCCTCTAAAATTCTAAATTCCGCTTTAATGCGGCGTGACTCCCTTATATAAGGATATTTAGCCATTCCATCTTTCGTACCAAGCAAATTTTTACGGAGCCTTAATCCCTTCCAACCAACACCACCATCTGGTCGTGGGGCTTCAGTCTGTAGCCAATATAACAATGAAAGATTCAAAGCTTTTGCGGCATCCACATGCTTCTGAAATTCATTCTCGGGCACATCTATAATATTCCCTAACATATAATCATTCTGAGGCCAATTAACAAGAGTCGTGCTCCCTTGGTAAGTACCTGGAAGAAAATTATGCTGATCTATAATTCTACGATACATCCAAAAGTTAAAAGCATCCGTTGGTGTTCCATCAGGAATACAGACGGCATGATTAGGTTTTAATGTAGATGGTGTCGGATAGGTCATACTCAACAATTTACCCGGCCATGCAGGAGTTAAATTTGGTATATAGTTAGCCCAAAACGTATAATTATCTGGCTTATCGATTGTCCAATCTTCTCCCGGTATGTATTCCATCGCAAAACAAACAGTAAAAGCCTGATTATTCAAAGGATTTGACTGCTTAGCAGCATGCAGCTCTTTTGTATCTTCTTGCGACTCCGAACCTGTTACATATTCAGTCTTCGTCAGTGGTAGTAAATCACCACACTCTGTCGCATCCACAAAATAGGGAGCGGTCAAGGTTACAAGTTCTCCATTTTGTCTATCTCGTACAGTAACAGCTAACACTTCATCTCCCTGCACATCGGAACTTTGAGCCTTATGATTTAACAAAATTTGTAATTTTCCCGCACTAACATAAGGCATTAGCATTTCCATCAAGACCTCCACAGAAACCATCGGTTCATGGCATATTTTAGATACACCACCATTACCCGGATTTAGATATGGATTATTACGAGCCGCCTCTGTTAAATGATAATGATACCGATAAAAATCACGTATTTTATTTCTATACATTCGATAAGATGCGGTAGCTCCACCAGACTCAATCCATTTATGTTCGTCTGGCGGTACACCTTGCTGGGAAACCTGTCCACCAATCCAATCCGTTTCTTCCGTAAGAATTACATTCATACCATTTCTACAAGCGGCTAACGCAGTCGCACAACCGCCCATTCCTCCTCCAACAACCACAATATCAGCTTTCATTTCCTCTACTTTCGCTCCTCCTTCAATCGGCATGGAAGAGGAAATCTTATTCCCTTTTTGGCAAGCTGTCACAAGAGGAAGCAAAAGCGAGCTTCCTCCTGTCAATAAACTATAAGTCAAAAAATCTCGTCGTTTCATATTTTAATACCCTTTATTTTGAACTAATTTAGGATTACGATCCAATTCTTGTTGAGGAATAGGCCATAACTCAAATTTAGAATCCCAATAACGATTTGCGTCCCTTACTTTCAATTTCTCTTTATAAGACTCATAATCAGGAATATCATTTAAATCATGACGATCCGATTTCTTAAAATTAGGAATATCGGTCTCGGACAAACCTTTATAACGAATTTCCTCGATAGGACGGCCATACATCGGTTTCTCATTTTCTAAATCCCCAATACCCCATCTTCTCATATCGATCAGATGCAATCCTTCAATAGCGAATTCTACTTTACGCTCTCTTCTTACTAATTGACGCATTTTCTCTATATTTCCGATTCTATCAGCCGATACATTGGGCATCCCTACACGATTCCGTACTTGATTGATAGCGTCATAAACACTCTGATCCAACTCCCCTAGTTCAATCTTCGCTTCCGCATAACCAAGTAAGATTTCCGCATACCGCATGATTGGTACATTTTGACTTGTATAGCTAATATTTTGGGATGTTTCTTTACTATATTTAGCTATAATATAACCACACCCGGCATTGGTAAAACTAGCCCAAGCCGCAGCGCTATTTATATCATCATTATTTCTAACCTCCCATTCACCGGTCGTATAATTATATTGTTGTGTCTCGTCATCATAGGCATTGATAATAACGGTATTCAAAGAACCATTATTACAAGTAGCTGTATCTCCATGCATCCATAAAGTAGCCTTGAAACGAGGATCCCTGTTCTTTTGTGGGTGATGTACATCATATAGTGGAGATTCATCAATACGTTTCCCATCTATACATTCATAAGTATCTGCCAACAGCATACTCGGATGTCGAGACGTTTGTCCTTGCATACGAGAGACAAAACCAAATCCAGTCCAATTCCTGTGAACATTCGTACCATCAACATTATAGATCATCTCCAAAATCATCTCGTTTCGGACATCTGCTTTCGCCTGTCCTTCCACGACAAACAAATCCTCGTAGTTCAATGCTAGCAAACGTTTCCCGATCACTTTTGAGGCTGCTTCAGCGGCTATTTTAAAATATTCAGTACTTTTTCCTCCGAAATCTAAACTCCCCCCTAATAAAGCCATACGATTGATAAGACCATACGCAAATGATTTATCAACACGTCCTCTATCCATTGCGATCCAATCTAGATATTCGGTAGCTTCATTACATTCGTTTATAATAAAATCCAATATTTTAACCCTTGATGTTTTTTCCACCTCATACTGATCGGAAGTGGGAGGTTCTGTATAAAAAGGCACATCCCCCCATAAAGCGATTAACAGATAATAATAATACGCTCTTAACACACGAACCTCTGATACATACTGTAAAGACTTCTTACTAAGATCATCCATATTCGGCTTCACACCTGTTAAAAATGCGTTTGCTCTCGCTACGTTCGTATAAAGTTGGGACCAGAATTTAAGTATATCGCTGTTATCCGCATTTAAACCACCTCCCGCACCAATCGTCGTATTCTCATTTCTTTCCAGAGCTAGCCCTGTATAAAAATCAAAGATTGTCGTATGGGCGAGTTCTCCTACAACCTGCATATATAAGTTCGAATATACACCAGTTGCCCCTTCTCTGATTGCGTTCTCATTTGTATAAAATCCCTCGTTTGTGTAAGACGGATTCGTATCTTCCACATCCAAAAAATCACTGCATGATATATTAATAAAAACAAGTAACACGCAAATCGTATAAATGAATCTGTATCTTTTCATAACCTTTCCTTTAAAATTTTATATCGACACCAAATGTATAAACCTGAGTAACCGGATAATAAGATGATACATCACCTTCAGGATCATATCCTTTATATCCTTTTGCTATTGTGAGTAGATTTTGGCCGCTTAGATAAAATCGCACATTACTAAGCCCTGATTTACCTAATATATTCTTAGGCAATGAATAACCTACACTCACGTTCTTTAAACGCATATAAGCCCCACTCTTTACCCAAAAAGAAGAAGGAATATTATTCATGTTTCCTCCGCCTGAACCATCAATCAATAATAGAGGATATTCTGCATTTCGATTCTCTTCAGACCAAGAATCCAACTGATGTTCGTAAACAGTACCTCCCATCCAAAACGGCCTTGCTCCTGCTCCGTTAAAGAATATATCCCGTTTACCCACTCCTTGTAAAAACACATTAAAGTCAAAGTTATTCCATTCCGCACCTAGATTCAGACTAAAAGAATAACGTGGTTGTGGATCACCGATAATCGTACGATCCGCATCTGTTATCTGGCCATCAGGTACCCCTTCAGGGCCACTAATATCCTTATATTTTATATATCCGGGCTTTACATTATCTTTATTATTCCCATAAACTGGATAGTTATTAATCTCCTCTTTAGACTGGAAATATCCATCAGCCACATATCCATACCAAGAACTTATAGGGAATCCCTCTTGTGTCGTATTATTATCATTAATATACTTATTTCCATACAGATCCGTCACCTCATTTTTTACATCGGATAACATAGCCCTAATGTTATATTTCACTTTTCCTATCCGATCATGCCACATCATGCTTAAATCCCAACCGTTATTTCTCATATTGCCCGCATTCTCCCATGGAGAAGTCAAACCAACCGCATAAGTCACGGGAAATTGTTGCAACATATCGCTAATTTCACGGATGTAATAATCAAACGTCACATCCAAACGGGTATTAAAAGCGGTAATATCCAATCCAAAATCAAACTGCTGTGATTTCTCCCAAGAGATTTCAGGATTAGACAACGCATTGGAATAAATTCCTGTAGTATAATTTTTACTATCTCCAAACCAATACGAGGCATCCAAGGCTAATACAGACGCATATGGATAATAGTCCTTGAGGTCTTGGTTTCCTAAAGAACCATACGAAGCACGGATCTTCAAATTATCAATCGCATCTTTTAATGGATCGAAGAAATGTTCCTCTGATATTCGCCATCCAATAGACACTGAAGGAAAAAATCCCCAGCGATTTTTAGCAGTGAACCTTGATGAGCCATCGTAACGTCCGGTAAGTTCGATTAAATATTTGTCCGCAAAAGTATAATTAAAGCGAGCGAAATATGACATCATAGTCAATTTAGAACTATTACCATTAACCATAGAGGAAGAGGCATCCCCATGATTCATTTCCTCGTAGCCATCATAGTAATAATTATTACGTGAACCACCAAACGACTTATTTTTGAACTCATCGGTTTGAAATCCCAAAAAGCCCTTAAAATAATGCCTTTCATTGAAAGTATTTTCATAAGTCACCTGAGCGTTAAACTGTTCTTAATTAACTGATACCACTCCTCGTACCTAGATTTAGTCGTAGGATAAGTCATGATAAAATTACCACCTTCATAAGTATCATAGGTATTCTGAAACTTATCTTGTTTATTCTCATACCGCCTGCTGGCATAACTGGCCAAGATCTCCATACCTTTGATTGGTGTCAAAGCGAGAGTTCCTTTTACATCTATATCATTATTATCTACAACCTTAACCCCACCATCAATCGCTTGCGCTAACGGATTGATACCATTTTGGCCATTTCCCCAAGTTCCATCATTATTAACAGCCCCAAAAAGAGGTGTAAAACGCAACGTACTATTTATAATATTATTTGTTCCACTCGTCGGGTCTTTTTGAATGCTTCTACGGATATTCAGGTTTAAACCCGCCCTAAGCCACTCTGTTAGCTTAACGTCCGTGTTTGAACGAATAGCAGTACGTTTGAACGAATTATTTGGTATTAAACCATCCTCATAATTATAGGAAGCATTGACAAATGTCTTTAACACATCACTACCACCACTAACACTAAGTGAATGATTGTGTGTTAACGTGATTTCATCAAATACTAGATCTTTCCAATTCGTATCATACCTATGAATATTATCTGCCCCAGAAGTCTTATAGGCATTAATTACCTCTTCCGAATATTGAGGGGCTTGATTATTATTAACGCACGCTTGATTGATAGCCTCCATATAAGTGACCGCATCTACGGGATTAGGAGTCGAGGTAGGCGTACGAAATCCTACATAACCATTATAAGAGACCGATAATTTATTTTCTTTAGCCCTTTTGGTTGTCACCAAAATGACACCATTAGAGGCACGAGATCCATAGATCGACGCTGATGCAGCATCTTTCAATACAGAGACAGACTCTATCGCATTCATATCGACAGAGTTCATATCCCCCTCAACCCCATCTATCAATACCAAAGGCTCACTATTCGAATTGATCGATCCCGTTCCTCGGATTTGGATGGAGGCCGTCGCTCCCGGAGCTCCGGAACTTTGGGTAACAACCATACCCGGTATCAAGCCTTGTAAGGCTTGAGATGAACTGGAAAGGTTTCGCTTCGTTAAATCCTGACTAGAAATACTTTGCACCGCTCCCGTCAGATTTACCTTCTTTTGTGTTCCATATCCAACAACGACCACCTCGTCTAAAGCTTGCGTATCCTCGCCAAGTTTAATGGAGAAATCGGTCTTTCCTGAGACCGATAATTCTTGCGTATTATAGCCGATATATGAGACTTGAAGAGTAGCATTACCGCTTACCTCTAACGTGAATTTTCCATCAATATCAGTGATAGTTCCGTTTGCAGTCCCCTTCTCCACAACATTTGCACCAATCACAGGGATACCTTGGTTATCGACAATCACACCCGATACTCTTTTTCTGTCTTTCGTGGTATCATCCGCTTTCTCCGGTACAATAAGTATGTAATTTCCATTTGTCTTATATGTGTACCCCGTATTCTTTAACAATTGCGATAAGGCCAACAAGACTTCCATTTCTTTTTGATCCATCAAGACCTTTCTCGACACATCCAATTGACTATCATTATAGGCTATCTTATAAGTCGAGACTGACTCTAGTTTCTCAAATGCTTGTTTTAAAGAGATAAAACCGTCATGAAATGTCACTTTTTGCGCATCAATAGGCAAACTCCGAACCATAGCAAGACTCAAACAAAGAATAGTGATACATATAGATTTATTCCTGTTCATGCGATATTAGATTTTTTAGTTAAACATTTATATTTCCTTCTATAGTACGTACTCGTTATTAGGACAAGGAATACGAAGGATACACCTAACAGAACAAAGTTAACAAATGTAAAACGCAGAACATTGAGTAATAGAAATTTCAAATGGACACAAACACCAAACTGTTTATCGAAAGCTCGTATCTATTGTTCAGCTCGACAAACAAACAGTGAGATAAAGTTTTTACTTCTAATTGGTAAACACACTCGTTTCTATATATACTTTCACTTTTAAAAGAAGACTAAGAAATATACATTTTAATCAATATAGACTCCATCCTCTTTGATCTGATACTCTAAACCAGGTACTATCTCCTTGAGCAGCATCATGATGTTCACCAATGACTCATTCTTATTGAAATGGATCGTAAGCCGGTTGGAATGATAAGCGGAGGTACGCAAATGCACCTTCACATTATAGACACGTTCCAAGGTTTTTAAAATATCCTCGAAAGAATCGTTGTTAAACAACAAGCCTCCCTCTTTCCATGCCGAGTAATCCGAGCCCACCACCTGCCGCACGTCCACCTTTCCCCGGGAAGGGATGTAGACAAGCTGCTCGTTAGGACTCAATATACATGGAGCCACCGAGGGATCATCAGGAAGGATCTTCAAGGAACCTTCCTCCAAGGTTGTCGTTATCTTCTCTTGGTCCGAGTAAGCGGATAAATTAAACTCGGTACCCAACACTTGTACCCGCATCGCTTTCGTCCGCACAATGAAAGGTTGCTCAGGACGTTTTCGCACCTTGAAATATCCCTCTCCCACCAGATAGATCTCTCGCTTATCCCCGATAAAGTCGGATGGATAAAGCAGCAAGGTACCGGAATTCAACCAGACCTCGCTACCATCGGGCAAGGTGATCCGCTCCCGCTTGCCGGAAGGTACGAACCGCTCCATAAAAGCGAGCTGCCTGACATCCCGTGCGTCTCTATATAGATAATAAGAAACACCCAACGACAACAAAGGGATCAGCCAGATAGCGGCGATACGCACCCATGCCGGGATACGCAGACAGGGACGGGGCCTCACGTCCAATGTATTCTCCAACCGGGCGAAAGCCATCTCGCTTCGTTTATCCGCCTCCGGAAAACCGATCTCATTCCAGATCTCCCGTAAAACCTCTTCCTTTTCCCGTTCGTCTCCCGGCTCCGCCAATCGTTGATGTACCCGATCCACCATCTCCCCGGAGAACGAATGATGGAAAAAGTATTTTAATATCTTTTTTATAGGACTCATTCCTGCTTTTCTATTTTATCTTGTTTATAGGACCTACTTTTCTCACTTTACCCTCAATTCATTAACATATCATAACAAGAAGGAAAGTCAATACTACGTTCCGCAATTCCCTTAACGCTAGATTCAAATGTTTTTCCACGGTCTTTTTTGAGAGTTGTAAATTCTCGGCGATCTCTGTGTTCGACAATCCCTCATTACGGCTCATCCGGTAGATCATCCTCCGCTGTGGCGGCATGGTCTCTACAATCATATCCACCAACAATCGCAAATCCTTAGCGACTAAATCCTCATAAGGCGTACTTCGCTCCTCGTCTTCCTCCGAAGCACTCTCCAAGCTCACGAGATTCACCCGGCGGGATTCGATATAATTGAACGCCGTATGCTTCGCTAGCACATAGAGGTAGGAACCGAACGTCCTCACTTCCGTGAAACGACTCCGATGCGTCCAAAGCTTTAGGAAAATCTCTTGGGTCAAGTCCTCGGCATCACTCTCGGACTTCACGAGTCCCAGCACGAAATAATAGACTTTCAGATGGTAACGCATGAACAATTCCCGGAAAGCGGTATGATTTCCAACGGCAAATTGTTCTAAAATGGATTTTTCATCTGTCATCTCGATTAACTCCTTTCACGATACGGTGGGAGCAAATAAAGTAATAATAACCGGCCGTAAGAACGTTTTTTTGTTAATAAACACAAAATTGAAAGGAATCCACTGTATATCAAGCCCTCCCTTCCCGAAGATTTAAGGCTTCTAAAGGCATTCTTTAGCCGTTTTTTCCGTACCTATTCATCTTCTACCATCCGTTGTATGATCATCCACCAACTGTTAGAAGATCATGCAACAGATGGTGGATGATCATACAACGGCTGATAGAATATGAAAGTCTACGCTCGAAATCCTTTAAATGTAGGTTTCTTTCGCCTAATGTGTGATGAAGAATCGCTTACCGCTTCCTTATGTTCTTTTTTTTGTCTAAGTTTGTTCCTTCAATGACATTCAATATGTATTGGTTACATCATTCTATCAATTTACTCAAGATCGTGCCCTTTTTGGGTGGTTGGTTATCCGACCGGTTGCTGGGAGACCCGGAAGGTTGGCCCCATCCTATCGTATGGTTTGGCAAAGCGATCAGCGCCGGAGAGAAAGCGTTGAATAAAGGCTCCGAGCGGGTCCTAAAAGGCGGCATACTAGCAGTCGTGCTTATCCTTGGCGTGTATTTAATCTGCGAGTGGATATTGTCGTGGGCTTGGATCATACATCCGCAGTTCAGTGGGTTGCTGACGGCTGTCGGCGTATTTTATTGCCTATCCGGAAAGACGCTTATCAAGGAAGTGAAGGCGGTGTTCGAGGCCGTGGACCGTAGCACGGAAGAAGGACGGCGGCAAGTGGCACGGATCGTGGGGAGGGATACCTCGAACCTGTCGCCGCAAGAGATACGGGCGGCGGCGTTGGAGACCTTGTCCGAGAACCTGAGCGACGGCGTGATCGCCCCGATGTTTTGGTTTGCCCTGCTGGGGTTGCCGGGGATGATGGCTTACAAGATGGTGAATACGCTGGACTCGATGATCGGTTATAAGAATGAGCGTTACCTTGAGTTCGGACGGATAGCGGCGCAAATCGACGATATCGCCAATTACATCCCGGCCCGCCTCACAGCCTATTTGATGTTGCTGGTCTCCAATAATTGGGGGAAAAGGGATTTCGTACGGCGTTTCGGCCCTGAACACGCAAGCCCTAATTCCGGTTATCCAGAAGCGGCCTTGGCGGCGGTCTTGGACTGCCAGTTCGGGGGGACGCACGATTATTTCGGCAAACCGGTGGAGAAGCCTTATATCGGAACGAACGCGAGGCCTTTCACGACCGAGGATATGCGTATCGCCATTCAAGTGAATAGTAATACGGAACTGTTGATGGGTGTGATCGTCACCCTTATTTTACTAATAATATAATATTAATAATATGGAAATTAGATTAAACAAACTGATAAGCGAAGCCGGTGTTTGCTCACGCCGGGAAGCGGACAATTTCATCGAGATGGAACGGGTAACCGTAAACGGCAAGCAACCGCACGTAGGCCAGAAGGTCACGGCGGAGGATGTCGTATTGGTGGACGGTGAACGCTTGAATGTAGAGAAATATATCCGCCTGCAAGAGGAGGAGAAAAAGGAGGTGCAGCAAGAAAAAGAATTACTCGGCACGCTCCGGAAAGCGAAACCCGAGAACAAGGGAGGCCGTGAAGGCGCTAAAATGGAGAAGTTCGGAAAGTTCAATAAATACGCTGCCGCCCGTAAGGCGCAGAAAGAGGGAGGCTGGAAATCCAAGACCGCCAAGCTTACCGACGAGGAGAAGTTATTGCGGGATGCCTTACGCCCCAAGTTCGGAAAGGCACTGAGCAAATCGGCGGTGGCGCAGCGGATCGCCGCCAACCCGAAATCGGCCGCCCTTCGGAAGACGAGCAAGAACAATCCGATCAACAAGGCTAAACGTGCCGCCCACCGGAAAAACAGGAATCACGAAGGCGATGAGTAAGAAAGTGATCTTAGTGACTGGAGGAAGGCGGTCCGGCAAGAGCGGATACGCACAGAGGCTCGCCTTATCGCTGTCACCCAAACCGGTTTACCTAGCTACCTCCCGAATCTGGGACGAGGAGTTCCGGAAGCGGGTGGAACGCCACCAGCGAGACCGTGGACCCGAGTGGACCAATATAGAGGAGGAGAAATACCTAAGTTGTCATGATCTTACCGGTCGTGTCGTGGTGATCGATTGTGTAACCCTTTGGGGGACGAACTTCTTCTTCGATAATCAAAGCGACGTGGAATTATCCCTCTCCCTCCTGAAAGCGGAGTTCGATAAACTCTCCCGGCAAGATGCCTGCCTGATCTTCGTGACAAATGAGTTGGGTATGGGAGGTGTGCCGATAGACGAGGTGCAACGGAAATTTACCGATATGCAAGGCTGGCTCAACCAATACATCGCCTCGAAGGCGGACGAGGTTGTCTTGATGGTCAGCGGAATCCCCGTCAAGATCAAGGAATAAGAACAACGACTTATATAAAATACTACTATCATGATACAATTTCACATCGAGGCCCCGGACAAAGGGCTGGAGGCCGCTTTACAAGACAAGATCGATAATCTGACAAAGCCGAAAGGCTCATTGGGAACGCTCGAGGCGCTCGCCCTGCAAGTGGGATTGATCCAGCAAACCTTATCGCCTGTCTTGCGTCATCCCGTGAACGTAATCTATGCATCGGATCACGGCATCGCCGACGAGGGTGTAAGCAAATCTCCCAAGGAGGTAACTCGCCAAGTGATCCATAATTTCTTGAACGGAGGAGCGGGAGTTTGCTACCTTGCCCGCCAGCATGGGTTTGAGTTGAAGATCGTGGATGGCGGCGTGGATTTCGATTTCCCCGTTATCCCCCAACTTATCGACCGCAAGGTGCGCAAGGGAGGAACCCGTAACTTTCTTCACGAGGCGGCCATGACCGTGGAGGAAATGGAGAAAGCCCTTCAATACGGAGCCGATATCGTGACGGATTGTTACAACGAAGGCTGTAACGTGATCAGTTTCGGAGAGATGGGTATCGGGAATACGGCGGCTTCCAGCATGTGGATGACTTGCCTCACGCAAATCCCATTGATCGACTGTGTGGGGGCCGGTAGCGGACTGGACAGCGAAGGCGTACGGCATAAATACAACGTACTGAAACGCTCGTTGGAGAATTACAAAGGGGATGGAAGCGCCTTGGATGTAATGCGCTACTTCGGAGGGTATGAGATGGTTATGGCTGTAGGAGGCATGTTGCGTGCCGCCGAACTGAAGATGATTATCCTCGTGGATGGTTTTATCATGACGAATTGCGTATTGGTGGCTTCCCGCTTATATCCGGAAATGCAATCGTATTGCGTATTCGGGCATTGCGGCGACGAGGCCGGGCATAAACGGATACTGGATTTCTTGGGGGCAAAAGCATTGCTCGATCTAGGGCTACGGCTGGGAGAAGGTTCCGGCTCGGTATGCGCTTACCCGATACTCGACTCCGCCGTTCGCATGATCAACGAGATGCATAGTTTCAAGCAAGCGGCAATCACCAAATATTTCTGATATGTTGCGGATACTCGCTGCGTTTATATTCTTTACTCGGTTACCGTTCTGGCGGTTGGCGGAGGTTCCGGCGGCCTGTTTCAAGAATATCGTGAGCCATTGGGCGTTGGTCGGTTGGCTGACGGCTGGTTTGTCGGTATTGGTATTGTACGCTACCTCCTTGATTCTTCCGCCATCCGTGGCGATCTTATGCGCCATGATTGCCCGATTGCTGATAACTGGCTGCCTGCATGAGGACGGGCTGGCGGATTTCTTCGACGGTTTCGGCGGCGGCACGAGCCGGGAACGCATATTGGCGATCATGAAAGACTCGCATATAGGCAGCTATGGGGTAATCGGACTGATTTTCTACTTCGGACTGTTCTACCTACTAGTAAGCAGTCTCCCGATCGAGCTAGCGGGATGTGCCATACTGGCTGGAGATCCTTTTTGCAAAGGCGTCTCCAGCATGATCATCAATCGCCTGCCTTACGCGAGGAAAGAGGAGGAAGCCAAGAACAAGACCGTATATAGCCGAATGACCTCTCGAGAATATGTATTTAGCATCATTTGTGCTTTCTTACCGTTATTATGGCTTCCCCAACCTGTTTACTTACTAGCGGGTATATTCCCGGTTATCACTTGGTACTTCCTCACCTCTTTCATGAAAAGAAAGATACAAGGATATACGGGAGACTGCTGTGGAGCGACTTTTCTTCTTTGTGAGTTAAGCTTCTATATGGGTTTCGTGATCATCTATCAAACTATATAATTATGGAGATTTATTTAATCAGACATACCTCTGTCGATGTTCCCGCCGGCTACGCCTACGGGCAAACCGATGTTCCATTGAAACCGACCTTCGAGGAAGAGGCGGAAGAGGTAAAAAAAGGCTTGAGCGATCATACGTTCGATAAGGTTTGGACAAGTCCCCTTACCCGCTGCGTGCGCTTAGCTAATTATTGCGGTTTTCCGGAGGCGGAAAGAGAAGACCGTATCAAGGAGGTGAATTTCGGGGAGTGGGAAATGAAGTCATGGAATGAGCTATCCTCCGATCCCCGCTCAGAGGCTTGGTTTAAGGATTGGGTTAATAACCCGACTCCAAATGGTGAATCCCTACAAGATCAATACGACCGGGTTAGCGACTTCTTGAATGAGCTTCGCAAAAGCGGGCTGCAAAAGGTATGCCTGTTCGCACATGGCGGGGTATTGACTTGTGCCCGGGTCTACGCTGGCGAATATCCTTTGCAAGACGCTTTTAAGAACGTACCCTCTTACGGGGCTATCGTAAAATTAGTGCTGGATTAACCAAAATCCGGCACATTTCGAAAGGATAAGATGCGGCACGCCACATCTCTACAACGGCTGGTGTATATACCAAAAAAAGGAGCCAATCTTTCGACT